>WNFB01000058.1_pt1 | contig 84771 bp, 84 predicted proteins | sample 5400501 | NCBI WGS metagenome assembly WNFB01 (sample SAMN13153341, study PRJNA577476) | soil metagenome | isolation source: 200 cm saprolite under Douglas fir tree site 2 hole 1 | place: USA:California | collected 2015-04-18 | reverse complement strand
GAGCGACTCTGCATTTTCGTGATCATGATGTCTCTCCATCTCAGCCTAAGTCGCCCGTCTATATCGATGGTCGACCCTTGTATGCCGAGGAGACTACACCGATCGAGTAAATACTTTCTAAATCGCCGCGTGTTTTCGGATAATTTCTTACAGTTAATCTCATGTAAGGCTAAGGTAAAGAGGCGACACATTGGCTGTGTATTATGGTCATAAGACCGTAATAATATCACATATTCCTGGTTATCGTGACTTTTACTATGATAAAAGCCAAATACCACGCAGGACGGCTCAAGCCCAAATTTGCCGGCAGTGGGATATAGCCGAGTGGCTTAAGCCACCCGTCCGAACTGGCGCGATCGACCAGGGCCGGCAGCTGGACTTCAATGTCGGCGCCGATCTCGTGGGTCCAATGCCGGACAGGCGGGCTCGCAATTACAGCGGCACCTAGACGGTGACTGTGATCTATTAGAGTAGTCGTGCGTAAAACGTACCGGTTCGAACCGATCAAGCCTAATGTTCGGTAAGCAACAGGCCGCCGTATCCGTTAGGCGAAAATTAAACGCGCTGTTGTATGAAATATCGGCGTAGCTAAGCCTTTGCACAACCGCGGGTGGCCGAGTGACGCCTATCGCCCTTCCATCTAGCGCCCGAATCGTGCCGACCCGAGGCAATGGTCTCGGCGCGCGGCGGCGGAGCGGCGCCCGACGGCAGGCGATGCGCGCCGCTGTGACCCTGGCGGTGCTGCTGGCTGCCTCGAGCCCGCCGGCCTTGGCCGCCTGCAACAAGACGATCACCGTCGCCGAGACGCAGCAGATGGACTACGGCACCATTGCCGTGACCAGCGGCGGTGGCACGGTGACCATGGCGGCCAACGGGAGCGTGACCGTTCCCGGCGGGTTCAGCCTCATGGGGCTACCTGTCGCCGGCAGCTTTCACGTGACCGGCACCAACAATTGCACCGTGATGATCAGCTTTGTCGCGGGATCATTGACTGGCCCCGGCACGGCGATGCAGATCCAGAATTTCACCACCAATGCCGGGGCAAACCCGACGCTGAACCCGGCAGGCGGTGCGCTGGACTTCAATGTCGGCGCCGATCTCGTCGTCAATGCTGGCCAGGCGGCGGGCAGCTACAGCGGCGCCTACACCGTCACGGTGATCTACTGATCCGCGACGTGGCCTGGCGCGTGAGCTCGAACATGAGAAAAAAAACGGAATCGGGCAAGGGATTGGCTCATGGCCTCGTCCTGCTGCTAGGCGCGATGGTCGCCACCGGCCTGCTCGCCGGGGGATCGCGCGCCGACGTGTCGGTTGCGCCGACTGTCCTGGTCTTCGACGGCGAAGCCGGAACCAAGGCGATCACCGTCAAGAACACCGGCACCAAGGAGCAGGTCTACCGCGTCTCGCTGCACAATTTCCGCATGTTGCCGGACGGACACATGGTACCGGCGGAAAACCCCGGGGAGGACGAGCATTTTGCCACGGGGATGGTGCGCTACTCGCCACGTGAGCTCGTCCTAGCGCCCGGCGGGTCGGAGGTCGTCCGCTTTCAGGTCGCGGCCCTCCGAGCGGGCGAGTACCGAACCCATGTCCTCGTGCAGCAGGTGCCCGATGTCGCCGCGCTGCAGACGTCGCCGTTCCGGCACGACGACAGCGTAAGCATGGATCTCCAGGCGGTGTTCGGCGTCGCCATCCCGCTGCTCCTTCGTCAAGGCGACTTGCCCACCGCGGTGAGCTTCGGCAAAGCGCGGCTGACGGCGTTGCCGGACGGCACGCCGGCAGTGGCGGTTCGGCTCGAGCGGTCGGGGGCGCGCTCGGTGAGCGGCGCCCTGTCGCTGCTGCGCGACGGCAAGGAAGTGGGTATTTGGGACGGGATCAGCATCTATGCGCCGACGCGCTATCGCGACCTGCTCCTACCGGTCGATGCCAAGAACATCGCCGCGCTGCGCGACGGCAGCCTCAAGGCGGCGTTCCACGAGCCCGAGGAGACTCGCAACCCAACGGCAGCAACCGCCGTGGTCGAGCTCCAGTGAGCCGTTTGGCCTTTTAATATCACCACCGACGGCCTCGGCGCCCGGCTAGCATCGCTCGTTCTCGAGAGCGGACGCCGATGGACGACGCTGGGTATTTTCGCGACAAGGCCAGGGAGTGCCGGGCGCTCGCCACCTTCGCCATTGCCCCGGTGGCGGTCGATGGCCTGTTGCGCATGGCGCGCGAATTCGAACTCCAGGCCATCAAGGCCGACATCCGCGCCATGTCGGCGGAAAAGCCGCGCCTGATGACGACCTGAGGCCGCCGCCGGCAGCGCTGGCGGGCCTGCCATGAGGGTGCACAACCCCGCCACCTCCCTGTTATTACGGCATTAATAGCAAATTGCCGGCGACCGCGCGGGCTTATTTTTGTCACTATCGCAAGGTGGGGTGGGGTGGTCTGCTATGCCATCTCTGCGAGGGGTCGGCGATGGAGCTGATGGTTCTTGGTGCCATGTTGGCAGCGTCCTTCGGGGCGGGGTACGGCCTGCGCGCCTATATCGCCACCCGGCGCCGGCGCTTCTTCCGCTGACCCGCGCCTTCCCGGTTACCCCATTTTTAACCGTCTCATAGGATGCTCGCCCTGGCGCTTCCCTTTCGAAGAAGAGCATTCGGCGTGACGGTGCGTGTCCTCGGCAGATGGTTGGCGGTTGGTTTTGCGGCGGCGCTGCTCTGCGCCCCGGCCGCCGCGCGCGCGCAGGACGCAGCCGGCTACAGCGATCGCGTGAAGGCGGTGCTCGCGCGCGTCATGGCCGGCCGCGACTTCAAGCCGGGCGCCGGATGCGACAAGATCGAGCTCTGCACCCAGCTCATCACGCAATTGCGCGCCGGCGATTTCAGCGTGATCGAGCCGATCGAGCGTTCGGAGCGACCGGACATGCCGAACTACCGGCGCATCCGTCAGAAATGCGCGAAGGTCGACCCGCTCCATCTCCGCGCCGCGCGCCACATCAACGTCGCCACGCGGAACTTCGCCATGTATCGGCTCGACGTTCCCAAGCAATTGACCGGCGGCGACGAGATCCTGGTGTTCCGCGGCGAGCATTACGTCCCGGTGGACCGCCCGACCGGCGCCAGCCGCGAAGAACGTGCGGTGTGGCCTGGGATGTTCGTGGCCATCGGGTTCCCGAGCTGCCGCCAGTTCTCGAACGCCACCGCGCAAGAGGGCGACCGGCTCGCGCGCCACAACTCCGTCAACGAGAACGATTATCTCAGCGAACTCGTCAAGATCGGCAATCGCTTCTTCATCATCAACCTCGACCCGATCGCGGCGCCGAACCAGCCGCGGGCGGTGTGGTGGTACGATCTCGAGCTGTGGGACTGGGGCCCACGCGCCGACGCCGATCTTCGCCATGGCCGCCACGTCTACTCGTTCAGCTATCGCCCCGTCAGCGTGAGCGTGACGGATACCGACAAGTCCCAGCCTTCCGTCCGCTGAACCGGCGGCTGCCCGCGTCGGGCTCGCGTCGCGCGCCGGCGGTTCGCGTGGCGACAATCACCTTTCCCACCGCTTTGCGGCCGCGCCGAGGGTTGTTCGGGAGCCGGTCATGGTTGCGGCGGGAATGCCCGGCGGAGGCGAGCGTTCACAGGCGAGAGGCCAATCGATTGGGAGGCAGGAAATGCGGATCATTGCAATCATGAGTGTCGTCGCGCTGCTGGCGAGCGGTTGCGGCACCCTCGTCGGCGCGGGCGCCGGCGGCTTGGCCGGAAACCAGTTCGGCAAAGGGTCAGGCAAGGGGGCCGCAACGGCCGCCGGCGTCATCGGCGGTGGCATCATCGGTCACGCCGTCACTGGGGATTAGAAACCTGTGGACGGGCATTTGGCCGAGCCGGCGACCCGGGAGGTCTGAGCGCGCGACAGGGAGAACTCGCGCGCGCATTGCAGCGGCGTTGCTGTTTCTCGGGTTGACGGGTTGCACAGCGTAGATTTCCGCAAGAACGGAATTGCGTTCGGGCGGCGCTTGACGGCGCGTTGACACCCACAACCTCCGCGACCCTTCGCTGCGCGGCGAAAGCCGCGCGGCGGTTCACGCATCAACCCATTGATTTATTGGTGAGCCCGATGGGATTCGAACCCATGACCCCTTGATTAAAAGTCAAGTGCTCTACCGGCTGAGCTACGGGCTCGGGGAATGGGCGCGGACAATAGGCTCGGCTCCGCCCGGGGTCAACCGCATCGCGCCGCGGTCCGTCCGGGCGGCAACATTCTGTTACAATTTTCTGCCGCAGCACCGGCGGCGCGTTCTGCAATAGCGTCGCCAATACATGGCGAGTACTAAGGCGTCTCCTCGTATTCGGCCGGTATTCCGAAAGACGAGGCGAGTCTATTCCTGTCCTCCCAAAGACGCAGCGGTGTTGCCAAGACGGGCATGATTGGCTGCGGGGCCGTGCCTACAAAGGGTTACAAGATTTTACACAAAATCATTGGCCATACATTAGGGGGTTACATTGGACGGCTATGGTGGCGGCGTCTCGAAGAACAACCAAACGGAACAAACTAAACGAGGGAAGACCAATGACGGGATTTGGCAGCCTTCTGCAGAACGAGATACCGCGGCTCCGGCGCTATGCGCGGGCACTCACCCGCGACGCCACCCGCGCCGACGATCTGGTGCAGAGCTGTTTGGTGCGCGCGCTGGCGAAGTCGCATCTGTGGCAGCCGGGGACCGACCTGCGTGCCTGGCTCTTCACGATCCTGCACAACCAACATGTGAACGACGTGCGCCGCGCCGTGCGCGAGGGCGTCAATGTGCCGGTGGAGGACGTTGCCCCGGTGCTGACGGTGCCGTCGACGCAGGGCGCGTCGCTGCAGTTGCGCGACCTCGACCGCGCCATGGCGCGTCTCCCCGAAGAGCAGCGCCAGGTGCTGCTGCTCGTCGGCCTGGAAGGCATGCGCTACGAGGAGGTGGCGGTGGTGCTGGACGTGCCGGTAGGCACCGTCCGCTCGCGCCTATCGCGCGGCCGCGACATGCTGCGTCATCTCATGGATATGAAGATGCGTGTCGAGCGCGAGGCGGCGGAAATCGACGTCACGGCAGTGCCTGCACGCCAAGCCGGGCGGCGCACGGTCGCGGCCTAGGTCGCGCGCCGGCTCGGGCCCGGGAGGGCGGCCGGCTTGGGATTGGCCAGCAGCTGCAGCGCCGACAGCGCGAAGGCGTTGAGCATGGCGACCATGGGCTGGCTTAGCTGCTGGCCATGGAAGCCCAGGCGGGAGATGAAGCCGGGCACGTCCGCTGCCGCGGCGCTGGGCGCGCCCGTGCTGCCCGCGTCGGCGGTCGAGAAGCGTTGCGCCTCGGCGTCGATCCGTTGCGCGAAGGAGCGATAGATCTCGGCGACGCTCCGGGCTCGGCCGGCAGCATCGAAGAATACGGCGCGATTCGCCGCCGCCGTGCTCGGCAACAGCGCGGCACCCAAGGCGTCGCCGTTCTGCGTGACCGCCTTCAGCAAGGCAGTGGCTCCGGCCGCACCGAGAAAATGCGCCAGGTAAAGCCCGGCATTCCCCGCCGGATGTCCGAGTGCGCGCTCGATCTCGCCCTTGTTGGCGCGCGCATATTCCGCGGCGAGCGCGGCGGAGAGCGACGCGTCCTTGCGCAGACCCAGGATGCGCTCGCGCACGGCCGGATCGGCCACGTTCGCCTGTCCGGTCGAATCGGTGGCGATCTGCCGCGCCAGATCGCCGACCCCGTATTTCTCGCCAAAGCGCTGCACCAGGCTTAGCCAGGTCGAGTTGATGAATTGGAAGAGTCCGGTGGCGCTGCTGCCGCTCGCCTTGGCGTCAACCCGGAATCCGCTCTCCTCCTTTGCCTGCGCCATCAGCACTCCGAAATCGATGCTGGTCGCGCGGCTCGCCTGGCGGATGCTGCTCACCACCGTCGGACTCACGCCGGGCGGCACGGGCAGGGGATTATTGGGCACGGTCATCGCCCGCAAACGCTAGAAGGAATTGGTTAAATCAAGGTGAGGAGGCATCGTTCGTGCGGCCGTTCCATCAACCAGCACGCACGTTAAAGCTATTTAATATCAACTATTTAGTTGGTGAGGATTTATTAACCATACCGCTCCAGTCTCGACACCGCGTCTGGCGTGCGTACCAACGAGGGATATCCCGGAATTGCCGGGTAGCCAGGCGTCGGGACTTCGGTTTTTGGCTCAACGGAATCTTGGGGAGAAGTGATGAAGGAGCACATGAGCGACGTGCACAAGGCCCTGCGAGCCTGCCGCGGAGCCTTCGGCATCATCATGGCTTTCAGCTTGGCGATCAACCTGCTGATGCTCGCAACGCCGCTCTATATGATGCAGGTGTTCGACCGCGTGCTGGGCAGCCGCAGCGGCGATACGCTGGTGATGTTGACACTGATCACGGTGCTCGCGATCGCCGTGCTGGCGCTGCTCGACGCGATCCGCGCCCAGATGCTGGTGCGCATCGGCAACTGGCTCGACGACCGGCTCGGCCCCACCGTGTTCGCGGGCGCGCTCAGGGCGGCGCTGCGCAGCGATCCCGCGCGCGCCTCGCAGGGCTTGCGCGATCTCGGCACCATGCGCGGCTTCCTCACCGGTCCGACGGTGACGCCGCTGCTCGACGCGCCGTGGGCGCCGATCTTCATCATAGCGCTCTTCGCACTTCATCCCATGCTGGGCCTCATCGGCCTCGGCGGCGGTGTCGTGCTGTTCGGCCTCGCGCTCGTCAACGAGATCGTCACGAAGCACCCGCTGCGGCGTGCCAACCTCGCCGCCAGCAAGACGCATCAGCGCGCCGAGGCAGCGCTGCGCAACGCGGAGGTGATCCGCGCCATGGGCATGGGCGAGGGCGTGCTCCGTCTGTGGCGGCGCGACAGCGCCGGCACCAACGAGGCGCAGCGCGCCGCCGGCACGCGCGGCGGCGTGATCCTCGCCCTTTCCAAGTTCTCCCGCCTGCTGGTGCAGACGGTGATCCTCGGCGCCGGCGCCTGGCTGGTGATCCATCAGGAGGCCAGCGCCGGCGCGATGTTCGCGTCCTCGTTTCTGCTCGGCCGCGCGCTCGCGCCGGTCGAAAACGCCATCGGCACCTGGAAGTCGCTGGTCGCGGCGCGCCTTGCGCACCGCCGGCTCGACGAGCTGGTCTCGGCGCTCCCCGACGAGGCCAAAGGCATGGAGCTGCCACGCCCGGTGGGTGAGCTGGTCGTCGAGCGTCTCGTCTTCGTCCCGCCCGGAGCGGATGAGCCCACCTTGCGCGGCGTGGGATTCGAGCTCGCCCCGGGCGAAGTGCTGGGCATCATCGGCCCGTCGGCGGCGGGCAAGTCGACGCTCGCCCGTCTCATCGCCGGCACCTGGTCGCCGACCGCCGGCAAGGTGCGGCTCGACGGCGCCGACATCGCCGTGTGGCATGATTCCGGCGGCTCGCAGCATGTCGGCTACCTGCCGCAGGACATCGAGCTCTTCGCCGGCACGGTGCGCGACAATATTGCCCGGCTGGGCGATGCGACGCCCACGGCGGTCATCGAGGCGGCCAAGCTCGTCGGCCTGCATGAGATCATCATGCGGCTGCCGCGCGGCTACAACAGCGAGATCGGCGAGGCCGGCTTGCGCCTCTCAGGCGGCCAGCGTCAGCGCATCGGGCTCGCGCGCGCCGTCTTCGGCCGGCCGCGCCTGGTCGTGCTCGACGAGCCCAACGCCAGCCTCGACCATGAGGGTGAGGAAGCGCTGCATCACGCGATCGCGCGCCTGAAGGAGGTGGGCACCACGGTCGTCATGATCGCGCATCGCCCGAGCGTGCTCGGCCTCGCCGACAAGCTGCTCGTACTGCGCAACGGCACGGTCGACGCCTATGGCAGCCGCGCCGAGGTGATCGCCAAGCTCAACGTGCCCGGCGCAAACCGCCGCGCCGCCGTGCCGATGCAGAAGCAGGTCGAGCAGACGCAACCGCAGCAGCAGACCGCGTGAAGGGAAGCCCGTTCATGACCAGCCTGATCACCCTCGATCACATCTCTCCCCCGCTGGTTCCGGCGACACCTCTCGCGCGCACCCGCGAGCTGGTGGTGGCCGGCTCAGCCCTCATCGGCATCTTCGTCATCGGCTTCGGCACCTGGGCGGCGATGGCGCCGCTGGAGAGCGCCGCCATCGCGCCCGGTACGGTGGTCTCGGAGTCGAGCCGCAAGACGGTGCAGCATCTCGAGGGCGGTATCATCTCCGCCATTCTCGTCCATGATGGCGACACGGTGACCGCGGGGCAGACCCTGATCCGCCTCGACGACACCAAGCCGCGCACGACGCTGGTGGCGCTGCGCGGCCAGCTCTGGGACGCCAGGGCGCGCGAAGCGCGCCTCGTCGCCGAGCGCGACAGTGCCGCGGAAATCAGCTTTCCGCCGGACCTCTTGGCCGAGCATGGCGAGCCGGCCGTGGCGGCGGCGCTCGCCGGCCAGCAGAAGATTTTCGACACGCGGCGCTCGCTGCAGCAATCGAAAATCGCCGCGATCAAGGAGCGCATCAACCAGGTACACGAGGAGATCACCGGTCACGAGGCCGAGGTGTCGGCGCTGGGCCGGCGCGTCGCGCTGCTGCAGGAGGAGATCGCCACCGCCAAGGAGCTGGTGGCCAAGGGGCTCGAGCGCCGGCCGCGTCTGCTGCAGCTGCAGCGCGACCTGGCCGAGATGGAAGGCAAGCGCGGCGACACGCTGGCGCAGATCGCCAAGGCCAGGCAGACGATCGCCGAATCCGAGATCGATATTTTGAGCGTGCAGAACGACCGCCAGAAGGACGTGGCGGACGAGCTGCGCGAGACGCAGAAGAAGGAGCACGAACTGGCCGAGCAGTCGCAGGCCGCCGCCGACGTCCTCGCGCGCGTCGACGTCAAGTCGCCGGAGAACGGTACGATCACCGATCTGCGCGTGCATACGCCGGGCGGCGTGATCAATCCGGGCGAAGCGCTGCTCGACCTGGTGCCGCAGGCCGATCGCCTCGTCATCGAGGCGCAAGTCAGGCCGGAGGATATCGACCGGGTGCGCGAGGGCCTGCCGGCGCAGGTGCGGCTCCTGCCCTACAAGCAGCGCCGGACACCGCCGCTCGCCGCGACCGTGATCTATGTCTCGGCCGACCGGCTCACCGATAAGAAGACCGACCACACCTATTTCACGGCGAAACTGCGCGTCGACGAGAAGGAACTGGCCGCGCTCGGCGACGAAGTAAAGATGGTGCCGGGCATGCCCAGCGAGGCGATGATCAAGACCGGCGAGATGACCGTGGCGGCCTACGCGCTGTCGCCCATCCTCGACAGCTTCCATCGCGCCTTCCGCGAGAAATAGCGCCGGGACGTCCACAGCTGTGCCGCGCGCGTCACCACGGCGCGCGCGGCGCCAGCGCCCGTTCCTCGATGCGGATGCGCCAGGCGAGCAGCGCAAGATTGAGCAGCGAGAATATGGCGGCGATGCGCCAGGCGCCGAAGACGAGCGGGAGCACGGCGATCTCCGCGGCCACCACGACATAGTTGGGGTGACGCAGGAAGCGATAAGGGCCGCTCCGCACCAGCGGCGCGTCGGGCAGGGTGATGACGCGCGTCGTCCAAAAAGCGCCCAGGCTCTGGATGATCCACAGCCGCAGGGCCTGCAGCAGCGCGAACGCGCCGAGCCAGCCCCAGGATGGCGGGGTATCCGCCGGCACGAGAAAGAGCAGCGCCGCGAGCCAGGCGCCGTGCAGCAGCACCAGGAGCGGATAGTGGCCGGCGCCGGCCTCGACGCCGCCGCGGGCCAGGAGCGCGCGGGTGTTGCGCGCGGCGTGGATCAGCTCCGCGGCACGCTCTGCCGCCACCAGCGCGACGATGACGGCGACCGCGCTCACGCCGCCTCGACGACCTGGAACCCGACGGTGAAGCCGGGGCCGAGCGCGGTCATGAGCAGGCGCCCCGCGACGCCAGCGCGCAAGGCGCGCTCGAGCACGAAGAGCACGGTCGCCGCCGACATGTTGCCGTAATCGCGCAGCACGCCGCGCGCATCGGCGAGCGCGCCGGCGCCGACGCCGAACGCCTCTTCGAGCGCCGTCAGTACCTTGGCCCCGCCGGGATGGCAGACGAAATGATCGATGTCGCCAAGTCCGAGCCCATGGCGCGTCAGGAAATCGCCGGCCACGTCACGCAGGTGGTGGCGCACCAGCGCCGGTATGTCGCGCGAGAACACAGCGCGCAGACCGTCCTCGGCAACGTCCCAGCCCATGATGTCCAGGGATTGCGGCCAAGTGTGCTCGCCCGCGGCGCCCAGCCGTGGGCCGTCGCCGCGGCACGACAGCACCGCGGCGGCGGCGCCGTCGCCAAACAGCGCCGTGGCGACGATGTTGCTCTTGGACGTGTCGTCCTTGCGAAAACACAAAGCGCACAGCTCGACGACGAGAAAGAGCACGCGGCTCTCGGGCGCGGCCCGCACAAGGTCGGCGGCGCGCGACAAGCCGACCACGCCGCCGGCGCAACCCAGCCCGAAAATCGGCAGCCGCCTTACGTCGCGGCGCACCGGGAGCCTTTCCATCAGCCGCGCGTCGAGGCTGGGCGTGGCGACGCCGGTGGTCGACACCACGACGATGGCATCGATCGCCTCGGGCCGCAGCTCGGCGAGCGCCAATGCATCGACGGCCGCTTGCTCCAACAACGATACGGCGTGCTCGAGATAGAGGGCGTTGCGCTCAGCCCAGCCATGCGCATCCTCGTACCACTCGAGCGGGACGCTCGAGTAGCGGCGCTCGATCCCGGCATTGGCGAACACCGGCATGAGCCGATCGAGATCGGCGCCGGTGCTGGCGGCGAAGAGGTGGCGCGCGCGCAGCGCGACCTCGGGCTGTCCGAGCGCATGGGGCGGCACGGCGGTGGCGAGCGAAAGCAGACGCGGTATGGCGCTGGTCACTGGCTAAGGGCTCCTTGGCTCGTTAGAGTGCGTCACCGAAAGAACGTTTTACGCACCATGAACGGCCGCTACAATGCCGGAGATCGCATGTTCGAAGGGTTCACAACTGCGCGACTGGAGACGCCCGGCGCCGTAATCAGCCTGCGGCGCGGCGGCAAGGGACCACCCCTGCTGCTGCTGCATGGCTACCCGCAAACCCACGTGATGTGGCACAAGCTGGCGCCGGCGCTGGCCGAACGCTTCACCGTCATCTGCCCGGATCTGCGCGGCTATGGCGATTCCGCCAAGCCGCCGGGCGGTCCCGACCACGCCGGCTATTCCAAGCGAGCGATGGCGGCCGATCAGGTCGAAGTGATGGAGAAGCTGGGGTTTCCCCGTTTCCAGGTGGTCGGGCACGACCGCGGCGCGCGCGTCGTCCACCGCCTGTGTCTCGACCATGGCGAGCGCGTCGAGCGCGCCGCGGTTCTCGACATCATCCCGACAGCCGATGTTTTCGCGCGTACCGACAAGGCCCTCGCGACCTATTACTACCACTGGTTCTTCCTGATCCAGCCCTTCGACCTGCCCGAGCGGCTGATCGGCGGCGCCGCCGATTTGTTCCTCGAGCGGTCGCTGCGCTCGTGGAGCCGCAAGGAAGGCGTGTTCGCCGCGGAGGCGGTGGCGGAATACCGCCGCTGCTTCCGTGATCCGGCGACCATCCACGCCACCTGCGAGGATTATCGCGCCGGCGCCTCGATCGATCTCGAGCATGACTCAGCCGATGCCGGCAAGAAGGTCCAATGCCCGCTGCTCGTGCTGTGGGGCGGGAATGGCGTCGTCGGCCGGCTCTATGACCCGCTCGCGATCTGGCGCGAAAAGGCGGTCGATGTGCGCGGCCATGCGCTGCCTTGCGGCCATTTCCTGCCCGAGGAAGCACCCGACGAGACCCTGGGCGCGCTGCGCTCGTTCCTTCACAGCTGAGACGGAAACCGGTTCCTTGTCATCGCCCGACGCGCCTTTGTCCTCCCGCCGCAAACCGCGCAACCGTGTCATCGAGCGGATGCGCGCGTATTTCTTTGCCGGCATCCTCGTGACCGGGCCGCTCGCGCTCACGCTCTATCTCACCTGGCTCTTCATCCATTTCATCGACAGCTCGGTGAGCCTGCTGTTCCCGGACCGCTACAACCCGGCGCATTACCTGCCGTTCAACATTCCCGGCCTCGGGCTCATCTTCAGCATCATCGTGCTGACGCTGATCGGCGCGTTGACGGCGGGCTATGTCGGTCGCCTTTTCCTGCTCATCTCCGAGCGGATCCTGGCGCGCATGCCGGTGATCCGCAGCGTCTACGGCGCGATGAAGCAGATCTTCGAGACGGTGCTGGCGAAGCAATCCAACACCTTCCGCGAAGCGGTGCTGGTCGAATTTCCGCGCCAGGGCATGTGGACCATCGCCTTCATCACTGGGCGCACCGAGGGCGAAGTGCAGGATCTCACCGGGCCCGATGCAGTGAGCGTCTATGTCCCGACCACGCCCAACCCGACCTCGGGCTATCTCGTCTTCGTGCCGCGGCGCGAGCTCATCGTGCTGTCGATGACCGTCGAGGAGGCGATCAAGATGGTGATCTCCGGCGGCATCGTCACGCCGCCCGACCGCCGCGTGACCGAAGTGCCGAGCGAGGTCGGCGAGATCGCTCTGACGCGCTCGGGGAGGGGCTGATGCCTCTCGTCGAGACCGCGAGGGTTCAGCCCGACCGCAGATAGCGCACGGCGACGTCGCGCTGGAAGAGATAGAGCAGCGTGCGCAGCGCCTGGCCGCGCGGGCTGTCGAGATCGGGGTCGCGCGTCAAGGCGAGCCGCGCGTCGTCGCGCGCGATCGCCAGCAGATCGGCATGCGCGGCGAGATCGGCCAGGCGCAGCTCGGGCATGCCGCTCTGGCGCGTGCCGAGCACTTCGCCGGCGCCGCGCAGCCGCAGATCCTCCTCGGCGATGCGGAAGCCATCCTCGGTCTCGCGCAGGATGGTGAGGCGCGCCTTGGCGGTCTCGTTGAGCGGCGCGGCATAGAGCAGCAGGCAGGCGGAAGGCTTGTCGCCGCGGCCGATGCGGCCGCGCAGCTGGTGAAGCTGAGCGAGGCCGAAGCGCTCGGCATGCTCGATGACCATCACCGTCGCGTCCGCCACGTCGACGCCGACCTCGATCACCGTCGTCGCGACGAGGAGGTCGATGGCGCCATGCGCGAAACCTTCCATCACCCGGTCCTTCTCGGCCCCTTTCATCCGGCCATGGACAAGCCCGACGCGCTCGCCGAACAGCGCCTTGAGCTGCGCCTGCCGCTCATCGGCGGCGGCGAGGTCGACTGCTTCGGATTCCTCGACCAGCGGGCAGATCCAATAGATCTTGGCGCCTTGGGCCAGCGCGCGCTGCACGGCCTCGATCACTTCGTCGAGCCGCGCCAGCGGCAGCGTCGCTGTCGTCACCGGCTGGCGTCCCACCGGCTTCTCGGTCAGACGCGACGCGTCGAGGTCGCCGTAAGAGGTGAGCAGGAGGGTGCGCGGGATCGGCGTCGCGGTCATCACCAGGATGTCGACGCCGCGGCCCTTGTTGGAGAGGGCGATGCGCTGCTCGACGCCGAAGCGGTGCTGCTCGTCGATGACGGCCAGCGCCAGATCGTTGAACGCCACGTCCTCCTGGAAAAGAGCATGCGTGCCGACGACGATGCCGATCTCGCCGCCGGCAAGACGCGCCAGCAGCGTGTCGCGCGCGCGGCCCTTCTCGCGCCCGGTGAGCAGGCCCAGCTCGATGCCCGACGCTGCCGCCAGCTTCGCCAGGGTGGCGAAATGCTGGCGCGCGAGGATCTCGGTCGGCGCCATCAGCGCCGCCTGGCAGCCAGCCTCGACCGCATCGACCATGGCGAGCAGCGCGACCACCGTCTTGCCGCTGCCGACGTCGCCTTGCAGCAGGCGCAGCATGCGCGTCGGCGCTGCCATGTCGCCGCCGATCTCGGCCAGCGCCTGGCGCTGCGACGGGGTGAGCGAGAAGGGCAGCGCGTCGATCACCTGCCGCCGCAACTTGCCCTCGGCCTTGATGACGCGCCCCGGGAGCCGCTTGGTGTGGGCGCGCACCAGCGCGATGGCAAGCTGGTTGGCGAGCAGCTCGTCATAGGCGAGCCGCTGTCGGGCCGACGCTTCGGGCGCCAACTCAGCCTCGCTCGCCGGCGCATGCACGGCGGCGAGCGCCTCCTTCCAGGTCAGCCATTGGCGCTGGCGCAGCAGGCTGGCATCGCTCCATTCCGCCAGCTTGGGCGCGCGGTCGAACGCGGCCGCGATCGCCTTCTGGACCGTGCGCAGCGGCAGCCCCGCGGTGAGGCCGTAGACCGGCTCCAACGGCTTCAGCTGGTCGGCCTCCGCCGGGTCGACGACGTGGTCGGGGTGGGTCATCTGGATCTGGTTGTTGAAATGCTCGACCCGCCCGCTGACGACGCGTGTCGCGCCCACCGGCAGAAGCTTTTCCAGGTAGTCGCCCTTGACGTGGAAATAGACGAGGTGGAGAAACCCTGTCTCGTCGCGGCAGCGCACGCGATAGGGCTGCCGCGGGTTGTGCGACTTCAGATGCGCGTCGACCTGCACGGTGATGGTGGCGATGATTCCGGCGGGCGCGGCCATCACCTTGGGGGTGAAGCGGCGATCGATGATGCCGTTGGGGACATGCCAGAGGAGATCGACCACGGCGGGGCCGCACAACCGCTCGAGCAGCTTGCCGAAGCGCGGTCCCACGCCGGGCAGCGCCGTCACCGGTGCGAACAGGGGAAAGAGTATCTCGGGGCGCAAGCGGCGTTCGGCTGGGCTGGAGCGTGGCTGACGCGGCGGCAAAGAATCCCTATATCCAAGGCGGGTCGCAGAATACAGCATGGACGAGACGCGCGATATCCGCCGCAAGCGGCTGCTCTTCCGCAGCTGGCATCGCGGCATGCGGGAGGCCGACCTGCTGCTCGGCTCGTTCGCCGAGCGCCATCTCGCCGAACTGAGCGACGCGCAGCTCGACCGCTATGAGGCGCTCTTGGCCAACAGCGACGGGCCCATCCTGGACTGGATCACCGGCCGTGTCGTGCCGCCGCACGAAGAGGACAGCGACGTGCTTCGCCTGCTGATGAATTTCCGCTACCGTTCCCGACCCGCGTGACCCACCTCGACACCCTCTTCGCGCCCGATCGGCCGGCAGCGCCCGGGCGCATCACCATCGCCGGCGCGCCCGAAGGGCATGACGCCTTCGTGCTGGGCGAACTCGCCCTGCGCGCTCCCGGCACGCTGCTGCATGTCTGCCGCGACGACGGGCGCATGGCGCGCACCGCCGCGGCGCTCGCCTTTTTCCAGCCGCGGCTCGAGGTGATCGCGCTGCCGGCCTGGGACTGCCTGCCTTACGACCGCGTCTCGCCCAACGCCGAGATCATGAGCCGCCGCATCGACGCGCTGACGCGGCTCGCCGAGCCGCCGCCAGCGGGCGTGCGCCGCATCGTCTTGACCACGGTCAACGCCGCGCTGCAGCGCGTGCCGCCGCGCGCCCTCTTCCGCGACCGCGTGCTCAAGCTGGGGCGCGGCGGGCACATCCCGCTCGACCGGCTCATCACCTTCCTCGATCGCAACGGCTATAGCCGCACCGACACCGTGCGCGAGGCGGGCGAATTCGCCGTGCGCGGCGGCATCCTCGATCTTTTCCCGTCGGGCGCGCCCGCGCCGCTGCGCCTGGACTTTTTCGGCGATACGCTCGAGGGCCTGCGCAGCTTCGACCCGCTGACGCAGCGCAGCACCGGCGCTGTCGCGGGCATCGTCCTCAAGCCGGTGAACGAGGTACTGCTCGACGACGCCGCCATCCAGCGCTTCCGGACGCGCTACCGCGAGCAGTTCGGCACCGTCGCCGATGACGATCCGCTCTACGAGGCGATCAGCGCCGGCCGGCGCTACATCGGCATGGAGCATTGGCTGCCGCTCTACTACGAGACGCTGGAGTCGATTTTCGACTACCTGCCCGATGCCGCAATCATGCTCGACCACCAGGCCGAGGATGTCCGCCATGAGCGCGTCGCCACCATCGCCGATTACTACGAGGCGCGGCGGGAGGCGATGCGCTCCGGGCGCGGCAGCGCCGCGCCGGTCTATCGCCCGGTGCGGCCCGAGCAGGCCTTTCTCGACGAGAAGGAATGGGGCAGGGCGCTCGTTCGCCGGCGCGTCGGCCAGTTCAACCCGTTTACCGCGCCGGAGGGAACGACGCTCACCGTCGATGCCGGCGCACGTCCGGGGCCGAGCTTCGCCGAGGCGCGCGCCAACCCGAAGGTCAACCTGTTCGACGGTGTGCGCGATCATTTCGCCAGCGAGGCGCAAGCCGGTCGGCGCGTGCTGATCGCCGCCTATAGCGCCGGCTCGGCCGATCGCTTGCGCACCGTATTGCATGAGCACGGTGTCGCAGATCTGCGCTCGGCGGTGAGCTGGGACGAGTTTCGTACGGCACCGGGCGGGAGCGTCGGGATCGCCGTCCTCGCCATCGAGCATGGCTATGTCTTCGACGACACGGTGCTCCTCACCGAGCAGGACATCCTGGGCGACCGCCTGGCGCGCCCGCCCAAGCGGCGCACCAATTTCGACCAGTTCATCGCCGAAGTCGCGGCGCTCCAACCGGGCGATCTCGTCGTCCATGCCGAGCACGGCATCGGCCGCTATGACGGGCTCGTCACGCTCGAGGTCGCCGGCGCACCGCATGATTGCCTCCGCGTCATCTATGCCGGCGACGACAAGCTGTTCGTGCCGGTCGAGAACATCGAGGTGCTGTCGCGCTTCGGCTCGGAGGGCGCCGAAATCCAGCTCGACCGCCTCGGCGGCGTGGGCTGGCAGTCGCGCAAGGCGCGCGTCAAGCAGCGCATCAAGGACATCGCGCAGCAGCTCATCGCCGTCGCCGCCGAGCGCCAGCTCAAGCAGGGCGAGGCGATGCCGTCGCCCGAAGGCATCTACGAGGAATTCGCCGCGCGCTTCCCCTATCCGGAGACCGAGGACCAGCAGCGGGCGATCCTCGACACGCTCTCGGACATGGCCTCGGGCCGGCCGATGGACCGGCTCATCTGCGGCGATGTCGGCTTCGGCAAGACCGAGGTGGCGCTGCGCGCCGCTTTCATCGCGGCGATGTCGGGGTCGCAGGCCGCCGTGGTGGTGCCGACGACGCTGCTGGCCCGCCAGCATTACCGCACCTTCAAGGAGCGTTTCGCCGGCTTGCCGGTGCGCGTCGCGCAGCTGTCGCGCCTGGTCGGCGCGCGGGACGCGGCGGCGATCAAGAAAGACCTCGCCGAGGGCCGCATCGAGATCGTCGTCGGCACCCACGCGCTGCTCGCCAAGGCGCTCAAGTTCCATCACCTCGGGCTGCTCGTGATCGACGAGGAGCAGCATTTCGGCGTGGCGCAGAAGGAGCGGCTGAAGCAGCTCAAGGCCAACGTCCATGTGCTGACGCTGACGGCGACGCCGATCCCGCGCACGCTGCAGCTGGCGCTCGCTGGGGTGCGCGAGATGAGCGTCATCGCCACGCCGCCGGTCGACCGCCTCGCCGTCCGCACCTTCGTCATGCCCGAGGATCCCGTGGTGCTGCGCGAGGCGATCCTGCGCGAGCACCACCGCGGCGGCCAGATATTCTATGTTGCGCCGCGCATCAGCGACCTCGACGACGTGCGCGGCGAGCTCAGGAACATGGTGCCGGAGATCAAGGTCGCGGTGGCGCACGGCAAGATGGCGTCGAGCGAGCTCGAGGATGTGATGGGCGCCTTCGACGAGGGCAGCTATCACCTGCTGCTCTCGACCAACATCATCGAATCCGGTCTCGACATACCGAGCGCGAACACGCTGATCGTGCATCGCGCCGACATGTTCGGGCTGTCGCAGCTCTACCAGCTGCGCGGCCGCATCGGCCGCAGCAAGGCGCGCGCCTATGCCTATCTGACGCTGCCCGCGGGCAAGACCCTGACGCCGACCGCGCAGCGCCGCCTCGAGGTGATGCAGACCCTCGATCAACTGGGCGCCGGGTTCACCCTGGCGAGCCATGACATGGATATCCGCGGCGCCGGCAACCTGCTGGGCGAGGAGCAGTCGGGGCACATTCGCGAAGTCGGCGTCGAGCTCTACCAGCACATGCTCGAGGAGGCGGTCGCCGCTTCGCGCAGCGGCGCCGATCAGACGGGGGCGGCGCGCGAGGAGTGGACGCCGCAGATCACCATCGGCACCCCCGTCCTCATCCCCGAGACTTACGTCGCCGATCTCAGCGTCCGCCTCGGCCTCTATCGCCGCATCGCCGCGCTGGTGGACCGCCGCGAGATCGATGCCTTTGCCGCCGAGCTCATCGATCGCTTCGGGCCGCTGCCCGCCGAGGTCGACAATTTGCTCGAGATCATCGCCATCAAGCGGCTGTGCCGCGATGCCGGTGTCGAGAAGGTCGAGGTCGGCCCCAAGGGCGCCGTGCTCGCCTTCCGCGGCAATCGCTTCGCCAACCCGGCCGGGCTCGTCGCCTTCCTGCAGGAGCAGGCGGGCACCGCCAAGCTGCGTCCCGACCAGCGCGTGGTCATCATCCGCAACTGGGAGGACACGCGCGAGCGCGTGAGCGGCATCAACGCGCTGCTGCGCCGCCTCGCGGAGATCGCCGCCGCGCCTCCCGCCGCTGCGGCGCTATCAGTACCGCCGGGCGGGCTGGCCAAGCGCACCAGCAGCACGGGCCGGCGACTTTGAAGCAGCCGCGCCGTGGCGACGGCTCTCAAAAGGTAATCTGGTAGCCCAAATACCCCGACAGCTTGTTCGTCTCGCTGACGTTCTGCAGTCCCCGCTTGCGCGCAGGACTGTCCGGGCTTGGCCCGCGCATCCACGTCTTGTTTTCCCGCTGCAAAGACGTGGATGGCCGGCACGATGGCCGGCCATGACGATGAAAAGGAGTCTGCGGCGCAATTCCTGCAACCGAATAACTTTCCCCGGACAGCCCTGCGCCCGACCGAGAACAGCAGATGATGGTTGGCGGTCAAGTCGTAGGCGCCGCCAAGGTTGAATCCGGTGGTCTCCTTGAGCCCGGTCTTGCTCGATGTGGCGTGGAAGACATCGAAGCCGAGGCGCAAATTGTCGGTCATGCGGCGCTGCATGCCGGCATCGAGCAAGAACCAGTCCTTGTAGCCATGGCCCCGGTTGTACCAGTAGCCGCCGCCGCCATAGACGGTGTAGAGGCCCAACTGCTTGCCCAGCCACAGCGGCAGGAAGAAGTGCGTGCGTCCGGTGCCGAGATTCTTGTTCACGTCACCGGTCGGGAAATCGACCAGCGGATAGAACACGACGCCCGGACGCCAGCCATTGTCATCCGGTTCGATGAAGCGATAGCGGACGCCGATCTCAGTGTCGCCCGGTCCGAAATTCGTCTTGCCGCCGCTGACCCGGTCGAAGGCATAGGGCTGGTTGAAGATAGAGATTTGGCGTGACCGAATAGCCGAGATCGAGGCTCGGTGCCGCGCCGGCGGTCTCGACTTGCCGCGTCGTATATTGCCCGGCGACGGTGATCGAGAATGGTTGCGGCGCGGGTGCGGTCTGCAGGTTCTGCTGCTCGATGGATTGTTCTTGGGTGGATCGTTCTGTCGATGATTGCGCCTGCGTTCCGAGCGGCGCAAGCAGAAGTGCCAGCGAAGTCGTCCACCGCGTTGCGGCCCTCATGTGACCTCCCCGATATGTTTCGAGCGTATAACGCTCGATCTTACTTCCCGTCACAATTGCCGGCTTCGCATGCCGCCGAAGCCTTGCCTGGCTGGTAGAAATCGAAAGCAACGATGGTTGAGCAGCCTTCGCGTCAAAGGAACTAATCCTTTCGCAGTGGGGTTGACGCTATTGGCCATCCTTATGGGCGTAGCGGCCCATTCAAAAGCATAGGGGCGAATAATGCGGCAAGCACTGCGTCCCGTCCTCCGACAGGCGGCGTCGTCGAGCGCCATGGTGCTGCTCCTCGTGGCAGGCCCGATAGCGCCAGGCTTCGATACACATTACGGCGCGCTCAAATCCGCGGTCGCCGCGACCGGCAGCGTAGGTGGTGCGACCGGCTCTGGCGCTGCTTCGGGCGGAACTGGTGCGGCAGGCGCGGGCGCCGCGGGTGGCGCGGGTGGCGCAGGGACGGCTGCCGCCGATGGCGGCGCCGGTGCGGCGGGCGCGGGCGCCGCGGGTGGCGCGGGTGGCGCCGGGACGGCTGCCGCCGGTGGCGGCGCCGGTGCGGCGGGCGCGGGCGCCGCAGGTGGCACGGGTGGCGCCGGGACGGCTGCCGCCGGTGCAGCTGGCAAAGGTGCTGGCACGATAGGTGCTGGCGGGACCGGATTAGGAAATGCAGGCGGCGGTGGCGCCACAGTGGGATCAGGTGGCGGCACTATCAGCGGTACCGGCTCCGGCAGTAGCGCTGGCACCGGATCGGCCGCGACCGGATCGGGTGGCGCGACGGCGGCAAGGCCGAGCTCGGGCGGAACATCGGCGGCCTCCGGCCCGTCCGGCGGCTCCGCCGTCGGCGCGACCGCCATCACGACAACCAGCGGTGTTATCGGCCTTGCCGAGGCAAACCTCGTTGGGCGCGCGTTCCTGGCGAGCCCCGCGGCGACCCGCGTCGCCGAGGGCCGCAGCACCCAGAGCATGGTGGCCGTTGTTTCGCTCTACAACGACGCGGCCGGCCATCCTTGCCGCGTGGTCGAGCAGACGGTGATGATCAATGGCAGCCCAGTCCGGGCGCGCGGCAACGTCTGCCAGCAGGTGAACGGGCAATGGGCGCTCAGCCCGTGAGCTGAGGTCGCGCCCCGCGGAAGTTATGCGCCGTCGGGCGGCGCCGCTTCGACGCCGTTTTGCACCAGATCGAAGATCGGCAGGAAGAACTCCGGCTCCTGGGCGCCTGACACCGCATAGTGCCGATCGAAGATGAAGCAAGGCACGGCGTTGATGCCGAGCCGGCGTGCGCCGCGATCCTCGGCGAGCACCGGCTCGATCTCGGCCGTGCCGTCGAGCCAGCGCCGCGCGTCTGCGGCGTCGAGCCCGGCCGCGCCCGCCGTCTCGGCCAGCGTGGCGCGATCGCCGATGTCGCGCCCCTCGATGAAATAGGCGCGGAACAGGCCTTCGACGACCGGGTCGGCTCGGCCTTGCGCCGCCGCCCAGCGGATCAGGCGATGCGCATCGCGCGTGTTCGGTGTGCGGCGGATGCGGTCGAAGGCGAAGGAAATGCCGATGCTTCCACCGACCTCCGCGACATTGGCGTAGATGCGGTCGGCATGGCCGCCGCCGCCGAATTTGGCAGCGACATATGCCTTGCGCTCCATGCCCTCGGGCGGCATGTCCGGGTTGAGCTGGAACGGCCGCCAGGTGACTTCGACCGCGAGATCGGGCCGCAGCGACAGCGCCTTCTCCAGCCGGCGCTTGCCGATGAAGCACCACGGGCAGATGACGTCGGACACGATGTCGATATGCATGGCGGCGGTCTCCGTGAGGCGCGCACGCGATAGCACGGTGAATGCGGCTGCGCCCGCTTGACGCCCCTCAATGTGGGGACAAGGATGGCCGTGGGGAATAGGGCCGCAGCCGACGGGACGCCGACATGCCGATGTTCGATCTCTCGGGCCGCGTGGCCCTCGTCACCGGCGCATCGAGCGGGCTGGGGCGCCATTTTGCCGGCGTGCTTGCGCGGGCCGGCGCCGCCGTCGCACTCACCGCGCGGCGCGCCGACCGGCTCGAGACGGTCGCCGGCGAGATCGCGGCGCAAGGCGTTCGGGTCGCCGCCCTCGCCTGCGATGTCAGCGACGCCGCCAGCGTGCGCGAAGCCGTCGCTGCGGCCACGGCAGCGCTCGGGCCGCTCGACATCCTCGTCAACAACGCCGGCATCGCCATCTCGAAGCCGATGCTGGAGCACAGCGAAGAGGAGTGGGACCGCGTCGTCGACACCAACCTCAAGGGCGCCTGGCTCATGTCGCGCGAGGTGGTCGAGGGTTGGGTCAAGACCGGGCGCAAGGGGCGCATCGTCAACATCGCCTCGCTGCTCGCGCTGCGCACCATCCGCCATGTGCCGAGCTATACGGCGTCGAAAGCGGGGCTCGTCCATCTCACCCGCACCATGGCGGTCGAGCTGGCCCGGCGCGGCATCACCGTCAACGCGATCGCGCCCGGCTACTTCGCGACCGACATGAATCAGGGCTTTCTGGCGAGCGAGGCCGGCCAAGCGTTGATCGGCCGCATCCCGATGGTCCGCTCGGGTCAGCCCGAGGACCTCGATGGCGCGTTGCTGTTGCTGGCCGCCGATGCCGGCGCCTACATCACCGGCGTGGTGCTGCCCGTCGATGGCGGGCATGCGGTGAGCACCGTCTGACATGGCGCTCGGCGAAGCGACGACGCACGACCGACTGGCGCAGTTCCTGTGCAGCGCAGCCGGCGCGCGCGCGGTCGAGATCGCCGAGGTGCGGCGGTTGTCGGGTGGCGCGGTGCAGGAGAATTGGCTGGTGGCCGTGGCGATCGAGGGCGGCGCCATCGCCGGCCGGCAGAAGCTGGTCCTGCGCACCGACGCCGCCACGTCGCTCTCGATGAGCCGCGACCGCGCGACGGAATTCGCCATGCAGCAACTGGTCCATGCCGGCGGCGTCACCGTGCCGGAGCCGCTGTTCCTGTGCCGCGATGCGGCGGTGATCGGCAAGCCGTTCTTCGTCATGCGCTGGATGCCCGGCGCCGCCGATGGGCAGCGCATCGTCGCCGGCGAGCTCGGCGGCACGCGCGAGCTGCTGGCGGAGCGTCTCGCGCAGGAGCTGGCAAAGCTGCACAAGCTGCGGCCCGCGCGCGACGCTCTCGCCGGTCTCGGCGCGCCGCCGGCCGATCCGGCAGCCGCGCGGCTGCGTCCGCTCGCGCGCTTTCTCGAAGCCCATGGTGAACCGCATCCCGTGGCCGAATGGGGCGTGCGCTGGCTTCTTCGCCATGCGCCGCCGCCGGCAACGCCGGTCCTCTGCCACGGCGATTTTCGCACCGGCAATTATCTCGCCGACGAAAGCGGCTTCACCGCGCTGCTCGATTGGGATTTCGCAGGTTGGAGCGATCCCGACGAGGACATCGGCTGGTTCTGCCTCGGCTATTGGCGCTTCGGCGCCTATGGGCGCGAGGCCGGCGGCCTCGTGCCGCGCGCCGTATTCCATCGCGCCTATGAGGCCGCGTCCGGCCGCGCGATCGACCCGGCGCGGGCGCGCTATTGGGAGGTCATGGCGGCGCTGCGCTGGCTCGTCATCGCGCTCGAGCAGCGCGATCGCTTCCTGCGCGGCGGCGAGCGCTCGCTGCAATTGCTGCTCAACGGGCGCCGTCCCGCGGAATGCGAGCTCGAGATCCTGATGCTGACCGAGCCGGCGAGCGAGGCGGCGTGATGCGCGATTATCCCGATGCCGCGACCCTGCTCGACTTCGCCCGCGTCGCGCTGCTGCGCGAGCTGGCGCCGCTTTTGCCGGCAGAGCGGCAACACCAGGCCACCCTCATCGCGCGCGCCATGGCGATCGCCGCCCGCGAAGCCGCCGCGGGAGCGGCCCCGCTCGCCGCCTGCCATAGGGCGCTCGCCGAGCTCTGCGGCGAGGGCGATCTCGACACCCTGCTGCGCCGGCTGGCGGACGCGATCCGCGCCGGCGCCTATGATGCGCCGGGCGCCCCGCGCGACCAGGTGGAGCGGGTGCTCTGGGCGATCACCCTGCAGAAGCTCAGCGAAAGCAATCCAGACTATCTCGCCGCCAGTGGCGTGCGTCAGGCGACCCAGAACGGCTCGGCGTGACGGAACGCGCGGCCGCGCCCCGGAAAGCGCTCGCGGCACGTCTCGATGTCGCGCGCGACCCAGCCGGCGAGGAGCCGCTGCGTCGGCACCGGCAGGCTCAGCTCGCCGATGAGTCGGCGGGCGGCGAACGCGTCGTTGAGCGCGCCCAGCGCGTCCTGCATCTGCACGAGGCGGTCGAGATAATCGGCCGCGCCTTCCTCGTCGAAGAGCGACTTGAGCAATTCGGCCGGATAGCGGAGTTTCTTGACGCGCACGCGCAAGCTGTGGAAGGCAGCTTGGTCAGTGAGTTCGATGCGCTTCACGCGTTTGCGCAGCTGGCGGTGGCGGCGGGCAAGCAACGCCGCGGCATAGTCGGGAAGCGGCGTTTCCCAGCACGGCGCCAAGGTCGGCGCCGGGCGCCGGAGCCAGGGCGCCTCGTCGATCGCAGCCTCGATCGCGACGAGGCTGGTCTTGATGCTGTCGCCCGGCGGCAGCGCCTGTCGGCGCGCCTCGCCGGCTAGGCGCTCGACCTCGATAAGCGCTTCCTCGTCTTCCGGCATGGTCTTGCGCACACCCGCCACGAGATGCGCGAGGAAGACATCCCATTCGCGGGCGCGGCCGAAGCGCTGCGCCACCGCGCGCAGGCGGTCGCCCAGAGCATGCCGCTCGCCCTCGGGCAACGCGTCGCTGAAAGCGGAGAGGATGGAGCGCAGCCGCCGCACGCCGACGCGCAAACGGTGGACGGATTCCCGGCTGGACGCTCTTGCGGAGGCGCCTTGCCCCTGCAAAGCGCCGAGAGCTCCGGCCAGCATCTCCTGGAGTCCGTCGCCGACCGCCAGATCGGGCGTAAGCTGCAATGCGCCAGCTTTCCGCAGCGCCGCGTCCATTGACCACCGCTTGCTGGTCACTCGAGCTTTCGCGCCGGGCGGGGCGGACAGCGCCGTCATTGCCGTACTGCGGCGCAAATTGCATTTCGGGCGAAATGGCCTCGTGCCATCGCCGCGGGCCATTGCAACCGGTCCCATCGGCCGCCGCGTCGACCCGCCATGCCCCCTCCGCTTCTTTCGCACACTCTTAGCCACAGCGCGGGTGTTGTTGCAAGAGCCCTGCCCTTGCCCATTCCCCCTTTGACGCAACGGCCCGGCGCTTGCATGCTCGTTTCCGCGCAGCGGGCCGAGGAAAATCCATGAAACCCGATATCGTCCTGACCGTACCGATCTATGCCACGGCGGTAGAGCAGCTCGACCAGAACTTCACGGTGCATCGACTATGGCAGGCGAAGCACCGCTCCGCCTTCTTCGCCGAGATCGGGGACCGCGTGCGCGCCATCGCCACCGGCGCCTATCCGGTCGACGCCGAGCTGATGAGCGACCTGCCCAAGACCGAGATCATCGCCACGCAAAGCGTCGGCGTCGACCATATCGATCTCGCCGCGGCCAAAAAGCGCGGCATCGCCGTCGCCAATACGCCGGATGTCCTGACGGAGGACGTCGCGGATATCGGCATGTCGCTGGTGCTCGCCGTGGCGCGACGGCTCGTCATCGCCGATCGCCACGTGCGCAGCGGCGCGTGGCTCAAGGGCAATCTGCCGCTCGCCAGCAAGGTCGGTGGCGCGACGATGGGCATATTGGGGCTGGGCCGCATCGGGCTGGCGATCGCCAAGCGTGCCGAGGCGTTCGGCATGACAATCGTCTATTACGGGCCGCGCGAAAAGCCCGGCTTGCCCTACCGGCGTTACGCGAACCTGGCCGAGATGGCCAAGGCGGTCGACTATCTGATGGTGAGCTGCCCCGGCGGGGCGGCGACGCGCAACCTCGTCAATGCCGAGGTGCTGGCGGCGCTCGGCACCAAGGGCGCGGTGATCAACATCGCGCGCGGCTCGGTGATCGACGAGCCGGCGCTGGTGAAGGCGCTGCAGGACGGCAAGCTGGGCGGCGCCGGGCTCGACGTCTTCGCCGACGAGCCGCGCGTGCCCGAAGCGCTCTTCGCCATGGAGAACGTGGTGCTGCTGCCGCATATAGGCAGCGCCACCCATGCAACCCGTGCCGCCATGGGCCAACTCGTCGTCGACAATCTCAAGGCCCATTTCGCCGGCAAGCCGCTGCTGACGCAGGTGGGCTGAGCGGGAGGGGCGGTGTGTATCGGAATGTAACAATCGACGCCGCGCGATCGCTGGCGCCAGGCTCGGTCGGCGGCTTGGAGGCGGGCGCCGGCGCGAAAAAAAACGAAAAATTCGAAACGCGGCGGAACCGTAACAGTACGTAACCGTTTGTAAGGGGAAGCAATGCCGCCGGACCCTAAAGGAGCGCGGCATAACCAAAGGAGATCAAGTACATGGCAAAGAATACTGCCCTTGCCGCCTTGTCCGCCCTCGTGGCGGAGATCAGCTCCGGGGTTTCGAATGCGGTGGAAATCGAGCGCTTCCTCGACGGTGAGACGGATGGCAGCGTGTTGTTCCACGCCCTCTACGGCTCCGTCGCCGACGAGCCGGTCCCCGAGCGCCTGCTCGCCGTGTTGCGCAGCGCCTGCGACGAGACCGAAATCGTCCCTTGCGCCGCCGCTTCGTGACGCCGGCAGGGAACATCGCCGGCTAAAACCCTGACGCATTTAGTCTAGAGAGGCGGGACACAATGCCCCGCCGCGCTTGACAAGGATCGCGTCCTCTCCACAAAGTTGCCTCCAGAAATATAATCAGAACCTACGGGAGGCGCTCGATGAAGAGGTTAAGCGCCGGCTTGGCCGGGCTATTATCGCTGCTTGTGATGTGCGCGGCTCCAGCCGCCGCCTGGGATCGCGGCCGGGCGGAAATCTTCGCCGTCCTGCCGGCGGGTTCGACCGGGCCGGAGGGCCTCACGGTCGGGTTCGACGGCAACATCTACGTCACCACTTTCGGCTTCAACAGCATGGGTGCCGTCAACGGCCGCGGTCAACTTTTCGTGTACACGCCTGATGGGCGCCTGTTGCGCCAAGTTGCCATCGCTGGCTCGACCTCCCACCTCCTCGGTCTCGCCTTCCACCCGACCACCCACGCCCTGCTCATCATCGATTTCGGCGCGGGCAAGGTCCTCAAGGTCGACCCCGCAACCGGCGCCTCCTCGGTGTTCATGACGGTGACCGGCGGCGCCGGCCTCAACGCACTCACCTTCGACAAGGCGGGCAATGTCTATGTGTCCGACTCGTTCCAGGGGATCATCTGGAAGACCGGGGCCGCCGGCGGTGCCGGGACGGCCTGGGTCGCCGACAAGCTGCTCACGACGACCGGAGTGCCCGGCTTCGGCGCGAACGGCATTGAATTCAACAATGCCGAGGACACGTTCTTCGTCGCCAACACGGGCGACGACACCATCGTTGCCATACCAGTGACCAAGGGGACGCCCGGAACTCCTGCCGTCTTGACCAACAGCATCAACGGCGCCGACGGCATCGTCCTCGACCGCCACGGCAACATCTGGGTGGCCGCCAACCAGGCGGACGAGATCGTCGTGATCGACCCGAGCGGCAAGGCCATCGCCAAGCTCGGCGATTTCAACGGAGTCGACGAGGACGGGCTGCCGCACGGCCTGTTCTTCCCGGCGAGCCCGGCCTTCAGCCTCGACGGCCGATTCCTCTATGTGACGAATCTTGCGCTCGATCTGCGAAAAGCGGGAGGACCGCAAACGGTCGATTCGCAGTGGGCCGACGAAGTGAAGCGCTACACCGTCTCGCGGCTGCGCGCGGCGATCCCGCCGCTGGGCGGCGACGACGACTAGAAAGCGCGGGCGGAGGGCGGCGCCGGGACGTCGCCCTCCGCCGCTCAGAACTTCTCCGCGCCGCGCTGCCGGATCGGATCCGGGAAGTCGCGATAGAGCGCAAAGATCGCGTCGCTGACCATCGAATTGACCACAAAATGCAGCCCCTCGACCGGCTCGGCGCGGGAGGCGACGCGGACGAAGGCCTGGTCGAGCTGCTGCAAGTCGCGTATCTCGATCATCGCGTGGAAGTCGCCGAGCTCGCGCGGCCCCAGGCCAAGCTTGCGGCGGGTCAGGCGCCAGCCGACGATCAGCCCGTGCTCCTTCAGGTGTCCCAGATAGGCGCCCAGCCTGTCGCTGAGCTCGGTATCCGCGGTGCCGGGCTTGAGGTTGAACCAGATGTGATAGATGTCCACGAGCGCCCCCGTCTGGGATTGGCGGCGCAGTCTATCACGTCGCTGGTGCGGTGCCGCCGGGCGTGGCAGTAGAGGGGCGCGGAAGGCGGGGGACAGGTGGGCGATGAGTGAGGCAGCGGCGGCGTCTTCCGTCGCCTTCGGATTGAGCGCCGGCTGGGTGGCGACGCTCGTCTTTGCACTGAGCTACGTGCTGATCGTCAGCGAGCGGCTCAACCGCTCGATCATCGCCCTGCTCGGCGCGAGCGCGATGATCGTCGTCGGCGTGCTGAGCCAGGACGAGGCGATCCGCGGCATCGACTTCAACACCATCGCGCTGCTCACGGGGATGATGGTGCTGGTATCGATCTCGCGCCGCTGCGGCATGTTCGAGTATCTCGCTGTGTGGTCGGCGAAGCGAGGACCGGCGCAGCCCTGGGCCATGCTGGTGATGCTGTCGCTGACGACGGCGGTCGTCTACGCCTTCCTCGACAACGTCACCACGGTGCGGCTGATCGCGCCGGTGACGCTGGGGTGACGCGGCGGCTGGGCGTGCCGCCAAGGTGACGGAGACCTTCAACGAGGTCGACTGGATCATGATCTTCTTCTTCGGCCTGTTCGTCATCGTGCACGGCGTCGATGTCGCGGGCGTGCTCGGCCTCGCGGCGCAACAGCTCATGGCGGTGACCGGCGGGACTTGGAGACGACGGCGGTCGCCATCCTCTGGGGTTCGGCGGTGCTCTCGGCGATCGTCGACAACATCCCGTTCGTCGCGGCGATGATCCCGCTGATCAAGCAGATGGCGCCGCATCTGGGCGGGCCCCAGCACATCATGCCGCTGTGGTGGGCGCTGTCGCTCGGCGCCTGCCTGGGCGGCAACGGCACGCTCATCGGCGCCTCGGCCAATCTGACGGTGGCCGGCATTGCCAAGCGCAACGGCGTCGAGTTCAGCTTTCTCACCTATACCAAATACGCCTTCGGCCTCATGTTCATCGGCGTCGCCATCAGCCACGTCTACCGCTGGCTGTGCTATCTCTAGCGTCCGTGGCGACCTTGTGTATGATCAGCGCCGTTGAACTTGCGGCAAGAGGCCTCGAATGGGCCGAAATCTCGAACAGGAGGGGACTTCATGAGACGCCGTCAATTCATAAAAGCGGGTGGCATGGGGCTGGCGGCGACGGCCATCGCCGCGCCGGCGATCGCGCAATCGCAGCCCGAGCTCAAATGGCGCATGGCCTGCAGCTGGCCCAAGAGCCTCGACACCATCTTCGGCGCCGCCGAGCATTTCAGCAACCGGGTGGCCGAGGCGACCGACAACAAGTTCCAGATCCGCGCCTTCGCCGGCGGCGAGATCGTGCCGGCGCTGCAGGTGCTCGATGCGGTGCAGAACAACACCGTCGAGATGGGCCACACCGCGAGCTACTACTATGTCGGCAAGGACCCGACCTTCAGCTTCGACTGCACGGTTCCCTTCGGCATGAACAAGCGCCAGCAGGACGCCTGGATCAACCATGGCGGCGGCCAGGAGCTGCTGCGCGAATTGTTCAAGGACTACAACGTCTACAATCTCGGCGCGGCCAACACCGGCGCACAGATGGGCGGCTGGTACCGCAAGGAAATCAAGACCGTCAAGGATCTCGAAGGCCTCAAGTTCCGCATCGCCGGGCTGGCCGGCGCCATCCTGACCAAGCTCGGCGTCGTGCCGCAGCAGATCGCCGGCGGCGACATCTATCCGGCGCTGGAGAAGGGCACCATCGATGCCGCCGAATGGGTCGGCCCCTATGACGATGAGAAGCTCGGCTTCTACAAGGTCGCGAAATACTACTATTATCCCGGCTGGTGGGAAGGCAACGCGCAGCTCTCGCTCTATGTGAATTTGGAGCAGTGGAACAAGCTGCCGAAATCCTACCAGGCCATCGTCACGGCGGCGGCCTACGAATCCAACATTTGGTGCACGTCGAAATACGACACCGACAATGTCGCGGCGCTCAGGCGCTTGGTCGGCAATGGCACCCAGCTCCGGCCGTTCTCGCGCGAGATCCTCGATGCCTGCTACAAGGCGACGCAGGAGTTCTATGCCGAGACATCCGCGAAGAACCCGAAATTCAAGAAGATCTACGATCCCTGGAAGAAGTTTCTCGAGGACGAGCACCAGTGGTTCCGGGTCGAGGAGCAGCAGTTCGACAACTACATGCTGTCGAAGAAGCCGACCTGACCATCGGTCGACGCAAGCGAAAAGCCCCGCGCGAGCGGGGCTTCCCGGGGTCGACCCCTGCCGGATGAGCCGTGCTATTTGAACTGGAGCTGCGGAATCTCGTTGTCGCCGGGCACCTGAGGCACCTCGATCTGGATCTTGCTCGAATCCGTTTTCGGCCCACTGTCGAGGCCGGCGAGGACCAGCTGCGGAAACGCGATGACCAGCCCGACCATGACGAGCTGGATGAGTACGAAGGGAATGACGCCCCAGTAGATTTGCGCCGTGGTCACCGGCGCCATCAGCTTGCCGGTGACGCGGTCGATCTGCTCGCGGCTGGGCGCCACGCTGCGCAGGTAGAACAGGGCGAAGCCGAAGGGCGGGTGCATGAACGAGGTCTGCATGTTCACGCCCAGCAGCACGCCGAACCAGATGAGGTCGATGCCGAGCTTCTCGGCCACCGGGCCGAGCAGCGGCACGATGATGAAGGCGAGCTCGAAGAAATCGAGGAAGAACGCCAGCACGAAGGTCATGGCGTTGACGACGATGAGAAAGCCGAGCTGGCCGCCGGGCAGGCTGGTCAACAGGTGCTCGACCCAGAGATCGCCGTTGACGCCGCGGAACACCAGGCTGAAGACGGTCGATCCCACGAGGATGAAGATGACGAAGGACGACAGCTTGGCCGTCGAATTCATCGCTTGACGCAGCAGGCTCCAATCTAGCCTGCGATTGGCCCAGGCGAGGAGGAGCGCTCCCGTGGCGCCCATGGCGCCGCCCTCGGTCGGCGTGGCGATGCCGAGGAAGATGGTGCCGAGCACGAGGAAGATGAGCGCCAGCGGCGGCATCATCACGATCACCACCTGTTGCGCCAGGCGGCTGAGCACATTGAATTTGAGATACCGATCGGCAAGCGCCACGACATAGGCGGCAAGGCCCGCCGCCGCCGCCGCCCAGATCACGTCGAGCCGATAGCCGAGGAGGTACCCTCCCGCCACCGCGACCGCGACGGTGATGCCGAGCGAAAGGTAGCCGGTATGGCCATCGGCCTCGCGAATGGTGATCGCGGCGGGCGGCAGGGCCGGCGCCAGCTTCGGCTTGAACACGGTGACGGCGAAGACAAACACGGCGTAGAGCGCCGCGAGGCCGAAGCCCGGGATGAACGCGCCCTCGTACATGTCGCCGACGGAGCGCCCGAGCTGATCCGCCATGACGATGAGCACCAGGCTGGGCGGGATGATCTGCGCCAGCGTGCCAGAGGCGGCGATGACGCCGGCGGCGAGCCGACGGTCGTAGCCGTAGCGCATCATGATCGGCAGCGAGATCAGGCCCATCGAGATGACGGAGGCGGCGACGACGCCGGTGGTGGCCGCGAGCAGGGCGCCGACAAAGACGACGGCATAGGCAAGCCCGCCGCGCACCGGCCCGAACAGCTGGCCGACCGTCTCGAGCAAATCCTCGGCCATGCCGCTGCGCTCGAGGATCAAGCCCATGAAGGTGAAGAAGGGGATGGCGAGCAGCGTGTCGTTGCGCATGATGCCGAAGACGCGCTCCGGCAGGGCCTGCAGCAGTTCCGGTCCGAGCAGGCCGTAATGGATGGCGAGCGCGCCGAAGGCGAGTCCGTTAGCGGCGAGGGAGAAGGCGACTGGGTAGCCGATCAGCAGGAAGACAACGAGCGCCGCGAACATCAGCGGCGCCATGTTGGCGACGACGAACTGGCTCACAGGGCCTGTTCCTTGGCTTCCGGCGGAAGCTCGTCATCGCCCTTTGCGCCCGGGTCGGGGATCAGGCCGGCGAGGAAGGCCGCGCGCTTGATGATCTCGGAGAAGCCCTGCAGCACCAGCAGCAGGAAGCCGGCGGGGATCAGCAGCTTCACCGGCCAGCGCAGCAGCCCGCCGGCATCGGCGGAGAATTCGTGCCGCGTGTAGGATTCGACGAAGACCGGCCAGGACAGCCACATGATGATGAGCGCCATGGGCAGCAGGAAGAAGATGCCGCCGAGCAGATCGATCCAGGCGCGCGTGCGCGGCGACAGGCGGCCGTTGATGATGTCGATGCGGACATGCTCGTTGTTGAGCAGCGTATAGCCGGCGCCGAGCAGGAACACGCCGGAGAAGAGATACCACTGCAGCTCGAGCCAGGCGTTCGAGCTCTTGTCGAAGATGTAGCGCACCGTGGCATTGCCCGAGCTCACCAGCACCATGAGCAGGATCAGCCAATAGACGGTGCGGCCGACGCGATCGCTCATGGCGTCGATCAGCGCACTCATTCGCAAAAGGATAGTCACGACCGCTCCCTGTGACGATTGTCCGCGTTGGCCCGACGGGCGGCGCAATATGGCATGGCTGCCATGCGCCCTGCTAGCCACGGCGTGCACCGCTGGATGCGGGAGTCGCTGTCGGCGCCGGTCAGACCGCGTCGCAGCCGGGAAAAGATGGGATCGGTGCGTTCTTGGGCATGATCGCGCCCTTATGCTGGATCACCGCGCCGGCGAGGATGTGGCCGGCGTGCGCGGCTTCGGCCGGCGACCGGCCGGACAGCCGCGCCGTCAGATAGGCGGCATTGAAGGCGTCGCCCGCTGCGGTTGTATCGACGGGCGCGATGCGCTGCGGCACCGGGACGAGCGTGCCGTCGCCGAGGACGCAGCCTTCGCCGCCGCGCTTGACGCAGACCTCGGTCTTGCCGGCGGCGTAGCGGGCGAGGGTGTCCGCCGGCGTCGCGTCGCCCCACAGGGCTTGCTCGTCTTCGAAAGTGGGGAGCATGAGGCCGACGATGTCGAGGAAGGGCGCGATCGTGGCGCGCGCCGCGGCGGCGTCGGTCCAGCCCGTCGGCCGGTAGTTGCTGTCGAAGACGACCAACCGGCCGGCGCCCCTCGCTGCGGCCAGCGCCGTGCGGAAGCGCTCGCGCGCCGAGCCGTCGAGGATCGAGAGCGTGATCGCCGTGAAATAGAGGACGTCGTAGGCGGAGAGCGCCGCCAGGAGGGGCTCGGTGACGGGATCGCGGAACAGCTCGCGCGCGGCGGCGGCCGAACGGTAGTAGAAGAAATGGCGCTCGCCGGCGGGGTCGGTGCGGATGAGATAGAGGCCGGGAAGCTTCCCCGGCAGGAGCGCGACCGCGCCGGTGCCAATGCCCTCCTCGCGCCACGACCGGAGCATCGCCTCGCTATAAGGGTCGCTGCCGAGCGCCGTCACGTAGTCGACCGTCAGGCGCTCGCGCTGGTTGCAGCGCGCCATGTAGAGCGCCGTATTGAAGCTGTCGCCGGCAAATCCCAGCTCGAGCAGTTGTTCGTCGCGGTGCCTGAGCTCCACCATGCACTCGCCGATCGCCGCCACATGCAGCATCTTGTCCTCTTGCCCGCCGCCTCGGTTTCACTACTCTCTCCGTTGCCGGGTCCGCCGGGCGGCGTCAAGGGGAAGGAGTGCCATGCACGAGATCTTCAGCGGCGTCGCCGTGATACCGGTCCTCACCATCGCCCGCGCCGCCGATGCGCCGCCGCTGGCGCTGGCGCTGCTCCGCGGCGGCCTGCGCGTCATCGAGGTGACCTTGCGCACGCCCGAGGCGCTTGCCGCCATCCGCGAGATCCGGCGCCGCGTGCCCGACGCCATCGTCGGCGCCGGCACCGTGCTGAGCGGCGCCGATGTCACCCGCGCCACCGAGGCGGGCGCGCGCTTCCTGGTGAGCCCGGGCCTCACGCCCGAGCTGGCCGGCGCCGGCCGGGCCGGCGATCTGCCCTACCTGCCGGGTGCGGCCACGCCCTCCGAGGTGATGCTGGCGCGCGAGCTCGGCTTCTCGCTGCTCAAGTTCTTTCCCGCGGCGGCGCTGGGCGGCGTCGAGATGCTGCGCGCCTATGCGGCGGTCTTCGCCGGAATCGCCTTCTGCCCGACCGGCGGCATCACGCCGGAGAGCGCAGCGCAATATCTCACCCTCGCCAATGTGCCGCTGGTCGGCGGCAGCTGGATGGTGCCGGCGGACGCGGTGGCGGCCGGCGACTGGGAGCGCATCGAAGACCTCGCGCGGGAAGCGGCGAAGCTCGGCCCGGCGCAGACCCGGTTCCGCTTCTAATACGTCGCCCTTCCGCCGGAGACGTCGAACACGCCGCCCGTGGTGAAGGAGCACTCCTCCGACGCGAGCCAGGCGATCATCGCTGCCATTTCCTCGACCGTGCCGAAGCGGCCCATCGGGATCTTCGACAGCATGTAGTCGATGTGCTGCTGCGTGATCTGGTCGAAGATCGCTGTCTTGACCGCCGCGGGCGTGATGCAGTTGACGCGCACGCCGGTCTGGGCGAGCTCCTTGCCCAGCGACTTGGTGAGCGAAATCACGCCGGCCTTGGCGGCGGAATAGGGCGCCGCGTTGGGATTGCCCTCCTTGCCGGCGATCGAGGCGATGTTGACGATGCGCCCGTAATTGCGCTTGACCATGCCGGGCACCACGGCGCGGCAGCACAGGAACACGCCGTTCAGGTCGACCTCGATCACCTTGCGCCAGGCGTCGACCGGATAGTCGGCGACGGTGGCGTTGGGGCCGGCGATGCCGGCGCTGGCGACCAGGATGGCGACCGGGCCGAGGCGGCGCTCGGTTTCGGCGAGCGCGGCGGCCACCGACTTCTCGTCGGTGACATCGACCGTGCAGCCGATCGCGCCCTCGATGCGCCGCGCCGCCGCCTCGGCGCCGTCGAGATCCCACAGCGCCACCTTGGCGCCGGAGCGGACGAAGCGCTCGGCCGTCGCGAGGCCGATGCCGCGGGCGCCGCCGGTGATGACGGCGACGCGGCCCTTGAGGTCGATCTGGTTCATGTCCCGGGTTCCTCGGCTTGTGGACGGCTGAGCCGCCTTTGTAGAATGCACTAACTGCAACGGAGGGACATTCGACAAGCTGCCCGTCCCGCCGTCAACCCGCGATAAGTCCTTGGGAGGCAAACCATGCCGGACGACGCCGGAAAGAAGCCCTTGCGTAGCAGCCACTGGTTCGGCCACGCCGACCGCGACGGCTTCGCGCATCGCTCGTGGATGAAGAACCAGGGCCTGCCGCCGCATCTCTTCGACGGGCGGCCGGTGATCGGCATCTGCAACACCTGGTCCGAGCTCACGCCGTGCAACGCCCATTTCCGCAGGATCGCCGAGCATGTGAAGCGCGGCGTCTACGAGATGGGCGGGTTCCCGCTCGAATTCCCGGTGATGAGCCTGGGCGAGACCTTGATGCGCCCCACCACCATGCTGTTCCGCAACCTCGCCAGCATGGATGTCGAGGAATCGATCCGCGCCAATCCGATCGACGGCGTCGTGCTCCTGACCGGCTGCGACAAGACCACGCCGGCGCTGATGATGGGGGCGGCGAGCTGCGATCTGCCGACCATCGTCGTCTCCGGCGGACCGATGCTCAACGGCAAGTTCCGCGGCCAGGACATCGGCTCCGGCACCAATGTCTGGTCGATGAGCGAGGACGTGCGCGCCGGCAAGATGTCCCTGGCCGATTTCATGGATGCCGAGGCCTGCATGTCGCGCTCGGCCGGGCACTGCATGACCATGGGAACGGCCTCGACCATGGCCAGCATGGTCGAGGCGCTCGGCATGGGGATGCCGACCAACGCCGCCATCCCCGCCGTCGACAGCCGGCGCTACGTGCTGGCGCATATGGCGGGACGGCGCGCGGTCGAGATGGTGCGCGAGGATCTGCGCATGTCGAAGGTGCTGACGCGCAAGGCCTTCGAGAACGCCATCCGCGTCAACGGCGCGATCGGCGGCTCGACCAACGCCGTGGTGCATCTCCTGGCGCTTGCCGGCCGCATCGGCGTCGAGCTCGAGCTCGGCGACTGGGACAAGCTCGGCCACGACATCCCGCTGCTCGTCAATTTGATGCCGTCGGGCCAGTTCCTGATGGAGGATTTCTACTATGCGGGCGGGCTGCCCGCCGTCATCCGCGAGCTCGGCGACCTCGTTCACCGCGATGCGCTCACGGTCAACGGCCGCACCATGGGCGACAACAACGCCGAGGCGCCCTGCTACAACCGCGAGGTCATCGCCGCGCTCAAATCGCCCTTCAAGCCGCGCGCCGGCATCGCCGTGCTGCGCGGCAATCTCTGCCCGGACGGTGCGGTGCTGAAGCCCTCGGCCGCCACGCCCAAGCTGATGAAGCACAAGGGCCGCGCCGTGGTGTTCGAGAGCATCGAGCATTTCAAGGAGCGCGTCGATCGGCCCGACCTCGACATCGACGAGAACTCGGTGATGGTGCTGAAGGGGGCGGGGCCGAAGGGCTATCCCGGCTTCCCCGAGGTCGGCAACATGCCGATCCCGCAGAAGCTGCTGAAGAAAGGCATCACCGACGTGGTGCGCATCTCCGATGCGCGCATGAGCGGCACGGCCTACGGCACCGTCGTGCTGCACACTTCGCCCGAGGCGGCGGTAGGCGGCCCGCTGGCGCTGGTCAAGGACGGCGACATGATCGAGCTCGACGTCGACAAGCGCCGCCTCCATCTCGATGTCGCCGACGCCGAACTGGCGAAGCGCCGCCAAGCCTGGAAGCCGCCGCCGAGCGACTACGACCGCGGCTACGCCAAGCTCTACATCGACCATGTCATGCAGGCGCATCAGGGCGCCGATCTCGACTTCCTCGTCGGCAAGAGCGGCGCGAAGGTGGCAAGGGAGTCTCATTGAGGACCGCTTATGCCCAGACTGGCTGCGGGCTCCAGTGATCTTGCGTTCCTGCGTACTCCCTCCTTCGCCATAGACATTGCGAGGTCAGGGTCGTAGCCTTGCTTCTAATAGTTAGAAGAACACGTACCTAACGAAGGCAGGGAGGACGGATCATGCCCCGCATAGGTCGGCGCAGGCTTCTACAACTTTCCGGTGCCGGAGCGATCGCGGCGAAATCCGGTGGAATTGCTGCAATTCTCGCCTTGGGACAGGCGCCCGCCTACGCGCAGGGCTCCACGCTTCACTGGCTGCGCTGGAACGATTTCGTTCCGGCCTCTGATGGGGTGCTGCGCCAGGAGATCATCCCGGCTTGCGAGAAGGCGCTCGGCATCAAACTCAACATCGAGATGATCAACGGCAACGACATCCAGGCGCGTACCACCGCGGCCATTCAATCGGGGTCGGGAGCGGACGTCATATGCGGGCTCAACAACTGGCCACAGCTCTATGCCGAGAGCGTCACCGATGTGACCGACGTCGCCGAGGCGGTCGGCAAGGCGCAGGGCGGCTTCTACGACGAGTCGCGGATGGTCGCCAATGACGGCAAGAAATGGATCGCCGTGCCGTGGTGCGTCCTCGGCGCGCAGATCGCCTACCGCAAGTCGTGGCTCGAGGAGGCCGGCTACAGCAAGTTCCCGGAGACCTGGGAGGAGTACCGCGAGGCCGGCAAGAAGCTCAAGGCCAAGGGCCGCCCGATCGGCCAGACGCTCGGCCACACCTTCGGCGACGCGCCGACCTTCGCCTATGCCTATCTCTGGTCCTGGGGCGGCAAGGAGGTCGAGGCGGACGGCAAGACCGTGGTCCTGAACAGCAAGGCGGCGGTCGACTCGGTCAGGTTCATGACGGCGTTCTGGAAGGACGCCCATGACGATGGCGGGCTCGCCTGGGACGATTCGAGCAACAACCGCGCCTTCCTTGCCGGCACGATCTGTGCCACCCTCAACGGCGCCTCGATCTATCTCGAGGCCAAGCGCAAGCCCGACACCTACATGACCGAGAAGGGCACGCCGCTGTGGCAGGACATTCTGCACGCGCCGCTGCCCAAAGGCGCCGCCGGCCAGTTCGGCTATCACCTGCCGATGTCGAACATGCTGATGGCCTATTCGAGGAACCAGAAGCCCGCCAAGGAGTTCCTCCGCTGGATCACCTCGAAAGAGGTCTACCAGACGTGGTTCGACTCCCAGCAGGGCTATTCGGTCGGCGCGACGACGATCTGGGAGGAGGATCCGCTGTGGAAAAAGGATCCGGTCATGCTGCCCTTCCGCTCGGCGGCCCGTGCCGGACGCTTCCCCGGCTATGCCGGACCCGCAGATCGCAAAGCGGCCGAGGTGTTGAGCAAGTACATCATCATCGACACCTATGCCAAGGCGGTGCAGGGCATGCCGGCGGAGGACGCCGTGAAGTGGGCGCATGAGGAGGTGACAAAGATCCACGCGTGATTTGCCGCGCTCGGCATGGGTAATCTGTCACGGCTTTGGGCTGCGCAACCGCATCGCGTGCCCGACGGGGCGGATCGCGAGTCGGAGAGGACCTGGAGATGGCTTTAAGCGACGCCGCCACCCAGCGAGCTTACGCCGCCACGCCGCGGCGTGGACCCGTGACCCGGCTCCTCGAGGATGAACGCTGGCTCGCGGTCGTCCTGCTGCTTCCGACGGTGGTCCTGCTCGGCCTCTTCATCGCCTATCCCTTCGTCGAGGGCGTGCTGCTGGCAGTCACGGACGCCAGGGTCGGCGTGCCCGGCAAGTTCGTTGGGCTGCAGAACTTCGCAGCGCTTTGGCACGACGGCATCTTCCACACCGCCGTTTGGAACACCTTTGTCTACACGGCCGTCGCTACCATCTTCAAACTTGCGCTGGGGTTGTGGCTCGCGCTGCTCCTCAACCGCCATTTCAAGGGCAAGGCCTTCACCCGGGCGTTCATCCTGCTGCCTTTCATCATCCCGACGGTGCTGTCGACCTTCGCCTGGAAATGGATGTTCGATCCGACCTTCAGCGTCATCAACTGGACGCTCTACCGGCTCGACCTCATCCACGCGCGGATCAATTGGCTCGGCGATCCCGATCTCGCGCTGATGTCGGTGATCATCGTCAATGTGTGGCGCGGCGTGCCGTTCTACGCGATCAGCCTGCTCGCCGGGCTGCAGACCATCAATCCCGAGCTCCAGGAGGCGGCAGCGATCGACGGCGCCAGGCCCTGGCAGCGCTTCTGGCATATCACGTGGCCGCTCTTGCTGCCGGTGACCATGGTCGTGGTGCTGTTCTCGATCATCCAGACCTTCGCCGACTTTCAACTCGTCTATGTGCTGACGGGCGGCGGGCCAGCCAACGCCACGCACCTCTTCGCCACCTACGCCTATCAGATCGGCGTCGGCACCGGGCTCCTGAGCGAGGGAGCCGCCGTCTCGCTGGCCATGTTCCCGGTGCTGCTGGTCGTGGTGGTCGTGCAGCTCCTCTACATCCGCCGCGTCGAGGTCCACTGAGCCATGATTGAAGGGGCGAAGTGGCGGCGCTGGGTGTTCTTCTATATTCCGCTGGGCGCCTTCGTCGTCTGGTTGCTGTTCCCGTTCTATTGGATGGTGGTGACGTCCGTCCGGCCGGACAGCGAGCTCTATCGCCCCTGGATGGCCCCTAACTACGCGCCGTTCTGGACCGCGCATCCGACTCTCGTCCACTTCACGGACCTCTTGACCGGAACGCTGTTCAGCACGTGGATGCTCAACACGCTGTTCATCGCCGGCGTTTCGACGCTGATCTCGCTGTTCTGCGGTCTCCTCGCCGGCTATGCGCTGTCGCGCTTGAAGTTTCCGTTCGCCGGCAGCCTCGGCACCGGGATCTTCATCACCTATCTCGTGCCGCAGACGCTGCTGTTCATTCCGCTCGCCGACGTCATCCGCAACTTCCGGCTCGGCGACACGCCCTGGGCGCTCATCCTGACCTATCCGACTTTCCTCATCCCGTTCTGCACCTGGCTCTTGATGGGCTATTTCAAGGCGATCCCGCGCGAGCTCGAGGAATGCGCGCGCATCGACGGCGCGACGCGCTGGAAGGCGATGGTCTACATCGTCTTCCCGATCGCCGTGCCCGGTATCCTCTCGGCCGGCATTTTCGCCTTCACGCTCTCCTGGAACGAGTTCATCTACGCGCTCGTCTTTCTCTCCTCACCCGAGCAGAAGACGGTTCCGGTCGGCGTCACCTCCGAACTCGTCCGCGGCGACGTATTCTATTGGGGGCAGCTGATGGCGGGCGCGCTCCTCGGCTCGATCCCGGTGGCGCTCATCTATTCCTTCTTCGTCGAGCATTACGTCGCGGGCATCACCGGCTCCGTCAAGGGGTGAACGATGGCCCGGGTGGTCATACGTAACTTGAACAAGAAATTCGACGCGGCCCATGCCGTCAAGGACGTGAACCTTGAAATCCGCGACAGGGAGTTCGTGGTTCTCGTCGGCCCCTCGGGCTGCGGCAAGACCACGACGCTGCGGATGGTAGCCGGGCTCGAATCGATCACGTCGGGACAGGTCCTGATCGGCGACAGGGTCGTCAACGAGCTGCCGCCGATGGATCGCGACATCGCCATGGTGTTCCAGAACTACGCGCTCTATCCGCATATGAGCGTCTATGACAACATGGCCTTCGGCCTGAAGATGCGGCGCTTCAGCCGCGGCGAGATCGAGCTGCGCGTGCAGGAGGCCGCCGAGATCCTCGGCATCGAGGATTATCTGAGACGCAAGCCGCGGCAGCTCTCGGGTGGTCAACGGCAGCGCGTCGCGCTCGGCCGCGCCATCGTGCGCCATCCGCAGGTGTTCTTGTTCGACGAGCCGCTCTCCAACCTCGATGCCAAGCTGCGCGTCCAGATGCGCGTCGAGCTCAAGAAGATCCATGACCGGCTCGGCACGACCGCCATCTACGTGACCCACGATCAGGTCGAGGCGATGACACTCGGGGACCGGGTCGTCGTCATGAAAGATGGTCTGGTGCAGCAGGTCGGCGAGCCGCTCGAGCTCTACAACACGCCGGCAAACCGTTTCGTCGCCGGCTTTATCGGCTCGCCCGCGATGAACTTCGCAACCGTGCAGGTGACCGAGGCAGACGGCGCCCTCTGGTCCGCCAACGAGGGTATCCGCATCAAGCTCCCCGCCGAAATCGGCGCGCGCCTGCGGGGGCGTGTTGGAGAGCAGGTCACCTTTGGAATCCGGCCGGAGGATCTGCGCATCGCGTCGGGCGGCGATCCCAAAGAGCTCGGGTTCGAGGCCGTGGTCGAGGTTATCGAGAAGCTCGGGTCCCAGATCCTCCTGGACGTGAAGGTGGGGTCCAGCATGATGGTGGCTGCGGTTGAGCCTACAGTGCGAGCGCAAGTTCGCGATCGGCTGCGCCTGACGCTCAACCCCGAGCGATTGCACTTCTTCGACGCCCGCTCGGAAGCGGCAATCTAATTCACGATCGGCAGAGTGAGCTAGTCGCGCGGCGCTATCGTGTCGGCGACATAGGCGCCGCGTGCACCATCGGTTTCTTCGGCAGGTCGGTGGTGTCGCGCGCCGTCTGGTGCTCCATCTCCGCGTCGTGCTGCACACCTCGCCCGAGACGGCGGTGGGGGGGCCGCTGGCGCTGGTCAAGGACGGCGACATGATCGAGCTCGACGTCGACAAGCGGCGCCTCCAGCTCGACGTGGCCGACGCCGAGCTGGCGAAGCGCCGCCAGGCGTGGAAGCCGCCGCAGAGCGACTACGACCGCGGCTACGCCAAGCTCTACATCGACCATGTCATGCAGGCGCATCAGGGCGCCGATCTCGACTTCCTCGTCGGCAAGAGCGGCGCGAAGGTGGCAAGGGAGTCTCATTGAGGGGAGCCGAGCCATGCGCTTCTGGCAATGGCTCTTCCTTGCGTTGTCGCCATAGTTGCTCTGCGGCACGGGACGTGCGCACGACCCTGACTTCGCAGCGATACCACGCTTCGAGGCCGAATTCGTGTACGTTTTTACGCTGCGGTACATCGGTTTGGTGCGCTACACTCGGCAAAGAGCACTGTGAGGCCATTTCGATCGGAGCACCAATGACAAGCGTCAGCGGTACGCCTTACGAGATAGATGATGCTTTGGCTGCGAGATTGAACGCTATTGCAAACCGTGTCTCATCTATGCGATCGAGTGGTACGTTGTCGCCCGATGTTCTTGGGCGCCTACGCCGATTCTTTAAAATAAAGAATATCTATAATTCGAATGCCATAGAGGGAAATATCCTCGACGTCGGGGAAACGCGCTTGGTGGTTGAACAGGGTTTGACCTTGACGGGAAAGCCACTGAAGGACCAAGCAGAAGCCAAGAACCTATCTGAAGCCATCGACTTCCTTGAGGATCTCGCCCGCGATGCATCGCGGCCAATCAGCGAGGCGGACATACGACAGATCCACTTTTTGGTACTCAAGAACATCCGCGACAGTGACGCGGGCAAGTATCGGTCCGTTCCGGTGGAGATCAGTGGATCCCAATACAAGCCACCTCCGCCTGAAGCCATTGCCAGTCAAATGGAACAATTCTGCCGGTGGCTTGCGGAAGCAAGCGTGCCGAGTAACACGTGGAAATTCGAAGATGCGGTGCTCGTGGCGGCTGCCGCACACACCTGGTTTGTGACAATCCACCCCTTTGTGGATGGAAACGGTCGAGTCGGCAGATTGATCTTGAATCTGCTCCTGATGCGCTACGGATATCCTATCGCGATAATCACCAAAGCCGATCGAAGCCGCTATTACGACAGCCTTGAGATATCTCAATCCTCCGATTTAACGGCCGTGGCTGCACTTATTGCAGAATGCGTGGAGGAGAGCCTCGAAGAATACGAGGTCGCTGCCCGAGAACAGCGAGAGCATCAGGAATGGGCCCTATCAATTGTTGGGAAGCTTCAAAAGACCGAACGGATTCGGGCAGAAAATCAATACGAGGTTTGGCGGAACGCTATGGAACTACTGAAGAGCGTATTCAAGCAAACAGCAGAAATGGTTGTTTCTTCGGCTACACTAGCAGGAGTGTGGTTCAAGGATTTCGGTCAACTTGAGTTAGAAAAGTACCTCGCGCTTAAAGGAAATGCGTCAGCCAAGAGAACATGGTTTTTTCGTGTAGATTTCAGGTCAGGCCAGCGATCGGCTAGATACCTTTTTTTCTTCGGCTCTCCAAGCTACGCTCTACGCGGTCGCAGTGATGTCTCGCTTCACGTCGCCAGGGAGGAACCCGCAGGTTCCTATACCTATGAACGGCTCGATATTCTTTCGGCTCCGAACGTGCCCAACCTAGTGGAGGTTGGCTACGATGCCAGTAAGGAGGAGTTTTGGGCACGAAAAAAAACTGGGGGTGTCGCCGAAACGAAGATTGAGAAGATTTGCCGCGACTTTTTTGAAGACGTTGTACAACGTCATTTCAGTAGTTGACCCCATCTTCATGGGAATGCCTGCGTTCAGAGGAGTGCCGCACTTGCGAGACATGGCTGTTTCGCCGGGCGAACGGCGCTTGGGTCAAGATGTTCGACGGCGAAGCGCCGGTCATCTCGAGCTTCGGCTTCGGCCGCCATGTCAGCCACGACGTTCACGACCTCGTTACCACCGCGTCGCTATCGGCAGCGAAAAGCAATTACGTCGTCTATGTCTTCGACGGCAAGTTCTACCGCTCCGGCGGGTGCTACGAGGTCGATGCGGACGCCGCGAAGAAGTCCGCCAAGAAAGTGGCGTGCCCGTGACGCCGGGAGGGGTCTGGCAATTCTGCGCGCCGTCCGTCATTCTGCGGGCGACAACAAGGGCGGCCGGCAAGGCTGCGGGCGTGGGAGGTAGCGTCTATGGCCGGCGTCGAGATTCGCGGCGTCAAGAAATCCTTCGGGCCGGTGGATGTGATCCACGGCATCGACATCGACATCGGCGACGAGGAGTTCGTCGTGCTTGTCGGCCCGTCCGGCTGCGGCAAGTCGACACTGTTGCGCATGATTGCCGGGCTCGAACATATCAGCGGCGGCGAGATCTCGATCGGCGGCCGGGTGGTGAACCAGCTGCCGCCCAAAGAGCGCGACATCGCCATGGTGTTCCAGAACTACGCGCTCTACCCGCACATGACCGTGCGCGACAACATGGCGTTCAGCCTGAAGTTGCGCAAAGCCGATCAAGCGACCATCGATTCCCGCGTGGAACAGGCCGCGGATATTCTCGGCCTGCGGCCGTACCTCGAGCGCTATCCGCGCCAGCTCTCGGGCGGCCAGCGCCAGCGCGTCGCGATGGGGCGCGCCATCGTGCGCGACCCGCAGGTCTTCCTCTTCGATGAGCCGCTGTCCAATCTCGACGCCAAGCTGCGCGTGCAGATGCGCACCGAAATCAAGGCGCTGCATCAGCGGCTCAGAACCACCTCGGTCTATGTCACGCACGATCAGGTCGAGGCGATGACCATGGCCGATCGCATCGTCGTCATGCATGACGGGCGCGTCGAGCAGATCGGCACGCCGCTCGATCTCTACGACAATCCGGTCAACCTGTTCGTCGCCGGCTTCATCGGCTCGCCGGCGATGAATTTCATCAAGGGCGCGTTGCGGCGCGAGGGCGGGCGAGCATGGGTCGAAGCGGCCGACGGGGTGAAGCTGCCGGCGCCGGGAAACCGCGGCGGGCGTGACGGGCAATCCGTCGTCTACGGCGTGCGGCCGGAGCATCTCGCCATCGCCGCCAACGGCGCAAATGGCGTGTCGGCGGTGGTGCAGGTTGTCGAACCGACCGGCGCCGATACGTTCGTCTATGCCACGCTGGCGGGCATCCAGGTCTGCGCCGTCTTCACCGAGCGGCACGATTTCCGCGCCGGCGAGTCCATCCGGCTGCAGCCGCAACTCGACGTCGTCCATCTGTTTGACGCTGGAAGCGGGCGGAAACTAGACTGAGGCCAACGAATTACGGGCGCGCGGCCTCTGCGCGGCCCATAGCGAGGGAGAGAATGCCGATGACGGACGTCAGCAGACGCGAAGTTTTGAAGGCCGGCGTGGCGGTGACCGCCGCGGCGGCAGGCGCGAGCCTCGTGCCGGCGGGCTCGGCACTGGCGCAAGCGACTTGGAAGGGCCAGCCCGAGAAGGGCGCGTCGATCCGCGTCCTGCGCTGGAAGCAGTTCGTTCAAGGCGACATCGACAACTGGACCGAGACGACCAAAAAATTTACCGAGCAGAGCGGCATTCAGGTGCGTGTGGACACCGAGAGCTGGGAGGACATCCGTCCCAAGGCGGCGGTCGCGGCCAATGTCGGCGCCGGGCCCGACCTCATCATCGGCACCAACGACGATCCGCACAAATTCCCCGACAAGCTGCTCGACATGACCGACCTCGCCGATTATCTCGGCGGCAAGTACGGTGGCTGGTACGATGTCTGCAGGCGCTACGGCATGCGCGGCAACAAATGGATCGCCCTGCCGCAGGGCGGGCCGGGCGGCTGCCTCAATTACCGCATCAGCCATGTGAAGAAAGTTGGCTTCGAGGAATTTCCGAAGACGACGGCGAACTTCCTGAAGCTCTGCCAGGCGCTCAAGAAGAACGGCACCCCGCCGGGCTTTGCCCTCGGCCATGCGACGGGCGACGCCAATTCGTGGACGCATTGGCTCATCTGGTCGCACGGCGGCAAGATGGTTGACGACAAGAACAACGTCGTCATCAACTCGCCCGAGACCATCGCCGCGCTCGAATACGTGAAGCAGCTCTACGAGACCTTCATCCCGGGCACGCTCTCCTGGCAGGATCCGAGCAACAACAAAGCCTTCCTCGCCGGCGAGCTCAGCCTCACCAACAACGGCATCTCGATCTACTACGTGGCGAAGAACTCCAAGGACGAGGCGCAGCTCGCCATCGCCAAGGACATGGACCACGCCAAGCAATGGCCGATCGGCCCGGTCGGCAAGCGCACCGAGTTCCACCTGATGCTGCAGGCCTATGCCTTCAAGTTCACGAAATATCCGAACGCGGTGAAGGAATACCTGCGCTTCATGTGGGAGAAGGAGCAGTACGAGCCGTGGCAGGCCGCCTCCAACGGCTACATCACCCAACCGCTCAAAGCTTACGAAACGAACCCAATCTGGACCGCCGATCCCAAGAACACGCCGTTCCGCGACACCATCGCGGGCCAGCTCGACAACGGCTATTCCGGCACACTCGGCGCCGCGTCGGCGGCGGTGATCGGCGATTTCGTGCTGGTCGACATGGTCGCCGAAGCGGCCACCGGCAATCGCACGCCCAAGGAAGCGGCCGAGCGCGCCGCCGAGCGCGCGAAGCGCTACTACCAGTCGTGAGGTCAAGCTTCCGCCTGCGTCCGATGGGTTCCCGGCTTCCCCTCATCCTGAAACGGCAGGGTGAGGGGGCCGCCGGTCGATTTGCGGCGGCCGAGCGGTAGCATGGCCGTCCAAACCCAGCAGACCACTCTCTCCCCCGCCCGGCGCTGGATGCCGCGCTTCGGCGATGGGCGCAACCTGCTCGGCCTCATCTTCATGGTGCCGGCAGGCGTGATCCTGCTGCTGTTCCTGACCTATCCGCTGGGATTGGGATTATGGCTCGGCCTCACCGACACGAACATCGGCGGCACCGGGCGCTTCGTCGGGCTGGCCAATTTCCGCTCGCTTCTCCACGATTCGGTATTCTGGCTGGTGGTGTTCAACACGATCCTCTACACCACCGTGGCGAGCGCCATCAAATTCGCTCTTGGTCTCTATCTTGCGCTGTTGCTCAACAACCGGCTGCCGTTCAAATCGATCATCCGGGCGATCGTGCTGCTGCCCTTCGTCGTGCCGACGGTGCTGTCGGCAATTGCGTTCTGGTGGCTTTTCGATGCGCAGTTCTCGATCATTTCCTGGGTGCTGACCAAGCTCGGGCTCATCAGCCATTACATCGACTTCCTCGGCGATCCCTGGAACGCGCGCTGGTCGCTGATCGCGGCCAATATCTGGCGCGGCATTCCCTTCGTCGCCATCACGCTGCTTGCCGGGCTGCAGACCATACCGCCCTCGCTCTACGAAGCGGCGACACTCGACGGGGCGACGCCCTGGCAGAATTTCCGCTTCATCACCTTTCCCATGCTGACGCCGATCATTGCGGTGGTGATGACCTTCTCGGTGCTGATGACCTTCACCGATTTCCAGCTCGTCTATGCCATCACCAAGGGCGGGCCGGTCAACGCCACGCATCTCATGGCGACGCTGTCCTTCCAGCGCGCCATCACCGGCGGCCAACTCGGCGAAGGCGCGGCGATTGCCAATGCGATGATCCCGTTCCTGCTCGCCGCCATACTCTTCAGCTATTTCGGCCTGCAGCGGCGCAAGTGGCAGGCCGGGGGGAGGGACTGAGGGATGGCCAAGCCTGCGGCAGAGATGGAAGGGATGGAGTATCTGTCGTCGCTGCCGCGGCGGCTCGTCACCGTCTATCTGCCGCTGGCGATCCTGCTCTTCGTGCTGCTCTTCCCGTTCTATTGGATGGCGACGACGACGTTCAAGCCGGACGCCGAGCTGTACAACTACGAGAAGTTCAACCCGTTCTGGCTGACGCATCCGACGCTCGATCACATCAAGAAGCTGTTGTTCGACACGAGCTATCCGGAGTGGATGCTCAACACCATCATCGTCTCCGTGGCCTCGACTTTCCTGTCGTTGTTTTGCGCCGTCTGCGCCGCCTACGCCATCGAGCGCTTGCGCTACACCGGCTCGCAATATGTCGGCCTCGCCATCTTCCTCGCCTATCTCGTGCCGCCGAGCATCCTTTTCATCCCGCTCGCCACCATGGTCTTCCAGCTCGGCATGTTCGACAGCATCTGGGCACTGATCCTGACATATCCGACCTTCCTGATCCCGTTCTGCACCTGGCTGCTGATGGGCTATTTCCGCTCGATCCCTTACGAGCTCGAGGAATGCGCGCTGATTGACGGCGCGACGCGGTTGCAGATCCTGGTGAAGATCACGTTGCCGCTCGCCGTGCCCGGGCTCATCTCCGCCGGCATCTTCGCCTTCACGCTGTCGTGGAACGAGTTCATTTACGCCCTCACTTTCATCTCGTCGTCCGAGAACAAGACGATTCCAGTCGGGGCAATCACCGAACTGGTCGAAGGCGATGTCTATCATTGGGGGTCGTTGATGGCGGCCGCGCTGTTGGGCTCGGTGCCGGTGGTCATTCTCTATTCCTTTTTCGTCGAGCACTATGTGTCGAGCCTCACCGGCGCGGTGAAGGAATAGCTCATCCCCTCGGCGCGACGGTGTCAGCGACGTAGGCGCCGCGGCGGCCCATGGGTTTTCTCGGCCGATCGGTCGTGTCGCGCGCCGTCTGATGCTCCATCTCCGCGTTGAGCTCGGCGCCGAGCAGCACCGCATAGGCCGAGAGCCAGAACCACATCAGCAGCACCACGACCGCGCCAAGCGAGCCGTAGGTCTTGTTGTAGGTAGCGAATTTTTCGACATACAGCGAAAACAGCGCCGAGCCGATGAGCCACAAGATCGTCGCCGCTACGGCGCCTGAACTCACCCAACTCCAGCGCGGCTCGTTGCGGCTCGGGGCGTAGCGGTAAACGACCGAGAGTCCGGCTGCGAATAGGATGGTGAGCACCGGCCAGCGAATCCATCCCAATTCCTTGCCGAAATTACCGAGCGGCAGCAATCCGACCACGGCGGGGATGATGGCGACGAGGATCAGCGACAGGATGCCGAACAGCACCGCGGCGGCGGTGAGCAGCAGCGCCGAGCCGTAATAGCGTAGCACGTTGCGCTGCTCGCGTTCGCCATAGGCGACGTTGAGCGCTTGCATCAGCGCGCTGGTCCCGGAATTGGCACTCCAGATGGCGAGCGCGAGGCTGACGACGAAGCTGACGCCGAGACTGGAAGAGCTGCCTTGCACGATCGTCGTGAGCTGGTCGGCTATCAGCTTGCGCGCCTCTTCCGGGATCATTCCTTCCATCGCCGCGACTTGCGCCTGGACTTGCGAGGGATCGAAGAGCAGCCCGTAGAGGGCGACGAGGGCGGTGAAACCCGGCGCCAGCGAGAGCAGCCCGTAAAAGGCGACGCCGGCCGCCATGAGCGAGACGTTGTCGCGGCCGATATCGGCGAAGAGCCGCTTCAGGATGTCCCACCATCCGGCAGCGGGAATCTGGTGCGGCTCGTCGGCGGCGCGGCCCAAGCGATCATTGATAGAACGTTGCGCCGGCGCCGGGCTGCGGCCACGTCGATCGGCGGCAATGGCGTAAAGTGCGAGCGCCGCGGCAATCGCGACGCCGAGGATCGGCGACTTGCTGTGGTCGGCCATGGGGCGCGCTCCGGCTTGGTGGCTGCTGCCTCATCAACAAACGGCGCGGCGGCGCGCCTGTCCGGGTGATCCACATGGCTGCCCTGCTCGGGACTTGATCGCGCCCCGGTGGAACCATTTTTCGGGCGCGGCGTTGATTTGGCGACGGGTGCCACCCGCCAAGAGGTGGCTCGCCGTACCCCGAAGGAGAGGCGAAACCATGCAGTCTGCGACGATTCGGCTGAAGGCACCGAGCCGGCCCGCCCGGGCGCTGGAGCGGCGGGTCCCCGCGCCGTCAGCGCACCAGCGCAACTCATGGTTGGGGCGTTGGCTCGGCCGGCGCGAGCCGACCACCTATCACCGCTGCCTCGCCATTCACATTTATTTTGCCGGGCCGCGCAGCGCGCTCTCTTAGACCGCGCGCTGCGCATCGGGTGCTTCCCGCAGTCTCCGGGTCGGCCGACCCGCGGCGGTGACGAACCCGCCCGCGGTGAGTGCGGCGAGCACCTCCCGGAAATGCGCGACGGCTGCCGGGCGGCCCGCGGCCTCGAGCCAATTCTGATCGAGGAAGGAGGCGAGGGCGGGATGGCCGAGCTCGGCCTCCCACAATATCCCGAGCAGCGAGGCCATGGCCTCCTCGCGTTCGCGCGCCAAGCCGAAGAGGCGCGCCGCGCGGGCTGCCGCTGCGCGCTTTCCCGTCTCGGGTCCCGGCCCCAGACCGAAATCGATGCAGCGCCGGCGAGCGGGCGCTGCGAGCTGGAAATGCGCCGCCTCATGCAGCAGCACGTAGGCTTCCGTGTCGCAGCGCGCACCGTGCCCATCCCAGCTGAAATCCGCCGATGGCGGGCCGGGCCGCAATGCCATGCCCAAATCGGCCAGCACGCGCAGCGCCTCGCGGTGATGCGCTGCGGCCGTTGCTGCTCGGGCGCGTGCGGCCACGGCGGGCCGGGCGATGCGGTCGAAGATCGCGTGCGTGCCGCAGCCGCCGAGTGCCGCGGCGAAGCGGCCGAGCACCGCAGGCAGGCGGTCGTCGTCGATCGGGGTCAGAATCATGGCGGGCGTTTTCTCGACCCTAGGCGCGGAACAGGAAAAATTCGGCGCAGCGACTCGCCCGCAGCGTCGGCCGCAGGAGCCGCCGCGTTCAGTGCCACCGCCGCTCTCGCCGTCCAGACCGTCCGCTAGTGCAACAGTTGCGCCACTGCGAACCTCTTCGCGGGTGGAGTGATCTTCGGGTGCTCAGCGCGCGGGGAAGGGCAGCGACTCAGCGGCGTGATAGCGCGTGCTCCGGCTCGCCGAGTCGTCCTCGGTGCGATTGGGCTCGGCGGCGGGCGCGGGTCGCGCGACCCTTTGCCCGACCAGGAAATCGGTGCTGCCTGCCCCTTGTCCGCGACTCGCGATCACCATCGCGCTGTCGCGGTCAGGGAGATTGAGCGAACGCACCCAGTACAAGGTTCGGCCGCTCGTGCCGCGCATGGTCGAGACCGCGGTCTCGACACCGCTGCGCGCCAACTGCTCCTGCAGCCGAGTCGCTTGCTGGCGATGCGGGAAGGCACCGAACTGGACCCAGTAGCCCTGCCTCGCACTCGGCGCCGGAGCGCGTGCGACGGCTTGAGCCGGCGGAGCCGCGCTGCGATGAAGCAGCGTGCCGAGCTTGAGCGCCTGGCGCGCGTTCTCCGATGCTGCTTTCGCCGCGCCGTAATCGAGCAAAAGCGACGAGCGCACACGCAGGAGAGGCCGGCCATCCGGCGCATGCGTCGGCACGACGACGCTGTCCAGTCCATGATCGGCCAGCGCTTGCTGTAGGCGTTTGGCCGCGCGCGCACCGGCATAGACGCCGTACTCGACCCAATATTGCGTCGCGACTGGCGCGACGTCATCGGGTGCTGCGGCTTTTGTCGCCTCGGGCGGCGGCAGCACCGCCGCTCGCCCGGGCGACTCCGGCGCGGCTTCGAGCAGCGCGGTCCGCGGCGGTGACGAGGTGCCGCCGTGCCGTTCCGGCGACTCGACGCCGCGCGGCGCCGCCGGTGCAGGGACGGCGGCCGACGCGGCGAGCGGATCATGCGTGTCGCTCGTCGCCACCATCGCTGCCGAGAGCGTCGGTGCGGCGGCAGCGGCGGCGCTCGGCGTCTCGGCAGTGAGCAACGGCGTCGGCGCGGCCGACGAGTCGCGCGTGCGCTCAAGATAGATTGCCGTGCCCAAGCCGGCCAGCGTCACGAGCAAACTCAAGCCCAGCAACAGCGCGCTGAAAATGCGTGCGCTCCGCGACGGTTTACGTGAAAAGATTCGAGCGGATGTCGAAGGTAAATCATTACGCCGCGCCATATCGCCCCCCAAGAGCCGACGTCACCGATGCGCGTATTGACGTCGGCGAAACCATAACATGCAGCGAGCGAATGTCACGGACCGGGGACGCGCGTTCACAAAAAACATCGGGACAAAACTGGGGAAATGCTGTGGATATTTTGTCCCCGACAGCAGGCGATGCGAGCGCCGAATAGAGACGCCATGTGAGCGTCCGTGGGACGGTTTTGAGTGCCTACAAGATAAGGACTCGCCCCGTCGATGCGGGGGCGTGCACTCAATTGATACCAAATGTTACGGGACGGGAGCGTCGATTCGGAGTTTATTGGGTGAATGATAAAGAGGAGGCAGCCGCAATGAGGGACAAGGGGCAGGGCACACAGCCGAACCGCGTCATGGCCGTGTTCCAAGAGGCGGCGCTCGCATTCAATCTGCCACGCGAGGCGACCCTGGGTGATCTCGTCGAGGAACTCGATGCGCTTGGCACGATCTATGGCGGCATGCCGCTCTATGTCGACGTGCGACTGCCGAACTGAGGCGACTCGACAGCAGATTTCACCGCGGCCGGGCGACAGCCCGGCCGCTGTGCTTTTGGCCCTGGGGAGGGTTGCGGACAGGGTGTTGTTCAGGCACATTAGCCCGCTGTTCCGGCGCCAGATTAGAAGACGCGGGGCAGGTCTGGTCTGATTTGACCAAGGCCATCGGGAGGCGGTATGGGCGTCAAGGCGATGAGCACTGCGGAACACGCCCGGACGGAGCGAATTCGGGCCTTGGCGCAACGCTGCCGCGACCTGTCGGAAATGACCGCTGTCCCTGAGGTCACACGGGAACTGATCAGCATCGCCGATGAGCTTGAGAACGAAGCCGAACTGGCTGCCAAGGACTAGGCGCGCCGGTTGGCAGCTCGTGGCGGGGCTGCCATAGAGGAGGAGCGCATTGAAGCCCACCGATATCCGGGCGCCCGACTATTTCCACAAGGTCGTCGATTGTCAGTGGGCCTGCCCGGCCCACACCCCGGTTCCCGAATATATCCGGTTGATTGCCGCGGGGCGTTACACCGACGCCTATATGGTCAACTGGCACTCGAATGTCTTTCCCGGCATTCTGGGCCGCACCTGCGACCGCCCCTGCGAGCCGGCCTGCCGGCGCGGCCGAGTCGAGAAGGACCCGGTGGCGATCTGCCGCCTGAAGCGAGTCGCCGCCGACAATAAGGAGGACGTGCGCGGCCTCCTTCCGGCGATCCCCCGGGAGAAGAACGGCAAGCGCATCGCCTTGGTCGGGGCGGGCCCGGCCTCGCTGACCGTCGCGCGCGACCTCATGCCCCAGGGCTACCACTGCGTGCTCTATGACGGCGATAATCAAGCCGGCGGCATGATCCGCACGCAGATCCCGCGCTTCCGCCTGCCCGAATCGATCATCGACGAGGAGGTTGGCTACATCACCGACATGGGCGTGGAGTTGCGCCTGGGCCAGCACATCGACAGCTTGAAGGCGCTCTTGGCCGAAGGCTATGACGCGATCTTCGTCGGCACCGGCGCACCGCGCGGCCGCGACCTCGACATCCCCGGCCGCCACGACGCGGCCGCCAACATCCATATCGGCATCGACTGGCTGTCAAGCGTCTCCTTCGGTCATATCAACCGCATCGGCAAGCGCGTGATCGTGCTCGGCGGCGGCAACACCGCGATGGATTGCTGCCGCTCGTCGAAGCGCCTCGGCGGCGAGGACGTCAAGGTGATCGTGCGCAGCGGCTTCGAGGAGATGAAGGCGTCGCCTTGGGAAAAGGAAGACGCCATGCATGAAGGGATCCCCATCCTCAACTACCTCGTGCCTAGGGAATTTACCCACAAGAACAATAGACTCGCGGGCGTTCTTTTCGAGAAGGTTGCGGCGAAATATGACGATAAGGGCCGCCGCAATCTGGTGCCCACGGGCGAGCCTGCTATCCATGTCGAATGCGACGACGTGCTCGTTGCGGTCGGGCAGGAGAACGCGTTTCCTTGGATCGAGCGTGACATCGGCCTCGAGTTCGACCGCTGGGGTATGCCGAAGGTCGACCCCAAGACGATGCAGTCGACCATCTCCAACGTGTTCTTCGGCGGCGATTCCGCCTTCGGCCCCAAGAACATCATCTGGGCCGTCGCCCACGGCCACGACGCCGCCGCGTCGATCGACAAGCTGTGCAACGGCGAGGATATGAGCCAGCGCCCGCCGCCGATGGTGAGTCTCGCCAGCCAGAAGATGGGCATTCACGAGTGGAGCTACGACAACGACATCTCGCTCGACAAGCGCTTCCGTGTGCCGCTGCAGGACCTGTCGGCCACGCTCAAGAACATCAAGATGGAAGTCGAGCTCGGCTTCGACCGCCAACAGGCCTATGCCGAGGCGCAACGTTGCCTCAATTGCGACGTGCAGACCGTGTTCAGCACCGCGCTGTGCATCGAATGCGACGCCTGCGTCGACATCTGTCCGATGGACTGCATCACCTTCACCGCGAATGGGTCGGAGGAGGAGCTGCGCACGCGGCTTAACGCCCCGGCAAGCAATGTGACGCAGGATATCTATGTGTCCGACGCGCTGAAGACGGGCCGCATCATGGCGAAGGACGAGGATGTCTGCCTGCATTGCGGGCTGTGCGCCGAGCGGTGCCCGACGGGGGCCTGGGACATGCAGAAATTTTTACTGGACATGACGTACGCGGGGCCCGCATGCCGCAGCCGATAACGGCGACCAACGATTTCGTCGTCAAATTCGCCAATGTGAACGGCTCGGGCTCGGCGAGCGCCAACCAGCTCTTCGCCAAGTCGATCCTGCGCATGGGCGTGCCCGTCGCCTCGCGCAACATCTTCCCGTCGAACATCCAGGGCCTGCCCACCTGGTTTGAGGTGCGCGTCTCCGAAGCGAGCCATCTCGGGCGCCGCGGCGGCGTCGATCTCATGGTGGCGATGAACCCGCAGACCTGGGATCAGGATCTGAGGGGCATCGAGCCCGGCGGCTATCTTTTCTACGACTCGACGAAGCCGATGCCGCCCGCAAAATTCCGCGACGACATCACCGTGATCGGCATGCCGCTCACGCAGATGTGCAACGAGGAATATACTGATGCGCGCCAGCGCCAGCTGTTCAAGAACATCATCTATGTCGGCGCGCTCTCGCCGCTGCTCGACATCGACGTCACGGAGATCGAGAAGCTGATCGGCGAGCAGTTCAAGGGCAAGGACAAGCTCATCCAACCCAATGTGCATGCGCTGCATATGGGCCGCGACTACGCGCTCAAGCACCTGGCCTGCCCACTCGGCATCAAGGTCAAGCGGGCCGACGCCGTGGGAAACCGCATCTATATCGAGGGCAACAGCGCCGCGGCGCTCGGCGCCGTCTATGGCGGCGCCACGGTGTGCGCATGGTATCCGATCACGCCTTCCTCGTCGCTCGCCGAGGCGTTCGCGCGCCATTGCCGCCGCTTCCGCCTCGACCAGGCGAGCGGCAAGAACCGCTTCGCCATCATCCAGGCGGAGGACGAGCTGGCTTCGATCGGCATGGTGATCGGCGCCGCCTGGAACGGCGCGCGCGCCTTCACGGCGACGTCGGGTCCGGGCATCTCCCTGATGCAGGAGTTCCTCGGGCTCGCGTATTTCGCGGAAATTCCCGCGGTCATTTTCGACGTGCAGCGCGGCGGCCCGTCCACGGGCATGCCGACGCGAACGCAGCAGGCCGACATTCTCTCCTGCGCTTACGCCTCGCACGGCGACACCAAACACGTGCTGCTCTTCCCGCAAGACCCGCATGAGTGCTTCGAGATGGGCGCGCAATCCTTCGATCTTGCCGACCGGCTGCAGACGCCGATCTTCGTCATGCTCGACCTCGATATCGGCATGAACGACTGGCTGTGCCAGCCTTTCAGTTGGGACGACAAGAAGCGCCTGGACCGCGGCAAGGTGGTGACGTCGGCCGATCTCGAGGCCGGCAAGGAGTTCGGCCGCTATCTCGATGTCGACGGCGATGGCATCCCCTATCGGACATATCCCGGCACGCATCCGACGCGCGGCGCCTTCTTCACCCGGGGCACCACCAAGAACCGCTTCGCGCGCTATAGCGAAGAGGGGGCGGACTACGTCGAGAACATGGAGCGCCTGCTGCGCAAGTTCGAGACGGCGAAGACGTTGGTGCCGAAGCCGGTGCTGCGTCCGGCGAAGCAGGCCTCGAAATACGGTACCATCTATTTCGGCTCGACCACGCCGGCGATGCACGAAGCGCTCGATACGCTTGAAGCTCAGGGCATCCATCTCGATGCACTGCGCTTGCGCAGCTTCCCCTTCGCGCAGGAAGTGCTCGATTTCATCGCCGCGCATGAGCAGGTCTTCGTCGTCGAGCAGAACCGCGACGCGCAACTGCGTACGCTCATCGTCAACGAAGGCGGCGTCGCACCGGCGAAGCTGACTTCGGTGCTGCATTACGACGGCACGCCGATTACCGCGCGCTTCATCATCCGCGGCATCGGCGAGAAGATGCGCGCCCTCAACGTCACGCCGCTGCGAAAGACGGCCCCATGACCTACATCGCCAAGCCCAAGCTTCGCCACCCCAAGCTTCCGACCAACAAACTGGGATTCACCCATCGCGACTACGAGGGGGCGGTCTCGACGCTCTGCGCCGGTTGCGGCCATGATTCGATCAGCGCGGCGATCATCCAGGCCTGCTTCGAGCTCGATCTGCCGCCGCATCGGATTGCCAAACTCTCGGGCATCGGCTGCTCGTCGAAGACGCCGACATATTTCCTAGGTGCGTCGCATGGCTTCAACAGCGTGCATGGCCGCATGCCCTCGGTGCTCACCGGTGCCAACCTCGCCAACCGCGATCTCGTCTATCTCGGCGTCTCCGGCGACGGCGACAGCGCCTCGATCGGCCTGGGCCAGTTCGCACACAGCATCCGCCGCGGCGTGAACATGGTTTACCTGGTCGAGAACAATGGCGTCTACGGCCTGACCAAGGGCCAGTTCTCGGCGACCGCGGACAAGGGCTCGAAGAGCAAGCGCGGGCTGATGAACACCGATGCCGCCATCGACATGACGAGCATGGCGATGCAGCTCGGCGCGACCTTCGTCGCGCGCAGCTTTTCCGGCGACAAGGTCCAGCTCGTGCCCCTCTTGAAGGCGGCGATCACGCATCACGGCGCGTCCTTCATCGACGTCATCAGCCCGTGCGTCGCCTTCAACAATCATCTCGGTTCGACCAAGAGCTTCGATTTCGTGCGCGAGCATAACGAGGCGGTGAACCGCCTTGATTTCATCACCCCGCGCGCGCCGATCCATGTCGATTACGAGCCGGGCTCGGTCGAGGTGGTGACGCAGCATGACGGCACGGCGCTTCACCTGCGCAAGGTCGCGGCCGATTACGACGTGCACGATCGTATCGCCGCGATGAACTACCTGCAGGAGCGCCAGGCGGCGGGCGAGGTGGTCACCGGGCTGCTCTATCTCGAGCCGGGGGCGCAGGACCTCCACGACTATCTCAACACCGTCGAGACGCCCTTCAACGCGCTCGGCGAGGGCGAACTCGTGCCCGGCGCGCAAGCGCTGGAAAAATTCAATCAGTCGCTGCGGTAACGCTACCGCCGCTTATGCCGCCGAGGCAGAACGCTTCCTCGTCCTGAGTTCACTCCGCCGCCGCCGACTGGCGCGCTTGTGCCTCGCGGATCAAGGCCCGCAGGTGCTTTGGCGTCAGCGGCAGCGCATCGATCGCCACGCCGAGCGGCCGCAGCGCGTCCTCGATGGCACTGGCGACAGCCGGCGGGGCACCCATGCGACCGCCCTCGCCGCCGCCCTTGATGCCGTATTCGGTAAAGGGCGAAGGCGTCTCGACATGCCCGACGACAATATCGTCCGGCAATTCGTGCACCGTCGGAATCACGTAGTCCATGAAATTCGCCGACAGGAGCTGGCCGTCGCTGTCGTAGTGATAGCGCTCGTAGAGCGCCGTGCCGATGCCCTGGGCCACACCGCCGCGAACATGACCGGCCAGGGTCATGGGATTGACCAGCGTGCCGCAGTCATGCACGGCGACATAGGCGAGGAACTCGACCTTGCCGGTGTCGATGTCCACCTCGACGACCGGCAAGTGGCACATATGCCCCATCATCGGATAGAAGATGCCTAGGTTCTTCCGATCTGCCGACGGCAGCGTCGTGACCGGATGGTCGTAGACCTGCGCCGCGTCAAGGCCACTGGTGAGGCCCGGATCATCGGGCATCGACAGCCGGAAGTAATGCGCGTGGAGCGCCACTTCGGCCAACGTCTTCTCCATCCCCGGCACGCCCTTGACGCCGACCTTGCCGTCGCGCAACTCCAGATCGCTCGCATCGGCTTCCAGCATGTGCGAGGCCACGCGGATGAGCTTCTCGCGGAGCTGACCGGCCGCACCGACGACCGCGCCGGCCAGCATCACCGTGAACCGGCTGCCGCCGGGACCGGTGCCGTTGAGGCCATGATCACTGTCGCTGTAGGTGACCACGATGTCCTGGGGATCCATCTGCAGCTGCTCGGCGAGGACCTGAACCGCGACGGTTTCCGGGCTGTTGCCCCAGAACGGCGCCTGCAGTGCGACGTAGACCTTGCCCGTCGGATCCATCTTCACCGTCACGCTTTCCGGCGAGCTGGTCAGTGCGAAGCCCGGCTCCTCGTTGAGCATCCAGAATTCGGTCGCACTGAAGACGCTGCGCTCCTGGCAGGTGGCGACACCGATGCCGATGTAGCGTCCGCGCCGGCGCGCCTCTTCCTGCTTCTTGCGCCAGCCCTGGTAGTCCAGCAGTTGCAGCGCCTTGTCGAGGACCGCGGGATAGTTGCCGCTGTCATACATGTTCCCGGTCGGGATCAGGTACGGGAACTGATCCGGCTGGATGAAGTTGCGCCGGCGGAATTCGACCGGATCATCGTTCAATTCGGCGACCGCGGCGTCGACCATGCGCTCGATGACGAAATTGCTGACATCCGAGCCGAAGCCGCGATAGGCGCCCTGCTGGCACTTGTTGGTCAGCACCGCTGTCAAATCGAGCCGCACGCTGCGCAAGCGATAGGGGCCGGTGATCTGCGACAGCGCGTTGCCATGGTGGCCCACGCCGAACTGGAAGTAAGCACCGTAGTCGTCGATCACGCGGCACTTCATGCCGGTCATCACGCCGTCCTTGATGGCGAGCTCGACATCGTAGATGCGGTCGCAGCCATGATTGTCGCAGGCGGTGATGTTGTCGATGCGATCCTCGAGGTATTTCACCGGCCGGCCGCAGGCGCGCGCCAGCGTCGCCGCGAGTACCATCACCTTGTGGGTGAAGATCTTGCTGCCGAAGCTGCCGCCGGCGAGCGTCGGCACGATGTTGAGGCGATGCGCGGGAACACCGAGGCTCGCCGCGACCAGCCAGCCGACGTAATTGTACATCGAGCTGTTGGCGTGAATGGTGAACTTGCCGGTGCCGCGATTGTACTCGGCCACGGCGCCCACCGTCTCCATGGGCTGCGCGCCCGAGCGCGGCCAGCGCAACGCGCGGCGGACGATGTGGTTCGCCTGCGCGAAATCTTCGTCCACCGGGCCGAAATCGAAGCTGCGGCGGAACGCGACATTGGTGTTGCCGCGCTCGGGATGCAGCACTCCGTCGCCAGTGGCGCGCGCCGCTTGTTCCGGGTCCGCCATCACCGGCAAGGGCGCGTACGTCACGTCGATGAGCTCGAGCGCGTCCTCGGCGATGTAGCGGCTTTCCGCCACCACGGCCGCGACCGGCTCGCCAACATGGCGCACCCGGTCGACGGCGATGCACATCTGCTTCACCGGCGGGTTGGCGAAGCAGGGCAGGGGGCCGGTCTTCTCCGCCGCCTCGGCGCCGGTCATCACCAGGATGACGCCAGGCAACGCCCTGGCCCGGCTCGTGTCGATCGATGTGATCCGCGCATGGGCGTGCGGGCTGCGCAGCATTGCCGCATGCGCCATGTTGGGTAGATGGATGTCGTCGATGTAGGTGCCGCACCCGGTCAGCAGCCTCGGGTCCTCGACGCGCTTCATCGAGCGGCCGATCCAGCGATAGGCGCCGCGCGGCGGCTCCTTCCGGCGGCTTTTGGGGATGCGAGGCGAGATGTCGGTCATTTCGCCATCTCCTTCGCCCGCTCGGTGGCCGGCACCGACGTCGGCGTCGTCCGTGCGGCGGACGTTCTGGCGGCGGCGAGACGCTTGGCGGCGAGCTCGATCGCCTCGACGATGGTCTGGTAGCCGGTGCAGCGGCAGAGGTTGCCGCCGACCGCGTCGCGGATCTCGTCGCGCGAGGGATTGGGATTGGCGTCGAGCAGCTCGACGGCGGTCATCAGCATGGCCGGCGTGCAATAGCCGCATTGGAGGCCGTGTTTCTCCCAAAAGGCCTCCTGGATCGGGTGAAGGGCGTCGATCGTGCCGAGGCTCTCGACGGTGCGGATCTGGCAGCCATCGGCTTGCACCGCGAGGGTGAGGCAGGAGCGCGCGGTGCGGCCGTCGAGCAGAATGGTGCACATGCCGCAGACGCCGTGCTCGCAGCCGACATGGGTGCCGGTGAGGCCGAGCTCATGGCGCAGGAAATCGCTGAGGAGCAGGCGCGGCTCGACGTTGCGCTCAAAGGCAATGCCGTTAACGGTGACGCGGACCGTCTCTTTGGCGATGGTCATCGTGGCTCCTTCCTTCAGCGGCCCGCGATGGGCCGAGCGTGCCCGCCGTCCATGGCGGCGCGCCGGTCAGCGGCGTGCGGCGGCGGTCAAGGCCCGCCGCGTCAAGGCGCGGACCAGATCGCGGCGGTAGGGGGCATCGGCGTGCATATCCTCGATCGGGTTCACCGCCGCCGCCGCCGTTGCGGCAACCTCTTCGAGCGTGGCCTCGTCAGGCGTCCGGCCGTCGAGCGCGGCTTCGGCGGTGGGAAGGCGCACGGCATGGTCGGCGACGCCAGCATAGGCGAGGCGGGGCCGCGCGCAGACGCCCCCGTCGAGATCGAAGGTTGCGGCGACCGCGACCAGCGCGTAATCCCCTTGGCGCTGACTCATCTCCTCGAAACCCCAGCGCCGGGGCGCCGACGCCAGCGGAATGCGGATCGCCGTGAGGAGCTCGTCGGCGCGCGCCGCAGTCTCGAAGGTGCCGCGGAAGAAGCTCTCCGCCGGGACTTGGCGCTCGCCGTCGCGGCTGCGCAGCACCATTTCCGCGTCGAGTGCCAGCATCACCGCCGGCAGTTCAGAGGCGGGATCCGCGTGCATCAGGTTGCCGCCGATCGTGCCGCGATTGCGCACCGGCCGATGCGCCACCTGGCGATAAGCCGCGGTGACGAGCGGCGCGTACTGCCTCACCACGGGTGACGCCAACACGTCGGTGTGCCGGGCGAGCGCGCCGATCACCAACCGGTCGCTATCGACACCGATCCGGTCGAGCCCGGCGACGCGATTGATGTCGATGAGACGCTTCGGCGCGACCATCCGCAGATTCATCATCGGGATGAGGCTCTGGCCGCCGGCCAGGATCTTGATCCCCTCGCTGTCCTGCGCGAGGGCGGCGAGCACGCCGTCCAGGTCGGTGGGTCGCAGATACTCGAAGGGCGCCGGCTTCATGGTGCCTCCCCAGGAGCTTGCGGCGTTGCGTCGCCGATTTCGTTGTGTCGACAGAATGATTGGGCGCCCGTAATTGCGCGCCGTCAAGGGGCACGCAGATCCGAGGGCTCGCCTTGGGGTGGCGCAGCCCAATTCAATCAGCCATGATCGCTCGCCGGCGGAATGGGGGAGAGTCGCGTGGCGGCACAGTTCGGCATCGGCCAGGCGGTCACCCGCTTCGAGGATCCTCGGCTGCTGCGCGGCCAGGGCCGCTTCATCAACGACGTCAATCTTCCGGGCCAGGCGCATGCGGTCGTGCTGCGCTCGCCGCATGCGCATGCGAAGATCCGGTCGATCGATACCGAGGCGGCGCGGCGCGCGCCTGGCGTGCTGGCGGTGTGGACCGGCGCCGATTATGCGCGCGATGGGCTCGGCATGCCCAAGGCGACGCTGCCGCGCAAACGGCCGGATGGCTCGCCGCTCTTCGCGCCGCAGCGGCCGGCGCTGGTGGTCGATCGTGTGCGCTATGTGGGCGATCCCGTCGCGCTGATCGTCGCCGAGAGCGTAGCCGCGGCGAAGGATGCGGCGGAGCTGGTCGAGGTCGATTACGCGCCGCTGCCGGCGGTGACCTCGACCGCCGCCACCGGCGAGCCCGGCAGCCCGCCGGTTTGGGACGAATGCCCGGACAACATCTCGCATGTGCTGCAGGCCGGCGACCGAGCGGCGGCCGAGGCCGCCTTCGCCCGCGCTGCGCACGTCGTGCGGCGCCGCTATGTGATCACGCGCGTCTTCGCCCACTACATGGAGCCGCGCGGCGCGCTTGGCGTCTACGATCCCGGCGAGGACCGCCTGACGCTCCATGCCGACGTGCAGTATCCGCACCGTGTGCGCAACATGCTGGCGGAGCACGTCTTCAAGCTGCCCGAAGGCAAGGTTCGCGTCATCGCCGGCGATGTCGGCGGCGCCTTCGGGACCAAGGGCTGGCAGTATGTCGAGCACCGCCTCGTGCTGTGGGCGGCGCGGAAACTGCGCCGGCCCGTCAAATGGACCTGCGAGCGCTCCGAGGCGATCCTGGCCGACGAGCACGGCCGCGACAACATCAGCGATGCCGAGCTGGCACTCGATCGCGGCGGGCGCTTCCTCGGCTTGCGCGTGCGCATGACCGCCAATCTTGGCGCCTATGTCGGCTCGGACCGCAACCTGCTGTCGCCCTTTCTCAATGTGCCGGCGATGGTTGGCGTCTACCTCATTCCGGCGGCCCATGTGCATGTCACCGCCGTCCTGACGAATTGCAGTCCAACCGCGCCCTATCGCGGCGCGGGGCGGCCCGAGGCGATCTATGTGATCGAGCGCCTGATCGACGATGCCGCGCGCCAGCTCGGCCTCGACGCGCTCGAGCTGCGGCGAAAGAACCTCGTTCCGGCAAGCGCCATGCCCTATCGCAATGCACTGGGCTTCACTTATGACTGCGGTGACTTCGCGAAGGGAATGGAGTTGGCGCTGAAGATCGCTGATTTTGCGGGATTTTCTGGCCGCCGCGAGGCGTCGTTGAAAGGCGGGAAGCGGCGCGGCCTCGGCTTCGCCAACGCCATCGAGCGCGCCGCCGCGCCCGGCCTCGAATTCGCGGAGATCCGCTTCGATCCGAGCGGCACGGCGATGCTGCTCATGGGCACCAAGGCGCAAGGGCAGGGGCACGAGACCACGTTCAAGCAGATCCTGCACGAGCGGCTCGGCCTCGACCCCGCGCAAGTGCAGTTCATCGACGGCGACACCGACCGCGTCGCCTTCGGCATGGGCACCATGGGCTCGCGCTCGACCGTGATCGGCGGCAGCGCGCTCCACGTCGCCGCCGGCAAGGTGATCGAGAAGGGCAAGCGGATCGCTGGCCATCTATTGGAAGCCGCGACCGCCGACATCGACTTCGCCCAAGGCCGCTTCGTCGTCGCGGGGACCGACCGCGCCGTGACCCTGAAGGACGTGGTCAAGGCCGCCTTCCAGCCGGGAAAGCTGCCGCAAGGGCTCGAGGGCGGCATGTTCGAGAGCGCGACCTTCTCGCCGGAGAACGACACCTTCCCCAATGGCTCGCATGTCTGCGAGGTCGAGGTCGATCCCGAGACCGGCGCCGTGCAGCTCATGAGCTATGCCGTGGTCGATGATGTCGGTACCGTCATCAATCCCTTGACCCTCAAGGGCCAGATCCATGGCGGCATTGCCCAAGGGGCAGGGCAGGTGCTGATGGAGCAGGTGGTCTACGACCGCGACTCCGGCCAGATCCTGAGCGGCAGCTTCATGGATTACGCCATGCCACGCGCTGACAGCTTCGGCGACATCGCCGTCGCCGGGAATCCGGTGCCGACCAGGCTCAACCCGCTGGGCGCGAAGGGCGCCGGCGAGGCCGGCACGGTGGGGGCGCTGCCGGCGGTGATGAACGCGATCCTCGACGCGCTGGCGCCGCTCGGCGTGCGCGCCCTCGACATGCCCGCGACCAGCGAGCGCGTCTGGCGGGCGATCCAAGCCGCGCTTGGATCCTCGCCGCGCTGACGGACTACGCAGCGATGAGCCGGAATCGCGCGCCGCAGACGGTGACGGTGTCGCCCGCCGCGCGATAGCCGCGGCGCCCGGCGGCGTCGACGATGCGCGCACGGTTTGCGGCGAGGAGGTCGAGGCCGCCGAGCCCCTCGCCGCGGCCGTCGCGATCGCGGACGAAGCGCAGCACGCCGAGATCGAGCGCGATCTGCGGCTCACCGACAGCATCGAGGCTCACCGGCCGCTCCAGGATTGCGCCCCAGCGCGTTGCCAGCGCGGCGGGATCGGGGCTCTGCATCTCGGCCGCCGCCAGCGCCGCGGTGATATCGCTGCGCACCGCGGCCTGCCAATTCGGGCCGGCGGGATGATAGGGGCCCTCGAGGTTCTCGCCGCCGGTCGTGTGATTGAATTCGAGCATCGCGCCGCCGGTGTCGCGCGGATGGAGCTGGAGCCCGGTGTAGCTCTCGTATCTGAGCGGGTTGGCGATGCGCACGCCGATCGCGTCCATGCGCCGGCGGCGGCGCTCGATGTCGTCGCAGTCGAGGATGACCATGTAGCCGCCGTCGCCGCCGCGCCGTTCGAGATAGCGGCCGGCGGCCGTGCCGTCCGTGATGGGCGCCACGACTTCGAGAAAGCTCGCACCGATCGGGAGAAGCGCGTTGACGAGGCCGTATTTGCCGACATTGCCGTCGCGGTAGCAGACGGTGAGGCCGAAGATGTCGGCGAGGTCGGCGACGGCGGGCTCGAGGGTGTGCGCGACCAGACAGATCTGGCGCAGCCGCAGATAGCCCACGGCGCCTAGCGTCCTTTGAACACGGGCGCGCGCTTCTCGACGAAAGCCACCGCCGCTTCGCGGTGGTCCTCGGTCTGGCCGCAGCGGGTATGACGGAGCGCCTCGGCGTCCATCACCTCGGCGAGACCCGCGCGTTCGGCCAGGTTCAGGTTCTGCTTCATGTATCCCAGCGTGACGCGGGGCCCGCGCGCCAGCGACAGCGCGAGCGCCTGCGTGGCGTCCTCGAGCTCGGCATCGGCGACGATGCGGGTCACGAGGCCGAGCCCCTGCGCCTCGGCCGCGCTCAGGATCGGCGAGGTGAAGTAAAGCTCGCGCGCCTTGGCCGGTCCGACGAGTTGGGTGAGGAAGAAATAGCTGCCGCCGAAATCGCCGGACAGCGCCACCTTGGCGAAGGCGGTGGTAAGCCGCGCCGTGTCGCTGGCGACGCGCAGGTCGCAGGCGAGCGCGAGCGACAAGCCCGCGCCGGCAGCGGCGCCGCGCAGCATGGCGACGGTCGGCTTGGGGATCTTGTGCAGGAGGCGGGCCGCCTCCATGCGCTGGCGCAGGCCCTGGGCGCGCTCGTCGTAGGTCTCGCTGCGCCCGCCCTCGGCCATGGCCTTGACGTCGCCGCCGGCGCAGAAGGCGCGTCCTGCGCCGGCGAGGACGATCACGGCGACCTCGCGATCCGCGGCGGCGCGCATGAGGGCGTCGTGGAGGCGGGTCAGCATCTCGGGATTGAGGGCGTTGAGCCGGTCCGGCCGGTTCATCGTCAGCGTCAGAACACCGTCCTTGACCGTCTCCAGAAGCACTTGGTTCATTTTCTCCTCCCCGGCATCGCCCCGCGCCATGGTAGCATCGTTTCCCCGTGTCACCCGGTTCGCAAGGACCTTAGTCATGCGCAATAAGCTCGTCGGCACAGCGCTCGTCGTCTTTGGCCTTGTGAATGCTGTCCCGTCTCTGGCGGCGGTCAATCCCGTAGCGGTCCCGGTCGACTACGTCGACGACGATTTGACGGGCTCCGGCATGGAGCTACGCGAAAACGGCGTGAAGCAGGCACAGCGCCGGCATGCAGTGCGGCTGCGGCTGCTCTCGGACAACGATCGCGTCGCGCTGTTGCGCATCGTCGATGACATCCCCGCGGTGGTCGGCGAATGCATTCCCGAATGCGCGGACGACCCGGCAATGGCGGCGCTCTCGATCCAGCTCATCCGCGCGCTCTATGAGGGCACTACGCTGACGGTCGAGTTGATCACGGCGCGAAGCACGCTGCCACCCGAGCTCGTCCTGAGCAAGCTTGAGCAGCTCGACGCGAGCGGGCTGGTGCGGCTGTCGCCGAAATCGAACCGACACGACACGCACTGGGTCTTGCCGACGGCGATGTTGCGCGCCTGCGGCGATGACGTTCTCGATCGCCTCTACTACGCCTTCACCCAGGCGCTCAACCGGTCGTGACCGGCTCCTTCTTGGCGGCAACGGCCGGCGCCTCTGTCTCGATGGTCTCGAACTCGGCCGGCAAGGTGATTTCGATGAGCTCGAGATCGTCCGAATGCGCCACCTCGGCATGGCGGATGCCCGGCGGCTGATGGACGCAAGAGCCGGCCTCGGCGGTGACCTCGCCGACGCCCTCGTAGTCGAACTTCACCCAACCTCGGAGGACGTAATACATCTGGAAGGCGAGGTTGTGCTTGTGCCAGCCAAAGCCGGCATGGCCGCCCGGCTTGGCGCGGATGACATGCGCCATGGCGCGCCCGCCGGTGGCGACGCTGATGCCGAGGTCGCGGTACTCGAAACAGGACCTGAGCCCGCCGTCGCGAAAGACCGCGTCCTTGGCATGCGAGGCGGAGAAGCTGAGCCTGGTGTCTGTCGTCATGGGTTCCTCGCCCGATTTCTGGTGTCGTTGCCGCGATCTTAGCGGGGAAACCGCTGCGGCGGAATCTCTATGGGCCGACGAACCGAGGCTCTACTCGGACGCGCGCCTTGGCGCTATCCTGCAGACGCCGCTCGACGGATGGCGGAACTCGGGGGGGACAAATGGACAACTCACGACGCGACTTCATCAAGCTGGCCGCCGCCGCCGCCGCGGTCGGCGCCGGCACCCTGGCGCCCGCGCAGCAGGCCGAGGCCGCAACTGCGACCGCCATCCGGCCGATACCCAATTCCGCCGCCGACAAGCTGCGCCTCGTCACCTTCGCGCCGGACGCGAAGGGCGCGCCGCGCATCGGCGTGGTGAAGGCGAGCGGACGCGTCGTCGACATCGGCGCCGCCGCAAAAAAGCGTGGCGTGCGCCTCGCCTTCGATCCCTCGCGCATGGTGTCGCTCATCGCCGGCAACGACCGCGCGCTCAAGCAGGTAATGGAGCTCGCGGCCGCGAGCGACGAAGGGCCCGCCCTCGACAGCGTTCGCCTGCTGCCGCCCATCCCGCACCCGACCCGCAACGTCTATGCTGTGGGCTGGAACTATCTCGAGCATTTCGAGGAAGGGCAGGCGATGCGCGCGACGCCGGCCGAGGTGCCGGAGCATCCGGTTTTCTTCAGCAAGGGCGTGCACACCGTGAACGGCCCCTATGATCCCATCCCCTATGACCCGCAGGTCTCGACGCTGATCGATTGGGAATGCGAGCTCGCGGTGGTGCTCGGCAAGCGTGGCCGCAATATCCGCGAGGCCGAGGCGATGAACCATGTCTTCGGCTACATGGTCATCAACGACACCAGCGCCCGCGATCTGCAGCTCAAGAAGCATGGCGGCCAGTGGTTCAAGGGCAAGAGTCTCGACGGTCACGGTCCCATTGGGCCTTGGATCATCCCGGCGTCGCAACTCGACTACAACAACTTGCATCTGATCACGCGCGTCAACGGCGTGGTGAAGCAGGACGCCAGCACCAAGCAGATGTATTTCAAGGTTCCGCGCATTGTCTCGGAGCTCTCGCAGGGTCTCACCATCGAGCCCGGCGACATCATCGCCACCGGTACGCCGCCGGGCGTCGGCCATGCGCGAAAGCCGCCGGAATACATGAAGCCGGGCGACGTCATGGAGTCGGAGATCGTCGAGATTGGCGTGCTGCGCAACGTCATCCAGCAAGCGCAGGCGTGAGACGGCGTGCGACACCGGCCGAGCTGCCCTCGGCGGCGAAGGCCGCGGTCGCTTCGGAACGACAAGCGGGCGGCGGGCGGGTGCTCGCCGCCTGTTGCGGCGCGCATGCGCTGCATGACGGCTATACCGACCTTCTCTATGTACTGCTGCCGGTATGGCAGGCGGAATTCGGCTTGGCCCTCGCTCAGGTCGGATTTCTCAGATCCGCGTATTCCGGCGCGATGGCGGCGCTGCAGATTCCCGCTGGACTGCTCGCCGAAAGGCTTGGCGAGCGCGCATTGCTTGTCCTCGGCACGGCCGTCGCTGCCGGGGCCTTTCTACTGGCGGGATGGAGCGGCAGCTATATCGCGCTGGTCGGCTGCCTTGCGCTGGGTGGCCTCGGCGCCAGCGTCCAGCACCCGCTGAGTTCGGCGCTCACGGCGCGCGCTTTCGCCGGGCCGCGCCTGCGCACCGCTCTCAGCACCTACAATTTCTCTGGCGACGCGGGGAAGGTGCTGTTTCCGGCAGCGACCGCCTGGCTCGTTTCGGCATGGCAATGGCGAGCTACCGCCCAATGCATGGGGCTCATCGGCTTGGCAGTCGCGACCCTGCTGCTAGGGCTGGTCCCAAAAGGCGCCGCTGCTGGAAAGGCGCGAAGGGGCCGTACCGATGAGCAGAGGAGCAGCGCGCCTGCGCTCCCATCGAGCGTGGCGCGACGCGGCTTCGTCTCGCTGTCGCTGATTGGCATTCTCGACAGCGCGACGCGCATGGGATTCTTGACGCTGCTGCCGTTCGTGCTGAGTGCCAAGGGAGCGTCGTTGCCGGCGATCGGCACGGCATTGACGCTGGTCTTCGCTGGCGGAGCCACCGGCAAGTTCGTTTGCGGTGTGCTCGCGGCGCGGGTCGGCGTGCTGCGCACCGTCATTCTCACCGAGGGCGGTACGGCGCTCGGCATCGTCGCGCTGCTGCTCTTGCCGCTGACGGCCGCGTTAGTCCTGCTGCCGCTCATCGGCCTGGCCCTTAATGGGACATCTTCAGTGCTTTATGGGACGGTGGCCGAGCTGGCCCCGGCGGAGCGCCGCGCCCGCGCTTTCGCCCTCTTCTATACCTGCACCATCGGTGCCGGGGCGGTCGCGCCGTGGCTTTGCGGCCGGGTGAGCGATGGTATTGGGTTGACAGCGACGCTCACGCTGATCAGCGCCGCCGTTTTCCTGGTGCTGCCCTTATCGCTTCCGTTGCGCCCGATCTTGCGGCGGCTCGGGCACGGAAGATAGCGAACAGCCAGTGGCGCCTTGGGCTTATTTCCGCAAATTGCTGACCTGGAGCGGCGTGCTGTCCAGGCTGGTGAACTCGGTCATCAGGGTCCCCCCGCTAGGCGCCGAGGCGTCATTGTAGGAAGCGATCGAACCGTGGTTGGCCAGAACGGCCCAAGCGGTCAGCAGGATGCCCACCGCGATCGGCGCCCAAGGCACCCATTTCCCGATGGTCTTTTGATCAATCCTGATCATGCTCCACTCCTCTGCAGGTCCGAGGCCGCGCCCAGCCATGGTTGCCGTAGGGTTAAGAATAGCCAAGAGGCTATGGTGACTGTAGTCCGGGTGTATAATAGGCATGATTGTTTTAATAAGTCGGTAAGCTATTCCAGGGTTTTACTGGTAATTTATTAAATTCCATGGGATCTGCCGGCAGAAACATGTTTGTAGACTGGGGATAATACTGGGGCTGACGAACCTCATCGTGCGGTTAGGCTCCCGGAGCCACCCTGGGCGCTGCGATCGGCGGGTTGAGCCGGTTAGCAGAGAGTCAAGTGCTGGATTAGCTGATCGTTGGTCAGCGCCCGCGCACGCCGCTGAGGAACTGGTCGACCTCGTGGCGTAGTCTTTCGGCCTGGCTGGCGAGTTCGCCGGCGGAGGTCAGGACCATGTTGGCGGCGCGACCGGTCTCGTCGGCGCTGCGCGTCACGCCGGCGATGTTGGTGGACACGGTCTCGGTCCCCTCGGCCGCCTGTTGCACGTTGCGGGCGATGTCGCGGGTCGTCGCCGCTTGCTCCTCGACGGCGGCGGCGACGCCGGCGGCGATCTCGCTGACGCGGGTGATGGTGCGGGAGATGTCTTCGATGGCGCTGACCGCGCCGCGCGTCGCCTCCTGGATTTCGCCGATCTGGTGCGCGATCTCCTCGGTGGCCTTTGCCGTCTGACTGGCCAGGCTCTTCACTTCCGAAGCGACGACCGCGAAGCCTTTGCCGGCCTCGCCCGCGCGCGCCGCCTCGATGGTGGCATTGAGCGCGAGCAGGTTGGTCTGTGAGGCGATCACGTTGATGAGCTGCACGACGTCGCCGATCTTCTGTGCCGCGGCGGCGAGGCCCTGCACGGTTGCCGTCGTGCGCTGCGTCTCGGCCACCGCCTGGCTCGCAACTTGCGCCGATTGCAGCACCTGCTGGCCGATCTCGGTGGTCGATGTCGACAGCTCGTCGGCTGCCGAGGCAACGGTCTGCACATTGCGCGACGCCAGGGCCGACGCCTCGGACACCGCGGTCGCCTGCTGGCTGGTCTCGTCGGCGGTGGCAGCCATGGCGCTCGCGGTCGCCTGCATCTCCGTCGCGGCGCTCGACACGGTCTCGACCACGCTCTTGACGCTGCTCTCGAGTCCCTGCGCCAACGACAGCAGGTCGGCGCGGCGCTGCTCGGACATTTTGCGGCGCTCCGCCGCGGCTTTGTCGTCGGCGGATTTTGCGGCGCGGCCGGTATCACGAAATACGACCAGGGCAGACGCCATCTCGGCGATCTCGTCTCTGCCGCCCTGCGGAATGGATGCATCGAGATTGCCGCTGGCGAGCTCGGCCATGCTGAGGCGAAGCGTGCTCAAGCGCCGCACGACGCTGCGGCCGACATAGAACACGGCGATGACGAAAGCGATGAGGACGCTCGCCAGCGCGATCGAGATGAGCACGACGCGGCCATGTGCGATCGCCGTGCCGGTGTTCGTTGCGGCGGTCTTCGCCGCGCCTTCGCTGAACTCGACCAGCTTGGCCACTTCCTGCTCGAGCGTGCTCGCGAGTTTGCGGTTGGCGGCAAGCCCCGCCTCGCCGGAAGCGATGATCTCGAGCTCGCGCTGCCGCAGATCGAACAGGTTCTGGTCGCCGCGACCGTACTGCACCAGCTCGCTCACGGGTGCGCGCAGCACGCCGGCGGTGCGGTCCGTCTTCAACGCCGCGAGCGACTTGTCGAGATGGTTGGCGGAGGCGCCGAAGCGGTCGCGCAGCGGCGGCAGTAGTTCCTTGCTCGGGATATTGGCGGCTTCGGTGAGGAGGCCCAGCGCCAGATTGCTGTCGGCGCGCAGGTCGAACATCGCCTGGAGCGCGGAAAGCCGCGTATCGGCAAGCTCCGTCATGTGCTTCTTCATCGCCCGGGCCTCGGCGATGTCGCCGGCTTTCTCCAGATCCATGGCGAGATCGAAGGCGGCATCGTCGACCAGCGGCGCCAAGGCGGTCGCAATCGCGGCATGCGCGGCGCGGACACGGGCATCCGTCGCTACGCGCGCGTCGCGCACGACCAGGCGCTGCTCAACGGTCTTGGCGAGCTGGGCAAGGTTGTCAGACATCTCGCCGGCGGCGCGGCGCAAAGGTGCGGTGGCCTCGCTCCCGCCGGGAACGCTGGCGAGAGCATCGATGGCGCTGGTCAGCTCCTGCTGGTGGGCCTGGAGCGCGGTCACGGCGATCTGACGCTCTTTGAGGTCGTTGGCGGCGAACAGAGCCGGTGCGATCGACACGATCTCGGCGCTACTCTTGGCCAGGCGCAGTGACTGGCTCATCGCCGGCAGGTTCTTGCCGGCGATGCCGTCCAGCGTGCGGCCCATATCCTCGTAGGACAGGACGGCGACGGCGCTTGCGAGCACGGTCAGCCCAGCGACGGCGCCGAAAGCGACGAACAGCTTGCTGCGGATGCCGAAGCCGCGCCGAGCTGGCGTCGCTTGAGGTGCCCGATCGTCCGATGTTTTCCAGCTTGCCATTTCTGCTCTACCGTCGCGACTGGGCTCAGCTGCCCGCTTTCGTCAGCCGTTCGACCGGCCGGAAGCGACCGTCGGACTGGATGACCGTGAGAAATACATGATCAGAGCCGCGATTGTTGTCCGGCCCATAGGTGAGGCTGACGCCACCGAGGTCGAAGCTGTTGTGCGACATGGCTTCGAGTAGATTCGCCCGCGTGATCGCATTGCCCGGTACCTTCTCGAGCGCCATGATCACCAGCCGGCCGACCATGTAGCCCTCGAGCGAGACGAAGCCGGGCGTCGCCTCGGCCTTCACGGCTTTGAGCGCTGCCTGATAATGCGTGACGACGCCGATCGAGGTGTCCGTGGGGAAGGGGACGACCTGAGTCACCACCACGCCAGCCCCATCGTGCCCAAGTTCCTTGGCGAGCGCCTCGCTGCCGACGAAGGAGATGTTGACGAAAACGGCGTCGAGCTTGATCTGGCGCGCGACCTTGATGAACTCGGCGCAGGGCTTGTAGGCGCCGACCATGATCACCGCCTCCGGCTTGCCGTTTCTGATCGACAGGAGGGCGCGCTTGACCGCTATCGTGTTGCGCTCATAGGCGCCTTCCGCCACCAGCGCCATCTTGCGCCGGTCGAGCGCGCGCTTCACGCCGGCGAGCCCCGCCTGGCCGAAGGCGTCGTCCTGGTAGAAGATGGCGATGCGTGAGACGCCAAGATCCTTGGTGAGGTGCTCCACCATGGTCTCGGTCTCCTGGAAATAGGAGGCGCGGACATTGACCACATTCGGCTTGTAGGGCGTGCGCAGGAACTCGGCACCGGTGAAGGCGCCGATGAAAGGCACGCCGGCCTCGGTGGCGATGGGTTGAACGGCGGACGAAGTGGGCGTGCCGACAGAGCCGACCAGCGCGAAGACCTTGTCCTGCTCGATGAGCTGCTTGGCCGCTTGAATGGATTTGTTGGGGTCGTAGCCGTCGTCGCGCGAGATGAGCTCGATCTGGCGGCCTTTTACGCCGCCGGCCTTGTTGGCCTCGGCAAACGCAGCGAGCAATCCCTCGCGCATCCCTTGGCCGAGCGCCGCTGCCGGCCCATCAAGCGCGGCGGCCTGGCCAAGCACGATTTTTTCGGCAGAAATGCCGTTCTCGGCATGCGCTGAGAACGCGGCGACAATTAGGACTCCAGCGGCAACCCCGACGAAGCTGCGCTTCAGGCGCTTGGCCCATTTCCTTGCCATTGGCCCCCCTTGCCATTCCACGCACCGGGAATAGCGACTAGGCTTTGCCTAAATAGCGCATAGTGGTTGTGAAACTATTAAAGCGACTTCGCGAGAGGGCTCGACAAAGCTGCCGGCTCTGCACCCTGAGGGCTTACAAAACCTTACATCAGCGAGCGACCCTGGGAAGGTTCCACGTGAAACACGACTCGCCGTCGCTCAATGGTTTCTGAGATGCAGCAGCCTTGCAGCTGCCAGTTGTCGAATAGCTGATGCGGCGAGAACGCCCCAGGTTTTGCGAGCGTGCTGGTTGATGACATCAAGCGGGAGATTAGGAGAGGGCGGCTTTTCTGGCGGATGGGGTGGGATTCGAACCCACGAGGGGCTTGCACCCCTGCCGGTTTTCAAGACCGGTGCCTTAAACCGCTCGGCCACCCATCCGCAGGGGCGCTCGCACGGGTGCCTTATAGCAAATGGTGCCAGCGCGAGCACTGGCAGAACGCCTCAGAGAGGTTTCGGCTCGAGCGACAGCCTGTAGCCTATTGCGACAGTCAGCGCCGGTGGGTCGGGCGCCGCATCTGTGCGATGCGGACGGCGACCGCATGATTGAGCGCCGCTGGGCCGATCGGTGCGAACAAGCGTCGGGCGAAGAGCCGGCGCGCGAGGGTCGCCAGATAGGCGCGCTGGAACGGCATGGTGGGCGCCCGGCGCAAGGTGCCACGCTGTGGTGACCGCTGCTCACTCATTGTTCGCTTCCTCCCTTGTCGCGGTAGGAAACATTACTTGGGCGTTAATGACAAGAATATTCGCTCCGCTTTTTTCTAAAATCAGATACTTTCTGGAGAGCAGGCGCAGCAAATACCGGCAAGATTTCGATATCGCAACGGCTGTCCAAAGGTCGGCAAATGGGAAAGAGGTTAATTACTTATAAAATTTTATCCAAATATTGCGAAGATTGCACCGATATCTCTTGCCGTTTACCTCCGCTTAATATTTGATGGTGGTGGAGCGGATGGTCGAAGGACGAATCAACATGACGACAAACACGCCGGTCGGCGCCAAAGCCGTGGCGAAATCGATCAGCGAGGCCTTGGAAGTCAAGAGTCACGACCGGCGTGCGCCGTTGCACCGCGTGGCGAACCCGCCGCACGGCCTGTTCCAGCGCATGTTCCGCCGCAACGAGCCCAGCATCTTTCATCGTTGCCTGGCGATCCACATGCACAACGCGCAGCAGTCGAGCGCGCTGAAATAAGTTCCGCTGGTGGCCCGGCTGGTCACCTCCGACGCCTGGGCGGCTCCCCCCCAATCCGCCCGGGTGTCGGAAACCTTCCGGAACCTGTCTTGACAACCCGATGTTCAATCGACAGGTGAACCAGGACATCGAGACGACGCCGCCATGACCGGCCTCAATGCCTTGCTGATGAGCGACACGGAAGTGCTGATCACGTTGGTCATCTTCGCGGCCGCGTGCGCGATGCTCGTGGGCCTGTCCCCCGATTTCACGCGGGCCGGCCGTGCCGGGGTGAAAATCGCGATCTGCGCCGGCCTCGCCATGGCGGCGGTCGCCGGGCTCGCCTGGTCGAGCATCCCGGCGCCGCCTGTCAGCGCCGCGATCGTCGCCATAGCGGGCGGCTGACCCAAGCCGCCCGCTCGTCCACACGCCGCGCCTTGGTCGACGCGATATGCCGCGCGGACCTTGCCTTGCGTGCGCGCTTACCTCAAGGGCGCGGCCGTGCGATAGTGGGACAGAGGCAAGGCGGCGAGAGGCAAATGATGTCGGCGGCAGAAGGCGTTCTGAGCGAAACCTACCGTAGCGTGGTGGCGGCATGGGAATGCGACGTCATGGGACACCTGACGATCGCCTTCTATTTCGACCGCTTCACCGATGCGGCGTTCAGCCTGATCGAGCGGCTGGCGCCTGCCAAGGCGCCGCCCGCGGCGGCCTGGCGCAGCACGCAGCTCCTCGTGCGCTACCAGAAGGAGCTGCGCGCCGGCGACGGGTTCTTCATCCGCAGCGGCATCATCGGCCGCGACGGCGAGGCGATCCGCGTCGGCCACGAGCTGGTGCGGCCGGATACGCGCGAGGTGTGCACGCTGGTTGAGCATACGCTGATGCCGCGCGATCTCCCCTATGGCGGCCATGCCGAGCAGCGGCGTGTGCTGGCCGAGGCGGTCGTGCCATGGACGACGCCAGGGTTCGACGACATCGCGCCGCCGACGCGACGCGAGCGCATGATCGACAGTGGCCGCGACCGTGTGAAGGCCTGGGAGCTCGACGAGCGCGGCGAGTTGTCGCTGTCGGGCCTCGTCCATCGCTTCGCCCATGCCTGCCTGCATATGTGCTCGGCCTTCGGCATGACGCCCGACTACATGCGCGCGGAGAAGCGCGGCTTCTCGACCTTCGAGACGCGCTTGGCGCTGGTGGCGCCGCCGCCCGGCGCAGGCGATGCGCTGCTGCTGCGCAGCGGCTTGATCAAGGCCGGCAAATCCTCGCTGCACATGCTGCACGAGCTGAGTCATGCGCGGAGCGGCGAGCGGCTCGCGGTCTTCCATCAGTCGGGCGTCCATTTCGACCTGGAGGCGCGCGGCTCGGCGCCGCTGCCGCCTGCGCTGCGCGAGCGTGCGAACGGCCTCGTCATCGCCTGAGCCGGAAGAAGAGGGCGGGCCGGCCACCGTCCTTTCGCTCGCGTAATGAATGGCCTTTGACCAAATTTTAACCGTTCCGGCGCCATCATGGCTGCCATTGCCCGGGCGCGCTTTGCATGGCACAAAGCGAGCGGCGCCGCGGACTGTTCCGCCACCGTATCGCTCGGAAGGGCTGCCTTGCTGCCGATCTCCCGCCTGCTTCTGATGTGCCTGCTGTCGATCGGCGCGGCGGCGGCTCCGGCGCGCGCCACGGAGATGGAATTCGCCGAATGGCTCGACGGCGTGCGGCAGGAGGCGCTGGCCTCCGGCATCAGCGCGCCGACAGTGGATCTCGCGCTCGGCGCGCTCGAGCCCATCCCGCGCGTCATCGAACTCGATCGCCGCCAGCCCGAGGCGACGCAGACCTACCAGCAATATCTCGAGCACGTCGTCAACCCGCGCCGCAAGCACGCTCGCCAACAGCTCGCCGGCAATCGCGCGCTGCTGGCTGAGGTCGGCAAGCGCTACGGCGTCCAGCCGCGCTTCATCGTCGCGTTGTGGGGCATCGAATCGAGCTTCGGCGAGGGCAGCGGCAAGTTCCCGGTGGTGGGCGCTCTGGCGACCCTGGCCTATGACGGGCGGCGCAGCGCCTTCTTCCGCCGCGAACTCATGAACGCACTCAAGATCATCGATGAGGACCATTTCGATCCCAAGGACATGCTCGGCTCCTGGGCCGGCGCCATGGGGCAGAGCCAGTTCATGCCATCGAGCTTCCTGCTCTACGCCGTGAGCTATGACGGCGACGCCCGGCGCGACATCTGGCACAGCCGCCCCGATGTCTTCGCGTCGATCGCCAATTATCTCGCCCAATCCGGCTGGCATGGCGACGAGACCTGGGGGCGCACGGTGCGCCTGCCTGCCGGCTTTGACCCGGCCCTGCTCGGCCTCGGCGTCAGGAAATCGCTGCGCGAGTGGCAGCGTCTGGGCGTGCGGCGCGGGGACGGCGGTGCGCTGCCGCCGCGCGACTTCGCGGCGTCGGTGCTGCGTCCCGGCGGCGAGGAAGGGCCGGCGCTGCTGGTCTACGACAATTTCCGCGTGCTGATGAAGTGGAACAGCTCGAGCTACTTCGCCAGCGCGGTCGGTTTCCTTGCTGACAGCATGGAATGACGGTAGACTACGCCAGATATGGGGCCACCTTTGCGCGACATATACTAAAGTTATGACGATTCGCCGTCTCTCCTCGCTGCGCGCCGTGCTTGCCGCGGCTTTGCTCGCGGGCTGCGTGGGCCATCCGCCGGCGCCGCGCGGCGTCGACAACGCCGCCGCGCCGCCGCGCGGCAGCGAGGTCGGGGGGCTCGGCATGTACAAGGTCGGCAACCCCTACCAGATCGCCGGCGTGTGGTATCGCCCGGCCGAGGATTTCTCCTATGACGAGACCGGCATCGCCTCCTGGTACGGCGAGGATTTTCACGGCAAGTACACCGCCAATGGCGAGGTCTACGACCTCAATGCGCTGACCGCCGCGCACCGCACCTTGCCCATGCCGACCATCGTCCAGGTCACCAATCTCGACAACGGCCGCACCATCGAGCTGCGGGTCAATGACCGCGGCCCCTTCGCCCGCGGCCGCATCATCGACGTCTCCCGCCGCGGCGCGCAGCTCCTCGGCTTCGAGCCGCAGGGCACGGCCAAGGTGCGCGTGCGCATCATGGTGCCGGAGACCATCCAGGCGGTGAGCCTGGCGCGCCGCAACGGCAGCGACCAGAAGCTGGCCGAGGACGCGCCGAAGGCGGCGCCGCGCGACGCGGTGGTCGCCGAGGCGCTGCAGCCGGGATCGGCGCTGCGCGTCGCCGCGGTCGAGCCGTCCTCGGGCTCGATCACGGCAGCGCCGGCCGCCATGCCCAGCGCGCCGACGCCCTTGCCGGAAAAGGTCACCGTCGTTCCCGTGCAGGCGACGCATATCTACATCCAGGCCGGCGCCTTCGCGCATGCCGACAACGCGCTGCGCGTCAAGTCGCGGCTCGATCCGCTCGGGCCGGTCAAGGTTTACGGCGCGCGCGTCAGCGGCCTCGACGTCTACCGCGTGCGGCTCGGGCCCATCGACAGCGTCGATGAGGCCGACAGGCTGCTCGGCCGCGTGGTCGACACCGGCCTCACGGAAGCGCGCATCGTCGTCGATTGATGCCGCACGCCCATCACAGTTTCGGCGCAATCCCGGCGCATGCTGGAGATCGCGCCGGATTGCCCCGCCTAAGATGCAGCGAATCGAGAGTGGACGCATGAAGAGCCTCGTACTTTCCCGCTTTCTGACCGGTGCGCTTCTCGCCGCCGGCGTCGCCGCCGCCGCTCCCGCCGCGGCGCAACGCCCGAGTTTCGACACCACCGCGCGCAACGCCATCGTCGTCGACTTCCAGACGGGCGCGGTCATGCTCGACAAGAACGCCGATCAGCGCATGCCGACGGCGTCGATGAGCAAGATCATGACGGCCTATGTCGTCTACACCTACCTGCGCGACGGCAGGGTCAAGCTCGACGACCGGCTGCCGGTGAGCGAGCATGCCTGGCGCACCGGGCTCGGCGGCGACCAATCGCGCATGTTCGTCCCCTATCCCGGCGAAGTGAGGGTCGAGGATCTGCTGCGCGGCATGATCGTGCAGTCCGGCAACGATGCCTGCGTCGTCCTGGCCGAGGGCCTCGCCGGCAGCGAGAGCGCGTTCGTCGAGAAGATGAACGAGACGGCCGAGAAGATGGGGCTCACCAACAGCCACTTCGCCAATGTCCACGGCCTGCCGTCGCCCGACCACTACATGTCGCCGCGCGATCTCGCGGCCTTGTCGCGCCATCTCATCCAGGACTTCCCGCAGTTTTATCGCTACGAGACGGAGAAGAGCTTCACCTTCAACGGCATCACGCAAGGGAACCGCAACCCGCTGCTGTACAAGGATCTCGGCGCCGACGGCATCAAGACCGGGCATACCGAGGAGGCCGGCTTCGGCCTCGTCGGCTCGACCGTGCGCGGCGGCCGGCGCATCATCTTCGTGCTCGCGGGCATGAGAAGCATGAAGGACCGGGCGCAGGAGAGCGAGCGCGTGGCCGGCTGGGCCTATCGCGAATTCAACAACTACACCATCGCCAAGGCCGGCGAGCCGATCGACGATGCGCCGGTGTGGCTGGGCGCGCAGAGCAAGGTGCCGGCCGCCGCTGCCGATGAGGTGACGGTGACCTTGCCGCGCAGCGCACGCCGCGGCATGAAGGTGACGGCGGTCTACGATCACGCGGTGAAGGCGCCGGTCGCCAAGGGCCAGCCGGTCGGCAAGCTCGTCGTCAGCGCCGCCGATGCCGACCCGCTCGAGGTTCCGCTCGTGGCGACGCAGGCGGTCGACCGGCTCGACGCCTTCAGCCGCGTCGGCGCCGCCGCCGGCTACCTGCTGTGGGGAAAGAAGAACTGAAGCGCGGCCGCTTCATCACCATCGAAGGCGGGGAGGGCGCGGGCAAGTCCACCCAGGCGGGGCTGCTCGTCGCCGCGCTCGCGCGCGCCGGCATCGCCGCGCTGCGCACGCGCGAACCGGGCGGCGCGCCCGCGGCCGAGAAGATCCGCCGCCTCCTGGTCGAGGGCGATCCCGGGCGCTGGGATGCGGTGAGCGAGGCGCTGCTCATGGTCGCGGCGCGGCGCAGCCATCTCGTCGGCACGATCTGGCCCGCGCTCGAGCGCGGCGAGTGGGTGGTGTGCGACCGCTTCGCCGATTCGACACTGGCCTATCAGGGCTATGGTGGCGGCGTCCCGCTCGCCGAGCTCGCGGCGCTGCATCGCCTGATCGCGGGCGACTTCACCCCCGATCTGACCTTCGTCCTGGATGTTCCGGTAGAGAAAGGATTGAAGCGCGCCGCCGGTCGTTCCGGCAGCGAAACGCGCTTCGAGCGGATGGACCGCGCGTTCCATGAGCGGCTGCGCCAGGGCTTCCTCGACATCGCCCGTGGCGCGCCCGAGCGCTGCGTCGTCATCGACGCGCAAGGCTCGGCCGACGACGTCCATCGCGCCATGCTCGCTGCTGCGCGCGAGCGGCTGGGGGTGGCCGTCTAAGCGGCGTCGCCGTTCACGTGATCCTCGCACGATCGCAACCGAAGATCGCACTTCACCTCGATGTGATTAACCGGCGCGCTGGTTTTCGTTTTACTGTTCAAGCAACAGCGCTGCGCGGTGACACGGGGCTCCGTCATGCAACAGGCAAGAATGCAGGCGCGGGCCATTCACATTGACGAGGGGAGGAGCATCATGAGGCGTTCCTTACTGGCGTGCGCGGCGCTTACCGGTGTCATGCTTGCCGCATCGCCGGCCTGGGCCGATCGGGACGGCGACGGCGAGAAATTCCGGGCGAGGCTGTCGGGGTTCAACGAGGTCGGCGGGGTCGGCGCGGGACAAACCGGCGCCATCCTGTCTGGCGGCACGGCCACGGCCGAGGTGGAGCTCGACAAGGGCGCTGGAACTGCCACCTATACACTGACCATTTCCGGCGGTTTCAGCTCGGCGGTGACGCAAGCCCACATCCATTTCGGAAAGGTGCATGTGGGCGGCGGCATTATGGTGTACTTCTGCGCCAATCCGCCCGCGGTGGCGCCTGGGCCGGCCGGTACACCGACCTGCCCGGCGAGCGGCACGGTGACGGGGACGTGGAGCGCGGCGAGCGTTGTGGGACCAGCAGCGCAAAACGTGCCGGTGGGCGATTTCGATGCACTAGTGCAGGCGCTCGAGAGCAATACCGCCTACGCCAATATCCACACCGTGACGTTCAAGGCGGGCGAGATCCGCGGCCAGATGCGGCGCAACGACCGGGACGACCGCGACTAGCAGGCGGGGGCGGGCCGGCGCCGCTCGGCGTTGCATGGTGCGCCCAGCGCCGCGCTATGATGCGCGGCGATGGATGACGACGCACGCGACAGCGACGAGCTCGAGAGGCGCGACGACGATACCGCCGGCGAGCCGCAGCCGGTCGCGCCGCCGCGCGACAACCCGCTGCTGCTGGGGCACGAAGCGGCCGAGGCGGTGCTGTTGCAGGCCTACCGCTCCGGCCGGTTGCCGCATGCCTGGCTGCTGAGCGGTCCGCGCGGCATCGGCAAGGCGACGCTCGCCTTCCGCTTCGCGCGCTTTCTCTTCGCCGAGGGCGCGGCCGCGCCCGGCCTGTTCGCGGCGCCGCCGGCGTCGCTCGCCATCGCACCAGAACATCCCGTGTTCCGCCGCGTCGCCTCGGGCGGCCATGCCGATCTCCTCGTGGTCGAGCGCAGCCTCGATCCCAAGCGCAAGAAGCTGCGCAGCGAGATCGTCGTCGACGACACGCGCGCCATCGCGGGCTTCCTGCGCCTCACCCCCGCCGAGGGCGGCTGGCGCGTCGTCATCGTGGACGGCGCCGACATGATGAACCGGAACGCCGCCAATGCCTTGTTGAAGATCCTTGAGGAGCCGCCGCAGAAGGCGCTGCTGCTCCTGGTGAGCGACAATCCCGGCCGGCTGTTGCCGACCATCCGCTCGCGCTGCCGCATTCTCGCGCTGAAGCCGCTGGCCGAGGCGGAGGTGCGCGAGGCGCTGGCGCGCTACCGCCCCGATATTGCCGCCGGCGATCGCGCGGTGCTGGCGCAACTCGCCGAGGGCAGCATCGGCCGCGGCCTCGATCTTGCCGCCGCCGGCGGGCTCGGCCTCTATCGCAGCCTGGTGCGCCTCATCGAGGGGCTGCCGGCGCTCGACGGCACGGCGCTCCATGCGCTTGCCGACCGGCTCGCCCGCGGCGATGGCGAGGATGCGTTCCGCATCTTCGCCGAGCTGCTGCCGGGCTGGGTAGCGCGCATGGTGGCGCTCGCCACGGGCGGCGGCGAGGGCGAGCGTGCGGCGCTGCCGGGAGAGGCGCAGACCATGCGCCGCCTCGCCGGGCGGCGCGGCCTTGATCAATGGGTTGAGGTATGGGAAAACCTCAACCAACTCTTTGCCTTGGCGGACAGTGTCAACCTCGATCGCAAGCAGGTCGTGCTGAACGCCTTTTTCGCGCTCGCAGAGGCGGCGCGCTGACGCGCGGCCCCCTGTCCGCCGAGGAGAAACGATGGCCGGCGGCAAGCCCTATTACCTGACGACGCCGATCTATTACGTGAACGACGCGCCGCATCTGGGGCACGCCTATACCACCGTGGCTTGCGACGCGTTGGCGCGCTTCATGCGGCTTGACGGCAGGCGGGTGAAATTCCTCACCGGCACCGACGAGCACGGCCAGAAGGTGGAGAAATCGGCGCAGGCCGCGGGCATCGATCCGCAGGCGTTCTGCGATCGCGTGTCGCAGAATTTCCGCGACATGACGCGGCTGATGAACATCAGCAACGACGACTTCATCCGCACCACCGAGCCGCGCCATGTGCGGGGCGTGCAGGCGCTGTGGCAGGAGCTGCAGCGGCGCGGCGAGATCTATCTCGGCCGCTTCGCCGGCTGGTACGCCGTGCGCGACGAAGCCTTCTATGACGAGGGCGAACTCGTCGCCGGCCGCGCGCCGACCGGCGCCGAGGTCGAATGGGTCGAGGAGGAGAATTATTTCTTCCGCCTGTCGGCGTGGCAGGAGCGGCTGCTCAAATTCTACGACGAGAACCCGGACTTCATCGCGCCGCGCGCGCGGCGCAACGAGGTGGTGAGCTTCGTCAAGGGCGGCCTGCGCGATCTCTCGATCTCGCGCACCAGCTTCACCTGGGGCATCCCGGTGCCCGGCGATCCCCGCCATGTCGTGTATGTCTGGCTCGACGCGCTCGCCAACTACATCACCGCGCTGGGCTATCCGGAGACGAAAAGCGGCGACTATTCAACCTTCTGGCCGGCCGATCTTCACATGGTCGGCAAGGACATCATCCGCTTCCACTGCGTCTATTGGCCGGCCTTCCTGATGGGCGCGGGGCTGGCGCCGCCCAACCGCGTCTTTGCCCATGGCTGGTGGACGGTCGAGGGGCAGAAGATGTCGAAATCGCTCGGCAACTTCATCGCGCCGCAGCAGCTCGTCGCGCAGTACGGGCTCGATTCGGTGCGCTATTTCATGCTGCGCGAACTGCCCTTCGGCAGCGACGGCGACTTCTCGCACCGCGCGGTGGTCAACCGCATCAACGGCGATCTCGCCAATGGTCTCGGCAATTTGGCGCAACGCGTGTTGTCGATCATCAACCGCAATTGCGCGGCGCGCCTGCCCGAGCCGGGCGCGCTCGCTGCCGCCGATGCGGCGCTGCTCGATGCCGCGCGCGGATTGCTCGACCGCCTGCGCGGCGATTTCGCCGAGCAGGCGTTCCACCGTGCGCTCGAGGCGCTGTGGCAAGTCGTCGGCGATGCCGACCGCTACGTCAACGAGCAGGCGCCCTGGGCGCTGCGCAAGAGTGATCCCAAGCGGATGGCGACGGTTCTTTATGTGCTGGCTGAAGTGATCCGCCACCTCGCCATCCTGGTCCAGCCGGTGGTGCCGGGCGCCGCGGCGAAGCTGCTTGACCAGCTCGCCGTGCCGGCCGACCGCCGTGATTTTGCCGCGCTCGCCACGCCGCTCGCGCCGGGCACGGTGCTGCCCAAGCCCGAAGGCATCTTCCCGCGCTTCGTCGAGGCGCCCGAGCCGGCGTGATGCTCGTCGACAGCCATTGCCACCTCGATTACGCCGCGCCCGAGGAGCGCGCGGAGATTCTCTCGCGCGCGCGGCGGGCAGGGGTCCAGACGCTGCTGACCATCAGCACCAAGCTGAGCGAATTCGCGGCGGTGCGCGCCATCGCCGCAGGCGATGCCGATGTGTGGTGCTCGGTCGGCATCCACCCGCACGAGGCGGCGAGCGAGGAAGACCCAGGCGTCGCCGGGCTCGTTTCGCTGGCGCAACATGAGAAGGTGGTGGGGATCGGCGAGACCGGGCTCGATTTCTATTACGAGCACAGCCCGCGGCCGCGGCAGGAATCGCTCTTCCGCACGCATTGCGCGGCGGCGCGCGAGACCGGCCTGCCGCTCATCGTCCATACCCGCGACGCCGATCCCGAGACGGCCGCGATCCTCGCCCAGGAGAAGCCGCCGGCGGGGGTCATCCATTGCTTTAGCACCGGGCGGCAACTCGCAGAAAAGGCGCTTGAATTTGGCTTCCATATCTCGCTGTCTGGGATCCTCACCTTCAAGAATGCCGAGGCGCTGCGCGCGATCGCCCGCGACATCCCGCTCGAGCGGCTGCTGGTCGAGACCGACGCGCCCTACCTCGCGCCGGTGCCGATGCGCGGCAAGCGCAACGAGCCGGCCTTCATCGTCCACACCGCGGCGCTGCTGGCCGAGCTCAAGGGCGTCTCGGTCGCGGCGCTCGCCCAGGCCACCAGCGAGAATTTCTTCCGACTCTTCCGTAAAGCGCGCCGTCCCGGGGCCGTTTCATGCGCGTAACGATGCTGGGCTGCGGCCCGTCCTGGGGCGTGCCGCGCATCGGCGGCGCGTGGGGCGCGTGCGATCCGCAGAACCCGCGCAACCGGCGGCGGCGCTGCTCGGTGCTGGTGGAGGAGGGCGGGGCGCGGCTCCTCGTCGACACCTCGCCCGATCTGCGCGAGCAGCTGCTCGCTGCCGGCGTGGCCGCCCTCGATGCGGTGCTGCTCACCCATGCGCATGCCGACCATTTGCACGGCATCGACGATCTGCGCACCGTCAACCGGCTGATGGGGCGGGCGATCCCGCTCTTTGCGGACGCCGCGACCATGGCGGAGGTCGAGCAGCGCTTCGGCTACATCTTCGCGCCGACCAATCCGGCGGCGCGCGCCAGCTTCTACAAGCCGGCGCTGGAGCGCCGCGTCATCGACGGGCCGTTCCAGGCGGCCGGCATCGCCGTGACGCCCTTCGCGCAGGATCACGGCTTCTCGACCACGCTGGGATTCCGCTTCGGCCGCTTCGCCTATTCGACCGACGTGATCGAGCTCGACGAGGCGGCCTTCGCGGCGCTGGACGGCGTCGAGCTGTGGATCGTCGACTGCATCCGCCGCGCGCCGCATGTGACGCACAGCCATCTCGAGAAGACGCTGGGTTGGATCGCCCGGGTGAAGCCGCGCCGCGCCGTGCTCACGCATATGGACGAGAGCCTCGACTACGCGACGCTCGGCGCCGAGCTGCCGGCGGGCGTCGAGCCCGGCTATGACGGGCTGGCGATCGAGCTCTAGGTCAATGGTCGGCAACGATCCCAACGGCAGCACAATGGCGAGACGCGCCGTCGCCGTTTTGCTCCTGTTGAGCATGACCGAAGCTTGCGCCAGCGACGTCGCACGCGTCCGCGGCGAAGTGTCGTGGACGACGAACGGCATCGCGAAGATCGCGGAATGCGGAACCGGTCGCGTCCTGCGGGTTGGAACGATGGCGTCGTCGCCCTATTTCAGGTTCAGCCGCAGCTACGAAGAGCTTTCCGGCGACGGAAGACGCCCGGTGTTGGTCGAGGTCGAAGGCGTCATCATTGGATCGAGCAGCTCGGCAAACGAACTCACGATCGACCAGCCTCGAATAATCGAGCTGGCAACCGGCAGATGTGACAACGCCAGCCCCGGCGCCTCGACCGATACCGGTCGTGCTATTCCGCCGGCTGCGCGACCATGACCTGGCCGCGCCGCGCGATGAGCAGCGCGGTGGCGTAGAAAGCCGCCACCGGCAGCAGCAGCGCCTGGTAGCCGGTCGCCAGCGCCGCGTACTCCACCATGCCGCCGACCATGATGCCGACGAGGTTCGAGGCGAAGGCGCTGTCGGCGCGCTCGGTGTCGCGGAACGAGCGGCTGAAGACGAGATTGGCGACGACGACCGGCGCGA
>WNFB01000104.1_pt1 | contig 85788 bp, 75 predicted proteins | sample 5400501 | NCBI WGS metagenome assembly WNFB01 (sample SAMN13153341, study PRJNA577476) | soil metagenome | isolation source: 200 cm saprolite under Douglas fir tree site 2 hole 1 | place: USA:California | collected 2015-04-18 | reverse complement strand
CGGCAGGACCGGAAAGATCAGCCGCGCGTGGCGATCAGCGCCAAGCTGGTGGCGAACCTGATCACCCATGCCGGTGCGGACCGGGTGCTGGGAATGGACTTTCATTCCCACCAGGTCCAGGGATTCTTTGATATTCCGGTGGACCATCTGTACGCGGCGCCGGCGTTCGTGAGCCACTACAGGACGAAGCGGCTGCATCAACCGGTGGTCGTCGCCCCGGACGTGGGATCGGCCAAGATGGCGCGCGGATTCGCGAAGCGGCTCGACGCCTCGCTCGCGATCATCGACAAGCGCCGGCCCTCGGCGAACATCGCCGAAGTGGTGAACGTCGTGGGAGAGGTGGAGGACAAGGACTGCCTCATCCCCGACGACATGATCGACACGGCGGGGACAATTTCCGAGGCGGCGGCGGCGCTGAAGCGGCTGGGTGCGCGACGGATCTTCGCGTTCGCGACACATGCCCTGTTGTCGGGACCGGCGGTCGAGCGGCTCCGCGCCGCACCGATCGAAGAAGTGACGGTGACGAATACAATCCGCATTCCCGAGGATCGGCAGTTCGAGAAACTGAAGGTGTTGTCGATCGCGAGCCTGATGGCTAAGGCCATCGGCTACGAGCATTCGAATCAGTCGGTCAGTTCTCTATTTGATTGAGTTGAGGAACGCATGGCGCAAACAGTGACGCTCGCCGCGACGGCGCGGGAGAAAACGGGCAAGGGCGCGGCGCGGCAGGCCCGCTTTCAGAAGCAGGTGCCGGCCGTCATCTACGGCCACGGCCGGACGACGCAGACCTTGATGGTGGATGCGCTCGCGCTCGAGAAAGCGCTGACCGGCATCGAGCCGGAGAGCACGCTCATCGAGCTGACGGTGGACGGCAAGAAGTCGCGCACGCTGATCCGCGAGATCCAGCGCCATCCGCTGCGCCCCGACATCATCCACGTGGACTTCTACGAGATCCAGGCCCACGAGAAGATCACGCTCAAGGTCCCCGTGCACCTCGTGGGAACGCCCGACGGTGTGCGCAACGCCGGCGGCGTGCTCGACCAGGTGACCCGCGAAGTCGAAATCGAAGTGCTGCCCGAGCACATCCCCGATCGCGTGGAGCTCGACGTCACCGCGCTGAAGATCGGCGACTCGCTGCACACCCGCGATCTTTTGATTCCGAACGCCGTCATCCTGACGGGGGCCGATCTGACGATCGCGACGGTCGTGCCGCCGCGCGCCGAGGAAGTCGCCGCGCCGGCCCCCGAAGCGACGACCGAGGTCGCCGAGCCCGAGCTGATCCGCAAGGTTCGCGAAGGCGAAGAGGGCGAGGAAGGGGAAGCGCCGGCTGGAGGCGCGCCCGAGAGCAAAGCCGCACCGAAGGCCGAGGAGAAGCCCAAGGGCAAGAAGGAAGAGTAGTCCTTGCGCGCCGTCGTCGGCCTGGGGAACCCGGGCCAGGAGTACGCGGCGACGCGCCACAATGCCGGCTTCCTTTTGGCCGACGCCGTCGCCGAGCATTGGCAGCTGGGTCCCTTCCGTCGCGCCGAGCGCGCGCGCGCGACGGAAGGCATCGTCGCCGGAGTTCCGGTTCGCGTACTCAAGCCCACGACATTCATGAATCGCAGCGGCGCCGCGCTCGCATCCTTGCGCGCCGATCCGGCGTTCACGCCCGCGCGCGATCTCCTCATCCTCGTCGACGACTTTCAGATTCCGCTCGGCACCTTCCGGCTGCGCAACGAAGGCTCGGCCGGCGGGCACAACGGCCTGAAGAGCATCGAGGGCGCGCTGCAGTCGCAGCAGTACGCCCGCCTGCGCATCGGTGTCGGTCCACTGCCCGAGGGCACAGGTGACTGGGCGGATTATGTGCTCGCGCCGTTCGAGCCGGAGCAGTTGGAGCAGGTTGAATCGCTCATGCCACAGATGATCGACGCGGTCGATCACTGGTTGCGTGAAGGATGCTGAGACTTGGCATTGTCGGGCTGCCCAACGTAGGCAAGTCGACGCTCTTCAACGCCCTCACGTCTTCGAAGGCCGCGGCCGCGGAGAACTATCCCTTCTGCACGGTCGAGCCGAACGTCGGCGTCGTCGAAGTCCCCGACCCGCGCCTCGAGCAGCTCAACGATGTCATCAAGCCCAAGAAGAAGATTCCCGCGGTCGTCGAGTTCGTGGATATCGCCGGGCTCGTGAAAGGCGCATCGCAGGGCGAAGGGCTAGGCAATCAGTTCCTCTCCCACATTCGCGAAGTGGACGCCGTCGTCCACGTGATCCGCAGCTTCGAGGACCCCGACGTCGTGCACGTCATGGGGCCGGTCGATCCCGTCCGCGATCACGACGTCATCACCAGCGAGCTGGCGCTCGCCGATCTCGCGGTGGTCGAACGCCGTCTCGACAAGACGCGCAAGTCGGCGCGTGCCGGCGACAAGGAAGCGCAGCTCGAGCTCGTGCTGCTCGAGCGCGTCGTCGCCGAGCTCGATGCGGGCCGGGGCGCGCGCGAGGCGGGCGAAGATGAGGACGCGGTGAAGTTTCTCCGCCACCTTGGTCTGTTGACCGCCAAGCCGATTCTCTACGCCGCCAACGTCAACGAAGACGACCTGGCGAGCGGTGGTGGGAAGTGGATCGAGAAGCTGCGCGCGGCGGTGCAGAGTCATCATGAGGAAGCCGAAATCGTCCTCTTCTCCGCCAAATTCGAGGCCGAGCTTGCCGAGTTAGCCGGCGACGAGCGCCGCGAGTATCTCGCGAGCGCGGGCGTCGCCGAGCCGGGGCTCGACCGCCTCATTCACGCGGGATATCGCCTGCTGGGACTCCAGACCTTCTTCACGGTCGGCGAGAATGAAGTGCGGGCGTGGACCATGCACCGCGGGGACACCGCCTACGACGCCGCGGGCGAGATCCATTCCGATTTTCAGCGCGGCTTCATCCGCGCCGAGACGGTTGCGTTTACGGAATTCGTGAAAGCGGGCAGCTACAAAGCTGCCCGCGAGCAAGGCCTGATTCGGAGTGAAGGTCGCGACTACGTCGTGAAGGACGGCGACATTCTGCTGTTTCGCTTCAACGTCTAACGCGTCCAGATCCCGACCGAGCCACACTCCCCGCGTCCCTGGATCAGGTCCTTCCCCTCAAAGCCGAACTGATTGATCATGGGCACGCCGAACGGGCTGCTGTTCGGCGGGTCGCGGTAGATCTCGACGGCGGCGACGTTGTCGATGGGAATCCGATCGAGGTCGCGCTCCCAAATCGGCAGGCCATCCAAGCTGATCGGCACGGAGCAGACGTGGCCGTGGCTGAAACGCGTGGGAAGGCAGGTGTACAGACACCAGGTAAAGATGCCCGCGCCTTTGAGCAGAACGCTGATCGCTTCCGTGTGCGACCGCTCGATGTCCTCGCGCGTGAAGAAGCGTGCAAATCCACCGTAGCGCTGGCGCCGTTCATAGAACCCCGCGAGGTCACGCCAGACGTCGACGAACCGCGCTTCGACGACGAGCGGCGCCAAATTCGTCCCCCGGACGTCGAGCATGACGGCGATCTTCGTCGTCCGACCGGCGCGGAGCGCGAACTCGAATTCCTGCTCGGTCTCACGGCCATCATACGAAACCCGCAGTTTCTGCAGACCGGCGGGAAGCCCGGAGAGCGTGAACCCACCCTCCGAGTCGGTCACGGTGAATCGCTCCGCGGCGGCCACGGAAATCGTCACGCCGGCGATTGGCCGGCCGTTATACGTGGAAAGCGCATGTCCACTGATGCGCGCAGTCGTGTCGGGTTGGGTTTGCATTGTCGGCAGCGAAATGAGAGCCAGCATGTGAGCGAGCGAGTGCATACTGTGTCCTATCAGTGGCCTTTCTCTTCAGCTCTCACCATCCAACTGCCTTGCCCTGATTCTGCCGCTCGAGCCAGGCGACGAGCGGCTGGAAGTAATCGACGATAGCTGTCGCGTCGAGCTGCCGCTCACCGGTCGCATCGGCAAGGATGTCCTGCCACGGCCGGCTTTGCCCTGCCGCCAGCATACGAGCCAACTGCTGTCCTGCGGCTTTGTTGCCATACACCGAGCAGCGGTAGAGCGGGCCGGTCCATCCCGCCGCGCGGCACCAAGAGCGATGTAACTGGAACTGCAACACGCGAGCCAAGAAATACCTGATGTAGGGCACGTTCGCCGCCACGTGATACTTGGCACCCGGATCGAAATCTTGTTCCGTGCGCGCCACCGGCTCGGCGACGCCTTGATAGCGATGCTTCACGTCCCACCATGCCGCATTATAGCGCGCCGGCGTGATCTCTCCCGCAAAGACGCCCCAACGCCAGCGGTCGAGCGCGAGGGCGAACGGCAGGAATGCGATCTTGTCGAGCGCGATCCGCAGCAGCATCGCCGTGTCAGTGGCGGCGCTCGGCAAACTGTCGAGCAAGCCGATGCGGCGCAGGTATTCCGGCGTGACGGACAGCGCGATCGCGTCGCCGATCGCTTCGTGGAAGCCGTCGTTCGCACCGTTCTGAAAGAAATAGGGCTGATTTTGATAGGCGCGCTGGTAGAAATTGTGACCCAGCTCGTGATGCACGGTGACAAAGTCCTCGCCCGTCACCTGCAAACACGCCTTGATGCGGACGTCGTTCTTGCTGTCGATGTCCCACGCACTCGCGTGACAGACGACCTCCCGATCGCGTGGCTTGGTGAACTGCGACCGATCCCAGAACGTCGACGGCAGCGAATCGAATCCGAGTGAGGTGTAGAAGCGCTCGGCGTAGCGCACCATCCCGCGCTCATCGACCCCGTGCGCCCTCAGCAACGCGGTGACGTCGACGCTGGGAGTTGCCGCCGCGGGCGCGACCACGTCGTAAATATTTCCCCACTCCTGCGCCCAGAGGTTGCCGAGGAGATGCGCGGGAATCATCCCGTTCGCCGTCACGAGATTCGGGTAGCGCCCGGCGAGGCGCGCGCGCACGTAGGCGTGAAGCTGCAGATACAACGGCTTGAGCTCCGTCCACAGCCGATCGATCTCGACCGCGAAGGAATCGGCGGGCATGTCGTAACCGGAGCGCCACAGCACGCCGACATCGCTGAAGCCGAAGCCGCGCGCGCCGGCATTCGCGAGTGTGACGAACCGCGCGTAGCGATCGCGCATCCCGACGGAAATGCGATGCCATCCCTGCCAGGCGTCGAGCAGCTCCGCCGGATCACGACTGGTCGCCAGAATGCGCTCGATGTCCGTGATTTGCAGACAGTGGTCAGGCGTCTTGCAGTACGTCCCGCGTCCGTAATCAGCCTGGAGACCGGTCGTGATGCGGCTGAGCTCGGTCGTCTGACGCGGATCCGGGGGTGGCGGCGCGGCGAGGGACAACTTCAGCAGCAGCAACTTGCGTCGCACGTCGGCCGGCAAGCGGAGCTGCTCGTACGGGCGCGCCTGCATCGCCAAATCGCGTGTCGCCACGGCATTGGCTTCGTCCGCCTCGGCCGTCAGCTCTTCGGTGTCGAACGTGATGTACGTATTGGCGACCCACTCGGCCCGAGCGGCTTTGAGGCCCACATCATACAGGGTCGACTCGGCTCGGGCGAGAAACGCCCTCGCGTCGGCGACGGTGGGGGGGGGGCTCTGTACGCACAAGAGGACCAGGACCGCCAGCACGCCCTACAATACAACTCATTCCCGCGCCTTTCCACGCCTATACACGCGGTTTAGCTTTCTCGCTCACATATCCCCTACTCGGCGCCCCATCCACCGCGCCGGGTCACCCATGTCCAAAGGGAGGTGGCATGAGTCGTCGGTACGAGACGGTTTACATCTTTGATAGTGCGCTGGACGAGCCGGCAATCACCGAAAAGCTGAATCGCTTTCACAGCCTTCTGACAAAGGACGGCAAAGGCACGCTTTCGAACGTGTCGCATTGGGGCAAGCGGACGATGGCGTTCAAGATCAAGAAGAAGGATACGGGCTATTACGTCGTGGCCGAGTACGAGGCGGCGGGGGACTTGCTGCCCGAGTACGAGCGGGCCGTGAAGCTCGATGAGGGCGTGCTGCGCTACCTCATCGTCGAAGCCGCGCGCGAGCAGCCGAAACCCGTGGTAGCGGCGGCCGTCGTCCCCGAAGAAGAAGAGCTGGAAGAGGAGGAAGTGTGAGACGTCCCGCCAAGACCTGTCCCGTGTGCGAATCCGGCGCGCGCGTGCTCGACTACAAGGACGACCGGACGCTGGGCCGCTTCCTGACCGAGCGCGGCAAGATTCTGCCGAGCCGGCTGTCGGGAATGTGCGCGCGCCATCAGCGGCAGCTGGCGACGGCCATCAAGCGCGCGCGGCAACTCGCGTTGATCCCGTACATCAAGGGCCACACCGCGTAACGTGACGAAGCAGTCGTGGTGGCGGCCGCTCTTGGCCCTGATCGCGTTTGTGCTCTGGGCGCCTCCCAGTCTGGTGGGCCTGCCGCTGGCGGCGTTGCTTATCGTGGCTCCCGCGCCACCCGAGCGTGCCCGTTGGGCCGTTCCACTCGCGGGCTTGATCGGAGCCATGAGCCTCGCGCTCCTGTTTGTCGGCGACGGAACTGGGGGGGGCGGCAGGCTCGCGGCGGTGACGAGCGCGTTCATCGTGGTGACCACGGCCGCTTTCGTGGCCGTGATGCTGCTTCGGCCCGGTCCGATGCTGCGTCAGGCTTTGCGCGCGACGGCGGCCGGCTTCCTCGTCACGGCGGTAATGATCGAGGTGTTGTGGGGCACGGAAGCGTGGAGGGCAATGGCCTGGGAAGCGACCCGGCAAGCGAGCCTGACGATGCGCTTCGTCGTAGAGCGAGCGCCCGACGCGTTCATGCTGTACGAGCCGATCGTGCGCTTCGCGAGCGTCACGTGGCCAGGCGTGCTCGCCTTGCAGACCCTGGCCGGCCTCGCGTTGGCGTGGAACCTACACGTGCGGATCACGACCTCGGCGCTCGGCTCGCCGCTTGGTCGCTTCCGGGATTTCTGCATCGGCGACGCCTGGGTATGGGGCATCGTGGCCTGGCTCGGTGTGCTGATCCTGCCGGTATCGAGCGCGCTGCATGTGGCGGGCACCAACGTCGGCATCGTGGCCGGCGCGCTGTACGTGCTGCGCGGGGCAGCGATCGTGATCACCTTCGCCGATGCGTTCGGCATCTCCGCAACGGCGCTGGCGATCGTCGCGGCGACGGCGGCTGCCCTTGCCGTTCCACTGCTCTTTGTCCTCCCCGGCCTCTGCACGCTGGGGATCACCGATACGTGGTACCACTACCGGCGGCGACTCGCGGCAGCCCGAGGGGGGCGGGGGGGGCAGCGCGACTCGCAGTCCAATCAACCTTGAAGGATTGACACGATGGAAATCATTCTGCGGGAAGACGTCCAGCATCTTGGCAAAGTCGGGGAGATCGTAAAGGTGAAGGACGGGTACGCCCGCAATTACCTCCTTCCCAAAGGGCTCGCTTATCCGGCGACCGCAGCCAACAAGAAGAAGATCGCCTACGAAGGCGAGCGCATCGCCAAGCAGCGCGCTTCCGAGAAGTCGACCGCCGAAACCGAAGCGACTCGCCTTGCCGGCGTGCAGCTCACCTTCGCCGTGAAAGTCGGCGAGGAAGACAAGCTGTACGGCTCGGTCACGGCTGGCGACATCCAGCGGAAGCTCGAAGAGCTCGGTCTTCACGTCGACAAGCGCAAGATCGATCTGCACGAGCCGATCCGCGAGCTCGGGGAATTCAGCGTCGGGATCAAGATCCATCCTGAGGTGCGGCCAGAGGTTCGGATCACGGTGGTGAAGGAGTAACAGGCGCCGCGTGGCGTGAAGCGTGCGGCTGATTTACTAATGAAAGGGAGGATGGAAACCGCTCCGGTGCTCTCACAGGTTGTTGACGCGTTGGTCGACCGCAAAGCGGTCGATCCGGTGGTATTAGACCTGCGTGGCTTGTGCGCCGCCACGGACTACTTCGTGATCGTTTCTGGAACGTCGAACGCCCACGTGCGGGGCATGGCCGAGCATCTCGTGACGGCGCTCGCGCCGGCCGGTCTCGAGCCGCATCATGTTGAGGGATTGGCCCAGGGACGCTGGGTGTTGCTCGACTACGTGGATTTCGTCGTCCACGTGTTTCATCCCGAGCTCCGTGATTTTTACCAGCTCGAGCGCCTGTGGGGCGATGCGCCCGTGGTGGCGGCTGGCGATGCGGGCGGCACAGGCGCGAAAGGATAGCAGTATGCCAGGACGCACGAGAACTCAGTTCGCGGTGTTGGCGGCGTTCCTCCTCGCCGCACCTCCCCTGGCTGCCCAGTACTTCGGCCAAAACAAGGTGCAGTACCGCAACTTCAACTTCCAATCGATTCAGACCGAGCACTTCGACATCTACTACTATCCCGACGAGCGCGTCGGCGCCCTCGACGCCGCGCGCATGGCCGAGCGTGCCTACGCCCGGCTGTCGCGGATCCTGCATCACCAGTTCCAGAGCCGGAAGCCGATCATTCTCTACGCGTCGCAGTCGGACTTCCAGCAGACGAACGTCGTCGACGCCACGGGTGAGGGGTTGGGCGGCGTCACGGAGTTCTTCAAGCATCGCGCCGTGTTGCCGTTCACCGGCTCCTACGCCGAGTTCGAGCACGTCCTCCAGCACGAGATGGTGCACCAGTTCCAGTACGACGTGTACAGCCGCGGCCGCCCCGGCGCCGGCGTGCAGACGTTGATGAGCGTGAATCCGCCGCTCTGGTTCATGGAGGGCATGGCGGAATACCTGTCGCGTGGCCCGATCGATCCGGAAACGGCGATGTGGCTGCGGGACGCCGCGCTCGAGGGACACCTCCCCTCGATCGAAGACATGACGACGGATCCCGGAATCTTCCCGTACCGGTATGGCCACGCGCTGTGGGCCTACATCGGCGAGAAGTGGGGCGACGAGGTGATCGGTGAGATCCTGCAGAGCTCCGCCAACACCGGGCTCGAGGCCGCCTTCAAGCGCGCCTTGGGCCGTTCGCTCGAAGATCTCTCGAACGATTGGCGCGACGCCATTCAGACGACGTTCCTGCCGCAGCTCGGTGATCATTACCGGGCGCGCCGGATCGCGCAACCACTGTTGACCCGGCGCCGCTCGAGCGGCCGCATCTTCCTCGCGCCGGCGCTGACGCCGGACGGGAAGACCATCGCGTTCTTCGGCGATCAGGGCGGGTTCTTCATCGACCTGTGGCTGGCCGACGCGGAAACGGGACGCGTGTCACGGCGGCTCGTCCGGTCGACGATGAACAACAACTACGAGAGCCTGCGGTTCATCAACTCCGCCGGCTCGTTCTCCCCCGACGGCCGCTACTTCGCCATCGCCGCCAAGCGGAAAGACCGCGACGACCTGGTGATCCTCGACGTCAAGCGCGGCGGCGAAGACCGCCGGATCGAGGTCGGCCTGAGCGGTCTCCAGACGCCGCGCTGGTCGCCCGACGGCAAACAGCTCGTGTTTACGGGATTCAACGGCGGTTTCACCGATCTGTACATCATCAATCGCGATGGCACCGGGTTGCGCCGCCTCACGAACGACAAGTACGCCGATCTCCATCCTTCGTGGTCACCCGATGGGAAGACGATCGCGTTCGTCACCGACCGTGGCGCCGAAACCGACTTCGAGACGTTGCGCTTCGGGAACCTCCGCATCGCGCTCTACCATCTCGACGCCGGCACGATCGAGATGCTCGGCAACATGCGGATCGGGAAAAACATCGATCCCGTGTGGTCGCCGGATGGACGATCGCTGGCCTTCGTCTCCGATCGGAGCGGCATCGCGAACGTGTTCCTCTACGACTTCGTCGACGGGCAGATTTACCAGCTGACGAACATGTTCACCGGTGTGCAGGGGATCACACCGCTCTCACCGGTGCTGTCGTGGGCGCCGCAGGCTGACCGCCTGGCGTTCGTCTATTACGAGGACGGGCAATACAGCGTCTACTCGGTCGAGAATCCGCGCTCGCTGCGACGCGGACCGTATCACGGACCTGCGGCACCGCCGGTCACGCTCCTGCTCGCGGAGCAGCGCGACACGATCGTCACTGGTGCGCCGATCCCCGCTCCTCCGGTCGAGCCCGCGGGTCTCGGGGGAACGTCCGCCGGCACCGCGGGCAGCGCGAGCGGTCCCACTGCGCGCGCACCGCAAGGGACGTCCATCTACCGTTCGTCAGGCGGCTTCCGGCCATCCGCGCTTCCGCAGCCAGCCGAATCCTCTGCCGCGCCGCCGCCGGTGACGGTGCGTGCGCTGCTCGACTCCGCGACGCTCGCGCTGCCCGATACCAATGAATTCTCGTTCAAGCCGTACAAGGTGCGTTTCACCGCCGATTACATCGTGCGTCCCACCGTCGGCTACTCGCGGGACAACTTTGGTCGAGGCGTCTTCGGCGGGACGGCGATCGCACTATCCGATATTCTCGGCAATCACTCCGTGGTGATTGCGGGATCGATCAACGGCCGCATCAGCGAAGCGCAATTCCTCGGCCTCTACGTCAACCAGACGCACCGGCTGAATTGGGCGTCGGGATTTTCGCAGGATCCGCTGTACTTCTACGGCGGCAGCGATTGGACGACTGTCCCCAATAGCCAGGGCACGGCGGACAGCCTCCGCGTATACACGTCGCGGATTCGTCGCTTTGTCATTCGCGACGGGTTCATGGAATCGTCGTACCCATTCAGCCGGTTCAACCGCATCGAAATGGGACTGCACGCCGTCAACATCAGCGAAGCCACGCTCGCGCTGCAGACTCTGTTCAAGGCGGACAGCGCCCACGCCTTTGTCGACGAGAGACTCGTCAGCAGCGGCGGCCCGTCGGCGACGTTCGTCCAGCCCTCGATCGCGCACGTCCACGACAACACGCTGTTCGGCTATGTCGGGCCATTTGCGGGCTCGCGGTCGCGCCTGTCGATCGCGCCGGCGTTCGGCACCTGGCAGTTCACCGCCGGTCTCGTCGATTATCGACGTTACCTCTTCTTCCGGCCGTTCACGCTCGCGTTCCGGGGAATGCTGTTCGGACGCTTCGGCCGCGACGCCGATCGCTTCCCGGTGTTCGTCGGCAACACGGAGCTGCTGCGCGGCTACACCGCCGGCTCGTTCCGCAATAACGAGTGCATCGCCAATCCCGGCACATCGTCGCAGACCGGGTGCGCCGAGCTGGATCAGCTCATCGGCTCGAAGATCGCGGTCGCGAACGCCGAGCTGCGCTTCCCGCTCACGCGCAGCCTGGTGCTGGGGTTCCTGCCGGTCGGATTTCCTCCCATCGAGGGGGCGATCTTCTTTGACGCGGGAATGGCGTGGGATGACGTCAGTACCGTGAAGTGGCATCGCAGCCCCACGGACAGTCCGGTATTGGTCCGCGTCCCGTTGCGCAGCTGGGGTGGTTCGATTCGCGCCAACGTCTTCGGACTGATGATCGTGCGCTTCGATTACACGAAGCCGATAGACCGCCCGCTCAAGCACTCCTATTGGACCGTTAGTTTAGGGCCGACGTTCTAACTCCGCTTCACTAAAACAGTTGCAATGGCCTCGCCGGTTGTCTATTTTGTCCGGCGAGGCCATTTGCCTATCTCCCGTTTCCTCCTCTTTGCCAGCTTGGCGCTTGGGGCTTGTCGATCCCCGGCGCCGGTCCTGACGTCAACACAACAACAATCACCACAACGTGTTAGCCAAGCTCAGATCATCGCTCGCATTCCTGGCGTGGCGATCCGGCTGCCCGTAAAGGGAGGGACGCCGCAGCTCTATCGCCTGCCCCGGCTGACACCGGTGGATGGGGTGCTCCGCGGGAGGTTGCCCCCGGTAGAGCGCGTCGTCGGGCTCGACCCCGAATCCGAATTCCTCTTTGTCACCACCGCAAAGCACCAACTGCTCGGGTTGGATCTCGGCAGCGGTCGCGTCGACACGGTGGCCACGAGCGTCGCGCACGCGGCCCTCGGCCCCGATGGTACGCTCTACGCCGTCGATGACCAACGGCGCGTCGTCTCGCTGTCGCGACGGACGCGCTTCGCGTGGCCGCAGGCACTCACCGCGATGCCGCGCGATCTCTTCGGCTCGACCGATCAGCGATTGGTCGGCGTGATTCCTCAGGATCGATTGCTGGTCGCGGCCCCCGACCAGCCTTCCACGGTGCGTCCGATTGCGGCGGGTGGCGACGTGGCGGCGACGCGGTGGGGCGATCTCGTTGCCGTCGCCAGCGACTCGGGCGTGACCTTCTACGATCCCGTGGCCCGTCGCGATCCCGCTTTTGTGCGCCTCGCCGACCCGCCACGAGCGCTCGCGTTCTCACCTTCCGGTCATCGTATCTATGTGGCGCGTCGCAACGCGCCCGGGTTGGCGGTGATCGATCGCTACGATCGTCGCGAGCTGGATGGCGTCGCGCTGCCGGGGCCCGTTGCCGCATTGCGCGTCGATCCACTCGGCAGGTGGCTGCTCGCGCGACCGACGGTCGGCGACTCCGCGTGGATCGTCGACATGCCGATCAAACAACACACCGGCATCGTGCCGACACAGTGGCAAGCCGATCTGCCGGCAATCTCGCCCGATGGCATGCTGATTTTCCGGCGCGGCGCGGACGTGGTGTCGATGCGCCCCGATTCGCTGACGGAGGTCGGGCGGGTCCAACGCGGCGCGGGGGATCTCTGGGTGCTCTCATCCTGGCTGCCTCGTGGCGTCCCGGCGGCTCCTACAGCCGCCGCAGTGGCGGCGGCGGAAAGCACGGGAACCAGCGCCGAAGGGCCGCTCTACGTGCAGGTATCGACGTCGCAGAATCCGGAGTGGTCCGGCCACCTCGCTGACGACCTCACGCGCGCCGGCCTGGCCGCGCGCGTGCTACCGCCACAGCACCCGGATGAGGGTTATCGCGTGGTGCTCGGTCCCTACTCCACCCGGGAACAGGCCGAAGCGATCGGTCGCAGGCTGGGGCGGCCGTTCTGGATCTACCAGCCCGGACAATGACCACGTACCGGCAGTTGCCACTCTCGCGGCTCGGTCACCTGATCCCACCGCTCGTGGACGGGCAGGCGCTCGTTGCGTTGCTCACGACAACCGCGGACCTCCCCTGGGCCGCGAAAGCGGCGTGGGACATCGCGCGCATCGCGGCGCGCGAGGGACGTCGCGTCGCCCTGGTCGATCTGCATCTCGAGCAGCCCGCGCTGCACGAAATCGTCGGCCTTCAGGCGACGGAGGGCATCGTCGACGCGTTTGAGTACGGCGTCTCGCTGAACAAGGCGGCACACGAAGTCACCGGCGTGTTCTTCATTCCCGCGGGTTCGGACACCGCGCAGGCAAGCGAGCTGTTCGCGCATGACCGCTGGCGTAAACTGCAGGCCGGATTCCGCTCAGAAGGGGCGCTGCTCCTCGCGTTCTTGTCGGAGGCGGGCCTGGCGCAACTCGCGGCCGTGCCGGATGGACTGATCGTGCTCGCGCCCGAGGGATTGAGCGAGACGTTTGTGAATGCGCGCGACATTCCCCTGCTCGGTGTGGTGCGCGATCGTTGGCTACCCTCGAGTGGGAGCCCCCCCCCTTCGGCGCAGCCGGCGTCGCCACCGCGACGCCGCGGCGTTCGTGCGGCGCTCGTGGCGCTCCTCATCGCGGCCTTGGCGGTCGGTGGTTGGGCGCTGCTCGCTGGGGCACGAGAATCGTTCATCGCACCGCCGGCGCCGCCCCCCCCGCTTCGTCCGCTCGCCGCGCCTCCTCGAGTCGCGCCGGAGAAACCGGTTCGACCACCGGCGCAACCGCGTGCGGACACGCTCGGATGGACGGTGCAGCTTGCGGCATACGCGACGCTCGACAAGGCGCTCGCGCACGCAGATCGACTCGCCGCCGACGATGGGCTTGCAGCCCTCGTGACGCCGGTGCCGCAAAGCAACGGCGGTAAGAGTCCTGTTTGGTATCGCGTTTTGGCGGGCTCGTATGCGACGCGCCCGGCAGCCGCCGCCGCGCGCGCCAAGATGTGGCGCCGCGGCATCGTTGCCGAAGGCATCGGCGACCTGCTGCTCGCGCCGTATTCCTATCACGTCCCCACCGGCTCGTCGCTCGATTCGTTGCGCCGGCGCGGGTTGCCGGCGGTGCGCTGGTCCAATGGCAACATCCTGCTCGGTGCATTCGAGGCACCCGAACAAGCGGCATTCACCCAGGCCGCTCTCACACGCGCGCACGTGCGCGCGAACCTTCTCCCCCGTATGGGGCGGGGGACCCCATGAGACTGAGCAGGCTCGAGCTATCGGGCTTCAAATCGTTCGCGGGCTCCGTCGAGTTGCCCTTCGACGAGGGCGTGACGGCGATCGTGGGCCCGAATGGCTGCGGAAAATCCAACATCTCCGATGCGGTGCGCTGGGTGCTCGGCGAGCAGTCGCCGCGACTGCTCCGCGGCGGCAAGATGGAAGACGTGATTTTCCAGGGATCGACCGGCCGCCGGCCGGTGAACGTCGCTGAAGTCTCACTTGTCTTCGACAACTCCGACGGCAGCCTGCCGGTCGCCTATCAGGAAGTCGTGGTCACGCGCCGGTTGTCTCGGTCCGGCCAAAGCGACTATCTGCTGAATCGCTCGCCCGTGCGACTGCGCGACATCCAGGATATGCTGCGCGGCACCGGCCTCGGTGCCGATGCCGCCGTCGTTATGGAAGCGAAGATGATCGAAGCGCTGCTTTCGGAGAAAGCCGAGGAGCGGCGCGCGCTCTTTGAGGAAGCCGCCGGCATCGGGCTGTATCGCGATCGCAAGAAAAGCACCGAGCGTCGCCTCGAAGAAACGGCCGCCGATCTCGCGCGGCTCGAGGATCTGATCGCCGAGGTGCAAACGCAGGTGCGCAGCCTGGCACGGCAGCGCGGCCGCGCCGAGCGCTACGGCAAAATGGTGGAGGAGCGTTTCGGCATCGCGATGACGATCGTGCGGCGCGAGCTCGAAGACTTCGATCTCGCGCTCGGCTCTCTCGGGGTCCGCGCCCGTGAGCTGGGCGAGGCGTTGCCCGCCGCCCGCGCCCGGTTGAGCGATGCCGAGCACCAGCGCGAAGCGCGCGTCCAGGCCCGGCATACCGCCGAAGCGCGCCGGACCGAAGTGGAGCGGCGGCTCGGTGATGCCAAGCTCAAGGTCGGCAGGCTTGAGAGTGATCTCGCCCTCGCGGCAGAGCGGCTCGGAAACGCGGCGCAGCGGCGGCAGACCGCCGCGGAAGAACGCTCGCAAGCCGAACAGCGGGCGACGCGTGCGCTACGCGAGCATGACGCCGCCGAAGTCGAGCGCGCGGCTGCGCAGCGCGACCTCGCGGCCGTGCACGGGGAGCTGACCGCGCGCACGGGCGACGAAAACGACGTGCGCGGCCGGCTCACCGCCGAGCGCGCGGCCGTGCGCGAGCTGGAAGAGGCGCTGCAACGGCGGGCGGACAGCTCCCGTGCCCTCGAGCTCGAGGGAGCCGCGCTCGATCGCGAGCGGAGTGAGCTGCGCGAGCAACTGGCATTGGCGACCGCAGAGCGGCAGGACCGCGAAGCCGCCGCACATGAATCGGCACGGCAGGCTGAAGCAGCCACGCAGCACGTCGCGCGGGACGCGCATGCCGCCGTTCGGGCGGTCGAAGCATTGCAGCACGCGCGCCGGCACGTCGCGGCGTTGCAGGAGCAAGAGATGAGTGCCCGGTCCGCCCGCCGGCAGGCGGAGGCCGCGCTGGCGCAGCTCGAGGCACGTCGCGACGCGCTGACCGAGCTCGATCGCGAACACGTCGGTCTCGCGCCCGGCGCGCAGGCGCTGCTCAAGGCTCGCCTGGACGGGGTCCTCGGCCCGCTCGCCGACTTCGTCCGGACAAGTCGTCGTGACGCCGAGTTGGCCGAGCGGCTGCTCGGGGAATGGCTCCATGCCGTGCTGGTGCGCGATGCGTCAGTCATCGAAGCGATTCGCGCCTGGCACGCAGAAACCCAGCCTGGTCCGCTTGTCCTGCTCCCCTGCGTCCCTGGCCCGCGGCTTGCCGCCGACGGTCATCCGCTGAAGGACGAGCTGCGCGTCGATGGACCCGCGGCCGCGTGGGTGCGTGCGCTCCTCGCCGGACACGAAGTGCTTGGCGCGGGCGCGCTGCGTCGCGCGAATGGCGCCGTCTTCCTCGACAGCGGGGCCACGGCAACGGGCGGACCGCTGCAGCGGCGTGCCGAGCTCGAAGCGCTCGAGAAGGAAGTACGCGACGCTGAGGCGAATCGCGATCGGGCCCGCGCGACGGAAGAATCGACGATCAAGGAGCTAGCCGCGGCCGAAGCGACGTTAGCAAACGCAGGCCACGCGGCGGAACAGGCGCGTCGCACCGAGCTCGAAGCGGGAGCCGAAAAGGGCGAAGCGGATCGCGGGCTGATTCACGCGCGCCGCCAAGCCGAGGAGGCGGTGGCTCACGTCGATCGTCTCACGCGCCGGCTCAGCGAAGTCGAGACCAGACTGAGCGCGCTCCAGGCGGAGCTACAGGAACGAGAAATCGAACGCGTCCGATCTGCCGAGCAGCTCGGCGCGGAGCGCGCGGGGCTCGCTGACCTCGAGGCGCAGCAGGAGGCGGCTCGGGAGCAGCGGGTGCGCTGGCAAGTAGAAGCGGCACAGGTGGAGGCGAGACTCGCCGCGGCGTCTGAACGGGCAAGCCGGGCCAATGCGGATGCGACGGCCTCGCGCGAGCAAGCCACGGCGCGGGCCGAGGAAATCGCGCGCATCGACGGGGAGAGCACGTCGCTCACGACGCAGCGCGCCCAATGGGAAGACACGTTACAGGAGCGCCGCCTTTCCGTGACGGAGCTCGAAACGGCGTCGAAAGACGCCGAAGCCAACGTCGGCATGACCGAGGACGATCTCGGCCAGGCGGAAGGAGCGCTCGATCAGGCGCGAAAGGCGCTGGCCGCGCTGGGCGAAGAAGAACATCGCCTCCAGCTCGAGCGGACCGAGGTCGAAGGGCGCAAGCGCGGGCTCGTCGAGCGCGTTGAAACCGAATGGCGCAAGCCGCTCGACACGCTCCTCGCCGACGCGCCCGAGGTGCCGGGCGATCTCGAATGGCTGCGCGAGGAGAACGAGCGGTTGCGTGGCGCCATCGACGCCGTCGGCCCCGTGAACGCGCTGGCCGTCGAGGAACACGCCGAGGAGACCAAGCGCCTCGACTTTCTCATGACGCAGCGCGACGACCTCGTTGCCGCCCGCAATTCGCTGCAGCAAGCGGCCCGGGAGATCGACCAAACGGCCAAGACGATGTTCCTCGAGTCCTTCGGCAAGGTCCGCGACCACTTCCGCTCCGTCTTCCAGACGCTGTTCGGCGGCGGTGAATGCGACGTCCGGCTGGCCAACGAGGACGAGCCACTCGAGAGCGAAATCGAGATCCACGCCGCACCGCGCGGCAAACGGACGCAGCGGATTCATCTGCTTTCGTCCGGCGAGCGGACGCTCGTGGCGGTGTCGCTTCTCTTTGCCATCTTCCTCGCCAAGCCAAGCCCGTTCTGCCTGCTCGACGAGGTGGACGCGCCGCTCGACGACGCGAACGTCGGCCGCTATGTGCGCCTGCTGGCGGAATTCAAAGAACAGACGCAATTCATCGTCATCACACACAACCCGCGAACCATGCAAGCGGCCGACGCCGTATACGGCGTCACGATGCAAGAGCCGGGCGTATCGACCATCGTCGGGGTGCGCCTCGGCCAGATGGAACCCGTCTAGCGTTCGTTCCCCTTTCCATGCGGCGGCTGCTATGGCTCGCGTTCCTGCCCGCTGGACTCGCGGCGCAGGGGCCCCCCCCGTCTGTCGCGCCGGTGTTCGCGCGCGTCTGGCAACGCGCACAGGACACAACCGTCTCCGTCTGGTTGTTCGCGCGACCGGGCGTGTCGCTTGAGACAGTCAGTGAGCGAGCGAGCGCACTCGGCGCGCGCGTCCGTGTAAAGAGTCGGTGGCTCCACGCCATCAGCGCGGATGCCCCGACGTCGGCGCTGCGCGTGCTCGCACAAGATCGCGACCTGCGCCGCATACAGCCGCTGGGCCGGTTTCGACTCCGCGCACCAACGCCAGGACGCCCAAGCCCTCCCATCGAGCTGGCGCCACCCATCGTCTTGGCGGCGGCCGCGCCGGGCGACACGTGCGGTGTCTCGCCGGGCGACGATCCGGTCCTTGGCCCTTCCGAGATGCCGTATCGTCAACTGCATCTCCGGCCACTCACCGATCGCGGCGTCGATGCGACCGGCGTGCGGATCCTGATCCTCGACACCGGCTTCAACACATTGAATCCCGCGTTCACCGGCGTCACCATCACGGCGCAACACGATTTCGTGTTCGGCGACTCCATCGTGCGGGACGAACCCGGCAAGGACGTGGCCGGTGCCCAGTTCCACGGCACCGCCACGTGGTCGTTGTTCGCCGGCAACGTCCCCGGCCGGCTTCGTGGCATTGCGCGTGGCGCGCGGTTCCTGCTCGCGAAGACGGAGGATGTCCGCAGCGAAACACGGGTCGAGGAGGACAATTACGTCGCGGCGCTGCAATGGGCGGACTCGATCGGCGTGGACATCGCATCGTCGAGCCTCGCGTACCTCGTCTTCGACAATGGGTTCAGCTACACCCCGTCGCAGCTGAACGGCGACGTGGCGGTGACGAGCGTCGCCGCGGAACAGGCGGCGCAGCGTGGCATCCTCCTGGTCACGGCCGTGGGCAACGAGGGCCCTGGCTTCCGATCGGAGTGGACTCCCGCTGATGCCGATTCTGTCCTTTCGATCGGCGCGGAAGACTCACTCGGCACGATCGCGTTCTTCTCGTCGCGGGGCCCGACCGCCGACGGGCGTCTCAAACCCGATTTCACTGCGCCGGGCGTCGCGGTGTGTGTCGTGACCGACACGGGTCAGGTCCGCCGGCTCAACGGCACATCGTTCTCGACCCCGCTCATCGCCGCCAGCGCCGCCCTGATGAAGCAGCTATATCCTACGCTCGCACCGATGCGGATCCGCGATGCGTTCCGCAGCGTGGGGAACCATCGCGCAAAACCGGATTCCACGTACGGCTGGGGACGCCCCGACATCACCGCGGCAGCAGCCTTCCCCAATGGCGTGACGCCGACCGCACCGCTGCCGAACGCTGGTCCGCTCACATCGATCACACCGACGTTTTCCTGGGATGTGGGAACGGTTGACCCTACCGTCGGACCGATCACGTATCACTTGCGCGTCGCGCGCGACAGCGGGTTCGCGACGTCGCTCGTCGATACATCGCTGACAATCGAGAGCTATCTCCTGCGCAAACCGGTCAAGCCCGGTGCGCCACTTTTCTGGCGGGTCGATGCGCACGCCGCCATCGGCGAGTCGGCGTCTAGCGGCAATGTCGGGCCGATCATCGTGCCCCCGTGGGCGACACTGACCTCCCTCAGCAGCCCGGCCGGCTCGGTCACCGACTCCGCGCAGCCTACGCTCACGTGGCACTCGCCACAGCTGGTATCGCCACCAGGACCGTTGACGTTCGATCTCTCCGTGCAACGGGTTTCTGCGGGCACGTTCGACTATGCAGCCGCGGGCCTGACTGATACGATTTTCAGGATACCCGCGCTGCTCGAACGGAACACGGCCTACCGGTGGCAAGTCGTCGTTCATGCCGGAAGCGATACCAGCCTGGTCCGCAGCCAGGGGTCTTTTCTCATCGTGGACGGCGGAATGCCGACGTCGACGTTGCTCTACCAGAACTTCCCGAACCCCTTCCCCACGGCGGGCCGCGATTCGACCTGCCTCTGGTTCGACGTCGCGACGACCAGCGTCGTGACGTTGGACATCCTGGATTTGCGCGGCAATCCGGTGCGCCGTTTCATTCCAGGTCCCGATTTTCCGGCTATTCTTCCCGCCGGGCGTTACGGCCGCGGCCCCGCGGGCGGGACCGGCATTTGTGACCCGCACCTGATGTGGGATGGTCGTGCGGACGATGGGCACCTGTTGCCGCCGGGCGTGTATCTCGCCAAGCTCAAGGCGCCTGGGTTGCTGGAATTCAAGCGAATCGTCTTTCGGGGAAAATGAGCATGGAACTCGTTACGGTCGGCACAGGAACGGTCGCACCATCCGCCCGCCGTACGGCGGCCTGTCACTGGGTGAGCCGCGGGGATCTGCGCGTGCTGCTCGACTGTGGCGCCGGGTCGCTCCACCGGCTCGCCGAGTTCGGACTGCCCTGGTATCAAGTGAGCCACGTCATCGTTTCGCACTTCCATCCGGATCACTGGGGTGAGTTACCGATGCTCGTGTATGCGCTGAAGTACACGACGCAGCCGGCGCGCCGGGAGCCGCTCGTGATTCTCGGACCGCCAGGAGTGGTGCAGCTTCTCCGCACGCTGGCCGAGGGGTACGGCGAGTGGTTGCTCGATCCTGGCTTCCCAATCGGGATTCTCGACGTGCGGGACGGCGAGCCGTTCCCGCTCAACGCCGACGTGAACCTCGAGACGTTCCCCGTCCCGCACACGACCGAGAGTGTGGCGATCTCGCTGACCGCGCCGGAGGGGCGTCTCGTCTATACCGGTGATACCGGTCCCAGCTCGGAGCTGGGGCGCTGGGCGTCACGCTGCGACATCCTGCTCGCGGAGTGCTCGCTGCCGGAGTCGATGGCGATGGACATCCATCTGACCCCCGAGCGTGCCGGCGACCTCGCCAAAGAGGCCGAGGCAAAGCGTCTAGTCTTGACGCACTTCTATCCCCCGGTAGAAGATTCGAACCCGGCTCAACTTGCCGGAAAGCGCTTTAAGGGACCGGTCACGGCCGCGAAGGACGGCGACCGGTTCACCATTGGAGACGGGAGACCTTAGGTGTGCTGATCGTGATGCGGCACGGCGCAACGCGCGACGAAGTCGACAAAGTCGTCTCCGTCATACAGGAGATGGGCTATCAAGCGCGCCCCATGCCCGGCGTTCAGCGCATGGCGGTGGGCCTCGTCGGGAACGATGGCCGCGTCGATGCCTCGCGCCTCGAAGGATTGCCCGGCGTCCAGGAAGTCATTCATGTCACCAAGCCGTACAAGCAGGTGAGCCGGGAATGGAAAAACGAACCGACGGTCGTGCGGTTGGCGGGCGGTGTTGCTGTGGGCGGCACGGAGGTCGTCGCGATCGCCGGTCCCTGCTCGGTCGAGAGCGAGCGCCAGATCGTCGAGGCGGCGCGACAGGTCAAGGAAGCCGGCGCGGTCATTCTCAGAGGCGGCGCGTGGAAGCCCCGCAGCTCTCCCTATTCGTTCCAGGGACTCGGCAAACCAGGACTCCGTCTCCTCGCCAAGGCGCGTGAGGAAACCGGCCTGCTGGTTTGCACCGAGGCGATGGACGAGAACGGACTCGGCTGGGTCGCCGAGATGGCCGACATCGTGCAGATCGGCGCGCGGAACATGCAGAATTTCTCGCTGCTCAAACTCGCGGGTCGCTGCGGGAAGCCCGTGCTGCTCAAGCGCGGCATCAGCGCGACCGTTACGGAATTATTGCTCTCCGCCGAATACCTGCTTGCCGAGGGGAATCACGAAGTCATCCTGTGCGAGCGCGGCGTGCGGAGCTTCGATACCGCGACACGCAATCTCTTCGATCTCACGGTCATTCCGGTGGTGCACAAGCTCTCGCATCTGCCGATCATCGCCGATCCGTCCCATGGCACCGGCTTGCGCGATAAGGTGATCCCGATGGCCCGCGCGGCGGTCGCCGCGGGCGCGGACGGCATCATCGTGGAAGTGCACCCGAATCCCGAGGAAGCGCTCTCCGACGGCGCGCAGTCGCTGTACCCCGACCAGTTCATGCAGCTGATGCGTGAGGTCCGAATTATCGCTGAGGCGATTGGGCGTCGGGTGGCGGAACCGGCGGCGGTGAGCGCGTGAAAGCTGGAACGATGGAACGTTGGAATGTTGGAATGATCACATTGATGGCACTCATTCCATCATTCCATCATTCCCTTCCGCAAGATCCCACACCGATCCTGGACCGCGCATCGGCAACATTCGATACCGTCCGCACGCTCCAAGCCGATTTCGTCCAGGTCGTCGACAATCCCATGATCGGAGATCCGGATACGACGCGCGGCCGGCTGTATCAGCGGCGCCCCGGCTACTTCGCCATGCGATTCACCGAGCCGAAGGACGACCGGATCGTGGCCGACGGCCGGCATCTCTGGCTGTACACGCCGAGCACGACGCCTGGTCAGGTGATTCGTTCAGCGATTCCGGGAACGGGAACGACGGGGCCCAATCTCATCGGACAATTCGTCGAGCATCCGCGCGAACGCTACGACTCCCGCTACGTCCGCGCCGACTCGATCTTCGACGGCTTCGTCGATGTCATCACGCTGACACCGCGTTCTAAAGACTTGGGGTATTCGGAAGCCACGGTGTGGATTGCGAGGAAGGACGGACTGGTGCGGCGCATCGATATGGTGGAGACGTCGGGTCAACGACGCACGATCATCCTGCGCAATCTCGCGATCAACCAGGACGTGCCCGCCCGCGAGTTCCGGTTTTCACCGCCGGCCGGATCACGGGTGGTAGATCAGTAGCCAGCGCCGCAGCGACTTTTTCCGCCAGCTGCTCACTCATTCCCTGTTTCTGCGCCAGCTCGAGCGCCGCACGTCCGAGCGCACGGTAGAGCTTGGCGTCATCGACGGCCAGGGATTCGATGTGCCGAACGATCGTGGCCGTATCGCCGCGCACCACGGGTCCTGTCAACGCCTCGCGCGGCTCGTGCCGGCTGAGATTCTCGAGTGTCCCTTCGACCAGCGGACGGAGCGCGGCCCACGCGTCGGCGTCGGACAGCCCGGCGTGCCGCAGCAGCCGCTGGGCCACCGCCTCCACGACGACCAAATAGTTTGACGCGAACACCGCGCCGGCGTGGTAAATCGCTTTTGCTTTGGTGGCGATCCGGAACGGCCGCATGCCGAGGTCGCGCGCGATCTGCTCGCCGGCTTCCACCGCGCGCGGCATTCCCTCGACGGCCGCCCACGCGCCTTTGAGGCGATCGGGCGCGAGCTCCGGCTCTACGATCGTTTGCAGCGGATGCAGGGAACCGAGACCTGCGCGGCTCGAGACAAGCGGGCCGAGTGCTTCCTGACCCTGGACGCCCGAGAGATGAAGGACGACCTGGCGCTCGGTGATGACGTGCGCTTTGGCGAGTGACGTCGCAAGCGGAGTGATCGCGTCATCGCGGACCGCGAGAATGACGACGTCGGTTTCCGCGATCCATGGCGGCATCTCGCCGTTCGCACCCCCAACGGTCAACGTCAGTGCCGCGGGTAGGTTTTTCTTCTTTCGCCCATGGAGGCTGACGGCGTAGCCGGCTTGGGCAAGCGCGAGCGCCAGGCCGACGCCCGCACGACCGGGCCCGATGAGCCCGATCGCGCGGGAGGACTGTGCGGTTACCGATTGTGAACGGTCGATGGAGTCGCCGGGCTTACGAGGGCCAACAAATCCTGCGGCGATTTCGCCCGATCGGCAAGCGACAGGGCGCGCTTCACCTGCTCGTCGTCGGCTATGCGACGCCGGAATTCGACCGACCGGCCGAACACGTACCGTGCCGCCTCGTAGCCGAGCTCCTGACTGATCAGCGTGCGGGCACCGGCGATAAGGGAATCAGGTAACGCCGCACCTTTCGCCCGCACCCGCCTGACGACTTCGTCCACCATCCCGGTCGTCACCGCGAAATTCGGCGAGGGCAGCCGGTTGCCTTCTTTCAGCTCGAGCGCGTAGGCGGCGAGCGCGTCGCGATACAACGGAATCTTGTCTCCGAGCGCCTTTACGAAGGCGCGCTCGGCCGTCGTGAAGGTATCGGCGAGCACATAGACGTCCGGCCGAATGCCGCCGCCGCCGTAGACCGGGCGGCCCGCGTCGGTGTGGAACAGCAGGGTTGAATCAGGCTTCGCGTCCTGACCACGCTGCGCCGCAATGACCTGCGCCTCCTGCTCGGCCTCGCTCTTGGTCACCCGCTGAATCGTGCGGCCGCTGGGCGTGTACCAGCGCGCGGTCGTCAGCTTGAGCCCGGTCTCGGGCGTCAGCCGCCAAAACGACTGCACGAGACCCTTGCCGAACGTCGGTGTCCCGACGACCAGCGCGCGGTCGTGATCCTGCAGCGCGCCGGAGATGATTTCGGCGGCGCTCGCCGTTCCGCCATTCACGATGACGACAATGGGCAGATGGGGCCACTGCTGCGGATTCTTGTCACGGAACTCGTGCGACGAACCGGGCGCCCGCCCGCGCGTCTCGACGATTTCCTTGTCAGGATCGAGAAAGAGATCAGAGACGGCGACACCCTGATCGAGCAGGCCGCCGGGATTGCCACGCAAATCGAAGATCAGCGACTTCATGCCCTGCTTCAGCAACGTATCGATCGCCTGGCTCACTTCGCGCGCGGAGCTCTCGCTCACGGGTGACAGCGCGATGTAGCCGACGCGGTTGTCCAGCATCATCGTGATGCGGGGATCGACCGACCGGATATGAATCGTGGCGCGCGTCACCTTGAATTTGATCGGCTGATCGACGCCCGCACGGCGGATCGTCAGCTCCGCCGTCGTCGACACCGGCCCGCGCAGCTCCTTGACCGCTTGATCCTGTTTCCACCCTTCCGTCGAACGCCCGTCCAGCATGATGATGCGATCGCCCGTGTGAATTCCGGCGCGCTCGGCCGGCGTATCGGGCAGCGGCGCGACGACGGTGATCCATCCGTCCCGCACGTCGATCTGGATGCCCAGCCCGGAGTAGTTGCCGGTCGTGGCCTCCGAGAGCTGCCGGAAATCATCCGGCTTGAGGAAGACGGAATAGGGATCGCCCAACTTGTCCAGCATGCCGTCGATCGCCATCTGATAGAGCTGCTTCTCGTCGAGCGAATCGACGTAGTAGTCCGCGACGTGTGCCAGCACGTCGTCGAACAAGCGTGCCTGCTGGTAGACCGATCCCACCGGTTCCGTTTCGTGCTGCAAGAACCAGCCACCGCTGACCAACGCAGCAAGAAAGACGGCGGCAACCACGAACCCTTTATGACGAATCATCATACGCCTCTCATTGATAGAGCCCCGCCCGTCGTCGCGGCGACTGCGCGCCAGGCGGTGTCCTGGACGGCCTTCTTTGACTGACTTGCATCAATATGGATAATCCCGGGTCCAGATGCGCTACGATACGCCTCACGGACCCGTGTGTGGAACGCGTCATCCTCACGCTCGATGCGGTCCTTGACCTTGCCCGCCGCCTGCTGGCGCTCGCGCCCTACGGCTACAGGGATGTCGAGCACGATCGTCAGGTCGGGCGTCAGGCCACCCGTCGCGATTCGTAGCGCCGCTTCCACATCCGCCTGCGGCAACCCGCGTCCGGCGACCTGATAGGCAATCGTGGAGAGCCCGAAGCGGTCCGCGATGACGATCTCACCGCCGGCCAGGGCCGGTCTGATCACGCGTTCCACGAGATCGGCGCGCGCCGCGAGGAAGAGAAACAGCTCGGCGGCGAACGCCCGATCATGCCGCGATTTCAATGCCAGTTTGCGGGCCGCTTCTGCAATCGGGGTACCGCCGGGCTCCCGGACCGTCAAGACGTCGCGCCCTTCGGCTCGCAACGTCGTACCGAGCCACCGCACCAGCGTCGATTTGCCGGCGCCTTCCGGCCCCTCCACCACGACAAACGTCATCCGAGCGTGATGATCGGGCTCGCGGCGCCCTTCTTGATGCCCTCGTAGATGCGGGCATTGATCTTGGCCATCAGCTTCTCGAAGTTCGCTTGCGCCGCGACCATCTGCTGATACACCGGATTTATCTGCACACTTTGGAGCGCGGTGTCGTACTGCTCCACCTGTTCCTTCGCCGGTTCCTTGCCCTGCTGAGCGACCTGTTCGATCTCCTGCGCCAGTCGTTCGGCCTCGGCGAGCACCTTTTGGACCGCCTGATCCTCTCGCAACGCTTCCGTCGCGCGGCGCAACGCCTTGTACTCGTCCGTCTGGCCGAGCACCCGACCGAGGTCTTCCGCCTTCTCTTCGAGCACTAACCCTCCCTGGCCAGCGCGTAGCGCGGGCAACCGAACAGGTCGGCGTGGATTTCCACCAGCCATCCATACTCACGAGCGAGGGTGCGTATGGCGTCGGCACGCCCTTCGTCGATTTCGAGCGCCAATAGTCCACCTGGCTCGAGCAGAGATTTCGCCCCAGCGAACAGCGCCCGCGTTGCGTCGAGCCCATCCGCCCCACTCACCAGCGCGTCGCGCGGCTCGAAGTCGCGCACCGACGGGTCGAGCGCCTCGTGCTCGGCTGCCGTGAGATACGGTGGATTCGAGACGATGACACGATAACGCTGACCTTCGTCCACCAAGGGGTCCAGCAGATTCCCGATGCGGATTTCAACGGGCGTCGCCGGCGCAACTCGCAGCACATTCTCGCGCGCGAGTGCCGCGGCCGCCGGCGATTGTTCGACGGCGACGACCTTGTCAAAGCGTCCCTCCACCGCCAGAGACAGCGCAATACAGCCGGAGCCGGTTCCAATGTCGGCAACGCGTCCACCAGTGCTGCACTTCGCCAACACGAGCTCAACGAGCCCCTCAGTCTCGGGACGAGGGATCAACGCTCGCGCATCGATCGCGAGATCGAGCGTGCGGAACGGAACGCGTCCGACGGCATAGGCGAACGGAGCACCCTTCGCCAGTCGCTCTGCGGCAGCGTGGAATCTTGCGACCGCCTCCGGCGACTTGGCCTCATGGCGCCGCAGCCACGCGTCTCCAACCGTCATGCCGAGGGTCGCCGCCCAGAGCGCCGTCTCGTTAGGCACTCATCCGCTCCTTCTCCTGCGCTTGCTTCAATGCCGAGATCAAGTCGTCAAGCTTGCCGTCCATCACTTCGTCGATGTTGTGGGTCGTGAAGTGAATGCGGTGATCGGTGACGCGATTTTGCGGGAAGTTGTACGTGCGCACCTTCTGCGAGCGGTCACCGGTCCCGACCTGCGCCCGCCGTTCCCGCGCGCGCGCGGCCTCCTGCTCGGCGACCATGCGGTCGAGCAGCCGCGAACGCAGGATCTCGAGTGCCTTGACCTTGTTCTGCAGCTGCGACTTTTGATCCTGACACTTCACCTCGAGTCCGGTCGGAAGATGCGTCACCCGCACCGCGCTGTCCGTGGTGTTGACGCTCTGGCCGCCTGGACCGCCCGACCGGAAGACGTCGATGCGCAGATCTTTGTCTTCGATCTTCACGTCGACTTCTTCCGCCTCAGGAAGGACGGCGACCGTCGCCGCCGAGGTGTGGATGCGGCCCTGCTGCTCGGTGACGGGTACGCGTTGCACGCGATGCACACCGGATTCGTAGCGCAGAATGCCGTACGCTTTGGGACCGCGCGCCGCGAAGACGGCTTCCTTGAGCCCACCGAGCGTGCCTGGGGAGAGCGAGAGAATCTCGACCTTCCAGCCGCGCCGCTCGCAGAAGCGCGTGTACATCCGGAAGAGATCTGCCGCAAACAGCGCCGCTTCATCGCCGCCGGTCCCCGCGCGGATTTCCACGATCGCATCGCGATCGTCGAACGGATCGGCGGGAGTGAGCAGCTCGGCAAGCGCCGCTTCCAGCCGCTGCAGCTCCGGACGGAGACGCTCGACGTCGGCGCGAGCGAGCTGGGAGAGTTCGGGGTCTTTGTCGGCGAGGACCTCACGCGCCTGCTCGAGCTCCGATTCGAGACGCTCCATGCGCTGATGTGTCTGGCGAATGGCGTCGAGCTGGGCGTGTTCGCGACCGAGCTGTTTCAGTCTGGCCGGGTTCCGCGCGGTCTCGGGGTCGGCCAGTTGCCGGGCGACCTCCTCCGCCCGCGCGAGCGCTTGGCGGAGTCGGGTCTCCACGGGATCAGCTCGCTTTGGTTCCGTACTTCTGGCGGAACCGCTCCACGCGGCCGGCCGTGTCGAGCAGCTTCTGTTTGCCCGTGAAAAAGGGGTGACAGCTGGCGCAGATTTCGACGTGGATCACGGGCGTGGTCGAGCGGGTGACGAAGGAATTGCCGCATGCGCACTGGACTGTCGCGCGCTGATATTTCGGATGAATCCCGGGTTTCACTGCACACATCCTTGCTTGATTGTCGATGGCAACGAAGTGCGGAAATATAGCTGGCACAGTAACTTGGAAGCAAGGTTCGCCCTTTTTATTCAATTGACACCGCGCGGGACACATCGTAAGCTCTTCCGCGTGTCAGCCACAGACGTGCTTCAGAAAGTCCCACTCTTCAGTCAACTTTCCCCCCCTGACCTCCAGCGGGTCGTGGACGTCGCTCGCGACCGCGCGTACCCCAAGAACTCCGTCATCCTGTTCGAAGACGATCCGGGCGATGCCCTCTACGTCGTCGCCAAGGGTCAGGTAAAGGTCGTCCTGATCGGCGAGGATGGACGCGAAGTCATTCTCTCCGTGCTCGGCGAGGGCGAATTCTTCGGCGAGATGGCGTTGATCGACGATGAGCCGCGCTCCGCGCACGTCATCGCCATGGAGGACTCGACGCTGTACGTGCTGCGCCGTGAGGATTTCCAGGGCATCCTCGAGCATTCACCCGGGATCGGACTCGCGCTCCTGCGTGAGCTGTCGCGGCGGCTGCGTCGCGTCGATGAAAAAGTCGGCAGCCTCGTGCTGCTCGACGTGCACGGCCGAGTCGCGCAGCTGCTCCTCGATCTCGCCGACGAAACCGACGGCCAGCGCATCACGCGCCGGCTGACCCATCATACCATCGCTCAAATGATTGGCTCATCGCGCGAAACCGTGTCGCGCACGATGCGCGAGCTCGTCGACAAAGGAATGATCGACGTGAGCCGCAAGGACATCGTGATTCGCGATCGCGGCGGGCTGGAGCAGGCGGCAGGACGCGGCGGCTCGTGAGGCCCGTCACCGCGTGCGGGTGAGCGCGCGACTTGTTGTACGTTTCTAACTACCAGTAACTTAGCCCGAGTCTCGGTGTGCCGACACGCATGGCTTACACGGTGACCTTCTGGGGAACCCGGGGGAGCATTCCGACTCCCGGGCCGGCGACGTCGCGCTACGGCGGCAACACGCCGTGTGTCGCCGTGGAGGGCACCGGGGGTCAGTTAGTCGTCCTCGACGCCGGCACCGGCATTCGCGCGCTGGGACTCGAGCTGGTGGCAAAGCAGAACGGCGCCGCGAAGGTCGAAATCCTCCTCTCGCACGCGCACTGGGATCACATTCAGGGACTGCCGCACTTCAAACCCTTCTTCTCGCCCGGCAACAGCGTGCGCATCTGGGGATCGCGGCAGGGCACCACGTCCCTGGAGGCAATCCTGCGTCAGCAGATGGACCCGGCCGTTTTCCCGGTTCCGCTGGATGCGCTGTCGGCACAGCTGACCGTCCAGCAAGTCGACATGGAGGAATTTTCGATCGGGGAGTTCCGGGTGAGGACGACGAAGCTGCGACACCCGGGGACGACTTTTGGATTCCGGCTCACACCGGCCAAGGGTGGGCCCGCGATGGCCTATGTAACCGACAACGAGTTGGGCGGCGGCGGACATTACGAAGTGTCCGCGAGCTGGCGCCGCGACTTCGTGACGTTCTTGAAGGGCGTCGATCTGCTGATTCACGACGCCATGTATACGCCGAAAGAGCTGGAACAGCATCGCGGCTGGGGTCACTCGACCTATGAAGAGGCGGTCACCCTGGCACTGGATGCCGGTGCAAAGCAGCTGGTGCTGTTTCATCACGAGCCTGAGCACGGCGATGAGGCGATGGACGGACTGCTGGCGGCCGCGCGCAAATACGCCAAGGCGCGCGGTGGATCGCTCGAAGTCGACGCCGCGAAAGAAGGCATGAAGGTGACCCTGTGACCCAAGGAGCAGTTATGCGTGCGCGTGCAGTCGCGGCTGTGTTGAGCCTTGTACCGATACTCGTGGGGGCGCAGCAGCGCAGCCAGGACACTCGACCCGGAATTGCGGTGCTGCCCTTTAGCAATGGTGGCTCCTACGGGCAGGCGAAAGAGGACTATGACGCCCTGCAGCGTGGGATCGCGGGAATGATGATCTCGGAACTGGCGCGTAATCCGGCCGCGCGCGTCGTCGAGCGCGAGCAGATCCAGCAGCTGATCGGAGAGCAAAATCTCGGGGCGCAGGGTCGCGTGGACTCCGCGACGGTGGCTCGCATCGGCAAGATCACCGGTGCTCGCTACATGGTCATGGGGACCTTCGTCGATTTCTATGGCGACTTCCGGATCGACGTGCGTCTCGTCAATACCGAAACGAGTGAGATCGTCAAGACCGAGTCGGACAAGGTGCAGCGCGATCATTTGTTCGATCTGATCCGCACCATCTCCGAACGCCTGATGAAGGACGTCAACCTGCCCCAATTGGAGCGGCGCGCATCCGATCAACGCATGGATCGCAGAATTCCGACGGAAGCGCTGACCTACTACTCACGCGCCTTACTGTATCAGGATCGCGGACAGAAAGACAAAGCGGTCGAGATGTACACGCACGCGCTGGCGATCTTTCCCGAATACGCTGAGGCGAAGGAAGGCCTGCAGCGGGTGAAACCGTCCTAACGGATCCGTTCACTCAAATCGGCAGGTCTGCGGCGCGCCAGTGCAGTCCACGCTGCGCGACGACACGCCCGACGTCGAGCGGACGCTGAGTGGCGTCGCCGCCACGATGGGCCGACTGGATTCGGTCGTGAACCGCCTCGCGCGGCGCGGACTCGCCGATTCGGTGTCCGTGGCGGTCGCCAACACCAATCGCCTGCTCTTGCGCCTCGATAGTCTCGCCCGGGAAGCGCACTCGCTGACGGCGGAGAATCGCAGCGATCTGCGCGCCACCGTCACGAACCTGACGGAAGCGTCCCGACAGCTCAACAACTTCGTCGATCAGATGTCGCGTCGCCCGTTCCGCGCGCTGACTGGTGTCAAGCCGCTCCCACCAGTCGCTCGCGACTCGAGTCGCGCGGACACTGCACGCCCGATCGGGGCGAAGCCATGAGATACGTCCTGCTGCATCCGCCGGTGTGGCGCCCGGATGCCGTCGCGCCGGCGCTCGAGACGTCGCAGGTCGAGGCGCGCCCGGTCCGCCAGCCCAAAGAGCTGGCCGTGGTCGACGACCTCCCGACCGTGTTCCTGCTGGATGGGGAGAGCCGATCGGCCTTCCCGGTCGATGTCATGCGGTCGTTTGTGGATGCGGGCGGCGCCATCGTGGCGCTCGGGCGCAACGGCGAGACGGACGTGCCCGATGGATTGCCCACGGAGTTTCTGTCCGGCTTCCTCACGCACCCGGCAAGCCCGCGACGCCTGCTCGTCGCGATCCGCGCGGGGTTCCGAGAGGCGGCCGCCCGGGCGGAAACCGCCCGCGCCCGCGGTGAAGCGGCGAACCGGGCCCGCGAGATCGGAGAGTTGACACGGATCGGCGTAGCACTGGGCACCGAGCGGGATCTCAAGACGTTGCTCGAGCTGATCCTCACGCAATCGCGACGCATCACACAGTCGGACGCCGGCAGCCTCTACCTCGTCGAACACAATGAGGAAGGGACCAAGCGCCTGCGCTTCCGGCTCGCCCAGACGTACTCGAAGCCGGAAGCCCCGTTCGTCGAGTTCACGATCCCGGTGGACCGCACCAGCCTGGCGGGCTACTGCGCCGTCACGGGGGAGCCCCTGGTGCTCGACGACGCCTACTTCCTGCCGCCCGACGTCGAGTACACCATCAACCGCTCCTTCGACGAGCGCTATGGCTACCGCACAAAGTCGATGCTCGTGATCCCCATGAAGGATCACAAGGACGAGATCATCGGCGTCCTGCAGCTCATCAATCGCAAACGCAACTTCGACGCGGTGCTCTCCACGCCGGCCGACGTCGAGAAGCAGGTCGTGCCGTACTCCAAGCGGACGGTCGAGCTGGTGACCGCGCTCGCCGGGCAGGCGGCCGTCGCCATCGAGAACAGCCGGTTATACGAGGACATCGAGAAGCTGTTCGAGGGGTTTGTGCTGGCAGCCGTGCACGCGATCGAGCAGCGCGATCCGACCACGTACGGTCACAGCGGCCGCGTGGCCGGCATGACGGTGGCACTCGCGGAGATCGTGGACCGCGCCGGCGATGGTCCATATCGCGGCGTGAAGTTTTCACGGGAACAGGTCAAGGAAATCCGGTACGCGGCGCTGCTGCACGATTTCGGCAAGGTCGGCGTGCGCGAGCAGGTCCTCATCAAGGCGAAGAAGCTCTACCCGTCGGACCTGGGACTCGTGCGCCATCGCCACGCGTTCATTCGCCGCACGGCGGAGCGTGAGTTCTGGCGGAAGCGCGCGGAGTTCCTCGAGTCGAACGGGAAGCAGGGATATGATGGATTCGTGAAGGACCTCGAGGCCGCGCATCGCCAGGAGCTGAAGGAGCTGGATCGGTTCCTCGAGATCGTGCTGCAAGCCAATGAGCCGAGCATTCTGCCCGACGGGAGCTTCGAGGAGCTGAAAGCGTGGCAGAAGCGAACGTACCTGGCGTTCGACGGCGCGACGGAGCCGTTCCTGTCACCCGACGAGATGCGCTACCTCACGATTCGCAAAGGCAGCCTCGACGACGCGGAGCGGCACGAGATCGAGAGCCATGTGACGCACACGTTTCAATTCCTACAGCGCATCCCCTGGACGCGCGAGCTCCAGCAGATCCCGCTCATCGCCTACGGGCACCATGAGAAGCTCGACGGCCGGGGCTATCCGCGCCGGATCGCGGCGGAAGGGATCCCGCTCCAGACGCGCATGATGACGATCAGTGACATTTACGACGCGCTGACGGCGCAGGACCGCCCCTATAAGCGCGCCGTCACCACCGACCGGGCAATCGACATTCTCGGCCACGAGGTGAAGGAAGGGCAGCTCGACCCCGATCTCTTCAAACTGTTCATCGACGGCAAGGTCTATCAACAACCGGTCGTGGAAAGCGACTGACACTCACGAGAGCAGCAGTTTGACGGAGACGAGCAGCAAGAACCCGCCGAACATCTTTCGCAACGTCAGGTCCGAGATCGATCCCGCGAGTCGTGCTCCGAAGTAAGCGCCGATCAGCAGCCCGACCGCGACAACTGCCCCGTACGCCCAGTTGACCTGCTGTCGCTTCGAGTACTCGAGCACACCCAGCAACCCGACCGGCAGCAGCAGCGCGGCGAGCGAGGTCCCGTGCGCGGTGTGTTGCGGCATCTTGGTGATGAAGACGAGGCCGGGAATGATCACCACCGCGCCGCCTACGCCGAAGAGACCCGAGATCACGCCGGCCAGCAGACCCAGCAACGACACGAGCGCCCAAGTCATCTCTCTTCTCCTTTTCCCCAGCCGCCACCGCCGGGGGTTTCGATGCGAAGGACGTCACCTGACGCGAGCCGCAACGAGGTTTTCGACGGAAGGTGAGCACCGTTGAGGAGGTTGGATCCCGGGGCTCCATCCAGTCCTCCGGCGGCCCCGGCAGGCCCGTGCCTCCGCCGCTCCGTCAGCAGCGTAGCTTCCATGGGGGCGAGCGCCTCGAATTCCCTGACGACGCCTTCGCCTCCCGCCCATCGCCCCTTTCCTCCACTGCCCTGGCGCAGCGCGTACGTTCGCACTCTCAACGGATGCTCCATCTCGAGGACTTCGATCGGCGTGTTGCGGGTGTTAGACATACCAACGTGGACGCCTGAAGGGCCAGCGGCACCGTGCGAAGCTCCTTGTCCACCGCCGATGGTCTCGTAGTAGGTCCACGTTTCCCGTATCCCGTTTCTCGTATCGCGCATCCCGCCGAACGTGATGTTATTCATCGTCCCCTGCCCTTGCGCCGGTACCTGACAGCCGCCGGACGCGAGCGCGCGAAAGACCGTATCGGCGATGCGCTGCGACGTTTCGACATTTCCTGCAGCGACGGCGCTGGGCGGACGCGCCGCGACGAGACAGCCGGCAGGGGCCGTCACGGCTATGGCGCGGGACACGCCACCATTCATGGGCACATCGTCGGGAAGCAGCGTGCGCACGACGAAGAGCACCGCAGAGCGCGTGACCGCGATGGGGCAATTCACGTTCCCTGGTGCCGCGCCGCTCGTGCCCGTGAAGTCCGCGTAGAAGACGCCATCCTGGATGCGGATCGTCACGCGGATCTCGAGGTCGTCCTCGATGACGCCATCGCCTTCTAGCCAGTCCATTGCAGATGCCTCGGAGAGCTCAAGCTTCCGGAGGATCGCTTTGGTGCGGCGCTCGGCGTAGTCGAGCAACTCGCGCGCGGCGTCACCCAACGCGTTCCAACCGTGCCGCCGTGCCAGCGTCCGCAGTCCGTCCGCCCCGCGCTCGACGGCGGCCCGCTGGGCCGCGAGATCGCCGCGCCGCATGGCCGGAGTGCGCACGTTGGCGAGGAGCAGTCGCTCGAGATCGGGTGTGAACCGCGTAGGCGGAATCACGAGGCCTTCCTGGAACAGCTCCCGCGCGCCGGCCGGCATGCTGCCCGCCGTCATTCCGCCGATATCCGAGTGGTGGGCTCGCACGACACTGTATCCGCCGATCTGGCCGTCGATGTCGATCGCGCCGATCAGCGTGAGATCGGGCAGATGGCTGCCGCCGGCGTACGGATCGTTCAGCAGAAATAGCTCGCCGGGTTCGGGGGCAGGATCGAGATGGCGCACGGCAGCGACGGCGTCCGCCAGGGCGCCGAGATGCACGGGAATGTGCGCAGCCTGCGCGATCATCTCACCATCCGCGCCGAACAACGCCGCCGACGCATCGCGCCGCTCACGGATGTTCGGTGAGAGCGCACTGTGCACCAACACGAGTCCCATCTCCTCCGCCACCGACGCAAAGGCGTGGGCCATCACCTCGAGTCCGACGGCGTCGAGTCTCACAGCCGCTCCAGAATCACAGCCCCGGACGGATGCACGGCGCCGCGCCACCCCGGCTCGATCAATCCCGTGGCATCCGCACCGGCAAGCACCGCAGGCCCATTGAGATGACGTCCGTTGGTCGACGCCATTTCACCAAGCGGCCACACGTCCGCCCGGACACGCTTCCCGTCCCGCGTCACGATCGCGCGTCGTCCGGGATTCGTCGCCGCCGTCCTGGTCGCACGCCCTGGTGGCATTGCTCTCACCGGCCGTTGCGCCACCACCCGCAAGTTGACGAGCTCAACGGGTTGCTCTGGATCGGCATGCCCATGCCGCGCCTGATGCGCGGAACGAAACGCGGCCGCGAGCAACGCGGGATCGTCGCGCAGAACAGGCACCGTGACTTCGTAGCCTTGCCCCACGAAGCGGCAATCCGCAAAACGCGTCAGGACCGCGTCGGCGAGTGCCGTCCGCGCCGCCTGAACCAGCGGCTCGAACGCCTGACTGACCGCCGTGGCGTCGAGCTCGGCGAGCCACCGGTGCATCGATCCGAGGACATCAACACGCTCCGGCGCCGACGCCAGGCCCAGCGCGCTCAAGACGCCGGGATGTGGCGGAATAATCACGCGCGACATCCCCAACGAGTCGGCAAGTGCGCAGCCAAAGAGCGGTCCCGCGCCGCCGAACGGCACCAGCGCCATGCCACGTGGATCGATGCCTCGCGCCACACTCACGCGCTTCAGTGCGCGCGCCATCACCGCGGTGGCGACCTGCACGATCCCAGTCGCGACGTCGCAGATGTCCCGTGAGTGTCGATTCCCCGTCGCGCGCGCGAGCGACGCCAGCGCCCGTTCGGCGGCGGCACGATCGAGTCGCATTGTATCGGCGAGTGGATAGTCCGGATCGAGCCAACCCAGCGCGAGGCAGGCATCGGTGACGGTCGGCTCCGTCCCGCCGCGTCCGTAGCAGGCGGGCCCGGGCTCGGCGCCGGCGCTGCGCGGGCCCACCCGGAGCGCACCCCCCTCATCGACCGCGGCGATACTGCCACCACCCGCGCTCACGGTCTCAATCAGGATCGCCGGAAGCGCGAGCGGCACACCTCCGACCGCGTCGGCTCCTTCGGTGAGTGCGACGCCGCCCGAGACGAGGCTGGCGTCGGCGCTGGTGCCGCCCATATCGAGCGTCAGCAGGTCGCGCGCGTCCACAGCCTCACCGACCAGGCGCGCGCCGACGACGCCGCCAGCCGGACCCGAGAGCGCCAGGCTCGCCGCGTGCCGCGCTGCCTGCTCCGGACCGAGCGTTCCGCCGCTCGAGGTCATGATACGAAGCGAATCGATACGCTCACTCAGTGTGGCGATCTTCGCGATGTACTCACCCACAAGCGGTCGCAAGTACGCCTCGGCGGTCGTCGTGCTGGTCCGTTCGTATTCCCGGAAGACCGGCACCACTTCGTGGCTCGCGGCGACGGGAACGTCGCCGAGGGCTGCGCGGAGGGCTGCGGCGAGCGACCGCTCATGTGCAGGATGCCGAAACGCGAACAGCAACGAAATCGCGACGGCTTCGGGGGGGCGCGCCAGCGCGCGCACCGCGGCGATAACGCGAGTGACTTCGCTCCTCGACAGCGGCAGCACCGCACCCTGCGGACCCATGCGCTCGCGCACACCGATCACGTCGCCACGCGCAACGAGAGGTGGAGGATGATCACGCGCCAGATCGTAGAGGGCCGGACGATCTTGGCGTCGCAGCCACAGCAGATCCTCAAAGCCGGCGGTCGTCAGGAGAGCGACCCGGGCACCCCGCCGTTCGAGGAGCGCGTTCGTCGCGACGGTCGTGCCGTGCACGAGCACATCGATGGGTTGCGAGCCTGAAGCTTCCAACGCCCGGAACAATCCGAGCGACGGGTCCTGCGGTGTGCTGGCGACTTTACGAAGTTCGATTGTGCCGTCGGTCCTGACCGCGACGAGATCGGTGAACGTCCCGCCGACGTCGACCCCGACGCGCATCATGGCTGGAAGCGACGCTTCACGAGCAACCCAATGCCGCCGAGCGTGAGAACGACGACGAGCTTGCCCACCCAGTCGCCCAAACGCACGTACAGTGGAATGACGTCGCTCGTGCGCAACACGCCGGCGACAGACGCGGCCTCATTGAGTTTGGTTGCGGCATACGAGCGACCGAGCGGATCGACGAATTCCGAGATGCCGGAATTGGCCGCGCGAGCGACGCCCATGCGCGTCTCGATCGTGCGGAGCACGAGGTGCGAGGCGTGCTGGGCCGGCGCGCTGGTGTTGCCGAACCACGCGTCGTTGGTCACGTTGACGAAGAAGTCCGCTCCATGCGCGCGATATTCGCGCGCCGCGTCTTCGAACGCAGACTCATAACAGATGACCACGCCGAATTTGCCGATGGGTGACGCATAGATCGGCAGTTCTCTTCCCGGCCGAAATCCGCCCGACCAACGCGCCAATCCAGGAATCGCTCGGAACAGACTCACCGGAACGAACGGTACGCGTTCGGTCACTGGCACGAGATAGTGCTTGGCGTAGATCGGATAGCGGCTCCGATCGCCAGTTGAATCGTAGAAGAAACTCGCATTGTAGATGCGGTAGCCACCAGCGGTCTCGGGTTCAGCATTGAGGCCGCCGGTCAAGAGAGGGACGTGGTTTTCGCGGACTAACGCTGCGATTTGCGCATCCCATTGCGGGTGATCGACGAAGAATCCGGGTATTGCCGCTTCTGGCCAAATCAGCAGCTGCGGCCGTGGAGGGCGAGCCATCAATCCACGCGACAACGAAAAGAGCGCGTTCATCGCACTGTCGGCGTGCGCGGGATTCCATTTCTCACTGAACGCCTCGTTCGGCTGCACCATCGCTACCACGCCGACGTCGCGGACGGGCAACGTTTTCACTCGCCACGCGCCGTAGCCCAGCGCCACCAGAATCGACGCCAGAAGAGGCGCACCGAACCGAAGCAGCGGTCCACGTATCCCGTTTCCCGTTGCTCGTATCCCGAGAAACGCCTCTACGATCGCCACATTGCACCACGCGAGCCACAGCGTCACCCCGCGCGCGCCCGCGATGTCCGCCCACTGCACCAATATCGGCGCATCAGCCAACGATGTGCCGAGGCCGAGCCACGGAAACCGGACGTCGCCGAGATGGCCGACCAACCACTCGAGCGCCGTCCAGGCGACCGGGAGAACGACCCACAGCGGCACCCGTGGCGCCGCCAGCCGCACCCGCACCACGAACCAAAACATGACCGCTGTGAGCAACCCCAGCACAGCGATCGTCGCGAAGTAGCCGAGGGCGGACAGCGGCGTGAAGTGCCATAACGCGACCAGAATCCAGTAGAGCACCAACGCATTGGTGACCAATCCATACCACCAGCCCCAGCGGAACGCCTGGCGGGCGTCGTTATCGAACACTGCCTGTCGAATCAGCAGGACGGCGGGTGTGATCGCGAAGAAACTGAGAGGAGGAAGCGGAAAGGGCGGATAACTGGCGGTGAGGGCGATGGCTCCCACCAGGACGAGCAGGACCACACGACGGCGGCTCACAACAAGACGTCGCGCCCTTCGTCCGCCGAGCGGTAGATCGCATCGAACACGCGCTGGAGCGCGAGCTGATCGCGCGGAGGAGGCGCGTTCACGTCACCCTTGATGACCGCCAAGAAATACATCCATTCGGCGCGGTAGGATTGGATGAATTGGGTTTCGCGACCGGTCGCGCCGGTCGGGGTGACGTCGACGGCAGCTCCATGTTGCTCTTTGAAAATGCGCAATGGTTGGATCATCGCCGATCCCTTGACGCCGACGATGTCGAACCAGAAACGCTCTCCCTCGCCGAGATGACGCCAGCTGACGTCGATGGTAAGTGATACGCCGTTCTCCAGAACGAGCAGGGCCGAGCCCATGTCTTCGACGCCAACCTTCCCACTGCGGCTCAGATGCGCCGAGATCCGCTTGGGCGCGGGCCAGCCGGCGAGCCACATGCCGAGATCGATCAGCGGCAGGCCGAGGTCGAGCATCGCTCCGCCACCCGCTTCTTCCCGCCGCAGTCTCCAACCCAACATCTGTCTGCTCGGTTGGAAGGTGTACCAACCGCCGCGCACGGCCTGCAAGGCGCCCAGGTCTCCTCCCGCGAGGAACCCGCGCACCGCCTGCACGTCGGATCGAAACCGGTGATTCATTCCGACCATCACGCGCTTCCCGTAGCGCTCGCTCGCCGCGAGGACACGCTCGACGCCTGCCAGATTCAGCGCGAGCGGCCGTTCGCACAGGACGTGGGCGCCGGCGGCGAGAGCGGAAGTCGCGTGAATCTCGTGCAGATGGTTCGGCGTGCAGATCACGACGACGTCGACGTGGCCGTAGCGCAGCACTTCCTCGATGTCGTCGTAGGTGTCTTTCACCTCGAAACGCGCCGCGAGCGCCTGCGCCTTCCCCACGTCATTGTCGCAGATGGCGGCCACTGCCACACCGGGCAGCCGTCGCAACACCGGCAGGTGTGCCACCTGCGCGATCGCGCCCGCGCCAATCACGCCCACGCGGATGGGATCGTTCACTGCTTGCCTGCTCCCTGCTCCCTGCTCCCTCGTAACCTGTACATCAACCCGGTCCGGAGACTGACGGTGTTCAGTCCGCTCGACAGCGTGCCGCGACCATCCACCGTCAACCGCCACGCCGGCGAGAGCCGAACCTCGGCGCCCATGCTGCCGTTCAGGCCCGCGGTAATGACGTCGAGTGCGTCTTCGACGAACGTTCCTTTGATCGCGGCACCGCTCCCATGGCGCACGTGAATACCCACGCCGGCGCCGAGGTAGACGGTCGCGCTGTGTCCCTGCGGGAAGACGAACTGGAAGTCGACGTCGCCGATCACGTCGCTGAGCGATATCCGTCCCACGCGAATGGTGTCGTCGGCGGTGGGATCGATGACGATGCTCTTGAGGCGTTGCTCGAAGCGGGCGCGAGCCTGGTCACTGAACTGCGAGCGGAAATAAGAGAGTCCAAAAAGGACTCGCACTTTCGGCGCGATCATCCCGTAATCCACCCGCACGCCGCCCGCGAGCGCGCCGGTCAGGTTCGTCGCGCCCAAGAGCCCGACGTCCGCCTGAATCCCGGAGAAACGGAGATTCTCGTAGGAGAATTGGTTCAGGACGCCTTGGGCGGAAAGGTGGAACGATGGAATGATGGAAAGAAAAAGAACGAGGACACTTTCCATCATTCCAACGTTCCATCGTTCCATGCTAGTAAAGTTTCTCAATCTTCGTTCCGGGAAAATAGGTAGTTAAGATCTCCCGATAGTCCTGGCCCGCGCGCGCACGACCGATGGCGCCCCATTGGCACATGCCGACTCCGTGGCCGGAGCCCGCGCCCGCCGCGACGAGCCGCGCCACCTGACCATCCGCTTTCGTCACCGTCAATTGAAATGCGGCGCTGGAGAGAACGCGATCGACGTCGGCACGCAGCACCGCCCGCACCTCGGACCCTGGGATGCGTACGTCGCCGCGCTCGAACACGATTCGCAGTTCCCCCACTCGTCCAGACTTGGTCGTGCGGCTCACGGTCACGTCGGTAATGCGTTGCAGCCCGTCACCGGAGATCGGCGTGTACGTGGACAACGTTCGCGACAATATAGTGCGCAGCTTCGAGCCATCCCATTCTTCGCGCCAACGAAATCGCGGTGAGATATCACAGTAGTAGTGTCCCCCCCCATCGCCGCGGTCATCGGAGACGGGGCGCAGATACGGCCGCGTGCGCGCGGTGGCAAACGCCTCTTCCACTCCGGCCGTGCTGAAGCCACACGTCGAGTGGAAGTACGCGTCGATCACGTCGCCGTCGTATTTCAGGACCTGCCCGGTCGTCTTGCGAACCGCGTCCCAAACCTGGGGACTCTCGACCGCGACACCGAGGTAGACCTGGTCGCGCGTGTCGGCATAGGCGTCGAAGCCGAGCGACTCCCAGCGGCCCCGATTCTTCAACGCAAAGCTGCGAGACACCACCGCCTGCGCGAGAACCGCCGCTGCTTCATTCGAGCCACGTGGGCCGATTTCGGGACCGACGACACCGGCGAGGTAACTCTCGACGCCGATCCGATTCACGACCGTGAGACCGCTGCGTCCTCCTCCTGCAGTCACGTTGATGCGGCCGCGGTAGCGCCGGCCGTTGGCGACCACGAACCGGTTCTCGGTGACGTTCACGACCGCGATCCCGCGCAACCCGGCACTGCGGGTCGAGTCGGGTTTCATCACACGGAAGCGCGACGGGTCCGCTGAATCGGGCATGATCACCCAGCGAACGCCGGGTGGAATCGACCCGATCGGCGTGCCGGTCGTCATGTCGCTCACGAACAACTCGCCGCTCTCTGCTCCACCGATCGACGCAGAGGGCGCGTCGATGGCCAGCCCGATGCGCAGCTCAGGCTCGCTGGGGGCACTGGGCTGCGGCCGGCTCGGCGGCGCGGGGCAACCGCTGGCCGCGAGGATCGCGGCGCTAGTGAGCGCGCGCTTCGCCCAACGCCGCATCCAGCTCCTGGATCGTGAAATCGATATCGCCCTCCGAGTGCGCGCTCGAGACGAAGCCGGCTTCGAAGGCGGATGGCGCGAGAAACACGCCGCGCGTGAGCGCGGCTTTGTGCCACCGCGCGAACAGGGCGGTATCGGATCGCTTCGCGTCGGCGTAATTCCGAACGGGGCCCTCCACGAAGTACGTGCCCCACATCGAGCCCGCATGGCCGGCGGTTATCGGAACGCCGTGCCGGCGCGCGGCTTCCCGCAATCCGTCCAGGAGACGCGCGGTGCGTCGCTCGAGTTGATCGTAAAAGCCGGGAGCCTCGGTCTCCCGCAACGTCGCTAACCCGGCGGCCATCGCGATCGGATTCCCCGACAGTGTGCCCGCCTGGTAGACGGGCCCCTCGGGCGCGACCCGACGCATCAAGTCGGCGCGCCCGCCGTACACGCCGACGGGAAAGCCACCGCCGACGATCTTGCCCAACGTCGTCAAGTCCGGAACGATGCCGAGCCGCTCCTGCGCACCACCCGCGGCGACACGGAAACCGGTCATCACTTCGTCGAAGATCAGGAGCGCGCCGTGGTCATCGCACAAAGCACGGAGTGCCGGGTGAAAGTCCGCGCTCGGCGCAATGAACCCGGCGTTGCCGACGTACGGCTCCACAATCACCGCGGCGATGCGCTTGGCATGTTTGCGAAACAGATCGGCGACAGCCGGCGCGTCGTTGAACGGCGCCGTCAACGTGAGACTGGCCAACGCGGACGGCACGCCGGGACTGTCCGGCAACCCCAGCGTCGCAACACCGGAGCCCGCTTTTACGAGGAATCCGTCGGCATGACCGTGGTAACATCCGTCGAACTTGACGATCAGATCGCGACCGGTCGCAGCGCGCGCGAGCCGCACCGCCGACATGGTGGCTTCCGTGCCGCTGTTCACGAATCGCATGACCTCGAGCGACGGCATCCGCCGCCGGACTTCCTCCGCCAGCTCGACTTCCGCCGGGCAAGGCGCCCCATACGTCCAACCGTTCTCGGCGGCAGCGTGGATCGCCGCCAGCACGGCGGGGTGCGCGTGCCCGAGGATCAGGGCGCCCCAGGAGCAGACGTAATCGACGAACTCCCGGCCGTCGACATCGACGAGGCTGGAACCGTGCCCTCGCGCGACAAAAAAGGGCGTCCCGCCGACTGCCCGGAACGCCCGTACGGGTGAATTCACGCCACCGGGCAACACCCGTTTCGCCCGGTCGAAGAGCTCGCTCGAGCGTCCCCCCTTCACGTCAGCGCGGCCGCCTGGAAATCGTAGTCCTCGCTCGCCGTGATCCGGGCGCGCACAAATCCCCCCGGGGACTCCCAGCCTCCCTGCGAGAGGTACGTCACGCCGTCCACGTCGTCCGCCTGCCACTGCACCCGTCCCACGTGCGTCGCGCCATTCTCATCGGGATCGCTGACACAGTCGACGAGGACATCCACCTCGCGCCCGACAAAGCGGGCCAGCTGCTCGCCGGAGATCACCCGTTGGATTTCAATGATTTCTTCGAGCCGCTCCCGTTTGACCGCATCGGGCACGTCGTCCTCGTAGGTCGCCGCTCTCGTGCCCTCTTGTGGAGAGTAGGCGAACGCGCCCATGCGATCGAATTGCGCCTCCTCGAGAAATGCGAGCAGCGTGCGGAAATCTTCGTCGGTTTCCCCGGGAAATCCGACGAGGCAGGTCGTCCGAATGGCAAGGTCTGGAATCGCGCCGCGCAGCCAGGCGAGCTTCTCGCGCAACGTGCGCATGCGTTCCGGACGCCGCATCCGCTCCAGCATGCGGTCGCTGGCGTGCTGGATCGGCATGTCGATGTAGGGGACGATGCGCGATTCGCGCGCCATCAGCTCGACCAGGCGCTCGCTGATTCCCGCCGAGTAGACGTAGAGAAGCCGGAACCACGGCACCGAGGTCTCGCGCAGCAGCGTCTCGAGAAGGTCCGGCAGTTTCGGACTGCCGAGCCCGAGATCGCGGCCCCAATGGCCCAGGTCCTGGGCGACGAGGTTGATCTCCTTCGCGCCCTGCGCCTCGAGTTGTTGCGCTTCGCGCACGAGACCGGCGAGCGACTCGGAGCGGTGCTTGCCACGCATCAACGGAATGGCGCAAAAGGCGCAGGTGTGGTCGCAGCCTTCCGAGATCTTCAAATAGCGCACGTGCGACTGCGTGCCGAGGAACTGCCGCACGCCAGGATGCGCGGCGACCGGATCGGCGATCAGGCCGCGCTGCGCGAGCTCAGGGATGAGATGGTGCAGCTCGGAGAATCCGAGGAACAAATCGACTTCGGGAATCTCCTTCGTGAGCTCCTGCTTGTACCGCTGGACCAGACATCCGACGGCGACGACCGCCTTGACGCCGCTCTCTTTCAGTTTCGCCGCGGCCAGGATGGCGTCGATCGACTCCTGCTTGGCGGCGTCGATGAAGCCGCACGTGTTCACCAGGATGACGTCGGCTTCCGGCAGCACGGGCGTCACCACGGCGCCGTGGCCGACCAGATCGCCCACGAGCCGTTCGGAGTCCACGGTCGCCTTGTCGCAGCCGAGCGAGATCACGCCGAGCTTCATCCGCGATAGTTCCCGAATTTGAGCTCGATGCCGAAATCTTGAGCGCGCAAGAACGCGATGACCTCCTGCAGCTCGTCTTTGGAAGGCGCCTGTACGCGAATCTCTTCGCCCTGAATCGACGCTTGGGCTTTCTTGAATTTCTTATCCTTGATCGCCTTGACGATGGCTTTGGCTTTCTCCTGCGGGATGCCCTGCGTCAGCTTGATCTCGCGGCGCACGGTGTCGTTCGCCGCCGGCGTGATCGCACCGAGCTCCATGTTTTTTACGGGGACGCCGCGCTTGATCATCTTCGACTGCAGCACATCGAACAGTGCTTTCATTTTGAAGTCATCGTCGGCGACCAGCGTGAGCGTCGCCTTGGGACGATCGAACGCGATCGACGCCTTCGAACCTTTGAAGTCGTAGCGCTGAATGATTTCTTTCTGAGCCTGATTGACGGCGTTGTCGACTTCTTGCAGGTCGGCGCCGGTCGAGATGTCGAAGGAAGCTTGGCTGGCCATAGGGCGGGTAATCTACCCGCCCCAAGGCTAGGACAGGAAGCTTTCGAGCGCCCGGGCTCGGGAGACGTGGCGCAGTCTCGCCAGGGCCTTCTCCTTGAGTTGCCGCACCCGCTCGCGTGTGATGCCGAGCTGCGAGCCGATCTCCTCGAGCGTCATCGGCTCCTGGCCTTCGAGGCCGAAATACAGCCGCAGGATGCGCGCTTCACGTTCTTTCAGCGTCGCGAGGACCGACTCGATCGACTCGGTGAGCGCGTGCTCGAAGATCTCGTCGTCCGGACCGGGATTCTGCGTGTCGGGGAGATAATCGAGGAGCTTGTTGTCTTCACCCGGCGTGAGCGGCGCGTCGAGCGACAGATGCGCCTGAGAGATCGACAGCGTCTTGGCGACTTCCTCTTCGGAGATGTCCATCCCCTCCGCGATCTCTTCGACCGTCGGCTCGCGTCCCAGCTCCTGGAGCAACGACGCCGAGCGCTTCCCGATGCGGTGCAAGGTGCCCGCGCGATTCAGCGGCACGCGCACGATCCGCGACTGCTCGGCCAGCGCCTGGAGGATCGCCTGACGGATCCACCAGACGGCGTAGGAGATGAACTTGATGCCTTTGGTTTCGTCGAACTTGTGGGCCGCGCGGATCAGGCCGAGGTTGCCTTCGTTGATCAGGTCGGAGAGCGAGACGCCTTGATTCTGGTATTTCTTGGCGACCGACACGACGAACCGCAGGTTGGAGCGCACCAACTTGTCCAGCGCCTCCGGATCCTGTTGCTTGATCCGCTGCGCGAGTGTGACCTCTTCCTCTCGCGTGATCAGCGGATATTGGCTGATTTCCCGTAAATACTGATCCAGAGATCCCTCGTCAAATGATGCGCGCTTCGCCGTATTCAGTTGCATGGAATGGCCACTCCTCGAGGGGGTTGCACCACCCTAGCGAATCAGCGAACCGAGCCGACTCCAGCGAATGTCCGTCAACCACGGTAGCGCATCGCGCGTGCCTCGGTCATAACTGAAATAGACGACGAGCGGTCGACCCTTCACCGCGCTCTGGTCGACAAAACCCCAATAGCGTGAATCGGACGAGTTGTCCCGATTGTCGCCCAGGACGAAGTACTTGCCCATTGGGACTCGCAGCGGACCCCAGGTGTCACGCGTCGGGTGATAACGCCGCCGCTGCTCCTGAGTCCCCATGAGATACTCGCGCTGCCAATTGAATTCGGAATCGAAGCCGTCGTGCAGCGGGTCGATGCGCTGCACGTACGACTCCTCCAGCGCGCGACCGTTCGCGTACACCTGGCCCTGGCGCATCTCGACGACGTCTCCCGGCTCGCCGATGACGCGCTTCACGTAGCTCAGCGTCGGATCCTTCGGGTACGCAAAGACCATCACGTCACCGCGGTGCGGCGTGTGAAAGGCCGGCAGCCGCGCGTTGGTACCGGGAATCTGCGCCCCGTACACCGCTTTATTGACGAACAAAAAATCCCCCGCGAGCAGGGTGCGTTCCATACTGCCGGAGGGGATTTGAAATGCTTCGAGAAGGAAAGTGCGAATGATGAGGAAGAGTACGACCGCCATACCGAGCGATCGCATCCAGCTGTCGAACCAGCGGCCTAGTACCGAACGGCGTGTTGGACGAGGCGACGGGAGCCGTAGGGATGGTTCTGCGCCGTTGCCAGCGAGCGGGGCTCCCAAGTCAAGCATGTGACTTATCTTAGCAATGCGGCCCGCACGGCGCAACAGTTACGCCCCATCCTCGGGGCCCAACCCATTGCCGGACTCTGACTCGGAATTCGGTCACCGGGTCTTGGTGACGCACGCGGGCGGCCAGACACGCCACTCGACCTTCCCGCTCGATGCGAGACCATGTGACGGTCGTCGCCGGTAACGCGTCGAGCGCGTCACGTTCGAGGCTCGCGCCACCCGTCGCGAGAATGACGACCACCGACTCGTACTCCACAACTCGACGATGGCAGGTCGGACGTGAGCACCATCACCATTTCGCCGCCGCGTGGATCGAATTACAACGACCTCAATACCGCGGCAGTGTCGGATCCACCTCTTCGCGCCAGCGCAGGATTCCGCCGGTCAGATTCGTCACACGCGGGAATCCCGCGTCGGCGAGATGCGTTGCGGCCGCCCGGCTGCGACTTCCGCCCTTGCAGTAGACGACGACCTCGCGATCGCGATCGAGCGTCTCGACGACGTCGGGTAGCGTCGCCAGCGGCACGAGCCGCGCGCCGGGAATACGGGCGATGTCCCATTCGAACTGTTCCCGCACGTCGATCAGTTGCAGCGCTTCTCCGCGCGACAGCCGGCTCTGCAACTCGCGCGGCGTGACCTCCACGAACCCGCCGACGGCTCGCGGCTCCGCCTCCGCAGCGCGCACCCCGCAGAACTGCTCGTAATCGATGAGCGCCCGAATTTCGTGCGTGCCACAGGCGGGACACGTGGGGTCTTTTCGAATGTTGACCGTGCGGAACTGCATCCCGAGCGTGTCGATGAGCAGGAGCCGGCCCGCGAGCGGCTCGCCGACGCCGACGATCAGCTTGATCGCTTCGGTCGCCTGAATCGTGCCAACGAGACCCGGCAGCACGCCCAGCACACCGCCCTCGGCACAACTTGGCACGAGTCCGGGCGGCGGCGGTTCCCGGAAGAGGCAGCGATAGCAGGGTCCGTCCGGTAAAGCGAAGACCGACGCCTGTCCCTCAAAGCGGAAGATGCTGCCATACACGTTGGGTTTGCCCAGCAACACGCACGCATCATTGACGAGGTAGCGCGTCGCGAAGTTATCGGTGCCGTCCACCACGATGTCGTAGCCACTGAGGATGTCGAGCGCATTCTTCGAGGTGAGCGCGGTCTCATAGGTCTCGAGCCGCACGTGCGGATTTACATCGGCGATCCGCTCCCGCGCCGACACGAGCTTGGGCCGGCCGACGTCCTTGGTGCCGTGGAGAATCTGGCGCTGCAGATTCGTGACGTCGACGTTATCGAAGTCCACGAGACCGAGCGTGCCGACGCCGGCCGCGGCGAGGTAGAGCGCCGCGGGCGATCCCAACCCACCCGCGCCTATCAGCAGCACCCGAGCGGCCTTCAGTTTTTCTTGACCCGGCACGCCGACGTCGGGAAGGATCAAGTGCCGGCTGTACCGCAGCAGCTCGGCTTGGGCTAGAGTCGTCACCGCTCAACCTCCTGCGATCGCCGGGACGACGATGATCTCATCGCCGTCGCGTACGCTTGCCGCAAACCCACCCTGGAGTCTGGCGTCGTCGTCGTTCACGTAGAACGTCACGAAGGGATACGGCTTGCCGGCGGTGTCGCGCAGGCGCGGTGCCAATCCGGGGAAGCGCGCCGCAACGTCGGCGACGACATCGCCCAACGTCGATCCGTGGACTTCGAGAGAACGCCGGCCGTCGGCGAGTTTTGCGAGGACGGCGGGCAGTTGCAGGGTGACGCTCATGATAACTCCGAGGAAACGGGTTGAATCACTTGAGGAATGCGAGTCACGGTGGCGCCGGGAACGGGATGAGCGCTCCGGATCAGCTCAGCCTCTACTCCTGCCGTGCGCCACGCCGCGATCATGGCGGCACCGACCGCGGTGGACCGCTCGCGCGGCGCGATCGCGACGATGGCGGAACCGGCGCCCGACAATGTTGCCCCGAACGCACCAGCGTTTTGCGCCGCCGCAACGACGGCATCGTAGCCGGGAATCCGTCCGCGCCGGAACGGCACGTGCAGCACGTCGTCGAGCGCGGCGCTAAGCAGCGCGCCATCGCCCGTCGATAGTCCCTGCACCAGCGCCGCCGCTCGGCTCGCTGCCAGCACTGCGTCGCTGTGAGGCAGTGTCTTGGGCAGTACGGCGCGCGCGGCTTTCGTGTCGGAAGGAAATGGCGGCACGGCAAGCAGCAGCTCGAGACCGCTTGCGACACTGAGGGGCGTCGCGACTAATCCCGAGGATGTCCGCACGCTCAACACGGCGCCGCCGTAAACCGCCGGCGCGACATTGTCGGGATGTCCTTCGATAGCCGCGGCGACCTCCACGATCTGTTGGCGACTCAGGTTCAAGTCGAACGCGGCATCGGCCAGCAATACGCCGGCGACGATTGCAGCGGCCGAGGAGCCGAGTCCGCAACCGACCTGGATGTCCGACGTCGCATCGATTGCCGCTCCGGTCGTCGGCGCACGCGCGACAGCGCACGCTGCACGGAAGCCGCGAGCCAGCAAGTCTTCGTCGAATGCAACCGAGACGGCGGTCAGCCGTCCACCGCGCCGGATCGAGATGCCCGTTCCTGCTGCCGGCGTGACCGACGCGACGAGCCACCGGTCCACGGCCACGCCGACGCAGTCGAAGCCCGCACCTAGGTTGCTCGAGCTCGCGGGCACACGAACGCGCGCTGTCATGCTCGTTCGCCCTCCACCAATGCGCGCACCTCTGCGACGCGTGGCGCGATGAGGGGCGCCTGGCGCAACACTGGCGCCACCGCGTCGATCGTCTTCAACCCATTCCCCGTGATGCACAACACGACTTCGTCATCGGGTGAAAACCGGCCTTCGGCTGCCAGCGCCAACGCCGCTGCGACCGTGACGCCGCCCGCCGTTTCGGTGAAGATTCCCACTTCCTCCGCGAGCAGCTGGATCGCCGCGACCAGCTCGGCATCCGACACAGCGGCGGCCCAGCCGCCGGATTCGAGAATCGCGCGCTTGGCGAACAAGCCATCGGCGGGATTTCCGATCGCAATCGACCGGGCAATCGTCTGTGGAACGAGCGGCGTCAGGACGTCTGCGTTCTCACGCACCAGTCGCACGATCGGCGCGCACCCTGCCGCCTGGGCGCCGAAGATGCGGGGCGCGCCTCCACTCACGAGCCCCGCAGCGCTGAACTCCCGGAACCCTTTGCGCAGCTTCGTCACGAGCGAGCCGCCGGCCATCGGCGCGACAACCGCCGTGGGCAAGCGCCACCCCAGCTGTTCCGCGATCTCAAACGCGAGCGTTTTGGACCCCTCGCCGTAATAGCCGCGCAGGTTGACGTTCACGATGCCCCACCCAAACAGATCTGCTATCTGCGCGCACAGTCGATTGACGTTGTCGTAGTGACCGCGCACGCGCACCAGCCGCGCGCCATAGACCGCGGTCCCGACGATCTTGGCGACCTCGAGATCTTCTGGAATGAAAATCCACGATTTGAGACCGGCGCGCGCCGCCTGCGCGGCGACGGCGTTGGCGAGATTGCCGGTGGAGGCGCAGCCGATCGTGTCGAGTCCGAACGCCGCGGCGGCGTTGATGGCCGTCGCCACCACGCGGTCCTTGAAGGACAGGGAGGGATGAGAGACCGCGTCATTCTTCACCCACGCGCGCGCGACACCGAGCCGCGCGGCGAGTCGCGGCGCCTCGACGAGCGGCGTGCCGCCGGTATCGAGCGACAGCACAGGGTCACCGTCGAACGGCAGCCACTCGCGGTAGCGCCACAACGACCAGGGACGCGCGGCGATCGCGTCCCGCGTGGGCAGCACGCGCGCGGCGTCGAAGACGGGATCGAGCGGGCCGAGACACTGCTCGCAGACCGCAATGGGAGCCGGGTCGTGCAATGCGCCGCAGGCGCGGCAGACCTGTGGCCACGGCCGCAAGGCCGCCGGCAGCGCAGTAGTGGTCGTCACGGCGCGGCCTCGACTGCCGGCGCCGGTCGCGACGGCAGTCGCCGTGCCGGCCGGGTTTTGCGGGCTGACCGTATCAGCGCCTCGTCGGCGGGATCGAGCGGATAGCAGTGTTCGGGCCCCGGAAACACGCCGGCACGCACATCGCGCGCGTAGTCGCGGAAGGCACCCTCGACGGCGCTGCCGACTTCGGCATATCGCTTCACGAACCGCGGTGCGATCTCGCCGACGAAGTTGCCGAGCATGTCGTGCGAGATAACGAGCTGCCCATCCACGTGGGGACCGGCGCCAATCCCGTAGACGAGCACGCTGGTCCGCTCGCGCACGAACGCGGCCGTCTCTGCGGGCACAGCCTCGAGCAGAATCGAGAACACGCCCGCCCGCTCCAGCGCCTCGGCGTCACGCAGCAAGCGCTCCGCCGCCGCCAGCGATTTCCCCTGCACGCGGTAGCCGCCGAGTTGGCCGAGGCTCTGCGGCGTGAGACCCAGATGACCCATGACGGCAATGCCCGCATCCACCATCGCGCGCACGCGTCGCGCGACGCGCGCGCCGCCTTCGCACTTCACCGCGTCACATCCCGCCGCGACGAATGCCCCGGCGCTGCGGATCGCGGTCTCGTCAGAGGGTTGGTAAGACAGGAACGGCAGATCTCCGATCACGAATGCCCGCTTCGCCGCGCGCGTCACCGCCCCAATGAACACCAGCATTTCGTTCAGTCCGATCTGGAGCGTGGTCGGGAGTCCGAGCATCGTCATGGCCGCGGAGTCACCCACGAGAATCATGTCGACACCGGCGCGATCGGCGAATGTCGCCGTGGGATAATCATAGGCGGTGACGAACACCGCTTTTTCGCTGCGGTCCTTCAACCCCGCCAGCGTAGCGACTGTGACTTTGCGATTGGGCATAGACCCCCCCACCCCCCCGACCCCCGAACTCCCTGGAGACAAAAACGACCGCTCAGCTGAGCGGCCGCGGGAAGCGACTCCCTGAAACAATGATCGCCCGGACCAATAAAGCCGCGGGCGAGTCGCTTTTTAGCACCTTGTTTAACGTGGCGGCAATACGCGGCAAATGACCACGAGTCGTCAGTTGTAAGGGTAGTCTACCCCTCCGGTTCTCATGCCGTCAAGGGCTGAATTCCGTGTCGATTTGCGCCCGCTGGAGAGTGCCCGAGTAGTCCACGTAAATCGTCTTTGTCTCGGAGTAGAAGTCGTAGACTTCCCACCCGCCTTCCCGATGCCCGTTGCCGGTTTGCTTCACGCCGCCGAATGGCAGGTGCGCTTCGGCGCCGATCGTCGGCGCGTTCACGTAGGTGATGCCCGTATCGAGATCCGTCATGGCGCGAAACGCGCCATTTATATCCCGCGTGTAGAGCGAGCTCGACAGTCCGTACTTCACGTCGTTATTCACGCGGATGGCCTCGGCGAGGTCCTTCGCCTTGATCACCGCCAGCACCGGTCCGAAGATCTCCTCCTGCTCGACGCGCATCCCCGGCTTCACGCCGGCGATCACCGTCGGCTCGTAGAACCAACCGCACTCGAGGCGTTTGTCGCCCTGCGGGATCCGGCCGCCGAGGACCACCGTCGCCCCTTCGCGCTTGGCGATGTCGACGTACTCGGCGACTTTTTGGCGCGCCTCCTCGTGAATCAGCGGGCCAACTTCAGTCTTCGCGTCGAGCCCGGGACCGAGCCGCAACTTGCCGGCGCGCGTGGTCAGCATCTGCAAAAACTTGTCGTGGATCTTTTCGTGGAGGATGAGCCGGCTGGTCGCGGTGCAGCGCTGGCCCGTCGTGCCGAACGCTCCCCAGAGCACGCCGTCGAGCGCGAGGTCGAGATCGGCGTCGTCCATCACCATCATCGCGTTCTTGCCGCCCATCTCGAGCGAAAGCCGCTTGTGCATCTTCCCGCAGGTTGCGCCGATCGACGACCCCGTCTCCGTCGATCCGGTGAAGGAGATCACCGGGACATCGGGATGCTCCACGAGCGCGCGACCGACGACGGAGCCCTGGCCGTGGACGAGCTGCACGACCTCGGGCGGGAGTCCTGCCTCGAGCAACACCTCGACGAGGAGATGCGCCGTGTGCGGGACGTCTTCGGCGGGTTTGAAGATCACCGCGTTTCCACACAGCAACGCCGGAAACATCTTCCACGTGGGAATGGCGAGCGGGAAATTGAACGGCGTGATGAGACCGGCGATGCCGATCGGGCGCCGATAACTCATCGCCCATTTGTTACGGAGCTCCGAGGGCACGACGCGACCGAACAGTCGCCTGCCTTCGGTCGCCGCATAGAACGCGGTGTCGATCCCCTCCTGCACATCGCCGCCCGTCTCGGCGAGAACCTTCCCCATCTCGCGCGTCATCGCGCGTGCGATGACGTCCTTCCGCTCGACGAGCAGCTGCCCCACGCGCAGCAGCACTTGACCGCGGATCGGCGCCGGCGTTTTGGACCATTCGGCAAACCCGCGCTTGGCCGAGGCAACCGCGCGTCGCAGATCGTCAGGCCCCGAGCGCGGGAATCGACCGATCACGTCGTTCCAGTCTGCCGGGTTGCGATCCTCGAAGTAGTCACCGGTTGACGGGGCGACCCAGTCGCCCGCGATGAAATTCTTGAACGTTTCAGTCATCAGTGTGTCGACCGAGGCTCAGGACAAAACCACGTGCCACTCTGACCGGCATAGCCGACGCGCGGCAAGACGATGCCCGTCACCAATACCAGCCCCCAAATGATGAGCAGGATCGAGAGGAGATGCGCAAAGCCCTGCCGGTGCCGCCACGACGCGAGGGCGCTCCATCCGCCGGCGACGGTGAGCGTGACCGCCCCGAGGCCGTAGAAGAGCAGCTTGGCCCCGCAAATGTGCGAGTAGGGCCAGACCAACATGCCGACGCCGAGCGCTAATCCAAGACCCAGTCTCAGCCAGGCTGCCGCGACGCTGCGGGTGCCACCCGGGGACGCTGGTGTCATGCGTACGGTAGCGACGCTCCCCCCGCCCCCCGCGCTCTGCGGATTCCGTGCTGTAGCGGGTCCGCGTCCCAGCGTGGGATCGGCGTCGGGAAGCTTGGCGAGCAGCTTGTCCACTTCCCGCATCTCACGATCCCAGTCGCGATCCTTCTCGTTCCCAGGCACTAGACGCCTCCTCCTTCTCCCATCCGCGACAGCCCGTAGCGCTCGATCTTCTTGTAGAGATTGCTGCGCGGCATTTGCAATGTGCGCGCCGTCTCCGACACGTTCCAGTCGTGCTCCTGCAGCTTGCCGATCAGAAACGCTCGCTCGGCCGACTGCTTGAATTCCTCAAACGTGGCCGCGCGCAGCCAGGTTGCATCGCCACCTCCGGCCGCGGCCCCGCCCTTCCCTCTTCCGCTGCCAGGATCAAGAGTCGTTCGACGGCGTTCTTGAGCTCGCGAATGTTGCCGGGCCAGTCGTGAGCGGTCAGTCGTTCGATCGCGCCCGTCTCGAATTCCTTGTGGGGCAAGCCGCTCTTGGCCAGCTCGGCGGAGAAATGGGCGATGAGCTGGGGGATGTCGCCGCGGCGCTCGCGCAGCGCCGGTATGTGGATCGGTACCACGTTGAGCCGGTAGAGCAAATCTTCGCGGAATCGTCCGATCTCGATTTCCTGCGCAAGATTCTTGTTCGTAGCCGCGATGACGCGCACGTCGACGGCGACCGCTTTTCCCGACCCGACGCGCGAGATCACACCTTCCTGCAGCGCGCGCAACACTTTGGCCTGGGCCGAGGGGCTCATATCGCCGACCTCGTCGAGAAAGAGCGTGCCGCCGTCGGCAAGCTCGAACTTGCCGGCGCGGTCGGCAAAGGCGCCGGTGAAGCTGCCTTTCATATGTCCGAAGAGCTCGCTCTCGATCAGCTCCGTCGGAATGGCGGCGCAGTTGACCTCGACGAACGGACCGGTGGCGCGCGGGCTGAGCGAATGAATCGCGCGCGCGACGAGCTCCTTGCCGGTGCCGTTGTCACCGGTGATCAACACTCGCGCGGGCGTCGGTCCCACCTTCTCGAGCAGGCCGATTACGTGACGGATCGCCTTGCTCGAGCCGACAATCTCGTACTGCTCCCGGACTTCCTGCTTAAGGCGGACATTTTCATTGACGAGCACGATGTGTTGCAGGGCATTCCGCAGCGTCAGCAGGATGCGATCGGTGTCGAGCGGCTTTTCGAGAAAGTCGTAGGCGCCCAGCTGCGTCGCCTCCACCGCGGTCTGAATCGTGCCATGACCCGAGATCATCACGACCTGGGCCTGCGGATCGAGCTCGCGGAGACGTTTCAGCGTCTCGAGGCCGTCCATGCCTTCCATTTTGACGTCGAGAAAGACGAGATGAGGCTTGAATTCGGGGTACACTCGGGTGGCTTCATGGCCGGAAGCGCAGGCCTGGACTTGGATCTCCTCGAACTCGAGGACCTGCTTCAGGGCCTCACGAATGCCCTTCTCATCGTCGACGATCAGCACGCGGCGGGGACTCAACGCGTTGCTCTCCGCCGGCGATACAAGACGACGCCCGTGGGATGAATCGCGACGTCCGAAATGGAAGGATCCACTTTCAAGGGAATGGCACCGTTTGGCGCGCCCGCCATCTGGCTCGCTATGGCGTGCACCATCGGACCCGGGATTTCGATGCCTCGCAGGCTGATTTCCTTGATGGAATAACGCGCGAGCCCCGGCCGCTCCACGGCCAGGCTGCCGGCCATTCGGAGCGGCTCGCGCGGGCCGAACATGCCGGCGAAGGGGCCCAGCGTGCCGGGTGGGAGGGCCCGCGTGTCGAGGCGGGCGTGCAGGACGAGCGTGCCCTCTTGTAGTTCGACGCGCAGCGAGTCGTACATCTTGCGGACGCTCCAATCGATTCCGGAGCCGATCAGCGAGGCGACCTCGTTCGGCGTCAAGATGACCGAATCGGGCCCGGCGTTTGTCTCCAGCCGGCCGACTTTTTCTTTTCCCGATGCGGTTGCCCGCGGCGTGGGAGCACCGACGCCCGTGTCGGCGACTGACGGGAGCGCCGTGGGGCGCCCGAACCAGTGTGCGAACGTCTGCATGATCGGCGCGCGGAACCACCACACCAGCGCGAGCGCGCAGATGAGCACAGCGGCGCAGCCGAGCCGGACGATTCCTTTAAGACAGCCGTTCATGGTATTTCACCTGATACACCGGCCCCTCTGGTTGGAGCGTGCTTTCCATCAGTTCGACGTCCGCAACCGTGACGGTCTCCGAAAAAGCAATCGCGTCCAGCAGCTGCTCAAGCCCGGCGAAATCGCGCGGTCGCGCGTCGCGCTTCGCTCGACCCAGGGTCACATGCGGCCGAAAGGCGCGCGCCTCGGCCGGAAAACCGAGTGGGGCGAACGCCTGCTCCACGCCATGTTGCAACAGCTCGAGCGCGGGATCCGGGACGATGCCGGCCCATACGACGTGGGGCCGGCGATAATCGGGAAAGACGCCGAAGCCTTCGATATGCAACGTGAGTGGACGAGGCTCCGTGCCGCTGTCTCCGCTCGCGGCCTGCCGCAAGGCGGCGTGCAGCTCCGGCTCGCGACTCTCGTCGACGTCGCCAAGAAACTTGAGACTCACGTGAATGTTCTCGGGACGGACCCATTTGACGGGAAGGGTTGCGTTGCGCCCCCGCAGCGGCGCGAGCGCATCCCAGAGCTGGCGGCGGATGGCGTCAGGAAGATTCAGGGCGACGAAGGCTCTAACAGGCTCCCCCGGCGGTAACCCCGCGGATCGATCTCGACCTGCGTGAATCCGAACGAGAGAAGCTGCGCCGTGATCGTCGCGCGGTGCGCATCGATCCAGGCAAGCCACTGCGGCTCGACTTCCAGACGCGCGAGATCGCCAAGGTGACGCACGCGCAAATCACCGGTGACGCCCAGCCCGCGCAAAAAGGCCTCGCTCGCCTCGACCTGCTTCAGGCGGGACGGGGTGATCGACAGACCGTAGCGCACGCGGCTCGAGAGGCAGGGCGCCGCGGGAGCGTCCCACGTCGGCAAGCCGAGCTCGCGGGATGCGGCGCGGATTTCAGTCTTCGTCAGTCCGACTTCGGCGAGTGGAGACCGGACGCCTGCGTGGACGCCCGCCGCCTTGCCCGGCCGATGTTCTCGTAAGTCGTCGGCATTCGTGCCGTCACACACAACGGCGAGTCCTCGTTCCTGTGCGAGCGGCACGAGACGCGACCACAGCTCGGTCTTGCAGAAGAAGCAGCGGTTAGTGGGGTTCGCGAGATAGTTGGCATCCTCGAGCTCGTGAGTGGCGACCTCGAGAACCGGGACGTCGAACCGCGCGGCCACGTCGCGGGCCGCGTGCCATTGCGCCTCCGGGTATGACGGGCTCCGCCCGATCACGGCGAGCATACGTTCGCGGCCCAGCTCCTGACGCAGAACAACCGCCAGAAATGCCGAATCGACGCCACCGGAATAACCAAGCAAGACTGAGGGAAGCTCTCGAACGAGGGCGCGGAGCGACTGCATGGCGGAATAGTACTCCGGCGTGTTGTCCCAATCAAAGGACAATTCGCGGGCTGAAACCGGATATTCCGTCGGGGAGGAACTGGTTATTCTTATGATGCGTTTACCAGCACGTCAATCTGGCGACGGATAGTCGGACAATACAGCGGAGAACCTGCCAAATGCCCGCCAAGACCGAGCTCGACGCAACCGATCGCAAGATTCTTCGCATTCTCGGGCAAGACGGTCGAGCGAGTTACCAAGCGGTTGCCGACGAAGTTGGCCTCTCCCGTCCCGCCATCATGGAGCGCGTCAAACGTCTCGAGGAGGCGGGATACATCCGCGGGTATCGGGTCCAGCTCGATCGCGCCAAGGTTGGTCTCCCCGTCACCGCGTTCGTCGCCGTACGGTACGGCTCCAGCGACTACGTCGGTGATGAGCCGCGCATGCGCGAGATGGAAAAGCATCCCGGCGTCCTCGAATGTCATCACGTCGCGGGCGACGACTGCTACGTCCTCAAAGTGGTCGCGTCGGACCTCGAGGGCGTGCAGGAGATTTTGCGCGATCTGCGCGGCCCCAACAGCCAGATGAATACACGCACGACCATCGTGCTCTCCACGCTGTTCGAGAAACCGGGCTTCATTGCGACGGAGCCCGACTGATGGGAAGCGCGCTCAAGGGCAAAGCGCTCATCGCGTATCTCGTCGTCTGCGTCTTCTGGGGCTCGACCTATCTCGCCATCAAAGTTGGCGTCATGGAGCTGCCGCCGTTTTTGTTCGCCGGCCTGCGCTTCCTGATCGCCGGCCTGCTGCTCTTTGGCATCGCCCGTGCGCTCGGCGACGCGCTGCCGCGCCGCAGTGACTGGCGTACCCTCGCGATTGTGGGCGTGCTGCTGCTCGCCGGTGGCAACGCATTCGTCGTGTGGTCGGAACAGTACATCGCGTCCGGAATCGCCAGCATTTTCGTCGTCACCGTGGCGATCTGGACGGCATTCTTCGACGCCGTCATTCCGGGCGGTACCGGCGAGTTGAATTGGCGCATTGTCGCCGGCCTGCTCCTGGGCTTCCTCGGCACGCTACTCCTGGTCGGCGCGACGCCGGCCGAGATTCTCGCCGCCGATATGCGCGGCCCGATCGCGTTGACCTTCGCGAGCGCGTCGTGGTCGATCGGCTCGGTCTACGCGAAACGGCATCCCACGCATGCGAGTCCGTATATGGGCGCCGCCGTTCAAATGATCGTGGGAGGTCTCACCGTCGCGCTGGTCGGCACGGCGCTCGGCGAGTGGGCGTCCTGGCATTTGAGCGCCCGAGGCGTCGGCGCCATGGCGTATCTCGTCGTCTTTGGATCGATCGTCGGGTATAGCGCATACTCATATGCGTTGCGCCACGCCCCGGCGACGATCGTCGGGACCTACGCGTATGTGAATCCCGTGATCGCGGTACTGCTTGGCTGGCTGCTGCTGCGCGAACCCGTCCATGCGCGCACCTTCGTGGCAATGAGTATGATCATCGTCGCCGTGGTCTGGATTCAATTCTCGCACAAGCTGAGACGGTCAGACGGCCGGACGGCCGGACAGCCTGGAAACACTGCGGCCGTCAGGCCGTCGGGCCGTCAGACCGTCGATCCCGAGCCAGAGGCTTCCACATGACCGCGCTTCCTCAGGATGCGGTGCTGCTCGTCGTCGACGTCCAAAAAGGGATGGACCGCTACGCCCAGCAATACAACCGCAACAATCCGGATCTCGAGCGAAACATCGCGCGGCTGCAGAGCGCCTGGCGCAAGACGGGCCGCCCGATCATTCACGTCCAGCATCTCTCCAAGGAGCCCAAGTCGCCGCTCCGGCCGGGGCAGCCTGGCGTCGAGATCAAGGACGAAGTGCGGCCGCTGCCCGGAGAGCCCGTCGTGCAGAAATCGGTCAGCAGCGCGTTCATCGGCACGACGCTCGAAGCCGATCTGCGCCGTCGCGGCATCACGACCCTGATCGTGGTGGGCATGCAGACCAACATGTGCGTCTCTACTACGGCGCGGATGGCCGGCAACCTCGGCTTCAACACGTACGTTGTGTCCGATGCGACGGCGACGTTCGACAACACCGGGCCGGATGGCCGGCGTTATGCATCGGAGCTGCTCCACGACGTGGCTCTCGCCGACCTGAACGGCGAGTTCTCCACTGTCGTCGACACCAAAACTCTTTTGGCGGCGCTATGACGATTCGCACAGTCAATCTGGCTGAAATGTTCGGCCGCTTTCAGGACCAGTGGATCCCGAAGATCGTCGGCGAGGTGAACGACAGCCTCGTGAAGCTCACGAAGCTGCAAGGCGAATTCGTCTGGCATCATCACGATCGGGAAGACGAGCTGTTTCTCGTGGTGAAGGGCCGGCTTCGCCTCAAGCTGAAGGACAAAGAGCTCGTCCTCGGCCCCGGGGAGTTCGCAATCATCCCGCATGGCGTCGAGCACCTGCCGATCGCCGATGAGGAGACGCACGTCCTGCTCTTCGAGCCCAAATCGACACTGAACACGGGAAACATTCACAATGAGCGCACGGTCGCCGAGCTCGATCGGCTCTAGCCGCGGGTCGGTGACTCGGGACCGCGAGATCTCACTCGATCCCGCCGACGCGCGCGGCTGGGAGGAGCTCCGGGTGCTCGGCCACCGCATGGTGGACGACATGCTCGAGTATCTGCGCACGGCACGCGAGCGACCGGTGTGGCGTCCTGTCCCTGATGACGTGCGCGCGCGTCTCTCGGGGCCGGCGCCGCGCGAGCCGACGCCCGCGGAGGCCGTGTACGAAGAATTCAAGCGCGACGTCCTGCCCTATCCCACCGGCAACACGCATCCGCGTTTCTGGGGTTGGGTGATCGGCACGGGGACGCCGCTCGCCATGCTCGCCGACATGCTCGCGTCGGGAATGAATCCGCAGGTCGCCGAGTTCGACGATGCCGCCGCGGTGGTCGAGAATCAGGTGATCGGTTGGCTCGTCGAGCTGCTGGGATTACCCGCGGGGACGCATGGCTTGTTGGTCTCGGGCGGATCGATGGCCAACTTCGTCGGTCTCGCGGTCGCGCGAAACGCGCGCGCGGGATTTGATATCCGGGAGCGCGGATTACAGAACGGGGATGCGCCGCAGCTGACGGTCTACGCGTCTACCGAAACTCATTCCTCGGTCCGTAAGGCCGTCGAGCTGCTCGGACTGGGCCACGAGGCGCTGCGCAGCATTCCTGTCTGCTCCGACTACACGATCAATCTCGACGCCTTGCGCCAAATTCTGGCGGCGGATCGAGCAGAGGGACGACGTGCTATTTGCATCGTCGGCAACGCAGGCACGGTCAACACCGGCGCAACAGATGATTTGCGCGCGTTAGCCGCGATCTGTCAGGAAGAGAAACTCTGGTTTCACGTCGATGGCGCATTCGGCGCGCTGGCGGCGATCGCTCCTCCGCTGCGCCATCTGGTCGCGGGGCTCGAGCACGCCGACTCGGTAGCATTCGACCTGCACAAGTGGATGTATCTGCCCTACGAAGCCGGCTGCACGCTCGTACGCGATCAAACCGCGCATCGTGCCACATTCACGGTGACGCCCGCGTATCTCGCTGCGTTTGATCGGGGCATCGCGGCGGGTGGATTCCCCTTCGCGGAGCGAGGAGTGCAGCTCTCACGCGGCTTCCGCGCGCTCAAGGTCTGGATGTCGTTCAAAACGCACGGTCTGAACGCCTTCGCGCAGCTGATCGAGCAGAACGTGCGGCAGGCGCACTATCTCGCCGATCTCGTAATGCAGCACCCGCGGCTCGAGCTGCTGGCGCCTGCCCCCCTGAATGTGGTGTGCTTCCGGTTCACCGTCCCCGGCGCATCGGACGAGCGCCTCAACGAGATCAACAAGGAGATTCTGCTGCGGATTCAGGAGAGCGGGCTGGCAATACCCTCGCAGACCATGCTCGACGGCAAGTTCGCGATTCGCGTCGCCATCACGAACCATCGCAGCCGGCGCGAGGACTTCGATCTGCTCGTCCGTGCGGTGGTCGAGACAGGCACAGCCCTGCGCTAGGCTTCAGAGGTGCCGACGATCTTCCCTTCGATGGGGTTGCTGAATGATCGAACGGTGTGGTACGCGAGATCGATGTCCTTTGCGTTTCCGAATTCCGTCAATACGTCGTCCCAGATGGCCGAGACCGTGCCGCGACGCCGGCGGGGCTCGATCAGGTAGCGAATCGTTAATAGAATTCCGGACGCTGACGCGCTCGTGTACACGATGGGCGTGAGCTTCTTGTAGTTGATCAGAAACTGCTGCGACGCCGCCAGCAAGTCGCGCTCGGCTTCCGCGGTGAGATGCTCGGCGTGCTTGAACGCAATCGCGGTCAGAATTTCCTTCGCTTTTTTCCAGTTGCTCTCGTACGTCACCAGGACCGGCACTTCGTTCCAGATGTATTTGAAGCCCTTGTCGTAGTTCGCGACCGGCTCGGTAAACACCTGCTGGTTGGGCACGTGGACGATGCGCCCGGTGCTCTGGTCGGCGTCCACCCACACGCCGATTTCATTCAACGTGAACTGGAACAGGCGAATGTCGATGACGTCGCCCTTGTGCTTGGCGATTTCGATGCGGTCGCCGACTTCGAACGGCCGCCGCCACACGATGAACGCCCAGCCCGCGAGATTCGTCAGCGGATCCTTCAGCGCGATGGCGACACCAGCCGACACGAGGCCGAGGAACGTCGCGAGCGACTTGAATCCCTCGAGCCATTCGCGGCCGATGACGAGGACAGCGATCGCAAGCGTGAGATAGGTGATCGTCTTGCGCCAGCGGTAGCGCGTCCACGGATCCGTGACGCGCCGATACACCACCGCGAGCACGACCCGCTCGAGGATCCACAACCCTGCGATCACGACGATCGTGACCAGCAGGTGCGTCTGCACCTCGGGACTCAGTCCGACACGATTCTGAAGCCAGTCGCGCACGGTGGCCAAAGCTACGGGCCGTCCTACCTTTAGGCCACCGTGCAAGAGCTGCACATCCTTCGCGATCTCGCCGTCGTCTTCGCCGGCTCGTTGCTGGTGATTCTGGCGTTCTATCGACTCAAACTTCCCGCGCTCCCCGGCTTCATCGTTGCCGGCATGTTGCTCGGCCCCAATGCGCTCGGACTCGTCTCCGATCCGCACGACGTCGAGGGACTCGCCGAAGTCGGCGTCATCCTGCTCCTGTTCACGATCGGCATCGAGTTTTCATTGAGCCGGCTCAAGGAGATGGGGCAGCAGATCTTCGCCGCCGGACTTTCCCAGATGGCTTTCACCGTGGCGGCGGCGGTTGCCGTTGGCTTCGCGTTCCTGGGCAACTGGCGCGTGGCGCTGTTTCTTGGATTCCTGATCGCGCTCTCCAGCACGGCGATCGTGCTCAAGGTGCTCACCGACAAAGGGGAGATCGACGCGCCACATGGACGCCTCGCGACCGGTGTCCTGATTTTCCAGGATCTCTGCGTCGTGCCGATCATGCTCGTGCTGCCGTTCCTGGCCGGCAAGTCGCAGGGCGGCATCGCGGGACTGGCGCTCGCGCTGGGGAAGGCCGCGCTGGTCGTGGTGGGCGTCATCATCGCGGCGCGGACGATCGTGCCACGCGCGCTCGCCGAAATTCTCAAGACGCGCAGCCGCGAGCTGTTCCTGATCGCGGTCATTTTGATCGGGACACTCACGGCGCTCGGCACCGCCGCGGCAGGTGCGTCACTCGCGCTCGGCGCGTTTCTGGCCGGGTTGATCATCTCGGAGTCGGACTACGCCCACCAGGCGCTCGCCGAGCTGATGCCGTTTCGCGACATCTTCATCTCGCTGTTTTTCGTGGCGGTTGGGATGCTCGTGCAGCTGAACATCATCCGCGATCACATCGGCATAACGTTGATTGCGGTCGCCGTCATCATGGGCGGAAAGTCCCTGTCGGCGGCAGTCGGACCCGCGCTGCTGGGCTACTCGGGCCGGGTCGCGCTCCTCGCGGGCGTGGCTGTCTCACAGATCGGCGAGTTCTCGTTCGTGCTGGCGAAGGAAGGACGCGCGAGCGGTCTGCTCCAGGACCTCCTGTACCAGCAGTTCCTCGGCGTCGCCGTGATCACGATGCTCGTAACGCCCTTCCTCTTACAGGGTGGACCGGCCGTCCTCGACGTTCTGGAGAAGCTCATTCCGCTGGACCGCCTGCTGCCCGGATTCCGGCCACGCGAATTCGCCCCCGTCCAGGATCCCGTCTCGGACCACGTGGTCATCGCAGGTTACGGGCTGAATGGCCGCAATCTGGCTGCGGCGCTGCGGGCGATCCACGCTCCGTATCTGATCGTCGAGCTGAATGCGCAAAGCGTCCGCCGAGCGCGCGGTCAGGGCGAGCTGGCGTTCTACGGTGACGCAACGCGCGAGGAGATCCTGCGTGCGCTCGGGATCGAGCGGGCGCGACTGCTCGTGATCGCCATTTCTGATCCCGCCGCCACGCGCCGCATGGTGCGCATCGCGCGCGATCTGAATCCTCAGTTGCACATCATCGCGCGCACGCGATATGTGATCGAGATCCCCGAGCTGACCCGGCTCGGTGCTAATGTCGTTATTCCGGAGGAGTTCGAGACGTCGATCGAGATCTTCGCGCGGGTGCTGGCGCACTACAACGTCGCGCGCGAGGAAATCGAGCGCCTGGTCGACGGGATTCGCGCGTCACACTATCAGGCGTTGCGTCCCGGCGAAGGTGAAGCGGCAGCACCGAGGCTCGCGTTCACCGGCTCTCTCGGCGCGATGCCGCAAATGCACGTGGAACGGATCGTGCTCGGCGCGACTGCTCCGGCCGTGGGCAAGACACTGGCGGATACAGGACTGCGTTCGCAGACCGGCGCGCTGGTCCTCGCGGTGCGGCGCGGCAAAAGCGATCTCGCCACGCCGGACGCGACCTTCCGATTGGCGGTCGGTGATGTCCTTGTCGTCGTTGGCCAACCGCAGCAGCTGAAAGGGGCGTATCGATTATTGACAGGAGGTGAGCCTGGCGCCTGACCGCCATGCAATTCATGTTTTTCCTGCCGCACCAATTGTTTCCATCTCCTCCTTCATCCGTCAGGAGGTTTCATGGCCCGCTCCTCGAAGTTGCTTGTGCTCGGATTGCTGGTCGCGCTGCCCGCATGTTTCCACGCGACGGTCCACACCGGCCTGCCGGCGGGGACCGCAGTCGTACGAGAGAATTGGGCGTCTGGTTGGCTTTGGGGTCTCGTCCCACCGCCGCCCGTTTCGACATTGGCGCAGTGCCCGAGCGGTGTGTCCAAAGTCGAAACCGTGCATTCGTTCCTGAACATGCTCGTCGCCGGGCTGACGGGTGGCATTTACGAGCCAATGAGCATCAAGGCGACCTGCGCCAGTGGTGGCCGCGCCGCGCTGCCAGGCGCTCCGGAGATCAAGGTGGGCGACGACGCAACGCAGGAGCAGATCATCGATGCGTTCCAACGCGCCGGCGATTTGTCAGTGGCGAGGGGCCAGCCCGTCTACGTTCGTTTCTAGCTGACGGCAGTTACTCGTAGCCCGACCGTCGCGGCTCATACGCCGCGGCGGTCGAGGCTGCGGTATTGAATCGCTTCGCTGACGTGCTTCGGCTCGAGCCCGGCCGCTCCGTCGAGGTCGGCAACGGTACGCGCGATCTTCAGAATTCGGTGGTACGCTCGCGCCGACAATCCCAGCCGTGTAATCGCCGTCTTGAGCAACGCATCCGCGCCGTCCGACACGCGGCAATGCGCGCGAATGTCGCGCGGAGCCATGTGCGCGTTCGCATAGACGCCCGGCCGGTGCGCGAACCGCTCGCGCTGCACGACGCGCGCGCGATCCACCCGATCCCGCATCGCTTCGCTCGGCTCACCGCCGCTGTCGGCGACCAGCGCGCGGTACTTCACGGCCGGAACCTCGAGATGGATGTCGATGCGATCGAGCAACGGGCCCGACACGCGCGCGAGGTAGCGTTGCACCGCGAGTGATCCGCACGCGCAGGTGTGATGGGGATCGCCGAACCAGCCGCAGGGACAGGGGTTCATCGCGGTGGCGAGCATGAACCGCGCGGGGTAGGACAGGCTCATCGCCGCGCGCGCAATGGTCACGACACCGTCTTCCATCGGCTGTCGCAGCACTTCGAGCACATTCTTGCGAAACTCCGGCAGCTCGTCCAGAAACAAGACGCCACCGTGCGCGAGACTGACCTCTCCAGGCCGTGGATAGGAGCCGCCACCGATCAATCCGGCGTCGGAAATGGTATGATGCGGCGCGCGAAACGGCCGCCGCGCGACGAGCGACTCACCCAGGGGGAGCGTGCCCGCGACTGAATGGATCTTGGTCGTCTCCAACGCTTCGTCGAGGCTCATCTTGGGAAGGACGGTGGGGAGCCGGCGCGCGAGCATCGTCTTTCCGGATCCGGGCGGGCCGACCATGAGGATGTTGTGACCGCCGGCGGCGGCGACCTCGAGCGCGCGTTTCGCATGCGCCTGTCCCTTTACTTCCGCGAAGTCGACATCGTCTTTCGCGCGCTCGGCGAACAGCCGCGCCACATCCACGGCGGCGCCGGGCAGCTCGGCCTTCCCATCGAGAAAGTCGGCGATTTCCGCAAGACATGCGGCGCCCAGGACTCTCAGACCCTCCACGACGCCGGCTTCCGGAAGGTTTTCCTTGGGCAGGATGAGGGCTTCGACGCCTGCCATGCGGGCCGCGAGTGCGACAGGCAGCGCGCCCCGAATCGGGCGAATGGCACCCTCGAGACCGAGCTCCCCCAGCACCGCGATGTTCCCCAGGCGAGTCGCCGCGACCTGCTCTGTCGCCGCGAGGATCCCCAGGGCGATAGGGAGATCGAAGGCCGACCCTTCTTTTCGTATGTCCGCGGGCGCGAGATTGACGGTGATGCGCTTGAGGGGAAAGGTGAAGCCGGTATTGGCCAAGGCGGAATAAACCCGGTCCCGTCCCTCCCTTACGGCTCCCTGCGGCAAGCCGACCGTCACGAACGTCGGCAACCCGCTGGCGATGTCCGTCTCGACATCCACCAGATACGCATCGATCCCGAGGACGGCGGCGGAGCGGACGCGGGCGAGCATGGCCGAGGCTACATTTTTGATCGTGCCAGGGGGTAGCCAAAAATCCGCCCCCGGGGTCTAAATGACGCCATGGGTCCGCTATGCGTATAGAGATCGTGCCTTTTCGACTCGGTTTGCCGTCTGCCGCGATCGTCCTCCTCGCGGGCCTAGCCGGCTGCGGCTCACCACGCGGCGCGGCGGCTCCCAAGGTCCCCGTCAGCGTCGCGCGCGTGGAGCGCCGGTCCGTCCCCTACGAGCTCGGCGCGAACGGGACGGTCGAGCCACTTCGTTCGGTGGATGTGCGGCCTCAGGTGAATGGCACGATCCTGCGCGTTCATTTCGCCGAAGGTGATGAGGTAACCGCCGGCCAGGTCCTGTTCGAGATCGATCCCCGTCCCTACAGCGCCGCGCTGCAGCAAGCCGAAGGAAAGTTGCTCGGTGATCTGACCCAGGCGGCGAGCGCGGCACGCGAAGCCGCGCGCTATCGTCAGCTGGCGGCGACCAATACCGTCACGCAAGAGGATTACGAGCAAAAACAGGCGACGGCCGACGCTACCGCCGGCATGGTACGCTCCGATTCCGCCGGCGCCGCGATCGCGCGTCTCAACCTCGAGTATGCGACCGTGCGCGCGCCCATCGCCGGCCGCACGGGACGCATCCTGCTCCACGAGGGCAACCTCGTGCGCGCCGGCACCGATGCCCTCGTGTCGATCATCCAGCTGCGGCCCATTCTGGTCCGGTTCGCGGTCCCCGCCGTCAATCTGCCGGCCCTGCGCCAGCGGGCTGGCCAGGCGTTGACGGTTCTCGCATTGCCGGCACGCGACTCGGCCACTGCCGTGCAGGGCGTGTTGTCCTTCGTCGACAATCAGGTGGACACGGCGACGGGGAGCGTCCTGCTCAAGGGTCGCTTTACGAACCGCGAGGGCACGCTCTGGCCTGGCGAGTTCGTCAGCGTGACGCTCGTCCTGGGCACGCAGCCCGACGCGATTGTCGTGCCCAGCCAGGCCGTCCTGCAAGGCCAGCAAGGCACGTACGTCTTCGTCGTCAATGGCGACGGCACGGCGTCGACGCAGTCGGTGACGGTCGAGCGCACGCTCGACAGCCTGACGATCGTCGCCGGACTTCCCGCTGGTGCGCTGGTCGTGACGGACGGTCAGCTGCGCCTCACGCCCAACTCGAAGGTCGATATCCGCGGCGGACCGACGACCGAAACGGCCGGCGGTGGAACTGAGGTGAAGTGAGCATCTCGGGACTGTTTATTCGGCGGCCGGTGGCCACCACGCTGGTGATGCTCGGCATTCTCATGTTCGGGATCATGGCGTATCGGCTGCTGCCGGTGAGTGATCTCCCGAACGTCGATTTCCCGACGATCACCGTCTCGGCCGGTCTGCCGGGCGCGAGCCCACAAACGATGGCCGCCGCCGTCGCAACGCCCCTCGAAAAGCAATTCTCGACGATCGCGGGGCTCGATGCCATGACGTCATCGAGCACGCTCGGCGGTACCAACATCACGCTGCAGTTCACGCTGTCGCGCAACATCGATGCGGCCGCGCAGGACGTGCAGTCCGCGATCTCCAAGACGTTGCGCCAGCTGCCGCCGGGAATTCAGCCGCCATCGTACCAGAAGGTGAACCCCGCCGATTCGCCGATCCTCTATCTCGCGTTGACGTCAACGACGATGCCGCTGCCGGCGCTCGACGAGTACGCTGAGACATTTCTCGCGCAGCGCCTCTCTACGGTGAGTGGCGTGGCACAGGTGCAGGTGTACGGATCCCAGAAGTATGCTGTGCGCATCCAGGTGGATCCGAAGGCGCTGGCGACACGCGGGATTGGATTGGACGAGGTCACGAGCGCCGTATCGGCCGGCAATCCCAATCTCCCGACGGGAACGCTGTGGGGACCGCAGCGCGCCTACACCGTGCTGGCCGACGGCTCGATCTCGAGCGCGCCCGAATTTCGTAAGCTCGCGGTGACCTATCAGAACGGCACGCCCGTGCGCCTCCAAGACGTCGCGCGCGTGCTGGACGACGTGCAGGACAACCGCACGGCCAGCTGGTTCGACGGCCGGCGCGCGATCGTGTTGGCGATCCAGCGCCAGCCGGGCACCAACACCGTGCAGGTGGCGGACGCAGTGAAAGCGACGGTCGCGGGGCTCGCATCGCAGCTGCCCGCGTCGGTTGAAGTCAGTACTCTCTACGACCGCTCGACGTCGATCCGGCAGTCGGTGAACGACGTACAGCTGACCCTGTTCATCACGCTGTGCTTGGTCGTCCTCGTGATCTTCCTGTTCCTGCGGAATCTGTCGGCGACTGTGATCCCGAGCCTGGCGTTGCCGTTCTCCATCATCGGCACGTTTTCGGTGATGTACCTGATGGGCTACAGCCTCGACAACCTCTCGCTGATGGCCCTCACGCTGTCGGTCGGATTCGTCGTCGACGACGCGATCGTCATGCTCGAGAACATCGTCCGCCATCTCGAAATGGGAAAACGGCCCATGGAGGCCGCGCTCGACGGCGCGCGCGAGATCGGCTTCACCATCGTGTCGATGACGCTCTCGCTCACCGCGGTGTTCATTCCCATCCTGCTCATGGGCGGGATCATGGGCAGGCTCTTCCACGAATTCGCCGTCACGATCGGCGTCGCGATCCTCGTGTCGGGATTTGTCTCGCTGACACTCACGCCGATGTTGTGCAGCCGCTTCCTCCGTCCGCCGAAGGAAGAGCGGCACGGCCGTTGGTACGAGGCAACGGAACGGATCTACCAGCGCAGCTTGGCATGGTACGAGCGCTCGCTGAACTGGGTGATGGATCATCGCCCGGGCACGATGGTCTTTTCAGCTGGTATTCTCGTCGCGATGGCCGGGTTGTTCGTAATCGTCCCCAAAGGCTTCATTCCGACCGAGGATACGGGCCAGATCCAGGGAACGACCGAAACGCTCGAGGGCAGCTCGTACGAGGCCATGCGCGATCACCAGCTCGCGGTCGCCGATATTCTGCGCCGTGATCCCAACGTCGACCACTTCATGTCGTCGATCGGCGGCGGCACGATGAACCAGGGACGCGTGAGCCTGCGGTTGAAGCCGCGCGGTAGTCGCCCCACCGCCGACGCCGTGATCCGCGAGCTGATGCCAAAGCTCAACAGCATCCCGGGAGTCCGGACCTATCTGCAGGTTCCACCGGTGATTCGTATCGGCGGCCGGCCCACCAAGACCCAATACCAATTCACGCTGCAGAGCGCCGACATCCAAGCGCTCTACGACAACGCGGCGAAGCTCGAGGCGGCTTTGCGGCGGCTGCCCAGTCTGCAGGACGTCACCACCGATCTGCAGATCAAGAATCCTCAGGTGAGCGTGCGCATCGATCGGGATCGGGCGACGAGCCTGGGCGTCTCAGTCCAGCAGATCGAGCAGGCGCTCTATGACGCGTATGGCTCGCGCCAGGTATCGACGATCTACACGCCGAACAATCAGTATTGGGTGATCCTCGAGCTGCTGCCCGAATACCAGCGCGACCCTGCCGCGCTGCAACTGCTGTATCTGCGCTCGCAGCGCGGCAATCTCGTGCCGCTGACGTCCGTCGCTTCCGCGTCGCCGGATGTCGGCCCGTTGAGCGTGAACCACAGCGGCCAGCTGCCGTCGGTCACCCTGTCGTTCAATCTGCCGCCCGGCGTCTCGTTGGGCGCGGCGGTGAACGAAGTCGAGAAAACGGCCCGGCAAACGCTGCCCTCGACGATCAGCACGGGATTCTCCGGAACGGCGCAGGCGTTTCAGGCGAGCCAGCAGGGTTTGGCGCTGCTGCTGCTGCTCGCGGTCCTAGTCATCTACATCGTGTTGGGCATTCTGTACGAAAGCTTCGTGCACCCGCTGACGATCCTCTCGGGTCTTCCGTTCGCGGGTTTCGGCGCCTTGCTGACGCTCGTGGTATTTCGCACCGAGCTCAGCGTGTACGCGTTCGTGGGCGTGATCATGCTCGTCGGTCTCGTGAAGAAGAACGCGATCATGATGATCGACTTCGCGCTCGATGCCGAGCGCAATGAGCGCAAGACGCCCCGCGAGGCGATCCTGCAGGCGGCCAGCGTGCGCTTCCGGCCGATCATGATGACCACGATGGCCGCTTTGATGGGCACGCTCCCCATCGCGATCGGCTGGGGCTCCGGCGCTGAGTCGCGACGGCCGCTCGGTCTTGCCGTGGTCGGCGGGTTGGCCTTCTCTCAGATCATCACGCTCTACGTCACGCCGGTCGTCTACACGTACCTCGATGCGCTGCAGCAGCGCTTTGGACGACGCGCCGGGCGCACGGTTCCGGAGCCCGCCGCGGCCGATTGACGCTCTCGACAAAAAGCCCCCTCCCCGCAACGCGGAGAGGGGGCGAGGGCATGAGGTCAGTTCACCGCAGGCCGATCGAAATCCCCACCTGAAAGACGCGCTGCTCAACCGGCGTTTCCACCTGCCGCGCCGAGAATGAGCCGTCCGGATTCTGTGTGAAGCCGCCGGCGGGAACGTATTTCACGCGGTCGTGGCGCACACCGCGAACCCCAAGATCGATCGCGATCGGTGTCCGGCCGTTGGAGATGCCGAGCAGCACGCCACCGCCGGCCGAGGTCGTGGTGGTGAAATGGCCATCGAGGAAGTAATTGGAATTGCAGCCGCAGCTGCTGTTCACCGAGCTCCAGAACAACGATCCACCGATCGTCGCAAAGCCATAAACGCGTAGCGCTCCTTGTCCCAGCGTCAGCTGCGGACCCGCGCCGAGCGACCCGATCTGTGAGACGGTCGAGATGCCATACCCCTGATTTTGCGAATCGTACAGCATCCAGCCGCCGTCCACGCGTAGCGCCAGCGTGCCGCCGCTGGTAACGCCCCACAGTGAGATGCCCGCTGCCGCGTTGCCGGTGTTCCGGAACGCGCCAAGCGGCTGTGCGAAGACCACGTTGGCCCCCAGGCTTCCACGATTGCCCACCTCGCGGAGGGCGGACCGCTGTGCGGAAAGAGAAGACGCAACCGCCACGAGACCCAGCACCGCCATGCTGATCCGCCACATAATCGCCGTCCTGTGAAAGTGGTAATGGTCGCCCCTGCGCCGTGGCGGACAGGCAATGCATATGCCAAGCTTTTTGGCCTGTGGCGGCGGAGTGGCCTGACCCCTAAACAGGACAGTCGAGGGCGATGATGGACCAGATCAGCTACGACGATTTCGCGAAGACCGACATCCGCGTCGGCCGCATCGTGCAGGTAGAGGACTTCCCGCAGGCACGGAAACCGGCCTACAAGCTGCGCATCGATTTCGGCCCGGCGATCGGCATCAAGAACTCGAGCGCGCAAATCACGAAGTACTACGATCCAAAGGATCTGGTCGGAAAGCTCGTACTTGGCGTCGTGAATTTTCCGCCGCGCCAGATTGCTACGTTTTTTTCGGAGGTGTTGACCCTAGGAGTGATTCTTGGGGAAGGCGATATCTGCCTCGTCCAGCCCGACCGTAACGTGCCGCTCGGTTCCTCGATTCGCTGAGGTCGCGCCAAATCGCTTTTCTACGTAGTCGTCGAGGATGCGCAGGAAATCGACGACGATGGTATCGCCTTTCAGCGTGACCTTGAGCGCGCCGTCGACATATACGGGTGCCTTCGGCTCTTCCGCCGTACCCGGCAATGAGATTCCGATGTCGGCGTGCTTCGATTCGCCCGGTCCGTTCACGACGCAGCCCATCACCGCGACCCGCAGCTCCTCCGAGCCGGGGTAGCGCGCCTGCCACACCGATCGGCGGTCGCGCAGATACGTCTGAATCTCCTCCGCCATCTCTTGAAAGAAGGTGGAGGTCGTGCGTCCGCAGCCCGGACACGCCGTGACCTGCGGCGTGAAGCTCCGCAGACCGAGTGATTGGAGAACCTGCTGCGCGACCTGGACTTCCTCGGTGCGATCCCCACCGGGACGCGGCGTCAACGACACGCGAATCGTGTCGCCGATGCCTTCCTGAAGCAGAATCGACAGCCCCGCCGTGCTGGCGATGACGCCCTTCGTGCCCATTCCCGCCTCGGTGAGGCCGAGGTGGAGTGGATAATCGGAGCGGGTCGCCAGGATTCGGTAGACCGCAACCAGATCCTGCACACCCGAGACTTTCGCGGACAGAATGATGCGATCGTGCGGCAATCCGCATTCCTCGGCGAGCTCGGCCGAACGCATGGCGCTCTCCACCATGGCGTCCATCGTGACCTCGGGCGCATCGCGCGGCTCCGGCAGAGCGGCATTGGAATCCATCATCTCGGTCAGTAGCTGTTGATCGAGACTGCCCCAGTTCACGCCGATGCGAACGGGTTTTCCCGCTTCGATCGCGACCTGCACGATCGTGCGGAAGTTTTCGTCGCGGCGTTTGGTGCCGACATTGCCGGGATTGATGCGGTACTTGGCCAGTGCGCGCGCGCACGCGGGATGCTTTGTCAGCAGCAGATGGCCGTTGTAGTGGAAGTCCCCGATCACCGGGACGTCGACCTCGGCGACGATGGCGGGCACGGCGCGCGCGGCGTCGTCCGTATTGACCGTCACGCGCACGAGCTCACTGCCGGCCGCATGCAACGCGCGCACCTGCGCGGCGGTGGCGGCCACATCGGCCGTATCGGTGTTGGTCATGGATTGGACGACGATCGGGTGCGCACTGCCAACCAAAACGCCGCCTACACTGACCGTGACGGTAGAACGTCGCGTAGTCACGAGCACGAAATATAGATGCCCGCGGAAGGTACTGCTCTCGTTAGAAGATTCTGTCCTCGACGACGACGCGAATCACCAGTGCCGTGAGCACGCCTTTGCCCGTCACGGGCGTAGCACCGCTGTTCGTTCCAATGGCGGCGATGCGGATCCACACGGTCTGTTGGGTGAACAGGCCGTTGACGGTACTGGAGAGGTCCCCGCTAATGACGACCGGAACGGGCCCCTGGACGCCACTGACGGCTTTGGGCGAGACCTGGAGCGCGGCCGGCGTGGTGTATGTAGACGCCGAGTCAGCGGCGAAGAAAAGCGCAAGCCCGATCGAGCCCATCCCCCCCGTATTGAACAGATTCGCATTGCCCGTGGTGATCCGCACCGAGTCCACGATCGATTTTCCGAACCCAGGCGGCAGATTGATTTTTTGGACCGTGGAAGCAGACCCGCCACCCGGCGGAATGATGTAGGGAATGGTGTCCCTGCCCGTTCCGGACATGAAACTGTAGGCGTCCACGTTGAAGATCGCTTTGCCCGTGCCGCAGGCTGCGATCGCCAACGCTAATAGGGCGGTCACAAAAGGCTTCATGCGTCGCTCCTAGTAGACCGAAATCGACGTCGCCATCGTGATGGCGCGTTGTGGTGACAACGAATTGCTGTGCGTCCAGAAGCCCACGTCTAGCCCGAACGGCCCCAGTCGCAACCCGCCACCCCAACCGAATTGCACGCGTTTGCGCTGATCGCGCGAGATGCCGCCCCGTACCGCGAACGGCCCTGTGCGCTGTTCGACGCCCACGTGGATGGCGGTTCCCCGCCCCGAGTTCACGACGTCGCCGCCGACCGTTGTCCCCGTGCCCATCCGCATGGCGGCGTTGGCGATGTAGGTGACCGGCATCTTCGTCTTGCTCTGGACATGGTTGTTGAGCAGGGTCGTTGTGACCGAGTCCGTCGCCGGATTGTAGTGGATGCGCTGGACCTTGGTGTCGGACCACGTGAGCTCGGCGCCGATGTCGTTCGCGCCGAATCCCACCTCGAAGGGCCCGGTGATCCACGCGATGCCGGCATCGCCTCCGACACCGTGGCCAAAGGGCTTGTTGGAGGTGTACAGCGTGTCGTCCAGAATCCCGAGCGGCGTGTTCCCGAAGATCGGGTTGCCCGTAGTGAATCCCGCCGGGCCCCTGCCGCGCGCGTAGGTGCCACCCATGTAGTAGTGCCCCGCGACGCCGACATAGATGCCGTCGTCGGCATCGTCGGTCCCGCCGCCGGTGCCGCGCATCACCCGCGTCGCGAAGCTGACCGTGGGCGCAAAGCCGGCCTGCGCCACGCCGTCGCCGAGGATGGTGTAGTTCGTGGATGGCAGGAAACCGACCACCGTGTCCGTGAGCGCCCGCCGCAACAGACTGTCGAGCGTGAAGCCGACGTCGTACTGCAGGAATCCCATGACGCCGACGTGAAAGCCGGCAAAACCCACTCCCGCGTCGAGCAGCCGGCTCGTCGTTCCGAGTCCGAACTTGTCTTCAGGAATCAACACCCGCGTAGCGCCGAGATTCATGATGAGCTGATTCTTGCCGATCGTGAACTCGACGTTGTTGGTAGGCGTGGGCGCTGCCTTCACTTCATAGAAGATCGGCGGATTGAAGATCAGGTTCATGAGCTCGACGGGATTGAACGCCGCTGACTCGGGAGTGAAAGTCGGATCGTGACTGAGCTGGCTGAGCGGGTGGTCCTTGAGGAACTTAATCAGGCCGAGCGGCACCGGGATCGAGAACTTGGGGGCGCCGGTGATGTTGCTACGGTTCTTGACGGCCCGATATGCGGGGTTGTAGCGACGCACATTGCCGTCGCGACTCAGCGAGACGCCTCCCATGCCGATGCGACGCGCGTCGAATGAGAATTGCGCGTGCGCCGCTCGGAGGGGAGCGAGTACGAGCACGGCAAGCGTAAGAGCGACGACTCCGGTTCGCACAGGGCACCTCGGACGGGGGAAAGGCCGCCACAACTTTGCACATTGTGTCCGTTTTTTCCATCGTGAGGTGTGAGGAAGGTCACCCGGCGGCGTCGCCGGCGGCCGATTGCAGCGTCAGAGTGACCCGTGTCCCTTTGCCGGGGTCGCTTTCGAGCGTAATGACGCCGCCCCAGCTCTCGACCAGGCGGCGCGAAATCGCCAATCCTAACCCGGCGCCGCTCGACGTCGTCGAGAATGTGGGTTCAAAGACGCGGGGCAGCGCGTCCGCCGGGATGCCACGGCCGTCGTCCGCCACGGTGAGTTGACGGCCGCTCGCGGCCACCTGCACGGTCACGCGCTTTGCGTCCGCGTTTCGGGCATTCTCGAGCAGATTCACGAGCACTTCCTTCACTTCATCCTTGCGCGCCAGCGCAGGTGCGGGGACGCCGTTCGTCGCACGCACTTCAAACCGCGTCCCCGAGCCAAGATCGTAGAGTTGCACCACCTCGCGGGCGGTTGCCGCGAGGTCGACGGCCTCGAGCGGCAGTTGCTCGGCGTCGGGAAGCGGCGCGCCAAACCGCGAGAAGGCGCGAGCGATGCCGTCCAGCCGGTCGATCTCGGTCAGAATCCGCGCTGACGTTTCATTGAGCGTCGTTTCAAACGCCGTCGATTGCGTCTTCCCCCGTACCCGTTGCAGATGCTGAATGCCGAGGCGAATCGGCGTCAAGGGATTCTTGATTTCGTGGGCCACCTGGCGTGCCATTTCTCCCCAGGCGAGCACGCGCGCGGCCCGCGTCAACGCGGTCGCGTCGTCGAGCGCGATGACGCAGCCATCAGGCGCGGGGCCGAGCAGTGCGAGCTGCAGCCGGATCTGGCGACCGCCGACTTCGAACTCACGCTCGGCGATCACGTCGCGGTTTGCGGCAATGAACTCGGCGACGGCCTGCCACACCGGCGCCCACGCCGCGGGCGTTGCCTGTGGCAGCACATCCCCGGGCGCCAAGGTTTCGGCACCGCCCACGACCAGCTCCGAGGCCCGCGGGTTCGCCATCGTTACGCGGAGCGCGTCGTCGACCGCGATGACACCCGTCGCCACGTTGGCGAGGACGCGCGCGCTCCGCTGCCGCGCTTCCTCGAGCGCGGCCTGACTGCGCCGCACGTCGGTAACCATGCGGTCGAACGCGGTGAGCACCGGTTCGAATTCACGGGGCGTGCCGGGCGGAAATGCCGGCGGCTCACTGCCCCGGCCCACAGCAATGGCCGCCTCGCGCAGCGCGGCGACCGGTTTCGCGAGCCGGCGCGCCGCGAGGCCGGCAAGGTAGATCGCGGCCACCAACCCGACGAGCGTCGCCAGCAGGATGCCGAAGGTGAGATCCTCCCGCTGCTCCCGAATGCGCTCGTCGTCCAACAGCTGCGGCACTGCCAGCACTCCCTGCTCACCGGGTGGACCCGGCGCAACGACGAGAAAGCCGACGCGGGTCGGCCGGCCGCCGGTTCGCGCGTCGATGGTCGTCTCGAGCTCGTCCTCGAGTGTGCCCCGGAAGACCTGGGGAGCGAGAAATGGATCGACCAAACCGAGCTCCGCCAGTACCGGCGAGCTCGTGGCCACGAGTACGCCACGGCGATACAGCCACAATTCGGCGTCGAGCCGGCGGCCCAACTCGACCAGGGAGCGAGCGATCGTCTCGGGCGGATCTTGGGCGACGGTTTCGGCGCCGGCGGCGGCGTCGCGGAGCGTCTGGCGAATGAGCAGATCGCCGGAGCGACGGGCATCCTCGGCCAGGTCGGTAAAGCTCCACGCCGCAAATCCGAGGACTGGCAAGACGAAAAACGTGATGAGCACAGACGTGAGCTGCACGCGATAACTGGTCTGCAGCGTCGTCACAAAAGCAGGGATCCGCGGCCGCCAGCCTTCCGCGGTGACGAGTCCGAACAGCCAGAACCCGCCCAGCAGCGCGACGTCGAGTAAGACGACGAGTGCGCCGCGCACCAGCAATGCCCACGGCCCGCGCAGGTCCACCCGTGTGTGCACGTGCCGGATCCCGCCCCGGAGATTGATCAATCGCTCTCCCCGCGCTGTCCATTGATCGCGGCGCCATTCCACAACAGGTCCGACGTTCGCGGCGGTGGTCGGGACCGGGAGTGACAGGGAAATCGTGTACGGAGCCGTCGCTTCCACATCATTGCGCAGGAATCGCGCGACGCGCTCCGGGGCTAGCAGCCCGGTCCTCGGACCGACGCCGACGGTTAGTACCGTTCGGTTCCGCAGCGGCACCACCAGGACATAGTGAATGCCCGGTATTCTCTCCAACCGTTCGATGCACGGCTCGTCTACCGCGGACCGCGCGAGCGCCGCGAGATCCGCCAGCGACAGATCGAGCTGCGCCAATCGCAGCTCGGCGAGAGGCCGGGCATCGGGACCAGCACCCCAGAGCGCCAGCATCGCCGGGTAGTCTTCGGCCACGAGTGGCGAGGAGACCCACAGCGCGTACAGATCTCCCGCACTGGTCGGTGGCGGACTCGACAGCGCATTGATCCGCTGGCCGAATCGTTCGAGCAGCGCGACCGCGACGGCATCGCCCTCCTGTCCTAGTCGCAGCGCGTCGCGACTCGCGAGGGACAGCCGACCTTCGACCGCCGCACCCCACGCGAGCAGCGCCGCCGCCGTGCCCGCGACGATCGCCATGCCGGCGAGCGCCCAGCGTCGCGGCGCCGGCAGAATCACACCGAAGAGCGCGGGGAGCCACAGAAACGTGTACCACTCCGGCCATGCCCCATGCGGGTCCCACAACCAGAGGCCACCGATCGCCGCCAGCGCGCCCCAGGCACACGCCGCCGGAATCACCCACGACACGCGCTGTGGCTCAGCGGCACCACGGACCAACGCGGCGGCAAGCAGAATCAACGCCATCGCCGTCACCGCCAGCGCGGCCTGCCATGACAGCCACAACCCCAGGCTGACGCCGCTCGCCGGCGGCGCGATGCCGCGACCGAAGTAGCGCACCACGTAGGGCGCCGCGACCATCAGCAGCAGTGCCGCCACGATTCCCCACCACCGTCGCTCAATGCCGCGTCTCCATAACCACCCCGCCGCGACGAGCAGCAGCACGCCCCCGACGAGCAGCGCCCCAGCGGACGCTCCGATGATCGGGACCGGCCTGTAGAATGTCGCGGGGGAGAACAGCGCGGCCGGTCCCACCGGCGCGCGCAGTAATGTCCATGCCGCGACGAGGAGGACCCCCGAGCGCCACGCGCCGGGCGCAGCGACGAGCAGCAGCGCAAGCATCACGCCGAGCGTGATCCGAGCGAGCCACGCGGTACGAGCCAGCGCCGCGAGCTTCGCATCGCCTTGCGAAGGGGGAATCGTGAGAACCGAAAACAGATCGGCGCTCTCGCACGGCGTCGAGGGCTCGTGCGGCTTGCAGATCTCGAAGACGCTCGAGTCACGCGGACCCGCGCCGGGGGGGAAGAATCGCAACGAGACACCGTGATCGCGCGCGAATACCGCGCCGAACGAACGCTCGGCCTCGGGAACGGCGGGAGCCGCGGACAACAGCACGCTGCCGACCGACGTGCCACGCCGCGCCTGGCGGCGTGCCTCGAGCACCGCGTAGAATGGAGTCATGACCGCATGCAACTCGGTCGTGTCTTGCGCGGGCAGCGTGCGGCGGCGTCCCGCCCAGGCGACAGGATGCGGATCCGGATCGCCCTGGAGCACGGTCACGCCGCGCTCGAGCGGGGGGCCGGCGATTACTGCGTCGTGCAGCTCGTCGAACGCTCCTTCTTGGGGGAGCAACGATGCTTTTGAGCCGCGCTCCGCCAGACGCCGGGCCTCGGCGATGGCGCGCCCCAATGAGGTCTGCAACGCCCGCGACGCGGCCGTGACGCGCCGCTCGCGCAACGATGGCCAGCAACATTCGACGCGCCATATCTGGAAGGCGCCGCTGACCAGCACGACCCCCAGTACCAGACTGGCGAGGGCCGCAGCGATCGTGAGCAGTGGGCGCCGCGGGCGGGTGAGCGCAAGCGCGACCGCGGCGATTCCCGCCGCGCCCGCAAGCCAGGCCCAGATGCCCACGTCGCCGCGCAGCCACTCCGCAGCCGCGAGGCTCGCAGCACAGCCGGCGATTACGACGTGAGCTTGCCTCTGCATTTGAGCGTTCTCACCCCCGAGGCCGTCCGCATCGCCATCGCGCGCGATTCACGGCTCCTGGTGCCCGTCGGCACCTGCGAACAACATGGCCCTCATCTGCCGCTCGGCTGCGACACCATCATCGTCGAGCGGCTCGCCGATGATCTGTCCTCAACATTCGGCGTTTTGCGCGCGCCGACCGTATCCTACGGTGTGAATACTGCCACCAAACGCCCCTATCCCGGCAATGCCAGCGTGCGCCGGAAGACGCTGCACCGCTGGATGAATGATCTGCTCGGCTCCTGGGAGCAATGCGGCGTCGACCCTTTCATTATTCTCACGGCTCACGGCCACGACCCCCACCAGGAGGCTCTGTCTACGCTGCGCACGCGGCGCGCGCGCGTATTCACCGTCGATGTCTTCGCCCTCGATTTCACGGGCTTTCTCGAAGATCCCGCCGGTCCGACGCATGGCGGCGAGCTCGACACGTCGTTGATGCTCTACATCGCCCCGGAGCTCGTGCGCATGGACCTGGCACAGGACTTTCCCCTGACGGCCCGTCAGGTAGCCCGGTACCGCCGCCGTGCATCGGGATCTGTCCCGGCCCTTTCCCCTGGATCCGTTGGTCGCCCGACGCTTGCGTCTGCCGAAAAGGGGGCGCGCCTGTATAAGATGATTCATGACCGCATTGCCACGCGAGTGTTGGGTGGGGGAACCGTAGCCGCGTGACCGCCCTGCTCATCCTGGCACTCCTTCAGGTGGGGAATACTGTCGATGAAGGGGTGTTCGCCATCCGGGTAGATACGCTGGAAGTCGCCCGCGAGTCCTTCCGGTTAAGCCACGGCCGTTTATCGCGCGGCGACGCCGGCTGGAGTCTCGCCACCACGATCCGCTACGATCGTGCGCGTCCGGTCATCGTGCTCGCACCCATTCTCGAAGTAAACAGCGACACCATGCCCGTGACTCTGCAGTACGACGTCGCCGATCCCCGGCAGCCCTCGCGCATCCTCGGCGAGCTCGGACGCGGCCGGTTCACCGTCCGGTTCGTGGCCCGCACCATGGAGCGCGCGCGCGAATTCCCCATTGGACCGCGAACGGTCGTGCTCGACGACTCCGTTTTCGCTCTCTATGTCTTCGCCGCCTGGATGGCAGCGTCCGAAGTCGGTGAGGTCACGGCGATCCTGCCCCGTTCTTTGCGGCGCGAGACCATGCAAATCCAGGATCACGGACTGACCGCGACCACCGTCAATCATGACTCCGCCCGGCTCCGCCACATAACCGTGAGCGGCGGCGCCGCCGGAACCGTGCACCTCTGGCTCGATCCTGCGGGTCGGCTCATGAAACTCGAGATTCCCTCCCGACGTCTAAGCGCGGAGCGACTCGCCGGCAGTTGATCTCTTGCTGTCGTTGCTCCCCAGACTAGGTTCCTGTCGCAGGCCGAAACCGCCTTCTGTAGGTGCGCGTATGGGCTTCGACCTCACGACATATCTTTTAGCAAGGACGACCATGAAATACGTGTCGATCGCGGCAGGCCTCCTTGCGTGCCCTGCCGCCCTCGCTGCACAACAGCCCTCAGCACCTACCAAACCGACCGTCACCGCGGCGCTTTCACTCGCGGACGCGATAGCCGTGGCGCGGGATAACAACCCCACCTACCGCCAGGCCGTGAACAACGGCGGACCCGCGGCGTGGGGCGTGCGCAATGCCTACTCGAGCCTCCTGATTCCCACCCTGACCGCCTCCGGCGGCATGTCGTATACGGGGCCGGGCTCGCAGACCTTTTTGACACAGAGCTTCTCCCAGTCGGTGTCCACCGTCTCTTCATTCTATGATCTGGGGCTCTCCTGGCAGCTTTCGGGCACGACGTTGTCGCAGCCGGGGCTCGCCAAGGCGCAACAGCACGCCGCTGACGCGGACATCGCCGGCGCGCAGAATGTGCTCATCACCAGCGTCAAGCAGCAGTACCTCACCGTTCTGCAGGCACGCGCGCAGGCGGATCTCGCAAAGAAGACCCTCCAGCGCAACGAGGAGTTCTTGAAGCTCGCGCAGGCGCGTTACAGCGTGGGCCAGGCGACGCTGATCGATGTCCGCCAAGCGCAGGTCGCACGCGGCCAGGCGGCAGTCGGGCTCTTGCGGGCGGAGACACAGGTGAGCGTTGAGAAGCTGCGGTTGTTCGAGCAGATGGGTGTGACACCACCGGTGGACGTCGCGTCCGTTCAGTTGACGGACTCGTTCGCGGTCGAAGCGCCGACATGGAACCTCGGGGAATTGCTGACGATGGCGGAGCAGCAGAATCCGGCGCTCAAAGCGTTGCGGGCGCGCGAGGGCGCGGCATCATGGGGTGTTCGCGCCGCAACCGCGAGCTACGGTCCCGCGGTCTCCGTCTCCGCGGGGTGGTCGGGATTCACCCAGCAATTCACCAACATTGATGCGATTCGGCGCAACGAGCAGTTACAGCTTCAGCAGCAGCTGACGGCGTGTAACGAGACAAATCAGATCCGACTCAATGCAGGGCTACCTGCTTTGGACTGCAGCATCTATCAATGGGGCTCGAGCTACGAGCAGACGCTGGTCTCACGCAACTCCGTCTTTCCGTTCCATTTCACGCAGCAGCCCTTCCAGGCGCGGCTGACCGTGACCCTGCCGATCTTTACAAACTTTGCGCAGGAGCTGCGTGTCTCACAGGCACGGACTCAGCGCAACAATCTCGACGAGCAGGCGCGGGCACGCGGTCTGGGTGTGCACACCGAAGTGAGCCAGGCGTTCCTCACGCTGCAGACGGCGTTCCGGACTGTGGGGCTGCAGGACACCAACCGGGCCGCCGCCCGTGAGCAGCTGCAGCTCGCCACCGAGCGCTACCGCGTGGGGTCGGGCACGTTTTTCGAGCTGTTGGATGCGCAAGTCGCGGCGCTGCGCGCGGAAAGCGACTACGTGAACGCGACGTACGACTACCACAAGGCCTTGGCCGCGCTCGAAGCCGCGGTCGGCCGCAGTTTGCGATAACCGAGAGGATCGAGTCGACATGTCCAAGCGGAACAAGGTGCTGTTGGGTGGCGGCGGGGCCGTACTCCTCGTCCTGCTGGTGATCGTCAGTGCCAGCGCCAAGCGCGAAAAGGGCGTCGAAGTGCGGTTCGAGACCGTCGGACGCCGCGATCTCGTCGCCGCCGTCACCGCCAGCGGAAAGATCCAGCCCAAGAAGAAGGTGGACGTCAGCGCCGACATCACGGGCCGAATCACTCGCATCGGGGTGCGCGAGGGCGACTTCGTACAGAAGGGTCAGTTCCTGCTGCAGATCGACCCGACCGTGTACGAGGCGAATCTCCAGCGCGCCAGCGCCGCGATGTCGTCGGCGCAGGCCGGCGCCGTCCAGGCGCGCGCCACGCGCGATCAGTCGCAGCGCGCGCTCCAGCGCACCAAAGAGCTGCGCGAGCAAAACCCCAACCTGATTTCGCCCGAGCAGATGGAGCAGGCGCAGACGGCCTTCGACGTCGCCGACGCGAATTTGACGGCGTCGCAACATCTCGTCGATCAGTCGCGCGCCGGGTTGCAAGAGGCGCGTGACCAGATGGCCAAGACGCATCTCGTCGCGCCGATGGCGGGACGCGTCACTCGACTCGCCGTCGAGGAAGGCGAAGTCGCGGTACCCGGCACGTTCTCGCGCGAGACCGGCCTGTTGCTCACGATCTCCGACCTGTCGGTGATCCAGGTGAAGGTGCAAGTCGACGAGACTGACGTGGTACGGCTGCACTTGGGGGATTCGGTGGACGTCACGATCGACGCCTTCCCCGACACGACGTTTGTCGGTCGAGTCACCAAGGTGTCCAACAGCGCGATCCTGACGGCGGCATCGGCCGCAACCGGGCAGAACGACCGCGCAGTCGACTATCAGGTCGAGATCACGCTCGCCAATCCCCCGTCCGAGGTCAGGCCGGATCTTTCCGCTACCGCGCGTATCGTGACGGACACTCGCAAGCAGGCGCTCGCGATTCCGATCATCGCGCTCACGGTGCGCGAGAACACGCCCGTGTCGACGGAGCTGCGATCAGCATCGACTTCCCCGCCGGCGGCCGAAGCAGCGACACCAGCAGACACATCAAAGCGAACGAAGAAGAAAGAGTCGGAAGGTGTGTTCATCGTGCACAACGGCGTCGCGACGTTCCGGCCCGTGAAGGTCGGCATCGCCGGCGAAGAGCACTTCGAAGTGGTAAATGGAGTCCATCAGGGTGACACCATCGTCGCCGGCCCGTACCAGGCGGTGCGCGATCTCAAGGAAGGCGCACGCGTGCGTCCCAGCCGGGAATCGAGCGACACGGCGAAGGCGAAACGCTCGTGAGCACGGTGCAGCAGTTCCGCACCGGGGACACGCCGCTCCCCGACGTCATCATCCTGGCCCACAAGCTGACGCGTGAATACGACATGGGCTCCGAGCTCGTGCGCGCGCTCCGTGGTGTGAGCGTGCAGATCCGCAAGAACGAGTATGTGGCGGTCATGGGGCCTTCGGGCTCCGGCAAGTCGACGTTGATGAACCTCGTCGGCTGCCTCGACACCCCTACGAGCGGCGAGTACTGGCTCAACGGCCAGAAAGTGAGTGACCTCGAGGACGACGAGCTGGCGCGCATTCGCAACAAGGAAATCGGGTTCGTCTTTCAGACGTTCAACTTGCTGCCCCGCGCCGACGCGCTGCACAACGTGGAGCTGCCGCTGATCTACGCCGGCCTCTCCGCGCGGAGCCGCCGCGCGCAGGCGGCGCGGGCCCTGGAGCGGGTCGGCCTCGCCGATCGCATGGATCACAAGCCGAACGAGCTGTCGGGCGGTCAACGGCAGCGCGTCGCGATCGCGCGCGCGCTCGTGAACGAGCCCAGCATCCTGCTCGCCGATGAGCCCACCGGCAATCTCGATTCCACGACCAGCTCGGAAATCATGGGCGTGTTCGCGGAGCTGCACCGCCAGGGCCAGACGGTCGTGATGGTGACGCACGAGCAGGACATCGCCGCGCACGCCGCCCGCGTCATCACGCTGCGGGACGGCCTCGTCGCCACCGATCAGCTGAAGGCCGCCTAAGTGCCGATTTTCGAAGCACTGCGTCTCGCCCTCCAAACGATTCGCGCGCAGAAGCTGAAGAGCGGATTCTCCCTCCTCGGGGTCTTCATCGGCGTGGCGTCGTTGATCGGCGCCTGGTCGATCGCCAACGGCGTCAACCGGTACATGACCGAGAAGTTCGCGCAGACGCTCTACGGCGTGAACACCTTTCAATTGCGGCGCCAGCCCATGTTCGTGCCGAACGTCCCGGACTCGGTGTGGCGGTCCTGGAGGCGGCGCCCGCGCATCCGTTTTAGTGACGCCGAGGCGATCAACGAAGGCCTGACGGTTCCCGTGATCACCGCGTGGCAGTCGAGCGATAACGTCACGGTCTCGTTCGCCAACAAAGAGGCGCGAGACATCGACCTCACGGCGGCGAGTGAGCGCTACTTCGAAATCAAGAATCTGCGCATCGCGGTCGGCCGAGCCTTCACGGGCCAGGAGAATCGGTCGGGGGTGCCGGTGGCAGTGCTGGGTGACGCCGTCGCGCAACGCCTGTTCGTCGATCGCCCCCCGTTGGGTCGCAACGTACGCATTGGCGGCGTGCCCTATCGCGTGATCGGCGTCGTCGAGAAGCAGGGCAGCTTGATGGGATTCCCGCTCGATCGTTTTGTCGTCGTGCCCGCACTCTCGCCGGCCCAGAACCTCGTGAATCCCCCCGGGATTCTCGATGCCTTCCTCGTGAAGGCGCGCTCGGACCCCGAGATGCGTGAAGCGATGTCGCAGGCGGAAGGCATCATGCGCAGCCGCCGCCACCTGCGTCCGCGACAGGACGACAACTTCGTGCTGGACACATCGGAAGGCATCCAGCGCTTCTGGGCGGGGATCAGCCGCATCCTCATGATCGTCATGCCCGGGATCGTGATCGTCTCGCTGGTCATCGGTGGGATCGTGATCATGAACATCATGCTCATGGCCGTGGCGGAGCGGACGCGGGAGATCGGCCTGCGAAAATCGCTCGGTGCGCGCCGCCGCGACGTGCTGCGGCAGTTTCTCGCAGAGTCGACGGCGATCGCCGCGGTCGGCGCGGCCTTCGGTATCGTTGCCGGCATTGGTCTGACCGTGTTGATCAACGCGATCTCGCCGCTGCCGGCGAGCGTGTCGCCCACGTCCGTCATCCTCGGTGTCATCATGGGCGCGGGCGTCGGCGTCGTCGCCGGCGTCTATCCCGCCACCCGAGCCGCGCGGCTCGATCCGATCGCCGCGCTGCGTCAGGAGTAACCCGTGACCGCGTTGTTCGAAGGCGTCGGGATCGCGCTCACGTCGCTGCGCGCGCACAAGATGCGCGCCGCGCTCACGATTCTGGGCGTCGCGATCGGCGTCACGGTCGTCATGGTCATCGGTGCCCTGATCAGCGGGTTCAACAAGGGCATCTCGGACATGCTGTCGTCGCTCGGCCCGAAAACGTTCTGGGTCGGGCGCTACTGGGGCGGGCAGAACGACCAGGACCCGGAAGATCCCAATCCATGGCGCCGGCGGCCGCCGATCACGATGGAAGAAGCCAATCGTCTGGCGCAACTCCCGACGATCGCGTTCGTCGTCGTGGACGAATTCACGAGGGCCGACATCGACTTCGAGGGCCACCGCCTCTCGACAATCGGCATCCGCGGTCGCAACGCCGATTGGCCGAAGATCGAAGGCGGCCAGATCAATCCCGGTCGTTCCTTTACCTACCTCGAGGATGCGGCGAACAGCCATGTCGCGGTCGTGAACGACAAGCTCGCCGAGAACCTGTTTGGGCAGCGCGACCCGATGAACCGGCGGATCAGGATCGGTGGGCTGCCGTATGACGTCGTTGGCGTCTACAATCCCCCGCCCCGTCTCTTCGGCGAAGCCGATCGCCCGGAAGTCATGATTCCGCACGGCACCTTCGTGAAGGATCTGCAATTCTGGCCCGGATGGTTGAGCATGTTCGTCGTGCCGCAGGATTCGGTCTCCCTGCAACGCGCGATGGACGATGTGACGATGGCCATGCGGACGATGCGAGGCTTGCGTCCCGGCCAAAAAAGCAACTTCGACGCCATCAGCCAGGACGTGTACGTGCAGGCCATCAACAGCTTCACGCGCGTCGCGCGCGTGCTGATGATCGCGCTGTCGATGGTGGGCCTGATGGTGGGTGGCATCGGTGTCGTGGCGATCATGATGATTTCGGTCACGGAGCGCACCCGCGAGATTGGGGTCCGCAAGGCCCTGGGAGCGACGCGGCGCGAAGTCATGTGGCAATTCCTCGTCGAGGCGGCGACCCTGACGCTCGTCGGCGGCTTCGTCGGCATGGTGTTCGGTTGGCTGATCGCGATCTTGCTGCACAGCTTCACGCCGGTGCCCGCCTATGTGCCGATCGGCTCGATCGTCGTCGCACTGACCGCTGCGGCCGTCACGGGGCTGCTGTTCGGCATTTATCCCGCGAGTAAAGCGGCGCGGCTCGATCCGGTAGAAGCATTGCGTTACGAGTAGATGTCCTTCCTCGAGGCCGTCCGCCTCGCCCTGCAAACCATCCGGGCGCAAAAGCTCAAGAGCACCTTCTCGATTATCGGCGTATTCATCGGCGTGATGTTCCTCATCGCCGTGGTGTCGGTCGTGCAGGGGATGAACCGCTACA
>WNFB01000027.1_pt1 | contig 86730 bp, 87 predicted proteins | sample 5400501 | NCBI WGS metagenome assembly WNFB01 (sample SAMN13153341, study PRJNA577476) | soil metagenome | isolation source: 200 cm saprolite under Douglas fir tree site 2 hole 1 | place: USA:California | collected 2015-04-18 | reverse complement strand
CGTCTCTCCTGACGTTTCGGCAACCGCATGCAACGCCTCCTATTCGGGTTGGTGTTGCAACGACTCCCTGAACTCAAGGCTTCCGAAGCGCGCGTCTGACGTCAAACGTGCGGAATGTTCTGACTTCGGTGGCGGCCGTGATGCGGCGGCAGCTCAGGCAGGTCGGGCGGCGCCAGTCGGGTCGGGTCCAGCCCGGCCCGTTTCAGCATCGCCGTAGCGAGGCGCTCGTACTGATGCTCCGCCAGATCGCCCACGGGGTCAGGCGAAGCTCGCATCAGCTGGCGAAAGCTGAGAGTAGAGACCGCGCGGTAAGCCAGCACCGCGCGCGCCGCGTCAGCGCGGCCCGTCATCGACGCGATGCGGACGAAGGCCAACGCCGCCCCCGTCTCCCGCATGTCCCTCCACCGCCATCCCGCGTACGGCGCCAGCACCAGCAGGATCGGCGGTAGCGCGACCAGCAGGGCAAGCACGATCGCGACCTTGATGATCGCGTCGTGGATGTTCTGGCCGGCAGCCACAAGCGGATCGCCGGAGTAGTGGCGCAGGGTATCGGCCGTGTCCTGCAGAAACTTGGTCAGGATCGGGATGCCGCCAGGCACGGCCTTGCGGAAGGCGGCGATCCACTGGTTGAAGGTCATGCCGGTGTTCTTGATCCCGTCGGCGATCACCTCCAGGCCCATCACCGTCTGGTAGATCAGGAATCCGAGATAGGCCCAGCCCACCGTCCAGACGAACACCGTCGTATCGGCGAAGACGCGCAGGAAGGCCGGCCAGCGCCGGTCGGGGTAGATCTTGAGCATCATGTCGCCCCGGACGATAAGTCACCGGCACGGAAACCGATCCCCTGCCACGCGAAGGGGGCCGCCCGCTAACCGATGGCGAAATCGACCTCGACCGTGACCTGTATCTCCAGCTGACCAACCGGAATCTGAGTCGGGACAGCCGAGGCAGCACCCCTCAAGTCGATGGGATTCGGGCCGCGGCTCGAGGATGAGAGGTCGCTGACCTGGATGACCTGGCCCAGCCTCACCCCGGCCGCCGATGCCATGGCGGCCGCCCTGGAGCGCGCGTCGGCGATGGCAAGCGATCGTGCTTCCGCCTCGGCCGGCTTGAGATCTGCGAGGCCGAACCCGACCGAGATGTTGGTCGCGCCACCCTCCTGAACGATCGCGTCCAGCGCCTTGCCGACGGAATCGACGTTGTGCCACTTGATGACGAGCTGCTCGGTCGCGCGATAACCGGTGATGGTCTGCCCCTGCGGCGAGTAGACAGGGCCGATCCAGTAGCCGGCGGTATTGATGTCGGCGTCAGGGACGCCAAGCGCCTTGACGCGCGCGATCAGCTTGCCTGCCTTCCCAGCGAGGTCACTTTGCGCGGCGGATGCGGTCGAACCCTCTGATTCGACACCGGCTGAGACGATGGCGAGGTCTGGCTTCTTGGAGACGATCGCGTCTCCGCTGGTCAGGATCGCCGGCTGGATCGTCGAGGACGACGTGGACAGCGACGGCGAGGCGGTCAGAACCACGGGCCGGTTGAAAGCGATGACCAGGGCGGCGACGATCACCGAGCAGGCGACGGCGATTCCGACGGGCACAAGGTTGACTCTCATCTCGCCGACCCAACGACGCTCCCCGGCCTGAGGTAACAGATACTCGTCTGCGATGTTCGCCGCGGACTGGATCAGCGCTGCAAGGCTGCTGCTGGTGCCTGTCATCTGGCCACTCGCCCTGACCGGCCACGGCCGCCTCGTCGGGCTTGGGCTGGTTGTGGCCGGTCTGACCGACATCCTCGACGGGCGCGCGGCACGCCGGTCGGGTCGTCAGTCCCGGCACGGCGCCCGGCTGGACGCGATCGCCGACAGCGTACTGTTGGTCTCGGCGGCGGCCTGGCTGCAGGTCCTCCACCCCGAGATCCTGCATGACAACGGCGCCTTGCTCGCCACCACCGCGGCCGTCTATGCCGCTTCGATCGCTGCCGGTCTGATCACATTTCGCCGCCTGGTCGATCCCAGACAGCTTTCCGCGAAGGTCGCGGGTGGAATGCTCTACGGGTTCGCTCTGATCACTCTCATGACTGGCGCCTACGAGCCGCTGCTGCTCAGGGTCGCGGCGTTGGCCCTCGTGGTCCCATCGGTGGAAGGCGTCGTCACCGCGATGAGGACCATCCACGAAAGGGCGAGACCAAACAAGCCACGTTGCCAGGCGCCCCACGCATTGAAAGACGTCGCGTTCAATATCGGCGTGGAGAGCAGCATGCCGGCCTCCGTCAGACCGATCGCCAGCGAGATCCGACGATAGCGCCCTAGCGCTAGAAGCGCCGCCGCGGTGAGTCCGAGCTCGGCGACACCTGAGGCGGCTCGATGCAGTGCGGACGGGCCGGGCGAAGCCGGATCAAGGTGGACCATTGCTGTAACGACGAGAGCCACACCGGAAACCGAGAGGGCGATCCGGCACGACCGCGCAGCCGGCGGCAGCAGAGCCACAAGTGCAAAGCAGCTCACCGCGACCAGGAGAATCGCGAGATCGACGGCCGAAGCTGCCGGCATTCCCGGCACGGCGAGGCGGCTGACCGTGCGAGAGACAGGGTCATAACCTGGGGTGAGCCCACCTACGACCAGCACCATCAACCCGGCGATCGGCGGTGACGCGAGCGCGATCGCACGGTAGACCCGGCTCATTCCGGCCACGAGGGTGGATCCCACCCGACATTGGGGACGCTGCCCGTCCGCCAGTACACGCCGCGCCGGCGCTGCATCAGCTCCTCGTCGACAAGGAATCGCCGGAGCGATGCGAAGTCAGGGTGGCGTCGCGAAATGATCCGATTCACCTCGTCCTCCGAATACCGTCGAGCGGGCTGGAAGTCCTCGACGAGCCAGCGCAGGACGGCGAGCCGCTTCTTGCGCTGGACCGGGATGCTGATGAGCCGGCCCGCCACGTCGACGAAGTTTTCGAGCACGCGGGAATCGTCGGAGGGAACCCCTGACATAAGGCTGACGACTACGAAATTACGTCAGCAGCCCGCGCGGCGCTCGGCCGCCGCCTGGGCGTCCGACCAGTTGAACGCTGCCAGCGGGGCCGAATACGTCCGGTCGCCGGCGCACGCGACTTTGTCGACCTGGCCTCGAAGCGACGGATTGAGAGAGGCGCGCGAGGCAAGCAGCGCGGGGGTGGCATCGCTGGAGAGCCGCGCCAGGTATTCGCCGTCGATCTTGTGTGAGGTTTGCGCGTGGTTGGTGTTCAGAGCGACGACCAGAGCTTCGGGATTGACGAAGTTCAGGCCAAGCAACACCGCGAGCGCGGTGACGATCGTCGCGCCAACGAACCACCGCCGGCGCGCCCACAGCCCCATGAAGTCGGCGGCCAGCAAAAGGAACACGATTGCAGTCCAGGCCGCGAAGACATGGCTGTAAAGACGAAGCATCGTGAAGCCGTAGGCCTCTTCGTACAGGCTGAGGCGTCGAAACGCGACCACGTCGACCATCAACGTCAGGGCGATCGCGGATTCGGCCAGGACCATGAACGCGAGTGCGTTCGCGCGGTTGGAGAACCTGCTGATGCGGCTGAACAGGAACAGCACCGCCAGCGTGATCCCGCTTACCCACAGCAGCTGGAAGAAACCCGACCTCGCGTAATCGGCGTAAGTCACGCCTGCCGACCTCAGGGTGTCGGCCGCGGCGCCGCTGGCGGCCAGGACCTGGGCGATAGCGAACGCCGCGAAAACCGCATCGAGGACCGCGAGGACGACCAGCGCTTCGGTGCCTCCCAGGCGCCAGGCTGGGCCGTCCAACCTGGCCACCGGCTCCGAGGCGGCCAGGCGCAGCAGCCCCGCCGCGGCGAGGGATCCGAGGGCGATGAAGAAGACGTCTAGAAGCAGGCGGCCGACGTCGATGTTGAGGTTGAAGAACGAGGCGAACACAGGGTCGGCCGACGCCAGTAGGCCGGCGAGCAGGGCGGCGATCGGCAACGCGATGAGCACCCCGCGCAGAAGCGGCACGGCAGACGCGACTCGACCGCGCGCCCGGGCCAGCGGCCTGACGGCAAACCCGGCCCCGGCGAAGAGTTGGACCACGGCTTGAATGAAGCGCGCCGCCAGCTCTGCCGCCCCCAGGTCGAGGGTCGACCCGCGCATGGCCAGCGACGCGGCCAGACCCAGCAGCGCCAGCGCCGCGATCAGGTCGGGCCAGAGCAACCATGGGCTGGCGCGGACCGTGAACCAACACGCGAAAAGCGCCGCGACGGCGACCAGGAGTCTCGATTCGACTCGCTGCAGGCGGCCCACGCGAATCATGACCACGGCCCCGAGCAGGAACGTGAGCGAAGCCGCGAGGCCGAACGTTCCGGTGCGCAGCGATTGGTCAGCGACCAGTCCGATCAGGAGTGCGAATGCGGCGGCGGCCCAGGTTGCGTTGAACCTGACCTTGGGAATTGACCATGCCGGAAGCGTCCATCTGACCTCGACCGGAAGCCAGGCACTTCCATCCCAACGCCAGCGCCCGTCCGCCGAAAGCTGACCGACGTGCGTAGGAGACGCGTCCGCCACCGAAGCTTCAACGCATTGCCGCCCGGACGGTTACGCCTTAAAGATCACGACCTCTTCAAAGCCGTCCCCATCCGCCTGCAACGCATAGCATCCGCCGGTCTTCGGATATAGATAGAAGACATCCGAGGTTGAGCCGTCTGGTTGGAAGGCGCCGGGAGAAAGCGACGCCGCGTAAAAGGTCGCTGTCACGCCGCCGGCGGACGTGAGCGTCTCGCCGACGTCGTGACGGTCCGCAGGAGGCGCAGAGAACATGAGCGTCCCCGTTCCGTCGATGCGAGCCCCGCGAAGAAGCACCGGACCATGCGTGCCGAGAAGCTCGTACACCGTCTTGTTGAAGGCGAAGCCACCTTGCGGGTTGGGGCCTCCGACGTAGAAATGGGGCCCGCCGCGAGGTGTTGAAATGGTCAGCCGGAGGTTGGACACCGGCGTGACAGGACAGGCGGCCCCTGCCGGGAGTTTGGGGAGGTGCAAGGGCCTGGCAAGCAGCGGCGACTCGAGCCCAGGTGAGGGTGAGGCGGTCCCGGTGGTGGCATTTGGCTGGCTCCCGCAGCCACACAGGAGCGCGAGCGCCGCGCCAGCCGACGCAACCGCGATCGAAAGCTTCATCACGCCTGCTACACCGGAAAACTTGCCGCCGTTCCCATTCTGGGTTCGTTTTGGCGGAGGGGGAGGGATTTGAACCCCCGATAGGCTTGCACCTATAACGGTTTTCAAGACCGTCGCCATAAGCCGGACTCGGCCACCCCTCCGTAGGCGAAAGCGATTATCGCGCCCCGATCAGCTCCACCCCGGCCATGTACGGCTTCAACACGTCCGGCACTGCGATCATCCCGTCCGACCGCTGGTACGTCTCGATGACCGCATCGATCGTCCTCGGCAGCGCCAGCCCAGAGCCGTTGATCGTGTGCGCGAACTTCGGCGGCGCCCCGCGCGCGGGCCGGTACCGGATGTTCGCCCGCATCGCCTGGAAATCGTTGAACACCGAGCACGAGGACACCTCGAGGTAGCGATCGAGCCCCGGCGCCCAGGCATTCAGGTCGTACTTCTTGTACTGCGCGAATCCCATGTCGCCCGTGCACATCGCCATCACGTTGTAGTGCAACCCAAGCCGCTGCAATATGTCCTCCGCGTCTCGGGTCAACTTCTCGAATTCGTCCATCGACGTCTCAGCGGTGGTGACCTTCACCAGCTCGACCTTGGAGAACTGGTGCATGCGGATGAATCCGCGCGTGTCTTTGCCGGCAGCGCCCGCTTCGGTCCGCCACGACGGCGCGTACGCGACGTATTTCAACGGCAGGCGATCGGCGTCGAGAATCTCTTCGCGATGAAGGTTCGTGACGGGCACCTCTGCCGTCGGAATCAGCCAGAGGTCGCGGTCTTCGATCTTGAACAGCTGGTCGGCGAATTTGGGCAGGTTGGCTGTGCCGGTCATGGACGCGCTGTTCACCATCAGCGGCGACCACAGCTCGACGTAGCCGTGCTCGCGTGTGTGCACGTCGAGCATGAACTGCACGAGCGCGCGCTCGAGCCGCGCGCCATCTCCCAGAAGAAATGCGAACCGCGACCCCGCGACGCGGGCCGCTCGCTCGAAGTCCATGATGCCAAGCGCCTCGCCGAGGTCGAAATGGGTCCGCGGCACAAAGCCCAGGTCCGGCTTTGTCCCCCACTCCCTGATCACCACGTTCTCGGCCTCGGTCTCGCCGACAGGCACCGATTCGTGGAAAACGTTCGGCACGCGCAGGAGGAGGTCGTCGAGCTCTCGCCTCACCGCGTCCGCCACCGACAGCTCGCTCTTCGCGGTGTCGGCCATCTGGCGCAGCCGATCCTTGAGCGAGTCATCGCGCGTTCGAGCGAACTCCTTGGAGAGCTGGTTCTGCTCCTCCTTGATCGTCTCAGCGCGATGCAGGTGCTCACGCCATTTCTCGTCCAGGCGAAGGATCTCGTCCACCGGCGCAGGCTCGCCCTTGAGCTCCCCGGCGCGCCGGACGGCATCGGGGTTCTTGCGGATGAACTCGAGCGAGAGCATCGCTACGACTCGGCCTTCATCACCGGGAAGAGGATCACGTCGCGGATCGAAGGCTGGTCGGTCACCAGCATCACAAGGCGGTCGAGACCGACACCCATTCCGCCGCACGGCGGCAAGCCGTACTCGACGGCGCGCAGAAAGTCTTCGTCCATCGGGTGCGCCTCGACATTGCCCGCCGCCCGCATCGCCGCCTGCGCCTCGAAACGGGCGCGTTGATCTACCGGATCGGTCAGCTCGGTGAACGCGTTGGCGTATTCGCGGCCGAGGACGATCAGCTCGAAACGCTCGACAAATCGCGGGTCGTCTTCGCGCGGGCGGGCGAGCGGCGAGACCTCGACCGGGTAGTCCAGCACAAACGTCGGTTGGCGGAGGCGCGGCTGGACATGCTCCTCGAACAGGTCGTTGAGCTCTTCGCCCACCGCATGATTGCCAGTGAGCTCGAGCACGAGGTCGGCCATGCGCTCGCGTCGATACGGGGGCGTCAGGTTGACCGCCTCTCCCTCATACGACGTTTCGAGCGGCCGTTTCGCGGCCATCGCGGAAACGACCAGCAGCTCTTCGGCGAGCTGCATCATGTCTTCGTAGTCTGCGTACGCCTGGTAGCACTCCATCATCGTGAACTCGGGATTGTGCCGCGGCGAGAGACCCTCATTGCGAAACACGCGTCCGATCTCATAGACGCGTTCGAGCCCTCCAACCAAGAGCCTTTTCAGGTGCAGCTCCAGTGCGATGCGCAGGTACAGGTCGCGATCCAGAGCGTTGTGACGGGTCAGGAACGGCCTGGCGTGGCCCCCGCCGGGCACCTCCTGCAGCACCGGAGTCTCGACGTCGATGAAGCCGCGCTCGTCGAGCAGTCCGCGGATCGCCGTGATGATCCTGGTTCGCGCCCGAAACACCTCGCGCACCGGCGGGTTGGCGATCAGATCGACGTAACGCTGTCGGTAGCGGATCTCCACGTCCTTCAACCCGTGCCACTTTTCCGGGAGCGGGCGCAGCGACTTGGTCAGCAGCCGGAAGGAATGGACTTCGACCGTGATCTCGCCGCGTTTGGTGCGGAAGATCGGTCCGTTGACGCCAACGATGTCGCCCAGGTCCAGGTCGGCGAATCGCGCGAACTCCTCGTCACCGAGAATGCTGCGGTTGGCCATCAGCTGGATGCGGCCGTGCCCGTCCTGCATGTCTGCGAAGACCAGGCCGCCCTGCTGGCGCTTGACCATCAGCCGGCCGGCCAGCGCAACCGGGGCCGTCCGCTCCGCGTCGCCGAGCAGGGCCTTCGCCGCCTCGCTGCTGTGGGTCGGCAGAAATCCGCGCGAGTAGGGGTCGATGCCCGACGCGCGAAGCCGCTGGACTTTCTCCAGCCGATCGCGCATGAACTCTTCCGTCACGTTCGGAAAAGGTTAATCGCTAAAGGGCTAGTTCCTGCTCCTCGGCAGCCGGGAATGAGTTCACATCAGCGCCGCCCGACGCGCGGTGGTTGCCGAGCGCCTGCTCGATGAGCGCGTCGACCTCGATGTCGGAGTGCAGAGGATCGTGGTGGAAGAACGCGAGCTCCTTGACTCCCGCCTGCTCAGCCAGTGACAGCGCCTCCTCGTAAGTCGAGTGCCCGAACCCGGCATGCGTCTTGTATTCCTCGGCGCTGTACTGCGCGTCGTGGACCAGCAGGTCTGAGTCGCGGCACCAGTTCGCCAGTTCTTTCAACGTCCCGTTCGTGCCGTTGACAAACAGCGCGATCTCGTTGTCGGTCGCGAAGGTGAAACGAGACGAGCCCTCATCGATGCGGTACCCGAACGTCGGGATCGGGTGCATCAACAGGTGCGGGGTGATGCGAAGAGCGCCGACCTCGAACGTCTCACCGGGGTTCCGCTCGATGAACTCCATCTCGGCCGGCATGTGGCTCAGCTGCACCGGGAAGTACGCCGGGTCGGTCTGGTCGGCGAACGCCGCTTGCAGCGACTTGGCCGAACCCGCTGGACCGACGATCGTGAGCGTCGTCCCTGGCACAAACGTGGGCAGAAAGAATGGAAAACCCTGGATGTGGTCGAGGTGCGTGTGCGTGATCAGGAGATGCGCCTGAAGGGGTTCGGTCGGGCTGCACGTGGTGCCCAGCTCCGCGATTCCAGAACCCGAGTCGATGATGAGCAGGTTGTTTTCCTTGTCGCGCACCTCGATACACGTGGTGTTGCCCCCGTAGCGAAGAGTGCGGCGCCCAGGTGTCGGCCGCGTGCCGCGCGTGCCCCAGAACTTGATCCTCATCGGGCGGTCGCAGGCTGATAGATCTTCTTCGCGATGAAAACGTCGAGCAGTTCTCGGTCGAGCTTTCCCTGGTTCGCCTCGTTATGCAGGATGTCGAGCGCCGTGCTCGGAGGAACCGCCCTCTTGTACGGACGGTCCTGCGCGGTGAGAGCGTCGTAAATGTCGGAAATCGTCATCATGCGAGCCTGCAGCGGGATCTGGTCGCCGGTAAGCCCGCGGGGGTAACCGGAGCCGTCCAGCTTTTCATGATGACCGTAGGCGATCTCGGGGATGCCCTTCATCACCGGCGTCCACGGGATCTTGGTCAGGAAGTGGAAGCTGTGGGTGACGTGGGACTCCATCTCGAGCCGCTCCTGCGGGTCCAGCGTGCCCTTGCGGATGCTCAGGAACCGAAACTCCTGCGGCTCGAGCATCGGATGCTGCCGGCCCGCGATGTCGTGATAGCTCTGCTGCGCCAGGAACTCGATCATCGACGCCTTGTCCTCGGGCATCACCGTGGGCTCGTTGGCCGCGACGATGCTCTCGACCCAACGGTTGAGCTGAGCCATCTCTTCCTCGAGACGCCGATCGATGTCCGCCAGGGCGGAGCCGTTGCGCCCTGAACGCAGCGCCTCCAGCTTCTCCGTCGCGTACTTGACCTGCACCGAACGCTCGATGAACTCGAAGCGCGCCTGGATCACCTCGAGCTGGCCGGGGATCAGCTTTTTGGCCTTGATGAGGATGTGCTCGCGAACGCCGACCTTGCCGAAGTCGTGCAGGAGACACGCGTAGCGCAGCTCCTTGAACTGGTCCTCCGTCAGCTGAACGTCGCGATACTTCCCGGTGTCGATCTCCGTCACCGCCCAGGCCAGCCGAGTCGTGAGACCTTCCACCCGGCCCGAGTGACCGGCGGTACTCGGGTCTCGTTGCTCGATCGCGGTCACGCTTGCCTGGACGAAGCCGTCGAACAGCGCCTGGATCGAGTCCAGCAAATTCTTGTTGTCGAGCGCGACCGCCGCCTGGCTGGCGATGGATTCGATCATCTCCACGTCTTCTGGCTGAAAGCTGACGACCTCCGTCCCGACGCTGTCGACTGTCAGGCGCGTCTCGAACCGCCGCTTGGCGTTGATCAGCTGTACGGCGCCGACGACCTCGTTGTTGTAGTTGCGCATAGGCACCGTCAACATCGATTTCGTCCGGTACCCGAACTGCGAGTCGAAGGACTTGCCTCCGGTCGGTTTCCCGGGCGGCGGGTTGTAGGCGTCGTCGTAGATCTGGCTCGTCCCCATCGAGACGGTGTAGCCCACCACGGTCTTGTCATCGACCGGCACCTTGAAAGCCGAGTACGTGCTCTTGTCGATCGAGTGGTTCTGGCTCGAAGCCAGAAACAGCTTCGGAACTCCGTCCTCCTCCATCTTGAGCCACAGGCTTGCGCCGTCCGCGTGCGTGAGCTGGCGCATGGTGGTCAGGATGAAAGACTGCAGCCGGTCGATGTCCTTCTCGGCCGACAGCGCAATGCCGATTCGGTTCAGCTCGCGGAACTGACGGTGGCGCCGATGCGCCTCGCTTTCCAGCTGGGTCACCTGCCGCTTCAGCGCCACGTTCTCCATCGCCACCCGAACGAGCTCCCGCAGGGCGGCCGGCGACGCATCCTGCGGAAGCTCGATCGCCATCGCGGCCAGGGGCTCCGGAGCGTGCTGGCCCCGGCCGAGCAGGATCAGCGCCGGATGTTCGATCTGAGCCGGGTCGGTCAGTCTCTCGGTCTCAAGCCCTGTCGCGGCCAGGCCCATCGGCTGGTCGCCGTCCAGCACGTAGAGGTGGAACCGAGGCGCTGTCTGCATGGCGGGCTCTTATCTAGCACCCCCGTCAGAGTTTTGAGCGTAGATAAGGCGTAAACCCTCCAGGGTCAGAAGTGGGTCGGTGGTTTCAATGACGTGGGTAAGGCCGGCGACGAGCGCAGCCTGCCCCCCGGTTGCCACCACCCGTGCCTGGCCGCCCAGCTCGTCGACCATCCGTTTGACCATCCCTTCGACCTGGGCCACGAAGCCCCAGACCAGGCCGGACTGGATCGAGGTCACCGTGTTGCGCCCGATCACCGAGTCCGGCGCGACCGGCTCGACCCGGCGCAGCATCGCGGTCTGCGAGACGAGCGCGTCGAGCGAGATCTCCACGCCTGGGGCGATCGCGCCGCCGAGGTAGTCGCCCTCGGCGTTGATCGCGTCATAGGTCACCGCTGTGCCGAAGTCGATGACGACGATCGGCCCGCCGTACTTCGTGTAGGCGGCCAGGGCGTTGGCGATGCGGTCCGCGCCGACGTCCTTCGGGTTGTCGTAGCGGATGCGCACGCTGGTCTTGACGCCCGGCCCGACCATCACCGGCTCGCATTTCAGGTAGCGGCGGGAGGCTTCGACGAGCGCGGGGTTGAGGGTCGGAACGACGCTCGAGATCACGACGCCCGAGACGACCTGAAGGTCATAGCCCCGGAGCGAGAAAAGCTCGCGGAGCTCGACGGCCATCTCGTCGGCCGTCCGCTCGCGGTGAGAGGTGACCCGCCAGTCGGCGGCGAGGCGCTCGCCGTCGAACAGGGCCAGGGTGACGTTGGTGTTGCCGACGTCGATGGCGAGCAGCATGGGCGGCCCGAACTCTACTAAGTGGGGAGGGGCGGCGGGTGACGTTCGCTCCAGCGCCTCAGCCTCGCCGCCTCCCGACGGAGGGCTCGCGCGCGCGCCCCGACGCCGAGATCACGCTTCGCGAGTGATGCCTTGGCGTCCCAGGGCGCCGTGAACTTGCCGTCCCGCACCTGGCTGCCGACTTTCTCATGGGCCTGGCGGAACGGAGTTCCCGCCCGCACGAGCTCCTCCGCCGCGTCGGTTGCCAGCAGCAGAGGGTCGGCGGCCGCCGCGGCGATGCGCTCGCGGTCGAACTCGAGGTGCTGGACCAGGAGCTTGGCGGCGCTCAGAGAATCGAGCACGTTCTCCACCGCGGCGAACAGCGCAGGCTTGTCCTCCTGCAGGTCCCGGTCGTACGCCAGCGGAAGTCCTTTCAGCACTGTCGCGAGGGCGACGAATCCTCCGAGCGACCTGCCCGCCCGGCCGCGGAGCAGCTCGGCGATGTCCGGGTTCTTCTTTTGCGGCATCAGGCTCGAGCCCGTCGCGATCTCGTCTGCCAGCTTGACGAACCCGAACTCAGAGCTCGCCCAGAGCACGACGTCCTCGCCCAGACGGCTCAAATGAATCGAGGTGGAGAGGCACGCGAACGCGAGGTCCAGGGCGAAGTCGCGGTCCGCAACCGCATCCATGCTGTTCTCGGTCAGCGCCGTAAGACGAAGCTCTCGCGCCACGACGCGCCGCGCCAGCGGCAACGTCGAGCCGGCAAGAGCGCCTGACCCGAGCGGCATACTGGCCGCCGATTCGAAAGCGATGTCGAAGCGGCGCGCGTCACGGAGCAGCGGCTCGGCGTGGGCCAGCAGGTGGTGCCCAACCGTCACGGGCTGCGCGCGCTGAAGGTGCGTGTAGCCCGGCATGAGCCAGGAGGCATGGGAAGTCGCCCTGGCGGCGAGAGCATCGATCAGCCGCGCCAGCGAGGCGGTCGCCTCCACGGCCGCGTCGCGGCAGTAAAGCCTCAGGTCGAGGGCGACCTGGTCGTTCCGCGACCGGCCCGCGTGAAGGGCCGCGCCGGCGGGAGTGATCTCTGTGAGCCGCCTTTCGATCGCGGTGTGTATGTCCTCGTCGGACGCTGCGAACTTGAACTCGCCACCATCCAGCTCGCGCTTGATTCGCCGCAGACCGCGCTCGATCGCCGTGAGCTGCGATCTGGAGAGCAGGCGCGCGGCAAGAAGTCCCCGCGCGTGAGCGATGCTGCCCGCGATGTCGTACGGGTAGAGCTCGTAGTCGATCGCGATCGATGAAGAGAAACGTTCGAGCTCGGGCAGCATGCCGCGCTTGAAGCGAGCGCCCCACAGCTTGCCGGTCTGCTTCGCTATTTGGTCAGCCTCTTCGCGTCACCCAGCAGGCGGCCGAGGTCGCGCGCGTGCAGCTGTCCCTGGACGCGGGCCGACGTGCGGAGGCCCATGCCCCAGAGCTTGATGAAGCCTGCGGCCGCAGACTGGTCGAACTCGTCGCCCTTGCCGTACGTTGCGAGCGAGAGCTGGTAAAGCTGCTGTGGAGCCTTTCTGCCGACCACCTGCGACGACCCCCTGTAAAGCTTCAATCGCACATCGCCGGTGACGTGGCGCTGCGTCTCCGCGACAAAGGCGTAGAGGGCGTCCCGCAGCGGGCTGAACCACAAGCCGTCATAAACCATCTGCGCCCACTGCTGCGCGACGAGGTCTTTGAACCTCGCGACCTCCTTGGGCAGGGTTATGTCCTCGAGCGCCTGGTGGGCCTGCAGCAGGAGCACCGCGGCCGGGGCCTCATAGATCTCGCGCGACTTGATGCCGATGAGCCGGTTCTCGAGATGGTCGATCCGGCCGGCGCCGTTCTCACCGCCGATCTTGTTCAGGGATGTGACGAGCTCGAGCGCCGGCACCTGCTTGCCGTCGAGCGCCACGGGAATCCCCTCCTTGAATCCGATCTCGACATAGGTCGGCTCGTCTGGACACTGGCGGGGATCGCGCGTCCACGCGTAGACGTCCCTGGGCGGTTCCGCCCACGGGTCTTCCAGGACGCCGGCTTCGATCGAACGGCCCCATAGGTTCTCGTCGGTGGAGTACGGCTCGCGGACGGTGGCTGGGACTTCGATGCCGTGACGGTTTGCGTACTCGATCTCGTCCTCGCGGTTCATGCCCCACTCGCGCACGGGAGCAACAACGTTGAAGTCTGGCGCCAGCGCGGCGGTGGCGACGTCGAACCGCACCTGGTCGTTGCCCTTGCCGGTGCATCCGTGCGCGACGGCCTGGGCGCCCTCGCGGCGCGCCACCTCCACCATCATGGCCGCGATCAGCGGCCGGCCCAGCGCGGTCGCGAGCGGGTACTCCTTCTCGTATACCGCGCCTGCCTGGAGCGAAGGCCACACGAAGAGCTGCAGGAAGGGAAGCCGGCCGTCTGCGATGTAAGCTGCCGACGCCCCTGTCTTCAGCGCGCGCGCCTGGATGGCGTCGAGGTCCTTCTTCTCGCCGAGGTCGACGGTGAAGGCGATGACGTCCCAGCCCTGGTCCTTCAACCAGCGGATCGCTACGGAAGTGTCGAGGCCCCCCGAATAGGCGAGTACGAGCTTGGGGTCAGGCATTGCCGAGAAGCTGTTTGAGGGCGCGCCCGGCATTGGGCTTGCGAAGCACGGCGATGATGGTGTCGTCGCCCGCCACCGTCCCTGCGATCCCGGGGAGCGAAGCCTCGTCGATGCGCCGCGCCACCAGGTTGGCGGTGCCCGGCGGAGTCCTGATCACCGCCATCGGCTCGACGACCTCGACCGAGAGGACGAGCTCGCGCACCAGGGCCGATGAGCTGCGATAACCGCTGACCGAGCGAACCAGGCCAAGCTCCTGGATGTCGCGCGAGATCGTCGCCTGCGTCGCGCGCATGCCTCGGCGGGCGAGCGCGGCCGCGATCTCTTGCTGCGTGTGCACCGATCCGCGGTTGACCAGCTCGAGGATCGCGCTGTGGCGCGACGCTTTGGTCGCAGTCATCCCGCAGCCTTGCGCATGATCGCGTGCGCTCGATCGATCTGGGGCCCGCTGACGATGAGCGGCGGAACCAGGCGCACCGAATGATCGTCGACCGCGTTGACGACCAGGCCCGCCTCGAGGCATGCCTGCTGAAACGGCTTGGCCTTAGCACCCTCGAACTCGAAGGCCTGCATCAGGCCGACTCCGCGGACCTCCTTCGCGCCAAGGTCCTGGAGCGAGGAATGCAGAAGGTCGCCCATCTCCGCGGCGTGACCGACGAGACCGTCGCGCTCTATCACGTGCAGCACTGTCGCCGCGACCGCGCACGCGAGCGGATTCCCGCCGAAGGTCGACCCGTGATCGCCCGGTTCGAAAACGTCGGCCCTGGCATTGGCGAGGCAGGCACCGATCGGCACTCCGCCGCCCAGTCCCTTGGCGAGCGTCATCACGTCGGGCGTGATTCCTGCGTGCTGATGCGCGAACCAACGCCCGGTGCGCCCCAGCCCGGTCTGGACCTCGTCGAGGACCAGGAGCAGGTTCTGCTTGTCGCACCACTCACGCACGCTCTTCAGGTAGCCGGCAGCGGCCGGGATCACACCGATCTCGCCCATCACCGGTTCCAGCATCACCGCAACCGTTTTTGGCGAGGTCGCCGATTGGATGGCTTCGATGTCGTTGTAGGGCACGTGCACGAATCCCTCGGGCAGCGGCTTGAACGGATCGGAGTACTTGTGCTGGCCTCCCGCGGTGACGGCGGCAAGCGTCCGGCCGTGGAACGACCCGGTCGTGGTGATGATCTCGAAGGCGCCGTCGCGATTGCGGGCGCCCCACTTTCGCGCGAGCTTGATCGCTGCCTCGTTGGCTTCGGCGCCCGAGTTGCAGAAGAACACGCGCGACGGAAACGACAGGGCGACCAGGCGCCGAGCCAGCTCGACCTGGGGCTGCGTGAAATACAGATTGGACGTGTGGATCAATTGACCGGCCTGCTTGCTCACCGCGGCCACCACGTCGGGATGCGCGTGGCCGAGGAGGTTGACGGCGATCCCGGCCACGAGGTCGAGGTACTCCCGCCCCGCGTCGTCGAAAAGGACGCAGCCGCGGCCCCGCACAAAAGTGATTGGCAGCCGGCGCCCAGTCTGCATCAGGTAGCGATCGGCCAGGTCCGGGGTCGTCTCCGCCATCGATTTCAAGGCGTGACCATCGTCCCGATGCCGGCCTCGGTAAACAGCTCGAGGAGCAGGGCGTGCTTCGTGCGGCCATCCACGATGTGCGCTAGCGGCACACCGTCCAGCGCTCGGAGGCAGGCCTCGAGCTTGGGGATCATGCCGCCGGTCACCTCTCCCTTGTCGATACGGCGGCGCGCGTCCTCTTTCGAAAGCACAGGCACCACGTCACCGTCCGCGCCCTGGACGCCGGCCACGTCGGTCAGGAGGATCACCTTCGCCGCTTTGAGCGCGACGGCAATCTCGGCGGCGACGGTGTCGGCATTGATGTTGTAGGCGTGGCCGTCGTAGCCGAGGCCGATGGAAGCGATCACCGGGATGTAGCCGCGCGCCAGCAGCGCCGTGATCGGCTCCTTGTTCACCTGCGTGACCCGGCCCACGAAGCCCATCGACTCGTCGAGCGGCTCGGCGATGATGGTCGGCCCGTCCTCACCGCTCATGCCGACCGCCTGGCCGCCCAGGCGGTGAATCGCCGCGACCAGGTCCGGGCTGACCTTGCCGGTCAGCACCATCTTGACGACCTCCATCGTCTCCTCGTCTGTGATCCGCAGCCCGTTCTTGAACTCGGGCTTGAGCCCGAGCCGTTCGCTCATCGCGCTGATCTCCGGGCCCCCGCCGTGGATGACCACCGGCTGCATCCCCACGTAGCGGAGCAGCACGACGTCGAGCAGCGTCTCGTCGCGCGCGTGGTCGATGGCCTTGCCGCCGACCTTGATGACGACGGTCTGGCCGTGGAATCGCTTGATGTAGGGCAGCGCCTCCACCAGGACCTTGGCGCGCTCCTCGACTGTCAGTGTCATGTCGTGTAGTCGGCGTTGATTCGCACGTACTCCTCCGATAGGTCGCATCCCCACGCCTCGGCGGTTCCGTCGCCGAGTCCGAGCGTGGCCACGATCTCAATTTCCGGCTGCTCGAAGCCCCGCCGAACGGCCTGCAGATCGACATCGACGCCCGAACCGCGCTCGAACACGACCAGGCCTCCGATCGTCAGGTGGAGCCTGTCGAGAGCAAGCTCGGCGCCACTGTAGCCGAGAGCGCACACGATCCGGCCCCAGTTCGGATCGCCGCCGTGGACAGCGGTCTTGACCAGGCTCGAGGAGGCGACCGCTCGGGCGGCGGTCCTGGCCTCGTCATCCGACGAGGCACCCTGCACCTTGACCGTGATCAGCCTGGTCGCGCCTTCCCCGTCGCGCGCAATCGCGCGCGAGAGCTGACGGGCAACCCGCTCCATGGCGGCCCTGAGCTGCTCCGCCCGGGGACTCCCCGCCCGGACGGGGTCATTGCCGGCCGCCCCGTTGGCCAGGACGAGGAAGCTGTCATTCGTCGAGCTGTCTCCATCGACCGTGACCTGGTTGAAGCTGCGGTCGGCGATCGACTTGACGAGCTTCGACATGAGGCCGACCTCCACCGCAGCATCAGTCGTGATGTAGGCCAGCATGGTCGCCATGTTGGGATGGATCATGCCCGACCCCTTGCACATGCCCCCGACCCGGACCGTCACGCCGCCGAGGTCGACGTCGACCTGCGCGGTCTTGGGTACCGTGTCGGTGGTCATGATCGCGCGCGCCGCGGCGATGCCCTGCTCGGGGCTCAGGTTTCCGCACGCCTGCGCGATTCCCGACTTGATCGCGTCCATCGGCAGGTAGCGCCCGATCACGCCGGTCGAGCTGACCAGGACCTGGTCAGGGTCGAGGTCGAGCCGGTCGGCCGAAAGCTTCGCCATGAGCAGCGCGTCGCGGAAGCCCTGCGCGCCGGTGCATGCGTTGGCGTTGCCAGAGTTGATGGTGAGGGCCTGCACCCGATTGCGCTCCAGGTGAAGCTGGTCGATCACGACGGAAGCCGATTTCACCTTGTTGGTCGTGAACACGCCACCCGCATCGCACGCGTACGCGGAGTGGATCACGCATAGGTCGTCCTTCTGGTCGCGCGGTATCGCCGAAGCGCCGGCGGTGAAGGCCTTGATCCCGCATGCCGCCGTCCCGGCCCGAAATCCTCGGGCGTAGGTCACGGCCACTGCACCGGGCCCTCCAGCCCCGTTGCCCTGTCGAAGCCGAACGCGATGTTGAAGCACTCGACACCCTGTCCCGACGCGCCCTTGACGAGGTTGTCGAGCGCAGCCGTCACGACTGCCTTGTGACCCTGCCCGGCGACGTTGACCAGGCAGAGGTTGGAATGAGTCGCGAGCTTGGTCGCAGGCGTCCTTTCCACCACTTTGGTGAAAGGCTGGCCGGCGTAGAACTCGCGGTACGCATCCTGGAGCTCCGCCGGCGATCCCTTGAGGTCGAAGTAACAGGTGGCGAGGATGCCGCGGGTCATCGGCACCAGGTGGGGCACGAAAGTGACGCTCGGATTTTCACCTCCCCGCCCGCCGGGGAGGTCGGGCCGCAGGCCCGGGTGGGGGGATGCAAGTCCCCTGAGCTCCTGAACAATCTCGGGCAGATGACGGTGGCCCTCGACCGCGTAGGCGCTCAGGGATTCGTTGACCTCGCTGAAGTGCACGCCGATGCCGGGCGAGCGGCCCGAGCCGCTGACCCCGGACTTGGCGTCGATCACTATGTCCGACCCGACGAGCCCAGCCGATACGGCGGGCGCCAAGGCGAGGATGGACGCGGTCGAGTAGCACCCCGGTACCGCCACCAGTTCGGCGTCCTTGAGCTCCGCCTCATGCAGCTCGGGCAGGCCGAAGACCGCCTTCGCGAGCAGCCCGGCGGCCGGGTGTGGCTGGCGGTACCACCTGGGGTACTCCGCCTCGTCATGCAGCCGGAAATCGGCGCTCATGTCGATGACGCGAACCCCAGCCGCGAGCCACGACTGCACCCTTGCCGCGCCGACGTTGTGCGGCAGGCAGCTGAAGATCACATCGAGGCCGTCGGCGGCAGGCTCGGCAAGGAACTCTCCATTCAGGTCGAGGAGCGGGAAGACCTCGGAGTACGGCTTACCAGCGAACGACCGCGAGGTGAGCTGGCTGAGCTCGACGTCCGGATGCCGCGCCAGCAGATGCACCGCGGTCATCCCCGCGTAGCCATTGGCGCCTGCGACCGCCGCCTTGACCTTCTTTGCCACGAGCGCATGAGTATACAGGGAACTGCATAAACATGCGTTCAGTCCGGGGCATTGAAAAAGCACGACTCGGCCCCGGTGTGACACGCGGGTCCGGCAGGCCGAACGCGAAGCAGGACCGTGTCGAGGTCGCAGTCGAGGCGCACCTCCACCACCTCCATCGTGTTCCCCGAGGTGGCGCCCTTCTCCCACAGGCCGCGCTCCCGGGAATGGAACCAGGCCCGCCCCGTCTCGCGCGTCTTCTTCCATGCATCCTCGTCCATGTACGCGAGCATCAGGACCTTGCCTGTCTCGGCGTTCTGCACCACCGCGGGGACGAGCCCTTTCGAGAAGTCGGGACTCACTGCCTCACCTCCAGGCCCAGGGCCACGAGCTCTTGCTTCACATCCGGGATCGTCAGGTCGCCGAAATGAAAAACGGAAGCGGCGAGGGCCGCGTCGGCCCCGCCCTCAGTCAACGCGGCGTACATGTGCCGCGCCGAGCCGGCTCCACCCGAGGCGATGACAGGAAGACGCACCGCACCGCGCACGGCTCGAAGCAGCTCGATGTCGTATCCCTCGTGCGTGCCGTCGAAGTCCATTGACGTGAGCAGGATCTCCCCCGCTCCCAACCCCTCGCCGAGCGACGCCCACTCCACCGCGTCGCGACCCGTCGCGCGGCGGCCACCGTGGCTGAATACCTCCCAGCCTGGCCCGTCCGGGCGCTTGCGGGCGTCGATCGCCAGCACCACGCATTGGGCGCCAAAGACCTCGGCGCATCGTGTGATCAGGGACGGATCGGCCAGCGCCGCCGTGTTCACGGACACCTTGTCCGCGCCGTGAGTCAGCAGCTCCGCCATGTCCTCCACGCTGCGCACGCCTCCGCCCACCGCAAGCGGGATGAAGACCTCATTCGCCGTCCGCTCCACCACCTCGAGCAGGATCTTCCGCGCGTCGGAGGAGGCGGTGATATCGAGGAACACGATCTCGTCCGCGCCTTGGCGGTCGTACGCGGCCGCAAGCTCGGCCGGGTCGCCGGCGTCACGCAGGTCCTGGAAGCGGACGCCCTTGACGACGCGCCCGTCGGTGACGTCGAGGCAGGGGATGACGCGTTTGGCAGGCATCACGCGCAGAGGGCCAGGAAGTTCGCGTAGATCCGCAGGCCGTCAGCGCCGCTCTTCTCCGGGTGGAACTGCGTTCCCATCACGTTGCCCTTCGCCGCCGCTGCGGCAGGCGAATGATCCGTGCAAGCGACGGCGTCGGATGAGGCGTCCGGTGTGAAGGAGTGCACGAAGTAGAAGTAAGAGTTGTCATCGATCCCGTGCCACAACGCAGACGGTGCGGTCTGCGCCGTGCGGCACCAGCCGATCACGGGAAGGCGCTCGCTGCCGGCCACCTCGACCACTCGCCCGGGCAGCAACCCGAGGCCCTCGTGCCGGCCGTGCTCGAACGACTCCTCGAACAGGAGCTGGTAGCCGAGGCAAACACCGAGCACCGGCTTGCCGCGGCGCGCCAGGTCCACGACCCTGTCGCCAAGGCCATGCTGCGAGAGCCTGGCCAGTGCAGGCGCGAACGCGCCGACGCCGGGTAAGACAATACCGTCGGCACGCGCCAGCTCATCCGGGTCGGCGGTGAGACGCGCCTCTGCGCCGACGTGGACCAGGGCCCGCTGGACCGAGCGGATGTTGCCGACGCCGTAATCGACGATGCAGATCATCCGAGCAAGCCTTTGGAGGAGGGCACTCCGGGCCTGCCGCCCTTAGCGATGGCCTGGTGCAACGCGAGGCCCAGCGCCTTGAAGGTCGCTTCCGCCACGTGATGACGGTTGCGGCCTCGGATCAGGTCGACATGGATTGTCGCGCCCAGGTGGATCGACAGCGCGCGCCAGAACTCCTCGAGCACCTCCGACTCGAGCGTGCCAATGCGGCCTTTCAGCGGCACGTTGTAGGAGAGATACGGCCTCCGACCGAGATCGATCACGACGCGAGCGAGCGATTCGTCGAGCGGCGCGTAGGCCGACCCGTAACGCGCGATACCTGCGCGATCGCCCAACGCCTGCGCCAGCGCCTGGCCCAGGACGATTCCCGTGTCCTCGACCAGGTGATGCGGATCCACGTGCACGTCGCCCGCGCCACGCAGCGTCAGGTCGGCGCCGGCGTACCGCGCGACTTGCTCGAGCATGTGGTCCAGGAAAGGAAGCCCTGTCGAGACGTCGATGCGCCCGCGGCCGGCGAGGGCGACCCTCGCTGAGAGCTGGGTCTCGTTGCTCTTGCGTGTGACGCCGGACTTCTGCTTACTCAAGCCGCACCTCGATTGCATGCGCGTGCGCGCCAAGCCCTTCCATCTCCGCCAGCCGGACGCTCGCCTCGCGCAGCATCTCGAGGTCGCCCCGGTTCAGGCTCAAAACGCTCGTGCGCTTGAGAAACGTGTGGACTCCGAGGGGTGAGGCGAAGCGCGCGGCGCCTGAGGTGGGCAGCGTGTGATTGGGACCGGCCGCGTAGTCGCCGAGCGGCACGGTGGCGTACGCGCCGACGAAGACCGCGCCCGCGTTGCGCACCTGCGCGGCGAGGCGTTCGGCATCGCCGGCCACGATCAGCAGGTGCTCCGGAGCGAAGTCGTTCGCCAGGCTGAGCGCCTGGTCCATGTCGTCGGCGACGATGACGCAGCAAGTGGCCTGGCGGATGATGTCGGCCCGCTCCAGCCCCCCCAAAAGGCTTTCGAGCTCTTCCTCGACGCGGTCCGCCAGTTGAGATGAGTCGGTGATGACCACTCCCCACGCGAGGGGATCGTGCTCGAGCTGCGCCGCGAGGTCCGCGGCCACGAAGTCCGGGCGCGCCGCGGCGTCAGCGATGACCAAGACCTCGGTCGGTCCCGCGATGCCGTCGACGCCGACCGACCCAAACACCTCTTTTTTGGCGAGGGTCACGTAGATGTTGCCCGGGCCCGCGACCACGTCGACGCGAGGAATGCTCGCCGTGCCGTAGGCGAGGGCCGCGATCGCCTGGGCGCCGCCCACCCGGTAGACCGCGTCGACGCCCGCCATCTGCGCCGCGGCGAGGATGGCGGTGGGGACGCTGCCGTCGGGACGCGGGGGAGTTGCGAGCACGACCTCCTCGACTTGCGCCACGCGGGCCGGGATCACGGTCATGAGCACTGTCGAGGGATACGCAGCCCGGCCGCCGGGCGCATAGACACCGGCGCGCCGAACCGGGCGCGTCAGCAGCTTCAAGCCGGGCGACCCGACCGCCGCCGCCTGCACCTGGCGCTCGTGAAACTCGCGGATGCGCCGCGCCGCGAACTCGAGCGCGGAGCGGTCGGCGGGGGCCAGCCGTTCCGTGGCGGCTTTCAGCTCGGCCTTCGGCACCTGGAACGACTCTCCGAGTCCCGGCGCCCAACCGTCGAACCGCCTGCCGAGCTCGCGGAGCGCTTCGTCGCCCTCGGCCATGACTCGAGCGCATATGGCGGCCACCGTGGCGCGCTCGTCGGCAAACTTCGACAGGTCCATGCGCCGGCGCGAAAGCGGTGAGTCGAGCCACGAGGCGGCGTCGAATCGCCTAACGGTCACGGCCGGACGCCTCCCTGAGCTTCGACACCACCGACTGCACAGCGGCGCTCCGCGTCTTGAGGCTCGCCTGGTTGGCGATCAGCCGCGCGGTGGAGCTGCCCAGGACGGCGGTGATGCGAAGGCGGTTCTCGCGCAGCGTCCGGCCGGTCGCAGTCAGGTCGACGATTCCGTCGACGAGCCCAACCTGCGGCGCGAGTTCCACCGAACCATGCAATCGCACGACCTCCACCGCCTGTCCATGGGCCTCGAACCACGCGGTGGCGGTGCGTGGATATTTGGTCGCCACGCGGATCATCGGCGGCCACGTTTCAGGCCCGTTGAGGCTCGACGCATCGGGCACGGCCAGCACGAGCCGGCAGTCGCCAAACCGCAGGTCGACCAGCTCGTAGTGCGAGCCCGGCGTCTCCCAGAGGATGTCCTTGCCGACGATGCCGAGATCCGCCGCGCCGTGATCGACGTACGCAGGAACGTCGCTCGGCCGGACCAGGATGACCCGCACGCCCTCACGGTCGATCAGCAGCTGCCGGCCCAGCTCGTCCGCGGTCAATCGGGCCAGGCCGCACTCTGCCAGCAGGTTGAGCGCCCCGCTCAGCAGCGCCCCGGTGGGAACCGCGATCGAAACGTTTTCCTCCGGCGTCATGAGACCCCTCCGGCCAGTCGCGCAGCCACCTGCTCGGGCGGCAGCGACCGCGTGCGCTGCCCTTCGGAAGACCACGAGACCGTCGTCTCGCTGTGGCAGTGGATCAGGTTGGCCGCACCCAGCGCGCGCCACCACGCTCTGGCTTCGGCCTGGCTCCGGGATTGCGTGTCGACGACCGCCCGCATGCCGAACAGGCGGAGAGTCGACCCCAAACGCAGGGCGGTGCTCAGCCCCGCCTGCCTCCAGGCCAGCGCGGCGTCGAGCCGCGGCAGCGCGGGCGACCGCGGCGCTCGGGTCAGCATCTCCGACACGAGGTCGAGCTGGATCATGAACCCCGTCGCCGGCGCGGGCCGGCCGAATCGCGCAAGCAAAGCGTCGTAGCGGCCTCCCTGGGCGATGGGCCGTCCGAAATCGGGCCCGTAGCCCTCGAAAATGACGCCGGTGTAGTAGTCGAAGTCGCGGATCGCACCCAGGTCCAGGACCACGACATCACCGATGCCGTGCGTCAGTAGAAGCTCGCGCACCTGTGCGAGCTCAGACAGCGCAGCCTCCGAACGGCGGTTGCGGACCAGGCCGCCGGCGGCTTCGAGGATCTCCGGCCCGCCACGGAGGGCGGGGAAACGGAGCAGGAGCTCGTGCTCGGCGGATTTCAGTGGCGTGCCCTCGAGGAGCGATTCCAGCGCGACGAAATCGCGCGCGACGAGCGCTGATCGCACGGCGACCTTGACCTCGTCCGGCAGCCTGACCGCGTCCATGATGCCGTGGAAGAACTCGGCGTGGCCGACGTCGATCTGGTAGCGGCGGATGCCGGTCGCCTCCATGCATCGGGCGGCAAGGGCGATCACCTCCGCATCGGCGACGGGGCCTGAGGCACCGACCAGCTCCGCGCCGACCTGGTAGGTCTCGCGGCGCTGCTGGAAGCGTCCCTCGTCGGTCGAGAGGACGGGTCCCGAGTAGCACAGCCGGAGCGGGAGCGCGGCTGAGCGCAGCTTGCCGGCGACGAGCCGTGCCACCGGCACCGTCCGCTCGCCGACCAGGGCCACGACGTCGCCGCGGCCGTCGGTGAACTTGAAGAGGCGCCGCCGCTGCTCCGGCCCAAGCCCGACGTCGAGCACGTCCATGTTCTCGACCAGCGGGGTGATGACGTGCCGGTAGCCCCAGCGGCGCATCTCGGCAAGCAGCGATTCCTGCGCCTCGCGAAGGATCTCGGCCTCGAGAGGGAGCAGGTCGCGAAATCCGGGGACGCCGCCGAGCTGCGGTGTCACCGATGGATTAGGGCCGGTGAAGAAACCTCCGGGCCGGGGCCTCTTGAAATTTAGCTCTCGTCTTCATCCTCATCCTCTGAATCGCCGCCGGCCTCCTCCGAGAAGTCGACCGCCTCCCCCTCGTCCTCGACGGCGTGCATGCCCTCTTCGATGTCGTCGCTCGCCGGTGCCTCGACCAGCGTCTCTTCCTCTTCTTCGTCCACAGGAAAGACCTCGACCCCGCGGCTGAGAAGACTCTCCTTCGTGTAGGGCCGGAACTCCACCTCCCGTTTACGCCGCATCGGAAAGCTCGGCTTGCCGACGAAGTGGGGATCCTGGTATGTCTCGCGGACGATCAGCTTCACCGTGTTGCCGTCGCACGAGGTGACCCCGGCCTGGTAGCGGTTGCCGCCGCGCATGAACTTGATCAGCCGCCGGGCCAGCTTGGCCTCCAGCAGGCCGAGGCGCACGCCGCGCGATGTCTCGATCGCGATGCCGTCGCCCTCAACGCGGAGCTCGGCGACGTCGCCCGCTGCGACCTTGGAGCAGATGTCGTCTTTCGGCGCCGCGTCCACCGTGGTGATCACCGTCTTCCCCATCTCCTCGACGAAAAGGTTGAGGTCGACCCTGGTGCCCCCGACCTTGAGCCCCTCCTTCTGGTGGAGCAGCGCGTTGATGCGGGCCGCGTTCTTCTTCGCGATCGAGTTCATCGGATTGATTTTCAGCGCCGCTTCGTACGACGCCTTCGCGTCCTTCAGCTTGCCGAGCTCGGAGAGCGCCTTGCCCAAACGGTTCTGCGTCTCCTCGTCGGCTCCGAAGCTCTCGATGATGAAACGGTTCAGCTTGACGGCCTCGTCCCACTTGCCGGCGATCGCGAGCTGCACGGCGTCCTCCGCGTACTGCGAGCGGGGCTTGAGGTGTTCGCTGGTCTCGGTCTTCAAGAGGCGCGCTCCTATGGCCGGCTGAGGGCTGAGGGATGCTGAGTATACGGAGTGATGGACGCCCAGAGTGGATGTCATCCTCTCCGGCGTGGGGAGACCGCGTCCAGTCGCCGCGCTCGCCATCCTGATGTTGTCGGTCACGGCATGCGCGGGGAACGCACCCGCCGCGCCGACCGGCCAGGCGCTCTACGTGGGCGTCGACCTGCCTCTGACGGGAGCCGAGGCCGGCAGCGCGCTGCCGGCCCTGAACGGGGTTCGATTCTTCGTCCAGACCCATCCGACGCTCGACGGCTTCACGGTCAGCCTCAAAACCGCGGACGATGCTGCGGGCGGCGTGCCGGACCCGAACCGCGGCGCCGGGAACGTGCGCGCGTTTCTCGCGGATCCCAGCGTCGTGGCGATGATCGGGCCTTTCGACGCGGCCGTGGCTCGCCTCGAGATCCCCCTCGCCAACGCCGCCGGGCTGGCGATGGTCACTCCCGCCACCAGCAACCCGTGCCTTACGCGAGACGTGTTCACGCCGGCCCCGCTCAACCCGGCCCGGACGGCGATCAGCTGCAAGGCGGCGGGACTGCCCTCGGCGGCGGAACTCAGACCGGCGCACACGAACAACTTCTTCCGGCTCACGACCACAGACGACCTGCAGGGCGCGGCGGCCGCGGAATACGCGTTTCACAAGCTCCACCTGATCCGTACCGCGGTGATCACCGACCATGAGGCCTACGGGCAAGGTCTCGGCTATGCGTTCAGCGCCCGATTCACCGGCCTGGGCGGTACCGTCGTCGGCCACTTCGACCTCGGACCGAAAAGCAGGGACGCGACCGCCTTCCTGACGAGCGCGAGGGACGCAGGCGCGCAGGCCGTGTTCTACGGCGGCGACACGCGCCCGGGCGGCTGCGAGATCAGGGCCGAGATGCGAGCCTTGTTCCCAGCCGGCGAGGCGACGCCCTTCCTGGGCGGCGACGGCATTGCTGAAGATCCTGCCTGCGTCGCCGCTGCGGGAGCCAACAGCGCGGGGATCTTCGCGACCGTGCCGATCGCCGACGCAGACTCGGCGCCCGGCGCCGCAGCCACGATCCGCGATTTCAAGAAGACCTTCGGCAGGACCTCCGATTACGGGCACTACACGCTGCTGGCTTATGACGCCATGGCCGTCCTCTACGCTGCGCTGGACCGGGCCATTCAGGGCTCCGGCAACACCCTGCCGGCCCGGGCGACGGTGACCGGCGAGCTGGCGCAAACGTCTGGCCTGGTAGGGGCGACCGGGACGCTCGGGTTCGATGGCGCCGGGGACACCACCAACCGGGTCGTCTCGATCTTCGAGGCGGTCGCCTCCGACCCCTGGGCTCCGTGGAAGCTCGTCGACACGGTCGATTACAGCGCCAAGCTTCCTTATTGATCTTTGCCGCCGCGCGGGCGAACTCAAGAGCGACTTGACTTGGGGGGGCCTGCGAGTCGATAGTGTGCCTCGGAGTAGCAGTTCGGCCATCCCATGTGGCCGCACTCGCCGCCGGCGCACTCTCGCCCCGACGCGAGTTGGGAAGAGGGCGGCAAGTGATGGGAGGCGTCCAGGTGTGGTTTGCGCATTGGCCTCCCAACCAGCACAAGGGGGAACCATATGGTTCGAGCTAGGGGACTCGTAGTCCTCTCGATGGCGCTTATGGTCGCTTTCGCCTGCGGTGGCGGTGGCGGAGGCGGCGGCGCGAGCAAGGGGACGATCAAGATCGGCTCCGACCTTCCAGTCTGTACGACAGGTGGCCAGTCGACCGCGAACGGCGTCAAGTTCGCAGTCGACCAGAAGAATGCGGCTGGCGGCGTCAATGGCTTCACGATCTCGTATCAGAGCTTCGACGACTGCCGGCAGGGATCCTACTCGGCCGACGCCGGGGTCGAGAACGTCCAGACGATGCTTGGCGACACCAAGTTCCTGGGCATGATCGGGCCGTACAACTCGGCGGTGGCCAAGGCCGAGATCCCGATCTCCTCGCCGCAGCACTTCACAATGATCAGCCCGTCGAACACCAACCCCTGCCTCACCAAGGAGGTGCAGCCTCCGCTCCCGGCGTGTAGCTATCACGCGGCAGACCTCCGCAGCGGGAACGCCAACAACTACTGGCGCGTCGTCACGAGCGACGACTTCCAGGGTCCCGCGATGGCCGACTACATGTACAAGACGTTGAACGTGCACAACGTCGGCATCCTCGACGACAGCACGGTGTTTGGGGTGGGCATCGCGGGCGCCTTCGAGACTGAGTTCAAGCAGCTCGGCGGAACCGTGGCCAAGCACTCTGAGTATCAGAAGACTCAAACGAGCGACTGGAAGGCGATCCTGCTGGCCTTTAAGAACGCCGGCGCGCTGGGCGTCTACGTGGGTGGCACCGACGACCAGAACATCTGCATCCCGCGTAAGCAGATGAAAGACCTCGGTTGGGACGTCCCGTTCGGCGGCGGTGACGGAATCGAGACCACGGACTGCATCGACCAGGCGTCCGGCAACGAGCTCGGCATCAACGCCACTTCAGCTGGTGCCGACGCGACCCAGGTCCCGGGGGCAAAGTCCACCATCGACGCCTTCCGCAAGGCGTTCCCCGGACCCAACGACTTCGGCGGCTACACGATGCAGGCGTACGACGCGGCGAACGCGTTGATGGCGGCGATCGGACGCGCGATCAGCGACGCGGGGGGCAGCACGCCAACCCGCGAACAGGTCCGGGCCGAGATGGCCAAGACCAAGGGCTTCGTCGGCGTCATTGGCACCTACGACTTCGACGCCAACGGCGACACCAGCCTCAAGATCGTGTCGATCTACACGGTCCAGAGCGTCAGCGATCCGGCGAACTCCACGGGCGTCTGCGGCAAGGCGCAGACCAAGCTGTGCTACGTCTGGAAGACACAGTTCGACTTCGCCAAGAAGTAGTCTTTAGCCCAAAATTCAGCGAGGAGGCCCGTATAGGGCCTCCTCGTCGTTAGCTTGAAGGAGGGGGCACTGGGCGCAGGCGTAGTCGGAAGCGGCGCGTCAGCCCTGCACAGAGTGCGCTCTCTGGCTTTCGGCGGCATGAGCCTCATCGACTACGGTTTCTACCTCGTTAGCGGCGCCGCAGTAATCCTTCTTGCTTCCCGAGCGGTCAACAACCCCACCGAATTCGTCCAGATCACTGTCTTCGGCCTGGCCGACGGCGCGATGTACGCGCTGGTCGCCCTCGGCTACACGATGGTCTACGGCATCATCGAATTGATCAACTTCGCCCATGGGGACGTGTTCACGATGGGCGGCTACATCAGCGCCGCGATCCTGGGCTTTTTCGCCATCAACGAGAACACGTTCACGGCGGTGAACTTGATCGCCCTGCTGCTTGTGTTCCCTGTCGTGATGTTGATCATGGGCGGCATCAACATCACCATCGAGCGCATCGCATACCGTCCGCTCCGCAACGCGCCACGCCTGGCGCCGCTGATCACCGCGATCGGAATGTCGTTCCTGCTCGAGGGCATCATGTTTCTGTGGCACGGTCCTGCGTCCGTCCACTTTCCTGACCTGCTCCCGCACGGGCCTGCGTTCTCGGCGACGATCGGCGGTGTGTTCGTCACCTTCAAAGACGGATTCGTGATGGTGACCGCCGTGGTGCTCGTCACGCTGCTGGCGATCTTCATCAATCGCACCAAGCTCGGCAAGGCCATGCGCGCCACGGCGCAGGATCGCGATGCGGCGCAGTTGATGGGGATCGACATCAACCGCACGATCGCCGCCACCTTCTTCATCGGCGCGCTGCTGGCCGGCGCGGGCGGGATGATCTGGGGCCTTTATTTCAACAACCTCTTCTACAACCTTGGCTTCCGCACCGGCCTGGTGGCGTTTACGGCTGCCGTGTTCGGAGGCATCGGCAACATCCCCGGCGCGGCCATCGGAGGCGTCCTGATCGGCCTCATCGCGGCCTACAGCGACTCCTACATAGGTTCCAAGTGGACCGAGGTGGTGATCTTCGGCATCCTGATCGGCGTGCTGGTGTTCAGGCCTACCGGCCTGCTCGGCATGAGGGTTCCCGAGAAATGAGCCAACCGACCGCGGCGAAACGGCACTCCTTGATGGCACGCCTCCATCTGCGGGAGCGCATACGCGATCGCGACCAGGCGATCTACGGCGTCCTGATCCTCGCCGCGCTGGTCTTCCCGATGGCTACCTTGTTCATCACCGGGGGAAGCACCGCGTACATCTCCCAGGCCGCTCACGCCGGGACCTGGGTCCTACTGGCCATCGGCCTCAACGTCGTGGTCGGGTTTGCCGGCCTGCTCGACCTCGGCTACGCCGCGTTCTTCGCGATCGGCGCCTACACCTATGCGCTGTTCGCGTCCTCGCAGCTGGGTTCATCTCCGCTGCACCACAGCTTTCACTTTCCGTTCTGGATGATGATGTTCATAGGCCTGATCGTGGCCGCGTCGTTCGGCGCGATCCTGGGATTTCCGACGTTCCGTCTGCGGGGCGACTACCTGGCGATCGTCACCCTGGGGTTCGGCGAGATCGTGCCGCAGCTCTCTTACAACCTGCCGGACTGGACGGGCGGTATCAACGCCATCGGCGGCATCGACAAGCCTTGGTTCCCAGCTTGGATCACCGGACCGTGGGCCGGCGCGAACAGCATCTCAGTCATCCAGGACTCAACGTGCCGGAACCCGTTCGCGCAGACGCAGTTCATACCCTGCTTCAGCTTCGGCTTCGACCAGGTCGCTTATTACGTGCTGATCGTGATTCTCATCTTCGGCGCCGTGATCCTGGTCACCAACCTCTACCGCTCGCGGTTGGGCAGAGCCTGGATGGCGATTCGCGAAGACGAGGTGGCGGCCGCCGCGATGGGCATCAACACCGTGACGACAAAGCTCCTCGCGTTCGCGATCGGAGCGTCATTCAGCGGCTTCGCCGGCGCCTACTACGGGGCGAGTTTCGGCCTCGTGAGCCCTGACGATTTCCTTTTCGTGGTTTCGATCACGGTGCTCGTCATGGTCGTGCTGGGCGGGATGGGCAACATCACGGGCGTCATCGTCGGCGCCCTGGTCATCTACTTTGTCCTGAATACTTTGCTGCCCTCGCTGGCGTCCAACGCGGAACAGCTCGCCAACACCATCGGCCTGAGTTCGCTCAACACGCAGAAGGGTGACTGGCCAGGGCTGTATGCGGAGGTGCAGCGCCTGCAGTTCCTGTTGTTTGGCTTGATCCTTGTGATGATCATGCTGCTGCGTCCCCAGGGCCTGTTTCCGAGCCGCGTGCGCGAGCAGGAGCTGAAGCACGCGGCTGTCCAGGAAGAGGAACCGGTGGTGGAGCTCGAGCACGCATGAGCGAGGCCCCGGTCGACAACATCCTCGAGCTCACGAACCTGACCAAGCGTTTCGGCGGCCTTGTCGCGGTGGACAACGTGAGCCTGCACATCAAGCGCGGCGAGGTTTTCGCCCTGATCGGACCCAACGGAGCGGGCAAGACGACGCTGTTCAACAACGTTACAGGCCTGTTCCGCCCGACGGCCGGCCGCGTCGTTTTCGACGGCCATGAGATCACCGGCGCGAAGCCGCACCAGGTCGCGCGGTTGGGTATCGCGCGCACGTTCCAGAACATCCGGCTTTTCGACTACATGACGTGTCTCGACAACGTGCGCGTCGGGCGCCATGTCCGAATGCACGCCAAGCTGTGGGACTCGCTGTTCAAGCTGCCGCGGGAGCGCCGCGAGGAGGAGCGCGTCACCGGGGAAGCAATGGACCTGCTCCGCTTCGTCGGCATCGCGCGCCAGGCGAATCAGTACGCGCGCAACCTGCCCTACGGCCAGCAGCGCCGGCTCGAGATCGCACGCGCCCTCGCCACCGACCCGAAGCTTCTGCTCCTCGACGAGCCTGCGGCGGGCTTCACCCCGCAGGAAAAGGTCGAGCTGATGCAGCTGGTCAAGAAGATCCTCGCGCGCGGCATCACCGTGTTCCTGATCGAGCACGACATGAAGGTCGTCATGGGCATCTCTGAGCGCATCGTCGTCCTCGACCACGGCGAGAAGATTGCTGAGGGCCCCCCGGAGGAGGTCCGCAAGGATGCCAAGGTCATCGAAGCCTACTTGGGCAAGTCGGCGTAGAGGCTGGCTTAAATGGCGCTCCTCGAGCTTGAATCGATCAACGCGTTTTACGGGCGGATCCAGGCTCTCCGCGGTATGTCCATCCGGGTCGAGAAGGGCGAGGTCGTCGCGCTGATCGGCTCCAACGGCGCGGGCAAGACTACGACCCTGCGCACGATCTCCGGGTTGATGCACCCGCACTCGGGCACGATTCGCTTCGACGGGCGTGACATCACACGCACAGGACCGTCGAAGATCGTCGAGCTCGGCATCAGCCAGTCGCCCGAGGGCCGGCGGCTCTTCCCACGCATGACCGTCGGCGACAACCTGCTGATGGGCGCCTACACGCGCAACGATCGCGCCGGCATCGCGGCCGACATCGAGCGTGTTTTCAAGCTCTTCCCGCGGCTGCAGGAGCGGCGGACGCAGATCGCCGGCACGCTGTCAGGCGGCGAGCAGCAGATGCTTGCGATGGGCCGGTCGTTGATGGCGAGGCCCAAGCTGCTGATGCTGGATGAGCCATCGCTGGGTCTCGCGCCAATCCTGGTCGAGACGATCTTCAGCATCGTGCGCGAGATCTATTCGCAAGGGACCACCGTCCTGCTCGTGGAGCAGAACGCGAACAAGGCACTCGAGGTGGCGAATCGAGCATACGTCCTGGAGACAGGTGTGGTCGTCCAGGACGGAACAGGCCACGACCTGCTCGCCTCAGAGGGCGTGCAGAAAGCCTACCTGGGCATGTAAGACCCGGTCGCTAGCGACTCGGCTGGTAGCTGACCACGAACATGTAGACCAGGACGATCGCGAAAGCACCGTACTCGAGCACGACGTTCCTGGTGAAGCTGTCCTCGACCGTGTGCCGCACCAGGCCGCGGTTGATGTACCAGGCGATCAGCAGCATCGCACCGAACCACCCCTCGGACACGACGAGGTAAAGCGACAGCGCCGTGATCGCCCAGGCGAGGAACGTGACGACCTGGGCGACGAAGATCGCAAATATGAACGCCCTTCGCGGCGGGATCGAAACGCCATTGATACGGAAGCTGCGATACGAGGCGAAGAACGTGATGGTGAAGATCCACAACAGCTTCAGGATCGGGTTGAACGGAAGGGTGACCACGACCAGGTAGGCGCCCGCCAGGACGAGCACCAGGATGGCTTCCTGGAGGAACAGGTGGCCGCGCTTCTCCGCGTCCCGCAGCCTCAGGTAATCGAGCCGTGCCGCGATGATGAAGCCGGTGCCGAAGACGGCGGTCAGGATGAGGTACTTCCAGAGCTCCGGCACGAGGAGCGACAGGCCCGCCAGCGTGATCGCGCCGAGCGCCACCGGGATGTAGTGCTCGATGCGCGGAAACTCTTCGGTTCCCCGCAGGTAACCGAGCAGCGCCGGGGCCGCGAGGACGACCAGGCCGAGAGCCAGCGCCCAGACCTGGCCCGGGCCGAGGAGCTCCGACTTGAAGCCAAGCGCGATCGCCGTCAGCACGACGGCCGCGAAGATCAGGAAGCTTCGGTCGCGATCTGACCTGGCCGCGGAGTCGGTTGGCACGACCTTCTCGACCAGCACCGGGGGCATCTTCATAGTGGTTCGAGAATTCTAAACACGGCCGTACCTGTCCTCCAAGCGGACAACGTCATCGATCTCAGGCGTCGAGACCTCGAAGATGTCGGTGTCTTCGACCGCGGTGAGGCGGTGCCGCGTCCCTGGCGTGATGTGCAGGGTGTCGCCCGCGCTCATGCGGCGCGGGGTCAGCACGCCATCGGCGCCCCCGATCTCGATATCGACGCTGCCGTTCATCACGTACTGGTACTCGTCCTTGCGCTCGTGGTACTGAAGCGAGAGCGCTTCTCCCTTCTTGATGTGCAGGATCTTGCCGGCGTAGCGGTCCGTGATCGCCCAGCGGAGCTCGTAGCCCCACGGTTTCACGACCTTGTTCTTCTCGACTCGGCCGAACTCAGGAGGCCCCGGCATGCTGCCTAATTCCGACGATGTCTTCCAGCGCGCGAAGCCTGGCTTCGACCCCCTCGCTGTCGGCGGCCTCGGAATAGATGCGGATCAGCGGCTCCGTCCCGCTCGCCCGCAGCAGGACCCAGCTCCCGTCGGCCAGGTAGAACTTGAACCCGTCGTCGGAGCGCACGCGCTGCACCGGGACGCCCGCGACCTCCTGTGGCTCGTTCTTCTCGAGGGTCTCGAGGATGCGCTTGCGGTCAGTCTCGTACGTCTCGCGCACCAGGTGGATGTCGTGGCGCGCATACGCGTGGGGCCCCACGCGCTGTTCGAGGGCGGCGAGGATCTGCGAGATCGGCTTGCCGGACTTCACCATCATGTCGGCGAAAAGCAAGCCGACCAGGATCCCGTCGCGTTCGGGTATGTGGCCGCGCACCGCGAAACCACCCGACTCCTCGCCGCCGAGCAGCGCGTTGGACTCCATCATCTTCGGCGCGATGTTCTTGAAGCCGACCGGCACCTCGTACACGCGCTCGCCAAACTCCGCACCCAGCTTGTCCACCATCGCGGTCATGTTCACCGTCTTGACGACAGGCCCGCGCATGCCGCGTGCCTCGAACAGGTAGAGCATCAGGAGTGCGAAGACCTGCAGTTGGTTGATGAACTGTCCGGTCTCGTCGATGATGCCCACGCGGTCCGCATCGCCATCGGTGCAGATGCACAGGTCCTGCCCGCCGACCTTCATGAAGGAGATCGTCGAGTCGATGTTGGGCGGGATGGGTTCAGGATTGATGCCGCCGAACAGCGGGTTGCGCTGGTTGTGCAGCTCGGTGACAGTCGTCCGGCCGCCGCCGATCATCTCGGCGATGTAGGAGTAGCCCGATCCGTACATGCACTCGTGGACTATGCGCAGCCCCGCGCCCTTGATCGCGTCGAGGTCGACCATGCGTGCGATCTGCGCGTAGTAGGGCTCGCGAGGGTCGTAGGACGACACCAGGCCGTGGCCTACGGTGTGGTCCGGCGCCGGGACGTCGTCGAGCTTGCTGATCCTTCGTTCCAGCTCCGCGATGACCTCAGACGGGACGGCGCTGCCGGTGTCGGTCTTGTACTTGTAGCCGTTGAACTGATACGGGTTGTGGCTGGCGGTGATGACCGCTGCGCCGGTCGCCTTGCGATCGATGACGGTCCAGGATGCGACCTGGGTTGGCGATGGCCGATCGAAGACGAGGGTTCTAATGCCGTTGCTGGCGAACACGAGGGACACGGCTTGCGCGAAGTCTTCCGAGGCGAACCTGCAGTCGTAGCCGACGATCGCAAGGGGATCGTTGGAGCGCGACTTCATGTACTGCGCCGTGGCCTGCGCCACGCGGCGCACGTTGCCGAACGTGAAATCGTCGGCGATGATGCCTCGCCAGCCATCGGTGCCGAACTTGATCTGCTGAGCGCTCATTGGGCTAAAGGTAACGCGTCTTCCGGGCGCGCTTGAGCGCGTCCACGACCTTGCGGACGTCCTGCGCCCGGGAGCGCGGAACCACCAGCAAGGCGTCCTCTGTGTCCACGATGATCATGTCCTCCAGCCCGATGCCGGCCACGAGCCGCCGGTCGCCGAAGATCAGGCTGCCCGTGGTGTCGACCAGGACAGCCTCTCCCTCGACCGAGTTGCCGCGGGCGTCAGCATGGACGCGGTCGCCGAGCTCGGCCCAGTTGCCGATGTCCGCCCAATCGAATGTGGCCGGCACGAGCCGCAGCCGGTCGGTCCTCTCCATGACGCTGCGGTCGACGACCTCGACCGGCAGTCGGTTGTAGAGCTGGGCAGTCGCAGCCTCGTCACCGGCCCTGCGGGCGGCCACCACCTTGCGCAATCCCGCGAGATGGCTGGGCGCGTGGCGCGCCAGCTCTTCGATGAACGTCTCCAGCTTCCACGAAAACCAGGCGAGGTTCCAGTAGTAGCCGCCTTCGCGCACGAACCGCCGCGCGCTGGCCGCGTTGGGCTTTTCGATGAAGCGCCGGACCCGGAGCGTGCCCCGCGACGGGCGGCCTGGCGCGTGGATATAGCCAAGCCCGGTAGACGGAAATTTGGGCTTGAGCCCGACGGTTACGAGGTTGTCGGTTGTCCTGGCCGCCTGGACCGCAAGCCGCACAGCCCTCGACACCTCCGCGCTGCCGCGCACAACGTGGTCGGCGGGAAGCGCAAGCATGACGGCGCCCGGCGCGCGCTCGCCGAGGGTCAGGGTGGCGAGGCCGTACGCGTTGGTCGTCCCCCGAGCCGACGGCTCCAGGATGAGGTGCTCCGAGTCGACCTCAGGTAGGACCGCCTCGATGATCTCTCGCTGCCGCGTCTCGGTGAGCACGAAGACCTCGTCCGCCACCGCTTTCGCACGGTCATAGGTCGCGCGCAGCAGCGGCCGGCCGCGTTCGCCCAGCGGCAGGACATGCTTGGGCGTCGAGCGCCGCGAACGCGGCCACAACCGGGTGCCTGCGCCGCCCGCCGGGATGACCGCCACGGTCCGATCGGCCGTCACTTCACCTCTTCGGCGAGCTCCTTGGCCCGAGCGGTCGACTCCCACGGCGCGTCGATGTCGGTGCGACCGAAGTGGCCGTACACCGCGGTCTGCCGGAACAGCGGCCGGCGCAGGTTCAGCTCCTTGATGATGCCAAGAGGGCTCAAGTCGAAGAGCCGTGTCACCGCCGCGGCGATGTTCGCCTCAGGAGCCTTGCCGGTACCAAACGTGTCGATGCGGACCGCCACCGGCTTGACGACACCGATCGCGTACGAGAGCTGCACCTCGCATTTCGTGGCCAAGCCCGCCGCGACGATGTTCTTGGCCACGTGGCGGGCCCCGTACGCGCCGGCGCGGTCGACCTTCGTCGGGTCCTTGCCGGAGAAGCACCCGCCGCCGTGTCGCGCGAACCCGCCGTACGTGTCGACCATGATCTTGCGGCCGGTCAGGCCCGCGTCGGCGACCGGGCCGCCGATGACGAACCTCCCGGTCGGATTGACGTACGAGCGCACGGAACCGTCCCGCAGGTCGGCCGGGATCACGGCGTCGATGACGTGCTCGGCGATGTCGGAGCGAAGCTGGTCGGCGTCGACCTCGTCGTGATGCTGCGTCGAGAGCACTACGTTGTCGACACCACTAGGTCTGCCGTCGTCCCCATACCGGACCGTCACCTGGACCTTGCCGTCAGGCCTCAGGTAGCTCAGCGTCTTGTTGCGGCGGACCTCGGCCAGCTTGCGGGCCAGCCGGTGCGCGAGCGTGATGGGAAGCGGCATCAGCTCGGGCGTCTCGTCGCACGCGAAGCCGAACATCATCCCCGAATCGCCGGCTCCGCCCACGTCCACGCCCTGCGCGATGTCGGGCGACTGCTCGTCGATGCTGACCACGATGCCGCACGTCTCGGCGTCGAAGCCGTACTTGGCGCGCGTGTACCCGACCTCGCGCACGGTCTGCCTGATGATGCGCGGGATGTCGACGTAGCAGTCGGTGGTGATCTCCCCCACCACCATCACGAGACCTGTCGTGACGATGGCCTCGCACGCCACCCGCGCCAGCGGATCCTTGGCCAGGATCGCGTCGAGGATGGCGTCAGAGATCTGGTCGGCCAGCTTGTCCGGGTGGCCTTCGGTGACGGACTCGGACGTGAACAAAGACGACGGCATGCGGTCCTCCTTCGAATCTCCCGCGCCGGCAAGGAAGGGCCGCCGTGTGGGCCGATCCCCAAGCGCCAGGTTCATACCTCTGGGACTGCGGCGAATCCTAATCCTTGCTCAGCGCAGGGGGATGTAGTGGATGCCCGAGTGCCGGAACAGCTTCGAGCCGCGTTCGCGCAGCATCACCGCCGTGCCCTCGCGCGACGCGTCCATCACCTCCTCCACGTGCTCCCGCTTCATTACCCAGCTCGCCGTCGGTGCGGTGATGGGACACAGCACAACGATCCGGGCTCGTTCCCGGAGGCGCTCGTAGTCGCTGAGCATCTGGTGGTGCAGGGACAGCTGCAGGGTCCGGGCGATCAGCTCGGGCAGGCTGTTCGGTGTCTGCTCGTACTCACCCCCGCCCATCAGGCTGACGGCCAGGATGTCGCGGGCGCCGTCGTCGACAGCCGTGTTGAGCGGGGTGTTGTCGACCACGCCGCCGTCCAGGTGCTCGCGATCGTTGATGCGGACCGACGGGAATACGCCAGGAATGGCGGTCGAGGCCAGAAGCGCCTGCTCCAGCTCGCCGGAGCGGAACACGGCCGGCCTGCCGGCGTTCAGGTCGGTCGCGACCACCGCCAGGGGGACGCGGAGCTGCTCGAAGGTCTGGACACCGGTCAGCGCCTGCGCCCGCTCGATCAGGCGGCGCACGTTCTGCTGGGGCATGACGCTCAGCTGATCGCGACGAATCCCGGAGATGATCACCCCCAGCGGGTGGGCCTGGAAGACGGCCGCCGCCTGGCGCGAGAGCCAGACCTCGCGCAGCATCATCGTCCCGGCCAGCGAGGGATACGCGGCGATGGAGGCCCCGTTCAGTGCCCCGACGCTCGTGCCGACGATTGCCACCGGCGCCTCGACGCCTGCCTCGAACAGGGCCTGCAGAACCCCGACCTGCGCGGCGCCCCTCGCGCCGCCGCCGCCCAGCACCCAGGTGCGCCGGGCGGGCCCAAACATTTTCGTCGGCTCTAGGCTAGGTGCCTTCCTCCCAGGAGGAAAGGTAACGCCGCTGCTCGTCGGTGAGGGTGTCGATAGCGATGCCCATGGCGTGCAGCTTGAGCCGGGCCACCTCGGAGTCGATCTCCTCGGGCACGTCGTAGACCTTTTTCTCGAGGCTCGATGCGTTCTTGGCGATGTACTCCGCGCACAGCGCCTGGTTGGCAAAGCTCATGTCCATCACGGCCGCGGGATGCCCCTCCGCGCCAGCCAGGTTGATCAGGCGGCCTTCGCCCAGGAGGAAGAGTCGGCGCCCATCGCCCAACCGGTACTCCTGCACCGAGGGGCGGACCTGACGCACGCCGGTCGCCAGCTCGTCGAGCGCCTTGAGGTTGATCTCCGAGTTGAAATGTCCGGAGTTGGCCAGGATAGCCCCGTCTTTCATGACCTCGAAATGCCTGCGGTCCAGCACGTTGACGTCCCCGGTGACCGTCACGAAGATGTCGCCTTCGCGCGCAGCGTCGTCCATCTTCATGACCCGGAAACCGTCCATCGCCGCCTCGAGCGCCTTGACCGAGTCGACCTCGGTCACGACGACGTCGGCGCCGTGGCCCTTCGCCCTCGAGGCGAGGCCGCGGCCGACCCACCCGTAGCCGGCGACCACGAAGGTCTTGCCTGCAAGCAGGACGTTGGTCGACCGGATGATGCCGTCGAGCGTCGACTGGCCGGTGCCGTAGCGGTTGTCGAACATGTGCTTCGTGTCAGCCTCGTTGACGGCGACGATCGGGTAGGCGAGCACGCCATGCTCGGCCATCGCGCGCAGGCGGATCACACCGGTGGTCGTCTCCTCGGTGCCGCCCACGATCTCCGGCAGCTGTTCGCGGCGGGACTTATGCAGCACCGAGACAAGGTCGGCTCCGTCATCCATCGTCATCTGCGGCCGGTGATCGAGCGCTGCCTCGATGTGGTCGTAGTAAGTCTGGTTGTCCTCTCCGCGGATCGCGTAGGTCTTGATGCCGTGATGCGAGGCAAGCGCGGCCGCAACGGCGTCGTTGGTGGACAGCGGGTTGGACGCACAGAGCGCGAGGTCAGCTCCGCTTGCTTTTAGGGTGAGCATCAGGTTTGCCGTCTCGCTCGTCACATGCAGGCAGGCCGCGAGGCGAAGACCTTTCAGCGGCTGATCTTTCGTGAATCGCTGCCGGATCAGGCTCAGCACCGGCATCTCGCGAGCCGCCCAGTCGATCAAGTCCTGGCCCTGCGCCGCCAGGTTTTGGTCTTTGACGTCGCTTCCCCTGGAACTGACTTTCAAATCTCTCTCCTCAATACAGGATCTCGCTCACCAGCTTCACGTCCGTCAGTCGCTGCCGGCCCTTGAGGTAACCGAGCTCGATGAGCACCTGCACTCCGACGACGTCGGCGCCGAGCTTGCGCATGAGCCGGACGGCGGCCGAGGCTGTGCCACCGGTCGCCAGAACATCATCCACGATCAGCACCTTCTGGCCGGGCTGCACGGCATCGGAGTGCACCTCCAGCTGGTCGGTCCCGTATTCGAGCTCGTACGACTCCATCACCGTCATCCACGGCAGCTTGCCCGTCTTGCGGATCGGCACGAAGCCCGCGCCGAGCTTGACCGCGATCGCCGCGCCGGGGATGAAGCCTCGGGCTTCGATCGCCGCCACAAGGTCAGGTGGGTCCGCCGCCCAGGCCCTTGACATGAGCTCCACCACCTCGCGAAAGATGCGCTTCTCGCCAAGCAGCGGCGTGATGTCGCGGAAGATGATCCCCTTCTGCGGAAAGTCGGGGACGTCACGCACATACCTCTTCAGGTCTTCTGGTGTTGTCATAGGACTGAACGAAAGTATTCAAGAGTTCGCCCCAGGCCGTCTTCCAGGCGGACCTCGGGCTGCCAGCCAAGCAGCTGGCGGGCGCGCCCGATGTCGGGGCGGCGCTGCTTGGGATCGTCGATCGGAAGGTCGCGATGGTCGATCGTGCTCGTCGAACCGGCCAGCCGGATGATCGTCTCCGCCAGCTCCCGCACGGTGAGCTCGTGCGGGTTGCCGAGATTGATGGGCAGCTCGTCGCCCCGCTCGAGCGAGGCGAGCACGCCTCTCACCAGGTCGGACACGTAGCACAGGCTTCGCGTCTGCGAGCCGTCGCCGTAGACGGTGAGCGGTTCGCCCCGGATTGCCTGGGCCATGAAATTGGGTACCGCGCGGCCGTCGGACACCTGCATGCGTGGGCCGTGTGTGTTGAAGATGCGGACGATTCGAGTATCGACGTCATGGGTGCGGTGGTACGCCATCGCGAACGCCTCAGCGCACCGCTTCGCCTCGTCGTAGCAGCCGCGTGGGCCGATCGGGTTGACGTTGCCCCAGTAGGTCTCGGGCTGGGGATGGACCAGTGGATCGCCGTAGACCTCCGATGTCGACGCCAGCAAAAAAGTGGCGTTCTTCGCCCGGGCGAGTCCGAGCATGTTCATGGTGCCGAGCGTGCCGACCTTCAGCGTGTGGATCGGATTCGAGTCGTACTGGGGCGGCGATGCGGGCGATGCGAAATGCAGGACATACCGGAGATCGCCTCCGATGAAGACACCGTGATTGACGTCGACCTGGCGAAACTCGAAGTCGGGATTGGACTGCAGGGATTTGATGTTTTGCGCCGAGCCGGTGATGAAGTTGTCGAGCGCAAGCACCCGCATGCCGCGGTCCAACAGCGCCTCGCACAGGTGCGAGCCGATGAATCCTGCTCCGCCGGAGACTACCGCCCTAGGTTTATTCGCGGCCAATGCCGCGGTAGGTGAAGCCGAGGCCTCGCATCGCCTCCGGGTCGTAGATGTTTCGCCCATCCACGATGACGGGGCGGCGCATCAGCTGTTTCATCCTCGCCATGTCGAGCTGGCGGAACTCGTTCCATTCGGTGACCAGGACGAGCGCGTCCGCCCCCGCCGCTACGTCGTAAGCGTTCTTGAAGTACTCCACCTCAGGCAGCAGCAGCTTGGACCTTTCGACCGCCGCCGGGTCGTAAGCCCTGACCTCGGCCCCTGCTGCAAGCAGAACCCTGGCGATGCCGACGCTCGGCGCCTCGCGCATGTCGTCGGTGTTGGGCTTGAAGGCGAGCCCGAGCAAACCGATGACGCGGCCAGGAAGCTCGTCCAGCGTCTCGCGCAGCAAGTCGACGACGACCATGCGTTGGTCGCTGTTGATCTGCATGACCGCCTGCAGGAGCTCGGGGTGATAGTTGAACCTTTCGGAGATCGCGGCCAGCGCCGCCACATCTTTGGGGAAACACGAACCGCCATAGCCAATTCCGGCGTCGAGGTACGCCGGACCAATTCTCTTGTCGAGGCCCATACCCTCGGCGACGAGCTTGGCGTCCGCTCCGACCCGCTCGCTGATCCATGCGATCTCATTGATGAACGAAATTCGCGTGGCCAGAAAAGCATTCGATGCGTACTTGACCATCTCGGCCGTGTAGATGTTCGGCGTGACCAGGACGCGCGCTTCAAGCGGGGCATAGAGCGCGGCCACCTTCAACGCCGCATCGCGGTCGTTGCTGCCGACGACTACACGGTCCGGATGCATGAAGTCCTGGATCGCCGAGCCCTCGCGTAGGAACTCCGGGTTGGACACCACGGCGGCGGCGTGCTTGCTGTTTCGCTTCCGCAGCACCCGCGAGACCATGTCACCGGTCAGCGGGGGCACGGTTGATTTGTTGACCACGACCAGCGGTCCGTCCATCGCGTCGGCGATAGCGCCGGCCGCAGCCTCGACGTAGGAGAGGTCCGCCTCCCCACCTTCACCCTCCGGCGTGCTCACGGCGATGATCGCGTACTCAGCGCCTGGCACCGCGTCGGCATACGAGGTCGTGAAGGTGAGCCGGCCGGCCCGGGTGTTGCGCTCCACAAGCTCGCCGAGACCAGGTTCGTAAAACGGGACCTGTTCGCGCCTGAGCTGTGCGATCTTCGCCTGGTCGATGTCGACGACAGTCACGACGTTGCCGAGGTCCGCCAGGCACGCAGCGGTCGTCAAGCCGACGTAGCCCGCACCGATCACGGCGACCTTGCTCACGCCGAGCGGATTATCTCAGCAGGGATTCGTAGGCCGAGATGGTCTCGCGGGCGGTCTTCGCCCAGCTGAACTTCTTGGCGCGCTGCAGGCCGGCGCGCTTCCAGCGGTCACGCTCCCTCATCATCTCGACCGCCACGCGGCCGAGAGCCTCTCCGTCGCCGTCGTGCACGAGCAAACCTGCGTCGCCCACCACCTCGGGCACGCTCGAGTTGCGGAAGGCAGCAACCGGGCAGCCGCACGCCATGGCCTCTACGCAGGGCAAGCCGAAGCCTTCGTACCGGCTGGAGAAGACCAGGCAGGCAGCGGCGGAATAAAGATCGGCCAGCGCCTCGTCGTCGACCTGCCCGACCTGAACCGCGCCGGCCATGCTCACGGGCGCCTGCCTGCCCGGCGCGCCGGCGATCACCAACCCCAGGCCTGGTTCCAATCCGCGAGCCGTTCTCCAGGCCGCGAGCAGGGCTGACGGGTCCTTGCGCACGTCCAGGGCCCCGACGAACAGCAGGTAAGGATCGGGCAGCCCCCACCGCATCTTGACCCGGGTCAGCGCTCCGTCCTTAGGGCTGAAGACCGCATCGGCCGCCTCCGGGATGACCCGAAGTCGTGGACGGGCCGCGACTCGAAGCCGCTCCGCGTCCTCGGCGGTGACGTTGGAAACCGCAACCACGAGGTCGGCGCGCCTGAGCAGCCGCCGGAAGAGCCCATAGCGAAGCCGCTCGCCGCGCATGCGTGATCCACCCCATGCCCACGGAATGAGGTCGTGCAGCGTCACCACCAGGGGCCGCGGACTGCTTCCCGGCAGATGAAAGTCGATCGCGTGGTACACATCTGGTCCAATCCGCTGGATGTCACTGTTCAGGGCTACGGCGTCTTCGTAAGCCGCGAGCTGGCCGTGGTTCCGACGCCTGCAGCCGGCCAGCTTGTAGCCACCGACCGGAAGTGCCGGCGCGTCGAAAGCCGCATCGAGCAGCAGGGTCAGGTTGGAGTCGAAGCCGGCCGCGATCAAGCCTTTGAGCAGCCCGCGGGCGTAGGCCCCCACACCGCGGCCGGCGCTTGGACCCTGGAGCGGCCTCATGTCCAGCAGCACGGAAGGGCGAGCGGCGCCCGTCCGGGATGAGTTCATGAGTGTGGAGATCATAATTTGGCCGCCATGCAGGATCTCGACCTGGTCATCGTCGGCGGCTGCGGCCACGTCGGCCTGCCGCTCGCGCTGTCACTGGCGGAGTGCGGGTATCGGGTCGGCATCAACGACATCGACGAGCTGAAGATCGAGCAGGTCAAATCCGGCCAGGTGCCGTTTCGCGAGACAGGCGCCGAGGAGCTGCTCCGCAAGGTACTGCCCACCGGCCGCCTCGAGCTGAGCCGTGACGCAGCCATGCTGAGCCGGACCCACACGGTGATTCTCGTCATCGGCACCCCCATCGACGAGTTCATGAACCCGTCGGTGCGGATCTTCGACCGTGTCCTGGACGAGCTGACGCCCCACCTGCAGAAGGGATCTCTGATCATCCTGCGCTCGACCGTGTTCCCGGGGACGAGCGAGACGGTGGAAAGGCGGCTCCGGGCGGCCGGCCTCGAGGCCTATGTCGCCTTCTGCCCGGAGCGGATCGCCGAAGGTCACGCGCTCGAAGAGCTGCGCACGCTGCCACAGCTGGTGGGGGTCACCTCCGATGAGGCGTTCGCCAAGGCCCGCGTGCTGTTCGAAAGGATGGGCGTCGCTTCGGTCATTCAGACCACGCCGCTGGAGGCCGAGCTTGCAAAGCTCCTCACCAACACGTGGCGCTACATGAAGTTCGCCATCGCGAATCAGTTCTTCCAGATCGTCAACCGCTCCGGGCTCGACTACAACCGCGTGCTCGACGCGATCCGGCAGGACTACCCGCGCGCGGCCGACCTTCCCGGGCCGGGTTTCGCCGCGGGCCCGTGCCTGTTGAAGGACACAATGCAGCTGTCGGCTTTCACGCCCGACCACTTCCCGATGGGCCAGGCCGCGATGCAGGTCAACGAAGGGCTGCCGGGCTACATCGTCGACACGCTCAACTCGCGGAGCCCACTCCTGGGCCGCACGCTCGGCATCCTCGGCATGGCGTTCAAAGGCGAGTCCGATGATCCCCGCGCATCTCTGAGCTACAAGCTGCGCAAGCTTGCCCAGTTCAAGGGCGCGCGCGTGCTCTGCACCGACCCGTACATCATCGATGAGACCTTCGAGCCACTCGACAGAGTGCTGCGTGAGTCCGACGTGCTGGTGGTCGGCGCGCCCCATCGCGCCTACCGCGGGCTTGAGCTCGACGGTCGCGACGTGGTCGACATCTGGGGCGTCACCGGACCAATCAGGCTCTGAAAGTACTCGTCACCGGCGCCGCGGGGTTTATTTGCGGATACCTCGTCGCTGAGCTGCTCGACGCCGGCCACGAGGTGGTGGGGGTCGACAACTTCAGCAAGTACGGCCCTGTGCGCCGCGCGTTCGAAAACGACCCTCGGTACCGGCTGGTCGAAGGCGACGCCAAGGACGCCGAGCTTCTGACCGAGCTCGCCGTCGACTGCGACCAGCTGGTCGCGGGCGCCGCGATGATCGGCGGCATCTCGTACTTCCACGAGTTCGCCTATGACCTGCTCGCCGAGAACGAGCGAATATGCGCCGCCACCTTCGACGCCGCGCTCAGCGCGTTCCGCCTGGGCCGCCTGCAGAAGATCACGGTGCTGTCGAGCAGCATGGTCTTCGAAGCCGCGTCGGTCTTTCCCACCCCGGAAGGCGCGCAGCTGACCAGCCCTCCGCCCCGCTCGACGTACGGGTTCCAGAAGCTCGCCACCGAGTACTTCGCCCGTGGGGCGCACGAGCAGTACGGGCTGCCGTTCACGATCGTTCGCCCGTTCAACTGCATCGGCATCGGCGAGCGGCGAGCGCTTCGTGACCACGACGTGATGAGCGGCAACGTCAAGCTCGCCATGAGCCACGTCGTGCCCGACCTCGTCCAGAAGCTGATCAAGGGCCAGGACCCGCTGCACATCCTGGGCGACGGCAGCCAGGTGCGGCATTACACATACGGCGGTGATCTCGCCCGAGGCATCCGCCTCGCCATGGAGTCGGAGCAGGCCCTGAACGAGGACTTCAACCTCTCGACCGCCCGCTCGACCACCGTCCGGGAGCTAGCGGAGGTCGTCTGGCAAAAGGTCCATGGACCCGACAGGCCGCTGCATCTCGTCTCCGACCCGCCTTACGAGCACGACGTGCAGATGCGCGTGCCGGATGTGAGCAAGGCGCGGCGCGTCCTGGGCTTCGAGGCCACGACACCGCTGGAGGATGTGCTCGACGAGGTCATCCCATGGATCCGCGAAGAGATTGACGCCGACCGCATATGAGTGAGGAGACGCCGGAGCTCTCCATCGTGATCCCGGTCTACAACGAAGGCGAGAACGTCGCACCCACGCTTCGCGGTGTGGTCGAGCAGAGTCACGTCAGGCCGCTCGAGGTGCTCGTGGTGCACGACTTCGACGAAGACTCGACCGTGCCCGTGGTCAAGCGCCTCCAGGCCGAGATGCCAGAGCTGCGCCTGCACAAGAACACGCTCGGCCGTGGCGCGCTCAACGCTATGAAGTCCGGGCTGCGCGCCGCTCGCGCACCCTACGTCCTGATCACGATGGGCGACGGCTCCGACGACCCCGCCGACATCGACCCGATGTACCGCCTCGCGAAGGAAGGAGCCGACGTCGTGGCCGGGTCGCGCTATATGCGGGGCGGCCGCCAGGTCGGCGGCCCGTTCGTCAAGCGGACCATGTCCCGGACGGCCGGGCTCTCGCTCCACTGGCTGGGCGGGCTGCCGATCCACGACGCGACCAGCAACTTCCGGCTTTACTCGAAGCGCCTGCTGAACCAGGTCACTATCGAGTCGCGGGGCGGGTTCGAGCTCGGCCTGGAGCTCACGATCAAGGCCTACAGGCTCGGCATGAGGGTGGCTGAGGTGCCGACAACCTGGCGGGACCGGACGGTCGGCCAGAGCCGTTTCAAGCTCGTCGAGTGGCTTCCCCGGTACCTGCACTGGTACTGGCGCGGAATCGTTGGACGCGTAGTAATTAATCGATAAGATGTGCCGCGTGAACCGCCTGAAATACCCCCTCACCTTCATCGCGATTGCCGCATTTGCGCTTGCTCCGATGAGCGCCGCCGCCGCTACGCCCAGCCCAAATCCGACGCTCGACACGGTCCTGGCCAAACCGCCGAGCGCAGACTTCAACGAGCTGACTACCAGCGCCCTCAACGGGGCGTTCACGGCGCACGACTGGGCGACGCTGAACGGCAGCGGCAGCGCCGCGACCGACACTGAGAACGCCCTGAACCGGGACGGCTTCGTGGCCGGCTACGGCAAGACGTGGGCGCAGGTCTCGTCCGGCCACGCGCTGATCGAGGCGGTGATGGCTTTCAACGGCGGGCAGGGAGCCCGCAAGGCGCTCACCGGCCTGGAGGCGGGCGACAAGTCCGACTCCGCGTACAAGCACGCCAACTCCCTCAGCGGCATCGACCCGTACTACGGCGCCCACTTCGTCGACACGACGAACAACGTCGTCGAGGACCTCTTTGCCTTCGCGAAGGGCAATGACGTGTTCGGAGTGCTCTTCGTGTCGGACAAGGACGATGTGGCCGCGCTGGCAGCAACGCAGGCGAAGGCTCAGTACGACGCCGCGCCCGCCAGCACTATTCCGACCTCGGACTGGCCTGAGAACGCGTCTCCCGCGGCATCGTTCCCCACGGGCGCATTTGCAATTGCCGTCGGCTTCGTGGTCGTCGTAGTGGGGTTGATCGCGTTTCTGGCGCTGAGGCGCCGCAGCGCCCCCGCCATGGCAGGCGCGTACGGGATGGCCGGGATGCCGGGTGCGGCCGGCTCGCCAGACATGACAGCCGGCGCCGTTCAGATGTCGCCCGACGGAAATTACTGGTGGGACGGCCAGACCTGGAGAGATGCGGCGCACGAGGCGCCACCCGGTGCGCAGCGCTCGACCGATGGGACCCTCTGGTGGGACGGCCGGAACTGGAGGCCTGTCCAGGCGGCGAGCCCGGAGCAACCGCCGGCTTGGCCTAGCCCACCTAGCTGACCAGCGGCCTGTAGTTGCGCTTGTAGTACTCCCAGTACTCGCCCGACTTGAGCGGGCGCCACCATTCGGGATTCTCCTGGTACCAGCGCACAGTCCGTTCGAGTCCCTCGGCAAAGGTCACCCGCGGCTCCCAACCGAGCGCGGTGATGCGTGATATGTCCAGCGCGTAGCGGTAGTCATGTCCGGGCCGGTCGGCGACGAACTCGATGAGGCTTCGCGGCTTGTCCATGATGTCGAGCACCGCCTCGGCCACCTGCAGCCCGGTGGTCTCGGCGCCGGTGCCGATGTTGTACACGCCGCCCGCCGGCGCGTCGTGCAGCACCAGGTCGATCGCGCTGCAGTGGTCGTGGACGTAGATGTAGTCGCGAACCGCCGATCCGTCCTTATAGAGGGGCAGCCTCATGTCGTCGATCGCGTTGGTGATGAGCACCGGGACCAACTTTTCCGGGTACTGGTGCGGCCCATAGTTGTTCGAGCTCCGGGTCACGAGCAGCGGCAGGCCGAAGCTCTCGGCGTACGCCTGGGCAATGTGCTCGCCTCCCGCCTTGCTCGCCGAGTACGGGCTTCGCGGCAGGAGCGGGTCTTCCTCGCGGGAGCGGCCCTCGCGCACGTTGCCGTACACCTCGTCGGTGCTCACCAGCAGAAAGACCTGGTGGCCGTACCGCCTCGCCGCCTCACAGAGCACCGCGGTGCCGCGGACGTCCGTTTCGATGAAAGCGAACGGGTCCATCAGCGACCGGTCGACGTGCGTCTCCGCGGCGAAGTTGACGATGGCGTCGGCGTGGGCGGCCAGCGTGTTGACCAGGTCGGAGTCGCAGATGTCGCCGTGGACGAAGCGATGGCCGGGCCGGCCTTCGAACTCGGCGAGGTTCGCGAGGTTGCCGGCGTAGGTCAGCTTGTCGAGCATCGTGATCTCGACCTCTGGCCTGGTGCGCCGCAGGTGGCGGACGAAGTTCGAGCCGATGAAGCCGGCCGCCCCGGCGACCAGCAGGCGCTTCAGGGTTCGGGTCACTTGATGGACGGGCCCGCTGTCCAGTCGTAACCGATGGTCGGGTCGTCGTGTGGGATGCGGCCCTCATCGTCCGGCGCGTACACCTGCGACGTGATGTAGAGCAGGTGTGACAGCTGCAGCGCACGGCAACCGTGCGCCACACCGGGTGGGATCTTCACGCACGTGGCGTGACCGTCGCCCATCAGGAACTCCATCAGCCGGCCTTTGGTCGGCGACCCATCCCGCGTGTCGTACAACGCGACCTTGATCGCTCCGATCACGTACCACCAGTCGGTCTGGCGATGGTGGATGTGCCACGCCTTGGCCGTGCCCGGATACATCAACGCATGACTCCATTGCCCGAATCGCTCGAAGAAGTCGTCCGTCTCACGGATGACCTCGCGGAAGAACCCACGCTCGTCGGCGTGCGTGACCAGCTCCTTCAAGACGACGCCTTCGATGCTCATAGCTCCTGGTTTGCGGCGTGGGAACGCACGAAATCGTTCACCGAGTAGTAGGCCTGGATCGACTCGCCCGCGTCGCCCCAGAAGCCCTCGAGGACGTCGTACTCCATCAGGCCCTGGCCCAGGTACCAGTTGTTCACGTCGGTGATCTCCAGCTCCCCTCGGCCGGAGGGCTTGAGGTCTGGCAGTACCTTCCAAACGGTCTCGTCGTAAAAGTAGACGCCGGTCACCGCGAACTCGCTCGGCGGATCGGCGGGCTTCTCCACGATTCGCTCGATCCTTCGGTCGCCGTCGAACTTGACCACGCCGAGGTTGCGCAGGTGCGCGGGATCCGGCTCCCTGCTCAACACCACACGTGCTCCTCGCTTCTGCTTGCGGAAGGCGTCGACGCAAGGCCGGATCGACCGCTCGAAGATGTTGTCGGCCAGCAGCACCACGCATCGGTCGCCGGCGACGAACTTCTCGGCCAGGCTCAGCGCCTCGGCGATCCCGCCGGCCTTCTCCTGGTAGGCGTAGAAGAGGCGCTCGATGCCGAAATCGTGCCCGTTGCCGAGCAAACGCAGGAACTCGCCGGCATGGGTGCCGCCGGTCACCAGCATGATCTCGCCCACCCCCGAGCCGACCAGGGCCTCGATCGCGTAGTTGATCATCGGGCGGTCGTAGATGGGCAGCAGGTGCTTGTTGGTGATGCGGGTCAGGGGATGGAGGCGGCTGCCAGTGCCGCCGGCCAGAACGACGCCCTTCATCGACACCGGATTCTAGGCCTCAGGCCGTAATCGGCCACAACTTGTTGTGGCAGACTGGCCGCGCAACATCTGATGCCAAGACCGGATAACTGGCCGCGAACCATCCTGCACGTCGACCTCGACGCGTTCTATACCTCCGTCCACCAGCGCGATGACCCCAAGCTTCGCGGCGTCCCGGTCGCGGTTGCGGGTCGCTCGCGGCGGGCGGTCGTCATGGGCGCGTCCTATGAGGCGCGCGCCCACGGCGTCCGCTCAGCGATGCCGCTGCACGAAGCGCTCCAGCTCGCTCCGCAGCTCACCGTGATCCCACCCGACGGCGCCCGCTATCGCGAGGCCAGCCGCCTCGTCCACCAGATCCTCCGTCGCTTCACATCGCCGGAGCTGGTCGAGGGCCTGGCGCTGGACGAAGCCTATCTCGACGTCACAGCGCGAACGCGGCACGGGACGTCGAATGCGGAGGAGGTGGCACGCCGGATCAAGTTCCAGATCCACACCGAGGTCGGCCTGACGGCGTCGGTCGGCGCGGCGACCTCGAAGCTGGTGGCCAAGGTGGCGAGCGGGACGCGCAAGCCGGACGGCCTGGTCCTCGTGCCCCCCGGCACCGAGGCGGACTTCCTGGCCCCGCTGCCGATCGGGGTCATCCCCGGCCTCGGCCCGAAGACGGAGGACCGGCTTCACGCGATGGGGCTGCGCACCGTCGGCGCGCTTGCCGCTTATGAGACGCAGCGACTCGTCCAGGCTCTCGGCACGAACGGCGCCGTGCTTCAGCGCCTGGCCCAGGGTCGTGACCGGACGCCCGTCGACGGCAGCCGCCCGGCCAAAACCATCTCCGCCGAGACGACGTTCGACAACGACGTCAGCGACCGCCTCCAGCTCGAGCGCGCGCTGCGCGACCTCACCGACCGTGTCACCGAACGGCTGAAGTCGGACGGCGTGCGCGCGCGGACCGTCTACGTGAAGCTGAAGCTGCCGGACTTCAGGCTGGTGAGCCGCCAGGTGAGCCGGACGAGCCCTACGGACGACGTCGAGACGATCTTCCGCGCCGCCCGCTCGGCGCTGGAGAAGTCGCACGTGGAATCGAGGGCGGTGCGCCTGATCGGGGTTGGGCTGTCCGGCCTCGAGCACCCGGAGCCGGACCTGCAGCTGACCCTCTTCGATTAAGGGTCCGGTCGACCACGGGCCGCGGCAGCGCGGCAAGCACCTCGCCGACAGTCGTCCAGCCAAGCGTCGCTTGCGCGCGCGCGATGAGGGCGCGAAACACCATCGCCGTGGCGCGAGCGTCGTCCAACGCCGCATGCGCGGGCGTCACGTCGAGGCCCAGCTCACTGACGAGGCGCGCCAACCCGGGAGTCTGGCCTTTCGGCAGGTCGAGCACGAGCCGCGCGAGGGCAGTGGTATCGATGATCGGGTGCTCGAGCGGGCTCTCCAGGCCGCGCCCGACGAGCCAGGTGTCGAAAGCGTCGTGGCTGTGCTCGACCAAGACCGCGCCCTGAGCGAAACGCAGAAAAGCGCGCCGCGCATCCTTGAACTCGGGAGCGCCGATCAGCATCGAGCGGTCGATGTGATGCCGCCTGCGGGCGTAGGGGTTGATCGGCGCGCGGCAGTCGACCAGCGTGTCGAAGAAGGAGAGGGTGCGGTCGAGCGTGAATCGTTCGGCCCCGATCTCGAGGACGAGGAAGGGCGTGTTGCCGGTCGTCTCGACGTCGAGCGCCACGAATTGCGCGGCCGCCAGCGTCGTCTGCGGCCCCAGTTCCGGCGCGTCGACGGCTATCTCCTCCCACGGCACTGGCTCGGCCGCTCCGCGTGGCTTCAGGTAGAGAGGCTTCGTGCTCATTCCGCAAGCGCGAGGGCTCGCCGCGCCCACGCGATCTCGTCTCCGTTGACGGCTCTCAGGAGCAGCACGGCGACCGCATAGACCAGGGCCCCCGCAGCGATCGGAACGGCGACCGCGAGACCGCCGAGGTTGCTCAGCGGATAGATCGCGACCCCCATTACAAGGCCCGCGAGAATCACGCGCCAGCTGAGCGCCAGCACAGGCACGCGTCCAACGTGGCGCGCGGTCAGGACCCAGCCCGCGATGCCGAGGGCGAGCTCGGTCAGGACGGTCGCCCAGCTCGCCCCGATGAAGCTGAATGGGGGAATCAGCGCGAGGTTGAGAGCCACGTTTGCGGCCACGCTCCAGCCCGCCGCCCACGAGAAGGACGCTTGCCGGTCGGACGCGTTCAACGCCCCGATGAACGCGTTGTTGACGAAGGCGATCCCCAACGCCAGCGCGAGGATCCGCAACGCGGGTTCGGACGCTCCGTAAGCATTGCCGAGGAGGACCGGCGTGAGTGGACGCGCCAGGACGAAGATGCCAACGCTCACCGGCCAACCCATGAGCAAGAGCGCCTTGTAAAAGCGGTTGAGGGCGTCGAGCATGTCAGCCTGGCGCTCACGGTGATACACGGACAGCACCGGGAAGACGATTGACAGGAACGTGATCGGCACGAACAGCAACGCCTCGAGCGGCTTGTACGCGGCTCCGTAATACGAGGCGTCAAACCTGCCGTGAAACGCGTAGACGAGAGGTTGGTCGATGCGGAAATAGATGATCGTGAGGATGAACGTGAGGGCGAAGGGCAGTCCTTTCCAGAACCACTCGCGCAAGAAGTCCGGCTCGAACCGCCAGCCCACGACGGCGATCCTCTTCATCGCAAGGACGACGATGAAGTACGCGCAGCTGAACGCGTACTGCGCGGCGTACGCCCACACGTAGTAAGCGACGCTCTGCTGGGTCCGGCCGCCATACACGACCAGGACGAGCAGCACCACGCTTTCGAGAATCACGGCGATGGCTTCGTAACCCAGCTGCTGTACTGCGTAAAGGCCGTTCCTGAGCAGCGTCGCGTACGACGTCAAGACCATGAGCACGAAACCCGGAACCAGCAGGTCGGTGAGCCCGAGCGGGATCACCAACCCAGCCAGCAGAAGAAACGCGACGACCGACATCAGGAGGCGCAGCGACATGACGTTGCGCAGGTAACGCTGGATCTCGCTGTGGTTGCGCGCACCCTCGCGCACGAACAGCACGTTGAAGCCGAGGTCGAGAACCACGCTTGCGATGGCGGTCAGGTTGATGAGCACGGTGAAGGTGCCGTAGTGAGCCGGGGCCAGGCGCCGGATCATGTAGAGGACCGTCACAAGGGCGATCAGGCGAGCGATCACCTTCGCGGTCAGCACGACGATCGAGTTGCGAAGCGCCCGCGAGCCGAGCCCGAGGCTCGCGGCCGGCGGGCCGTCTGCTAAGTCGTTGTCTGGCAACTGAAATTCAATCGTAATGCTCGGGCTACACTCGTTCGCCATGGCGGAGCGGATCCGGATCCTCAGCGGCATGCGGCCCACCGGCCGGTTCCACCTGGGCAACTACCTCGGCGCGGCCAAGAACTGGGTTGAGCTGCAGAACAAATATGAGTGCTTCTACTTCATCGCCGATTACCACGCCCTCACAACCGAGCCGGATGGTCGCAAAGCAGAGGAAAAGGTCTTCGATCTGGCGGCCGATCTCATCGCAGTCGGCATCGATCCTCGGCGCAGCGTGCTCTACCTGCAGTCGAAGGTCCCGGAGGTGGCGGAACTAACTCTGTTGCTGTCGATGGTCACGCCGCTCAGTTGGGTGCAGCGCGTTCCGACCTTCAAGGAGATGGCCAAGCAGCACCCGGACAACGTCAATCTGGGCCTCTTCTCCTACCCCATCCTGCAGGGCGCGGACATCTTGATTGTCAAGGGCGTCGGCGTGCCGGTCGGCAAGGACCAGCTCGCCCACCTGGAGCTCGTTCGCGAAGTCGCACGCAAGTTCAACCGGACCTATGCGTCTGTCCTGCCCGAGCCGCACGCGTTGCTGACCGAGACCCCGCATATCAAGGGGACTGACGGCAAGCAGCGCATGTCCAAGACGGTCGGGAACATCGTGGGTGTGACAGATGACCCGGAGGTGATCCGCAAGCAGGTGCTCAGCATGGTCACCGACATCAGGCGACCGCGAAGGACAGACCCCGGTCATCCTCGCAGCTGCAACGTGTGCGCCTACTACAAGATCTTCTTCGACGATTGGGAGCACTACTGGGAGCTGTGCCGGAAGGCTCAGATCGGTTGCTACGACAAGAAGAAGCTGCTCGCTGAGCGGCTCATCGAACGTTTCGCGCCGTTCCGCGAAGTGCGTTCAGAGCTGACGCCTGATCAGGTCATGGCAATCCTTGACGATGGCAGCCAGAAGGCGAGAGAGGTGGCGCGCCAGACGATGAGAGAGGTTCGCGAGGCGGTCGGACTCCCCTCCTATCTGGATCGTTAATATTTGAGCCGGATGGCAGACGCTGCTGCGCCGAGGAAGGTCACCCGCCGGACATTTCTCGGCTGGTGGATGGGCATCATCCTCGGTGCGCTCACCGCCGCCGGTGTTTTACCGATCCTTGTCTACATCTGGCCGGCGCCGCCTAAAGGCCAGAGGAAGGGCCCGGTGACGATCACGCTGGACAAGCCCATCGACCAGCTGGCCGACGGCGAGGCGATCAAGTTCGACGCCCCAACCAGCCCCAACACCGCGTTCATCATGGCCGACGGCGGAGGCGACAACGCCGCGGGCGACCTTGCGTTTGGCGGCTTCGCCGTGAAGAACGGGAGCAAGGTCGACGTCTTCGCCATCAACTGCTCTCACCTCGGCTGCTCGGTGGCGTTAAACGATGCCGCGAAGACGTTCGACTGCCCGTGCCACGGGTCGCGCTTCCACCTCGACGGCACGGTGCTGCACGGACCGGCCCCAGTTCCCCTGTCGCACCTGACCTGGCAGCAGGGCAGCGACCCGAGCACGATCCAGGTCGACGGGATCATCCTGGGTTTCTGAGCGATGGCGATCCCCCACCCGCGTGACGTCCAGCTTGCGGTCGTTAACTGGCTGGACGAGCGCTATCCGTTTACGAAAGCGGTCGACGAAGCGATGTACCAGCGCGTCCCCAACTTCGCCAACGCCTTCTACTACTGCTTCGGCGGAATGGTGTTCGTCCTGATCGTCTTGCAGCTGCTGACCGGGATTCTTCTCGCCATCTACTACGTCCCCGACGCAAGGGGGAATCCAGCGCCCGCATACACGAGCGTGCTCTTCATCCAGAACAGCGTGTACCTCGGCTGGCTCATTCGCGGCGTCCACTTCTGGGGCGCGAACATCCTGATCTTCATGGTGCTGCTCCACATGGCCCGCGTGTACTGGACCGGGTCGTACCGCGCGCCCCGCGAGCTGAACTGGGTTGTGGGGGCCACCATGCTCCTGCTCATCCTTGCTTTCGCCCTGACCGGCTACCTGCTTCCCTGGGACACGAAGGCTTACTTCGCCAGTGAGGTGACGATCAAGATCATGGGCCTGCCGCCCCCGCCCCAACTCGGCGCCTTCATCAAGACGCTCGTCCAGGGCGGTCCGGTGGTCGGTCCACCCACGCTGCAGATTTTCTTCACCACGCATGTATTTCTGCTGCCAGCATTGATCGTGCTCCTGATGTACGTGCACTTTCGCTTCATCCGGGCGCACGGGATCGCGGAGCCGCTATGAGCGAGCAAGGCATGAGCAAAGAGGGCCCGGGCGCCGCGGTCGCCGCGCCGAAAGAGGTCGAGATCGTAGAGCTCGACGGTCACGGCGGCCACACCCTCGAGCCCGAGTGGAAGCGGCTGCCGATTGGCCCGGATCACATCCTGTACCCGGTGCTTGTCGGGATCGCGCTCTTCCCCATCCTCATGGGCGACTCGGGCCACCATCTGGCCGACGACATGCCCGACGAGGACACGCACCCGTTCTTCCCGGACCATTTCTGGCCCTACCCCGTGATCATCATCGTGATGATGATCACGCTCGGACTGCTCTCGGCGTTCGTCCAGAAAAACCTTCAGCTCGAGGCGCCGGCCGACCCCCGAGCGGTCACCATCCCGCGACCCGACTGGTACTTCCTCTTCCTTTTCCAGTTCATCAAGCTCGGCCCGGAGCTGCTGATGGCGGTCGTCCTCCCGACGGTCATCATCATCGTGTTCCTGCTGTGGCCGTTCGTCGACGCCATCGCCGGCCCGCCGGCGGCGAGGCGGCTGGGTTGGAAGCGGTGGCCCGTGCCAGGCCGGAACATCGTGAGCGGAACCGGATTTGTGGTCTTCCTCGTGATCATCGCGGTGCTGGAGGTCTGGGCACTCGCTGGACCGGCGTTCTGCCTGCCATGGTTCACCGGGCAGGTCTGCGGAGCCTGATCGAGGACTAGGTCCGGCTGTCGTAGAGCTGTTTCGTCAGCTCGATCTGCGCGAGATGCTCTCGCGCGTGCCCGTAGTTGGAAATCAGCCACTCGATGCCGGGGCGCGGGGGCCGGTCTCCACGCGGGCGCATCTCGGTCAAGTCGGCGGCCGTCAGGGCGGCGAAATGCTCGTCCAGGTCCCGGTCGGCCTGGTCGATCAGGGCGAGCAGGTCCGCCGACTCAGACTCGACCTTGAACTCGGACTCGCGGTCCCGTTCGGTCGCGATCATCCGCAGCGAGCGGATCATCTCGCGCTCCGAGCCCAGGGTGTGGGTGACCAGCACCGCGATCGAGTTGGCTTTCGGGAGTGGGCTCCAGTTGAGCGTGCCGTGGTCCAACCCACGGACCTGGTCCCGGAACTTCTGGTGAATGTCGCGGTAGAGCGCGCTCACGGTCCCGACCAACGACCTCGTACTTGATTCGTCCACTCAGACCTTCTCCGTCACCCGGTATTCGAGGTACCGCCCAAACAGTAATCGTGTGTGGGCCTCGATGGCGGGTAGGACGCTGAGCACGAGGCCGACGATCGGGTAGAGCAAGTACTGGAGGTAGACAGCGGCCCTCTTCCACGCCGGCCAGCCGGCCGGCTTGGGCGGCAGGATTCGCATCTCGAAGTACAGGAAGAAGATGACCGTGGACAGCGTGACCCCGAGCAGGATCCCGGAGATTCCCCACAGCGTCTGGCCCATGTCGGTCAGAGAGAAGTCGGTGCTGACCCAGAGCGGTACCGACGCGCCGAACATCAGCAGGACTGGCAGGAAGATCCAGTTGAGGTGATTGAGGAAGAGGTTCATGAAGCGACGGAACCGAAGCCAGATAGGAATCTCGGGGTGCTTGAAGAATCGTGCCAGCACGTAGGGCACGTCGGTTATGCCCCAGGCCCAGCGCTTGATCTGGTTGTACTGGCTCGTGTGCGTCGCGGCGTAGTCGCGCGCCTGAGGTGAGTCGCCGTAGATGGGCAGCCACACCGACTTGACCGCGAAGCGCTTGCCGAACGTGAAAAATGCCTTCCAGTAAAACCGGGAGTCCTCGGGGATCACGTCCTTGTCCCAGTAACCGACCTTGTGGACGAAGTCGAGACTGCACGTGTAGCTGGAGAACGCGACCAGCCGGTGCGGCTGCGAGTGCAGAAACATCTGCCACTGCGACGTGCTGGCCGACATGATCCGCACGGCCATTGGCACCTGCCAGATGTTGTTGTGGAAAAGGGGCACGGGCTGCCAGATCACATAGTCGCGGAGAGGTTCGCGCGCGTGATGCCAGCTGATCCACGCGAAGTACTCCGGATGGACGCGGTAGTCGGAGTCGAGGTCTGTGATGAGAATCTTGCTGAGGTCGTAGCCCTCCTCGGTCAGCACGCGCACCATCCAGCGGCCGCCCCAGTTCATCGCCGCCGATTTGCCCACGACGATGCCGGGCTCGAGCGGGTCCTTTATGTGATAGAAGCCGCGCAGCCGGTGCCCGAACTTTTCCTTCAGCCGCGCCACGTTCTCCCATCCGGGCTTGTCCGTCTCGCGGGTGATGATCCCCACGAGCTTCAGCTGGTCCGGGTAGTTGGCGTCGACGATCGCCTGCACCGTGCGCTCCAGGACGTGATACGGCTCGGTGTAGGTCGGCACCACGCAGAGATGCAAGAATTGCATCGGGTCCGACCTGCCCGCCGCCTGGTCCTGGCGGCACTCCTCCAGCCAGTCTCGTTTCATGTCCCGGCGCATCTTGTAGAGGCTTGTGTAGACACCGACCACCACCGTGACGGCGCGAATCACCCAGTAGACGTCGAAGACCAGGACCGCCCAGGCGACGAGGATCGCGCCGGGCAGCTTGAAGACGATCGGTATCCAGGCGGGGGCCCCGAGCAGGATCCAGGTGACCGCCCCCGGTGCCGCCTCGAAAAAGCGGGCGCCGAAGCGGCGGAGGGCCAGCTCCCAGGCCGGCACCGCCGGCTGCGCCTCGAGGACGGACATAGTCCGATTATTGCCCCTGGCGAGGTCTGGAATACGAGAACGGCCGGCGCCCTTGTAATGGGCATGAACAACCTTCAGCACTTCGATGGCCCGACTTTCGAGGCCGACGTGCTTCAAGCAGCCGAGCCTGTCGTCGTTGACTTCACCGCCGAATGGTGCCCGCCGTGCCACATGATGGCGCCCGTCGTGGAGCGCCTGGCGGAGGAGTTCGCCGGCGCAGTGAAGATCGGCAAGCTCGACGTCGACGCCAACCAGGAGATCGCGATCCGCTACGGGGTGATGGGCATCCCGACGCTGGGCCTGTTTCGCGACGGCAAGCTGGTGGACCGGATGGTCGGCTACCCCGGCGGCGCCGCTCCGATCCGCGAGTGGATCGAGAAGAGCGCAAGCGTAACGACGGCCAAAAACTAAACTCGCGGGGTTAGGCGGTCGGGGAAATCCCGACCGCTTTTTTTAGCCGACATTGCCTTGGCGGCCGGGTTCACCCCGGCCGCAACTTTGTCTCTCTGGCCTCCGGACGTGGCTTCCGAGTGACTACTTAGACAAATCCCGACCGTACACCGGAATGGGAGCAGCGCCTGCGGCGCAGCCGCACGCGCGATGAGGGAAAACCATCCGGGTTTTCCCTCATAACTAGTGGCCCCACATGGCACGCTCGGCGTGCTGGACGGTTTCCGCGCCGTGCTCGCCGGTGCGGATGCGGACGGCGTCCTCCACTCCGATCACGAAGATCTTGCCGTCACCGACCTCGCCGTTGCCGGTCCGACCAGCCACCGCGAGCTTGTCGACGACCGTGGCAACGATCTCAGACTTCATGACCGCTTCGACCTTGAGGCGCGGTCGCAGTGAGATGTGCACCGCCGCGCCACGGTATTTCTCGGTGTATCCGCGCTGGGCGCCGCAACCCTTCACCTCCGTCACCGTCACACCCGAGACGCCGCATTCGTCCAGCACGTCCTGGACCTCCTGCAAACGTTCGTGACGAATGATCGCGACGACCATCTTCATAGCAAGTCCGGTTCCGTTTGAAGTCACGCCGGCGACACCTCCTTATGCCCAGTCGGCACCGGTTCGTGCGCTGGGTGCGGGTTGACGGTTGGCGTGTCCGGCTGCCGGTACACGCCGCCTGGCACCGGCATGAACGACTCGGGGTAACCCCACATGCCGTGCTCGCTGATGTCCAGGCCCTCCATCTCTTCGCTCGCCGAAACACGCAGGCCGACCGTCTTCTTGATGATCCAGAACAGACCGTAGCTCAACGTGAACACGGTGACAAACGCCACCGCGACCGCGATTGCCTGTGCACCAAGCTGGTGGAAGCTGCCCGTGTAGAACAGGCCGCCCTGGCCCACGCCGTTGAACTTCGCGAGCGCCGGGACCGTGAATAGCCCGCAGCTCAGCGTGCCCCAGATGCCGGCGAGCCCGTGCGCCGGCAGCGCGCCAACCGGGTCGTCCAGATACTTGTCGATGACGAGCACGCCGACCACGACGATCACGCCGGCGACGGCGCCGATGACGATCGCGGCCCACGGCTCGACGTAACCCGATGGCGCCGTGATGGCAACCAGCGCAGCGATGGCGCCGTTGCCGATCATCCCGACGTCCATCGTCTTGGTGATCAGGTAGATCGTGGCGAGAGCCGCCACCGCGCCACCCGCCGCGGCCAGGTTCGTGACCACGACGATGTCGGCGAAGTGGAGGTTCGTCGCGTTCAGCGTCGACCCCGGGTTGAAGCCGAACCAGCCGAACCACAGGATCAGCACACCGAGCTGCGCGAGCGGCATGTTGTGACCGGGAATCGCGTTGGACCGCCCGCGCTCATATTTGCCGATGCGCGCGCCGAGCAGCAACAGGCCCGCCAAACCGGCGGTCGCGCCGGTCAAGTGGACGACAGTCGAGCCGGCGAAGTCCTGCGATCCGAGCGTGGCCATCAGGAAGCCACCGCCGAAGAGCTGGTGGCTGATGAGGGGATAGATGAAGGCGGCAAATGGAATGCCGAACAGGACATAGACGATGAACTTGGTGCGCTCGATCATCGTGCCCCACACGATCGCGAGCGAGACCGCGCAGAACACGAACTCGAAGAACCACTTGGCGGCCGCCGGCGAGGTGCTGGCCGCGATCGCGGGCAGGTTGAGCTGCGATCCAGGGCTGAAAGTCGGGAAGAAACCGCTCCCGCCGATGACCGCGAAGATTCCTCCCGCCCCGAACGCGAAGCCGAACCCTACCGCCCAGTAGGCGATGGAGCTGACGCTCAGGTTGGTCACGACCTTGGCCACCACCGTGCCGACGTTCTTCATGCGGCTGAATCCGACTTCGAGCATTGCGAACCCGGCCTGCATGAACATCACCAGACACGCGGCCACGATGACCCAGACCGTGTCGGCCGCCACACCCGCGGCCTGCGTCGCCGTGGTGTCGTCGGCGAGGACTGCGATCGGCAACAGGGCCACGAGCGTGGCGATCGCGGCTGAGATGCCGAGCACGCGGCGGCGGTGAGTGAGCGCTTTCCAGAACTCCATGGGTACGGTCAAGAAGGTCACCTCCGTATGTTCTGCATGGCGCCGTGAGGGGCGCGCTGACTGATGTGGCTCAGCCTATGGACCGGTGGAGCCCCGCAAAAACGTGTGGATTCGACGAATCGCCGTGGAACTCCTTGTGGAGTTCGCACGAGACCACCCGGCTTGTGGATATCCCAGATTCGTGTGAACCGCACAGAAAGGCAGGCCGCCGATTCGTGCCAGGCTCACCTGATCGTTTGACCGCCCGGTTCCTACGATCGCTTTGGGGCCCGTCAAATCCTTGGTATTTCGTGGAGGGTGTTCATGGCAGTAGTGACAAAGTCGGTCAGCAAGACCAGTCCGCGCGAGGTCCTGGAACGCGCAAAGGCTGAGGGCGTCGAGGTGGTCGACGTCCGCTTCGTCGACCTTCCGGGCACGTGGCAGCACTTCAGCCTTCCCCTGGGCGAGCTGGACGTCGACAGCTTCAAGGACGGCCTCGGCTTCGACGGCTCGAGCATCCGCGGGTTCCAGTCCATCGACGAGAGCGACATGCTCCTCATGCCAGACCCTGACTCGGCCACGATCGACCCGGTCCTCTCCCACAAAACGCTCTTTCTGATCTGCGACGTGGTCGACCCGATCACCGGCGAGCCGTACTCGCGGGACGCGCGCTTCATCGCCAAGAAGGCGGAGGAGCACCTGCGCCGGTCGGGCATCGCGGACATCAGCTACTGGGGCCCTGAGGCGGAGTTCTACATCTTCAACTCCCTCCGCTTCGACCAGAACGCCCACAGCGGCTACTACTTCATCGACTCGGAGGAGGGCATCTGGAACTCGGGCAAGAACACCGAACCCAACCTCGCCTTCCGGCCGCGGCACAAAGAGGGCTACTTCCCCGTGCCTCCGACCGACAAGCTGCAGGACCTGCGCTCCGAGATCATGCTCAAGCTCATCGACGCAGGCGTTCGGGTCGAGGTGCAGCACCATGAGGTCGGCACCGCCGGCCAGGCCGAGATCGACATGCGGTTCGACTCGCTGACCAGGATGGGCGACAAGCTGATGATCTACAAGTACGTGATCAAGAACGTCGCGGCCCAGCACGGATACGTCGCCACCTTCATGCCCAAGCCCCTCTTCCAGGACAACGGCTCCGGGATGCACGTGCACCAGAGCCTCTGGAAGGATGGCGAGAACCTGTTCGCCGACGCTCAGGGCTACGCCGGGCTCAGCCAGACCGCGGTCTATTACATCGGCGGACTGCTGAAGCACGCCGCGGCGCTCCTCGCGATCTGCGCGCCGACGACGAACTCCTACCGCCGGCTCGTTCCCGGCTACGAGGCGCCGATCAACCTCGTCTACTCGAAGCGCAATCGATCGGCGTGCGTGCGCATCCCGATGTACTCAACGAACCCGAAGACGAAGCGCGTCGAGTTTCGCTCGCCGGACCCTGCGGCCAACCCGTACCTTGCCTTCTCCGCCTGCCTCATGGCCGGTCTCGACGGCATCAAGCACAAGGTCCTTCCGCCGGAGCCGGTGGACAAGGACATCTACGAGCTCGATGGCGAGGAGAAGGCGAAGATCAAGTCGGTGCCCGGCTCGCTTGGCGAATCGCTCGATGGGCTCGAGAAGGACAACGCGTTCTTGCTCGAAGGAGGCGTTTTCACCAAAGACGTGATCGAGACGTGGATCGACTACAAACGCAAGAAGGAAGTCGACGCGGTCGCGCTCCGGCCGCACCCGTGGGAGTTCATGCTCTACTCGGACGTATAGACAGACCCTCTAACTACTCCAAGGGCCTCGGCTCCCACCGGGGCCTTTCTACTTCTTAGACTTCGCTCACCATGGCCCGGTTGTGGTCGCTGGTCGATCGTCGGGCCCTCGTCGTGACCGCGCTGTGCCTGGTCGTATGGCGTTTGCTAGGCCAGATCCCGGTCTCCGATGTGACCCCTGCCTTCATCACCACCCGTCTGTACAGCCTCAGCGGCGATGGGTTTTTCGCGGCGATCGGGCCCAAAAGTATCGCCTTCTCCAGTTACAGCCTCAGCTCTGAAGGCATCGGACCCTATGTAGAGGCGTTGATCATCGTCAGCATCGTCACGGCCTTCTCGGCCCGGTTGAAGGTCATGTTCGGAGACCCTAACGGCCGGCTAAGCCTGATGCGGTGGACACGGGCGCTGGCGATCCTGTTGGCGCTGGGCCAGGCTTATGGGCTCACGCTCCTGTACCAGAACACGAACCCTCCCATATTCGGACAGCTCGACTGGTCCGCCCGACTCGCCACATGTCTTGCCGTTGTTGGAGGCACGGCGGCCATGATCCTGCTTGCCGACGCGCTCGACGAGTTTGGGCTTGGCTTCGGCAACGGCGCCCTGATCCTCTACGCGCTCGAGGCGATCGGCTTTGAGGTGCACAGAATCGCCGGCTACCTCGCCTCCACCCCCTCGGTCGAGGCCCTGTACAGGCCTCTCGGGCTATGGGCCGCCCTCACCATCGGCCTCACGGCCGGCGGCGTAGCCGTTCTGCTCGCCGTGCGGCGCGTGGCTGGGACGGAAATGCGGTTGCTCTGGTCGGGCGTGCTGCGCCCGCCCCAATTCACGTTCGCCGTCATGTTCCTCCCGACGACCGTGGCCAACTATTACTCCACGACGTATCCGGACAAGGTCGGATGGTGGATTGCCAACTGGGGTCCGTATGGCTCAAGCCTGTGGCTGGACGCCGCCTACCTGGTCATCGAAGCTGGGCTTGTCGTCGCGTTCGCTGTCTTCGTGGCCCTCTACGACAACCGGTTACTGCCTGTGCAGTCGCGCCTGCGGGCGCATGTGACGCGGCTGGCATTCATCGGCGGCCTGTTCCTGGCGCTTGCGATCATGGCGGCTCCACTGGCCGATCATCTTCTGACCGGCGCGGCGGGCACGATCATCCCGATGAGCGGCGCCGAGGTATTGCTGGTGGTGGCCATGGTGCTCATCACCGTTCGCCTCATCGAAGGGCACAAGACTGTCGCGCCGTTGACCATGTCGCCGACCGGCCTTCCTTGAAGTCCCGGAATAACGCACGTTTGGCGTCAGCCGTGCGCTTCAATGGGTCGAATTCCGCACGTCTGACGTCAGCGGCGCGCGAATGGGTCCCTGAGTAGAGCTACATGCCCAGCATCGCGCGCGCGCGCAGGGCGATGCTGATCGCGACACGTGTTTCTGGGTCGTCGAGCTGTACGCCGGTCAGGGTCTGGATGCGCTCCACGCGATAGGTCATCGAGTTGATGTGGATGCCGAGCTGCCGCGCGGCCGCCCGACGGACCCAGCGCGCGGCGGAAAGAGCCTCCAGCGTTTCAAGCAACGGCGTGTCGCGCGACTTCGCGTACCGCAGCAATGGACCAAGCAGCTCGTCGACGAACCTGCGCAACGCTTCGGGGCTCTGCACCTCCAGCAGCAGGCGGAACGCGCCGAGGGATCGGTAAGACGCGACGCGGCCCCGGCTCCCCGCGCGTCGCGTGAGGCGTAGGGCCTGGCGCGCCTCGATGTGGGACCGCGCCAGCTCGCTCACCCCGTTGGCGAGGTTGCCGATGCCGACCGAGGCCGAGCCGGGCTTCATCACCGGGGCGGCCGCGGCAAGGATCTGCGCTGCGAGCTTCTCCACCGCCGCCAGGTCGGACGCCAACTCGTCCGGCACGAGGAACACCGCCGAAGCGGGACGAACGAGGGTCAACGCGCCGGGCAGACGAGACCGAACGAGCCCGCTCAGGGCTCCGTCGAGCCGATCCTGCTGACCGCGGGCGGCGAGCGCCGCCTCCGTCTTGTCGTCGTCGGCTTCCAGCACCACGACCCAGGCCCGCTGCGGGAGGTGGTGACCCAGACGTTCGGCCTGGCGGGCGATCCTCTCCGCCTCCTCCGCCTCGAGCCCGCCCGCCAGGACTTCCTCGACAAGGTCGCCGCGCAGGCGGCGTTCGACCTCCGCGGTGGCGAGTTCCTTCGCGAGTTCCAGGGCGAGGATCGTCGACCCATGCTCCAGCGCGCGGACCCTGCCCTCGGCGTCGAGTTTCCCCTCGTCCACCGCGACCGCCAGGAGGCCGAGCATCTCCGGACCGGCACGCACCGGCACCACGTCGAGCGGCCGCGGCGGCCGTCCTGCGTTGATCCTCAGCTCGCGCCCGATCGCACCCGCCGTGGCAGGCACGTGGATTCGCTGCGGCATCCCGTCCGACGACTCGCCCGCTCCGCGGACGCGGTATCCATCGGCCGAATAGAGCGCTGCGCGGCCGCCGGCCAGGGAACCGATCACCTCGAGGATCGAATGGATGCCGGCGCCGTCGAGCGACAGCTTGGTGAAGCGCTCGTGGATGTCGTGCGAGAGCCGGATCTCGGCCAGCTGCACCTCAGTCCGTCGCTGAAGCTCGCTGCGCTCGAGGATTCCGGCCACCTGGGCCGCGATCGCACGGAGGAAGTCGATGTCGCCCGAGTTGAACTCACGTCGGTCGGTGCTCTGCACGTTCAGCACGCCGACCAGGCGCGGGCCCGATTCGATCGGCACCGACGCCATGGAATGAAAGCGGTCCTCGTCGAGGCCGGGCACCCACTTCCAGTGCGGCTCCTGGCTGACGTCCGGCACCACCGCCGGCCGGCGCGACTCAGCGACCCAACCCGTGATGCCCTCCCCCACCTTCATGGTCACCTGGCCGACCATGTCCTCGTTGAGGCCGTTGGTGGCCGTGAGCAGGAGCTCGCGACCAGGCGGGGTGAGGAGATAGAGGGAGCAGACATCGGTCCCGATGGCGGAGGTCGTCTCCCGGATGATCAGCTCGAGCAGTTCGTCCGGACGCTGGGTCGACGCCGCGGCCTGGGCGAGGCGGACCAGGAAGTTCAGCTCCCTGGCAGCGAGGCTGGAGTCCGGAACCCCGGTCGTCACCTGCACGCCCGCCACATTAGGGCTCGTCTGCATGCCACGTCTCGTGTCAATAACACAACGGACAACGCTCTGGCTAGTGTGACCGATACAGACTGGCTTTTTTGTCGGTGGGCGCTAGGCTAGGCAGGAACGTGTCGTCCACACACTCCGGTCAGTGGCGCGAGCACTTCGCCGGGGTGGACCTGCCGGTCCCGGTACTCGGTGGTGGCACCGTCACCGGGATCAACTTCGACAACGCCGCCAGCACGCCGCCGCTGAAGCGGGTACGCGACCTGGTCAACGGATTCTCGGACGTGTACTCGAGCGTCCACAGGGGCACGGGTTACAAGTCGCGGCTGTCCACCGACGCGTACGAGCAGGCGCGCGAGCGAGTCGCTCAATTCCTCGGCGTCGACGAGAAACACCAGGTCGTCATCTTCGTCAAGGGGACGACCGACGCCCTGAACCGGATCGCCGCCGAAGAGGCGCGCCTCGACGGCCGCCAGGTGCTGGTGACGGAGATGGAGCACCACGCCGACCTCCTGCCGTGGCGGCATCGCAGCGGCCACGTGATGGTCGGCTTGTCGGACGATGGGCACATCGACCTCGATGCGATCGAAGCCGCGCTCAAGCAGAGCAACGGCAAGATCAGCCTCGTCGCGCTGTGTGGAGCATCGAACGTGACCGGCTTTGTGTCGCCCATCCACGAAGTGGCCGAGCTTGCACATCGACACGGCGCCCGCATCTCCGTCGACGCGGCGCAGCTCGCGCCGCACCACCGGATCGACGTGCGTCCAGCGGACGACCCGGGGCATCTCGACTTCGTCTCGATGTCAGGGCACAAGATGTATGCGCCGTACGGCGCCGGCGTCCTGGTCGCGCCGCGCGAATTCTTCTCCGGGGCGCCTGAGGTGATGGGTGGCGGCGCAATCAGCATCGTCACGTGGGATGACACCGTCTGGGCGGACCTGCCGGACCGCGAAGAAGCCGGCTCGCCCAACGTGATCGGCGCAGTGGCGATGGGCGCCGCGATCGAAACACTCCTCGAGCTCGGCTTCGACGACATGCTCGACCACGAATCGCGGCTCGGATCGCGGTTGCTCAGCGGCCTGAGCAATATCGGCGGCGTCAGCGTCCTCGGCAGCGTCGAGGCATCCACGCCGGGCACCCGGCTGGGGCTCGCCAGCTTTGTCGTCGACAGCCTGCATCACGGGCTCGTCGCCGCCGCGCTGAGCCACGAGTGGGGCATTGCAGTGCGCCACGGATGTTTCTGCGCCAACCCATATGTCTTCCATCTCCTGCATATGGGCAAGGACGCCGTGGTCGCCGTTGAGGGTGAGGTCACCGCGGGGCGGCGCAGAGCTTTACCCGGCGCGGTTCGGGCGAGCCTGGCTCCTTACAACACGGAGGCCGAGGTCCACCGCTTCTTGGACGCGGTGCGCCAGGTGGCCCGCGGCAGGATCAAGGCGACCTACGAGCAATCGGCCGACGGAACGTACGCGCCCGCCGGCGGATGGCCGCGCGTCCCCAGCCTGCTGAACGCGTTCGTGAAAGACTAGGACCGCCAATGATCAAGTTCCTCGTCGAGGTCCTGCTGGCGGTCTTCCTGCACCCGGTCGCCTTCGTCCTCTGCGTGATCGACATCGTCAACCGCAAAGAGATGGGCGGAGTGGCGAAGGTGCTGTGGATCATCATCAGCTTCTTCTGGGGCATCGGGCCGATCCTCTACATCCTCCTGGGCGGCGGAAAGTTCTGGTAGCTCGCTGACCTCATGAGGGACCGCGCGGCGACCAGGGCACTGGTGCTCGGTCTGCTCGCGCTGCCGTTCGGCGTTTTCGCGCCGTTTGCGATCTTCAGCGGCGTCCGCTCGCTGCGCCGGATTCGCGCGTCGGGCGGAACACTGCGCGGGGCGGCCAGGGCCACGGCCGGCCTTGTCGCAGGTCTCCTGGGTCTCATCACCCTGGTTGCGGGGACGGCGTATTGGCTTATCGCATCGTGACCGGGCGCGTCCTCATCGCGCTCGTGGTTGTCATCGTCGCGGTGATCACCTATCCAGGCGAGCTGCTGGTCTCGCTGGCTACTCGCTTCACGCCGGCACCCAGCGCGACACCGGGTCCACCAGGCGCGCTGCCATGGCTGCACGTCGCGCATCCGGCCGGCGGCCGGCCGTACATCGCCGACGACCAGGGGCGGATGGTGCTGCTGCACGGCGCGATTCCAGCGTCGCTGCTCGAGTTCGGACCTGACGCCGGTCCGTTCTACCCACTCGACCCCGCCGCGTACGCCAATGGCCAGTGTCCGCCCAACTCCCCGATGAGCCGCTATCCGCCTCTCTGCCAGGCCGACCTCGAAGCAATGACGGCGATGGGCTTCAACTCGATCCGGCTGCCGCTCTCGTGGAGCTTGCTCGAGCCGGAGCGCGGCCAGTTCAACGCCCTTTACCTCGACAGGGTCGCGCAGGTCGTCGACTGGGCTCGCGAGCTGCACATGTACGTGATCGTCGACATGCACCAGAACGCGTACTCCCATTACGTCGGCGCGGGTGACAAGACAGTCGACCTTGCCTACGACAGCGGCGCGCCGCGATGGGCGACTTTCACCGACGGCCTTCCTTCGCACGTCTATCGCAAGCAGCGCGAGCTGAACCCGGCGGTGCTGGAGGCGACCACGAACTTCTGGTACGACCGGGCAGGGATCCAGGATGAATACCTCGCCACGCTCGCCTTTGTCGCCAGGCGCTTCAGGGACGACCCGGTTGTCGCCGGGTACAGCATCTACAACGAGCCGCTCCCTGGCTGGAATCTCCCTCCCGGCTTTGAGGACCTGCTCCTTTTTCCTTTCTACCGACGCGCGATCGACGCCATCACGGGGGTCCACGACGGGCTGCCCTGCTGGTCTGGATTTTTCCTGCCGGCCCCGTGCGGGTACCGCGACCTGGGGGCCGACGACCGGCGCCATCTGATGTTCGTGGACGCCGGTCTCCTGCGCCAGGTGACCGATTTCCCAACCCACCTGGGCCTGCCCCTCAGCTCCTACCCGAACGTCGTGCTCTCGATTCACGCCTATACGCACGTCTTCACCATCGACCACCTGCTGCCTCAGCAGGTGTCCAGCACCTCCTATCCCTGGGGCGGCTACGACCAGAGCTATTCGCTGGCTGAGCGCGAGGCCAGGGCCATGGACGCTGCGTTGTTCGTCGCGGAGTTCGGCAACAGCCCCGACGACGACAACGTGATCCTGAAAGCCCAGGTCGGCGAGCAGGAGCGGCATCGCACCGGCTTTGCCTTCTGGCCCTGGAAGGAGAACGGCAGCGGGTGGGGCGTCTATGCGCCGCCGAAAGCGCCCGCGGATTCGAGCGGCTGCCTGCGAGCTTCCCGGGAACGGCTCCTCGCGCGGGTGTACCCGCGCGCGACCTTCGATCCGACGCTCACCTTCAGCTACGACTCGTCCGACGGCAGCTTCACGCTGAAGGCGAGCGGCCGCGGCGACGATCCCTCGACGGTCGTTTACGTGCCGCCGGAGGTGACGGGCCAGATTACGAGCTCAGGCGCGGTTCGGGTGGCGATCGGCAGCGAGACCGGTGGAAGCCGGGTCATCCTCGCTGCGCCAACCGGGGGTCCTTTTGTGATTGCGCTCGCGCCGACGCCTCTGACGCTTACCGGATGCGCCTAGCCGTTCCCAAGACAGACCACAGGGGGACGAATGTACCGTCGTCCGGATGACCCGGCATGGGCTAATCTGGCACTGAAGGGTGGGAAGCCGACCAGCGACATCTGGCCGCGTTGGCGCGTCCAAAAACGGCGCGCAGACCAAGGCCGCACCGGCGCAGAAGCAGGGGGCCGTCAGACAGCGCCCCGCGACCAACGGCGAGCTAGCGGCTGAGCCGGCGGTCAGGCTCGTCGGCGTCTCCAAGTCCTTCGGAGGCCGGGCTGTCCTCAAGGGCGTCAACTTCAGCGTCTCTCCCGGCGAGCTGGTCGAGGTAACCGGACCGAGCGGCTCCGGGAAGACCACACTGCTCCGCCTCGTCCACGGCCAGCTCCGGGCGAACGGGGGCGAGCTGTGGGTCCGTGGCCGCGGGCTCCACCGCTGGTGGCGACGCGGCCTGGGCAACATGCGCCGTGACGTTGCTTTCGTCTTCCAGGAACAACGCCTGCTGCCCCGGCTCAACGCCTTCGAGAACATCGTCCTCGCGCTCCAGGTCCGCGACCCCCAGGTGCCCAACCGGACGATCAAGCAGCGCGCCCTCGAGGCGCTCGAGTCAGTGAAGCTGGCAGACCGCAGGCGAGCGTACCCGCACCAGCTGTCGGCCGGCGAGCGCCAGCGCGTGGCGATCGCCCGCGCCCTGGCCACCCGGCCTCGCGTCCTGCTGGCGGACGAGCCGCTCAACTCTCTGGACGAAGAGGGTGGCGCGTTGGTCACCCGTCTCCTCGAAGACGCCGCTGCTGCCGGAACGACGGTGATTGTGGCAACGCACCGGCACACCTTCGCTGCTAGCCGCATCCTTCGCCTGCCCAGCGAGAAGGTGGTGACGAACGGAGCAAAGCGTCCGGCCATCAACGGCGACGGCCACGCCAACGGACACGCGAACGGGCATGACCACGGCGCCTCGAATGGGAATGGGAACGGCCATGCGAATCCAGCGGCGCGCCTGCCCGCGTGGTGGCGGCTGGTGATTCCGCCGCGGACGCGGCATCGCATTACCCCCAAGGTGCCGCGGCCGCCGCTGTGGCGGCGCTCCGCTGCCGTGCTCGCCAACAGCTACCGCCTGGTCGTCCTCAGCGGCCTGCGCAGCTGGAGTCGAGACGTGAGACTGACCACGCCTGTCATTGGCACCATCGCGCTGCTCCTGACGCTGTGCGGGACACTCGCACTGGTCGGCATCGCCGTCGAGCGCGCGGTCGCCGACCAGGCGAGCCAGGCATCGATCGTCCGCGTGTACCTCGCATCGGATGCGACGCCGGATGCCATCGCGGCTCTCAAAGCCAGGCTCGCCGCAGACCCGCGAGTGGCGTCCGTGACCGAGCTGACGCCCGAGCAGGTGCTCGCCGAGGCAAGCAAGCGGCCCGGCCTGGACAGCCTGGCCAGCCTCAGCTCGACCAACCCGTTTCCCGCGAGCCTGGATGTGCGCGTGCGGATGGTTACGAAGGTGGCTGAGGTGGCGAGCTCCGTGCAAAGCGACCCCGCCGTCGATTCCAGCTACCCGACGTCTTATGACCCCGACACGTACGCCCGACTGCGGCACTTCGCGCTCATCGCCGGATCGATCGCCGCCGGAATCATGCTGCTGTTCGCGGTCGTCGCCTACGCCGTGATCGCCAATTCGATGCGCGGCATCGCGGCGTCGCGCAGGCAAGAGGTCGCGGTGACGCGCCTGCTCGGGGCACGCGGATGGATGCTGCGAGGCCCGTTCGTGGTCGAAGGCCTGATGACAGGCGCCCTGGCCGGCGCACTGGCGGCGGCAATCGTCGCGGGCGCGTACCTGCTTGCGATCCGCTTCGCAGACGCGATCTACGTGCAGGTGCTGCCCGGCGTCAACGCGCTGGCGGTCCAGTACGTCCTTGCCGCGGTCATGACGGCCGGGCTCCTCCTGGGCAGCGGCACTGCGTTGTTCGGTTTTCGCAAGGCGCGCACTTGAGACGGATTCTCGCCGCAGCGGCCATGGTCGGTGGGCTGCTGGCGTTTCAGGTCTCCAGTGCTTTCGCGACCGACCCGACGCCTTCGCCTTCACCGTGCCCGAGCCCAAGCGCGGCATCGGACGGCCGGACCACGTGTCCCGCCGCGCCGGCCGACCCCAACCAGGCCGCGTACACGCTGCTCGAGACGCGCCTGGGCGGTGACATCGCCACCGCGCTGCAGACCGAGCAACGGGTCGCAGCCACGCTCGACCAGTTCGCCGCCACCGAGCAGCTCCTTACCGACGAGGTCACGCAGGAAGAGGCGCTCATCGCGAGCCTGGAGGACCAGATCGCGACGCTCGACATCCAGATCGCGGATACGCAGGCGCGGATCGACGTCGAGAAGCAGCAGCTCGCCGCGGTCTCGCTCGCGATCTACCGGCAGCCAGACTCGTTATGGCTGTTGATCGCACGATCCGGCAACCTGCATGAGGCGCTTGTCGCCACGGCCGATGCGGTGGTCGCGGGCCAGCGGGCGCACGCGCTGCAGACGAAGCTCGAGGCAGACCTCGCCAAGCTGCAGGCGGATCGCGACGCGCGCCAGAGAGACCTCGACCGCGAGAACGGGACCCTTGATCTGTTGAACGCGAACCTCAGCTCGCTGCAAGAGGTGATGAGCGAGCAGGACGACGTGAGCAGCGAGCTCAGCGATCTGGTGAATCAGATCCAGACCGCGAAAGACCAGCTGCAGGACGAACCGCCCGAGGTCACCACCACCCTCGCGCAGCTGCTCGAGTCGCAGGAGCAGGACCTCGTGCAGCGGTCATACGAGACGGCGTGGAGCCAGGCCCAGGTCGGAGTTGGCCTGGCCCTGGTGAACAAGAAGCTCCCGGTCGGGAGGACCATCCAGGGCCTGTCGCTCTCCTGGCCGATGTCATCGTTCAATATCACTCAGCCCTTCGGCCCGAGCAACGTCACCCTCGAGCCACCGTTCGGTCCCTACAAGCACTTCCACACCGGCGTGGATCTCGCGGCGCCGCTTGGCACGCCAGTGATGGCCGCGGCGGACGGCATCGTCGTGGCGGTCGGCCACAGCAGCAGCGGTTACGGCAATTTCGTCGTCATTGCGCACGGCGGCGGCATCGCCACGCTCTATGGCCACCTCCTCCAGTCGAACGTGAACATCGGCGACCCCGTCGCTCGCGGAGAGGTCATCGGGCTGGAGGGATCGACTGGGTTCTCGACCGGGCCGCACGTCCATTTCGAGCTGCGCATCAACGACCAGGTCGTCGATCCGATGCCTTACCTGCCAGTGCCGGGCACGACCTGGAACGGTTAAGTCGCATCCAGGCGGCTGGGTAGACTCTCTTCCTTGGGTGCGCCCCCGTAGCTCAGGGGATAGAGCAGGACGGTCCTAACGTCAAGGTCGGGGGTTCGATTCCCTCCGGGGGCACTTTGCTGAGTTGACGTGAACAGGTCCCGGCTCAATCTCACACGGGCGCAGATCCTGGCGTACCGCCGGCGCGTCGGCGCCCTCGACAAGCGGCTCCCAAGCGGACGGCCTTCGCTGCGGCAGGCGGCGTGGGCGGGCCTGCAGGACAGCATGCCGCGGGCCGCGCTCCTTTCGATTCACGCACGCGTGGAGCGAACAAGGCCATCGACATGGGAGGACCCATCCCTCGTCCAGATCTGGGGGCCGCGATACCACGTCTTCGTCGTCACCGCGCGCGACATTGCAGTCTTCACGCTGGGGACGTATCCCGACGACGCCAAAGGCGGGCGACGAGCGGAAGACCTCGCGACCCGACTGCGCGCGCTCCTCGGCGAATCGCGGCGGGCATACGGAGAGGCCGGGCACGCACTGGGCGTGCACCCCAACAGCCTGAGGTACGCGTCAGCGACCGGCACCGTGCTGATCCGGTGGGAAGGCGCACGACAGCCGGCCGTGTGGACGGTGCCGCGGCCAGGGGTCGACCCGCTCGACGCCCGCCTCGAGCTGGCCCGCCGGTACCTCCACATTTACGGACCCGCCTCGGCCGTGGCTTTTGGCCAGTGGTCGGGCATCGGCCCGCGCTATGCGGAGGTGGTGTTCGAGGCACTGCGCAAGTCACTGACGAAGGTCCAGACTCCCATCGGCGAGGCCTGGATCCTCACTGAGGACGAGCCGGCTTTCAGCCAAACCTCGGGACCCGTCGCGCCGGCACGGCTGCTGCCGAGCGGCGACTCCTACACCCTCCTGTCTGGCGCCGATCGGGAGCTCCTGGTCCCGGATGCCAAGCGGCGCAGCGAGCTGTGGACCCCGCGCGTCTGGCCCGGCGCCCTCGTCGTGAATGGAGAGATCGCCGGCACCTGGCGGCGTGCGAACGCGGCCATGGCGGTGCACCTGTGGCGCCGCCTATCTCGCCCCGAGCGCGAGGCGGTTGAGGCCGAAGCCAACTCGCTACCGCTGCCGGGAATCGAAGGCAAGGTCTCAGTCGGCTGGGGCGACTGACACCAGCGCAGGCAGTAATTATGTAAGGCTGGGTGCACTTTTTTCGCTGATGAACGACTTAGTGCTCAGCGAAGCTGAGCTGAGGGCTCGGGGTGGAGGCAAGTGGCGGAAATATCCGTCGGACGTGTTGCCCGCCTGGGTTGCAGACATGGATTTCAACGTCGCGCCCTCGGTCCAGTCGTCGCTCCAGCGATTTGTCGACCGCCAGGACTACGGCTACGGCCTGCCGGGCGACTACGACGCGCTCTTCGAAGCCTTCGCGAAATGGATGAGCCATCGGTACGGCTGGAGCCCGGACCCAACGTTGACCATTGCCACGGCGGACGTCGTCCAGGGAATCGTTGCGACGCTCGTCGCGTACTCGAATGCCGATGACGGCGTGATCGCGCAGACCCCCATCTATCCACCGTTCTTGCGCGTGATCGCCGGCGCCGGTCGCCGCCTCGTCGAGAACCGTCTGCTCGGCAACGCGGGCGAGCGCTACACGTTAGACGCGGAGGGCCTGAATGAGGCCGCGGCCCAGGCGCGCGTCCTGCTTTTGTGCAACCCGCACAATCCGACCGGGCGCGTCTTCGAGCGACAGGAGCTCGAACAGATTTCTGGAATCGCGGCGGAACACGAAATGATCATCGTGGCCGACGAGATCCACGCCGACCTGACATATGCAAACGCCCGGCACGTTCCCATGGAGACGATCTCCGGCGCCGCCGAGCGAACAGTCACCGTCACCTCCGCCACGAAGGGTTTCAACATTCCAGGTGCCCGGACCGCAGTCCTGCACTTTGGAAGCGGGGCTCTTCAGTCGCGATTCACGAAGGCCATCCCGGACCTTCTCCTTGGCCGTCCCAGCCGATTCGGTCTCGCGGCTACGATCGCCGCCTGGACTGACGGCGAGACCTGGCTCGGTCACCTGCTTGCGTACCTGGAGGGCAATCGCCGCCTCGTCGCGGAGTGGGCGGCTGCGCGCCAGCACATCGGCCATCGCGCATCAGAGGCCACCTTCCTCGCATGGTTGGACTGCCGGGAGCTCGGGCTGCCTCCCTCTCCTTACGACTTCTTTCTCGAATCCGCGAAGGTCGCGCTAAGCGACGGCCGTGAATTTGGAAGTCCAGGTGAAGGCCACGTCCGTCTCAATTTCGGGACTTCACGTGAGATCCTCGAAGCGATCCTGGCGCGCATGTCATGTGCGCTCGACGAGGTTCAGCCGGGTCGGCGGCCGGCCTGAACCAGCGAATTCGAAGCTCGTCCCCAACGTTTTCTGAACAATTTCCCAGGAAACTCGATCAGAGTTGGGCCGTTGAGCAAGGACGGAGCGGCTCGCGTCCTCGTCGTGGACGATGAGCCGAACATCACCGAGCTGGTGGCGATGGCCCTCCGGTACGAGGGGTTCAACGTCAAGACCGCGGCAACCGGCCGTGCCGCGCTGAACGCCGTGTCCCAGTTCGCGCCCGCGCTGGTGATCCTGGACGTGATGCTGCCGGATATCGACGGCACCGAGGTCCTGAAACGGCTCAACAGCTCCGGGAACAAGGTGCCGATCATCTTTCTGACCGCCAAGGACGCCACCGAGGATAAGGTGCACGGGCTCACCATCGGCGGCGACGACTACGTGACCAAGCCATTCAGCATCGAAGAGCTGATGGCGCGCGTGCGGGTCGTCCTCCGCCGCCACGGCAACGACTCCGAGACGGGCAAGCTCTCGCTGGCGGACCTCGAGCTGGACGACGAGGCTCACGAAGTGCGCCGTCACGGCCGCGTCGTCGACCTGACCAACACCGAGTACCGCCTGCTCCGCTACCTTCTCATCAACGCCGGCCGGGTGCTGTCCCGCAGCCAGATCCTCGACCACGTCTGGCACTACGACTTCGGCGGCGACGCGAGCGTGCTGGAAACCTATATCAGCTACCTGCGGCGCAAGGTCGACCGCCAGGACCCAGCCCTCATCCAGACCGTTCGCGGCGTGGGGTACGTGCTCCGAACGCCACGAAAATGACTCTGTCGCTGCGCGGGCGGCTTCTGATTGGCGTCATGTCTCTGGTGGTCGTGGGGCTTCTGGTCTCCGATGTCGTCACGTACGCGCTTTTACAGAATTCGCTCATTGGGAAAATCGATGACCAGCTGACCGGTGGCGTGGCGGAAGCCACCAGCGCACTTGGCGGAACCGAACGAGGTCCCGGCCAACCCTCGCATTTCCCGACTGGCACCGTGGTCGAGCTCGTGGCCGCCGACGGATCGGTGGTCACCACAAAGGTTTCGACACCATTCGGTGCGCAACAGTCGTCTGCAAGACCCGTGCTGCCGAAATCCCTGCCCAACAACGGTATGGACACCCCGAGCGCTCCCTTCACCGTCGCCGGGACCGGCGGCGTGTCTGAATTCCGCGTCGCGGATTGGCCCGAAGACTCGTTCAATGGTCAGTTCGTCGTCCTGGCCATTCCCCTCACCGATGTGCAGTCGACCCTGAGCCAGCTGCTGGTGCTCGAGGGACTGATCAGCCTCGGAGTGGTTGCCGCGACCGCCATCCTCGCCTTCCTCATCGTCGAGATCGGTTTGCGGCCTTTGCGCCGGATGGGCGCGGTCGCGGGCACGATCGCGGCGGGAGACCTGAGCCGGCGGGTGGAGCCCGCGACGCCCAAAACCGAGATCGGCCGCCTCGGCCTGTCGTTAAACGCGATGCTCAGCCAGATCGAAGCGGCCTTTGCGCAGCGAACAGCGTCCGAGCGGCGGCTCCGCCGCTTCATCGCCGACGCCTCGCACGAGCTGCGTACGCCCCTCACGTCGATCCGAGGCTATTCGGAGATGCTGCGTCGAGGCGCCGCGCAATCGCCTACGGATTCCGACCTGGCACGGCGTCGCATAGAAGAGGAATCAGTGCGCATGTCGACGTTGGTGGACGACATGCTGCTGATCGCGCGACTCGACCAGGGTCGCCCGCTCGAGACAAAACCTATCGACCTGCAGGCGATCGCGCGCGATGCGGTCGACGACGCGCGGGCGGTCGCTCCCCAGCGCGAAATTACGTTGAACGAATCCGGACCGGTGCTCGTGAACGGTGATGACACGCGCCTGCGCCAGGTGCTGGGCAACCTCGTGCGCAACGCACTGGTGCACACGCCGGCGCGGACGCCCATCGAGGTCGCGGTCACGACGTTGGACAGTGTGGCCCGGCTATCCGTCGCGGACCACGGTCCAGGCCTACCTTCCGATGACGCCGAGCGGATCTTCGAGCCCTTCTACCGTGCGGACCCGAGTCGCAGTCGGGACAGCGGCGGCGCCGGCCTCGGGCTATCGATCGTCAGCGCGGTGGTGTCGGCCCACGGCGGACAGGTACAGGTGAAGGAGACCAGCGGCGGCGGTGCCACCTTCGAGGTAGAGCTGCCGCTGGCCCCCGCTGGCTAACCCTGGTTTCGCTCCATGCAGCCCATCGCGCTTTCCGCGGGGCAGCTCGCCGCGATCGACTCGACCACAGCGCCCGCGAGCAGGTCACGACCGGTCGGGCTCGGGTGGACATCGCAACCACCCGACGGCACAACGATCAGTAAACCTGCGGCGCAGCTGCTGCCTCCCGCGTTAAGCGCCGGCTGCTGGAAAGCGTCGAAGCCACTCGCGACTATTCCGCCGTAGGCTTTCGCGGCGTCACTGATTGCGGCGTTCAGCAACTGAGTCCTTGCGGCGGTTGTTGGGTCGTAACTGAGCGAGTAGTAAGTCAGCACGACGATGGCGTGGTGGTAGTCGGCTACGTTGCGAATTTCTCCGAGGATGAAACGAAGGTTCGCGTCGATGCTTGTAAGCACGCCCGATATTCCGTTGGCGAAGCAGGCGGTATTCTGGCCGCCGCAACCCGCGATCAGCTTGAAGACGTCATTGGCCCCCAGATCGATGGTGACCAGACTCACGGTGGGATGAGCGCTGAGGTAGCTGACTGCGAAATCGAGCTGCGAACCCGAGTAGGTGGTGTGAAGTGGGAAGTGCGCTAGGAAAGGCAGGCACATCCAATCTGTGGCGGGGGTGCGCGAGATGAAACCGGCCGCGGTTTCGCCCGGGCAGGAGGCATTCACTAGGGGCAGATCAAGGCCGGCGGCGACTGTATCGGGATAGCCCACAAAGTTGGTTGGGTCGCCAGCATGACCGCCCGCAACGATCAGGGGGCTGTAGCCGAAGGCGACTGAGTCTCCCAACGCCACATAGCTGTGGGCGTCTGTGCTGGCCGAGGCCGGCGCGGCGGCAAGGACGAACAGGGCCAAAGCTGAAAGCAAGGCGAAGAGTCGCACTCTCATTGTCTGACCTCCTCCCCAACGAGCGTGGCGGCAGCGACGGAGGAAATCTAAGCACGCTTTCGGCGCACGCGCCACTAAGACTTCGGGCGAAAAGCCAAGAGGTCGCCGCGGGAGTCGCCGAAGACGACAAGGTCTCCGGCCAACGCGGGTCCGGATCGGACTGCCGAATTAGCGTCGTATCCCCAGAGAAGGTGGCCATCTGAGCTCGACACGGCGACCAACGAACCCGTCTTGAGGTCGCCGAGGACCGCTCCGGTCCCAAAAATCAGCACTCCGCGGCCCACTGCAGGCGCGGAGTAAATCGGTAGAAAGCTGTACCACCGCCACGCGATCGCTCCGTCCGACGGCTTGAGTGCGTACATCGCCGAGGGCGGACTCGCGGAGCCGGTGAAGAGGTTGGTCCCGTCGTACGCCGGAGACGCGATGAGGCCATGCACAGCAGTGCCCCTGACCAATTCCTCCGACCAGACGACACTGCCCGTTCTTGGGTCGAGCATGGCAAACATTCCTTCCACGGTCGCCTGGGCGACCACTTCCGAGCCGTTGAGCGAGAGGATGACGGGCGAGGCACCTACATCAAGGTCGCGATCCTGGTCCGCATAGAGGCTGGAAAGCCACTTGCGATCTCCCGTCGACGCATCGAACGAGAGCACGCCGTCGATCGGATTGCCCACGCCCACGAAGGCCGTTCCGTGGTCGTCGATCGCCGGAGTCGACCAGACGCCTCCGCCGGGCTCACACCCGGCGCGGGTGCAAAAGGACCAGCGCTGACCGCCCGTCGCGAGGTCGAGTGCCACCACGCGACCCGCCACGAGCGGCGTGTCGCCGTACGGGGACGCGATACCGATGATCACCTCGTCCCTGTACACCGTGGGTGAGGCCCAGAGGGCGCTGCTCACGGGAGCCTGCCAATCCCACACCAGGTCGCCGTGCGCGCGGCCAAACGCGTAAGCGTGCCCGTTGAGAGCGGTGGCCAGGACGCGATCCCCGGCGACCGACGGCGAGGCGGCGATGGCGCCGAGTCCGTGCCTGGACCAGATCGTGCGTCCGGTCGTGGCGTCGAACGCCGCCAGCGTGCCGCCGGCGCTGCCCGCGATCACCATGCCATGCGCCACGGCCGGGGTTCCGTCGATCGCTCCGTCGAGGTGGCCGCGCCACAAGAGACCGAGACGGGCCGCGCCGGCCGCGTCCAGCGTCGCGCCCGCGGGGTGGCCATCCCGCGCGAGGTCGCCCCGATACATCGTCCAGCTCGATCCGGTCGGCGGGGCCGGCGCCGGGCCGCACGACGCGGTGAGGACCGCTGCGACGGCGACGGCGACGAGCTTTCTCTGAGTAACCTCCCAGGTTTGTCTCAGGACGCTTTGAGGACTGAAAGTCATTTTGAAGATCGCCCGATGCCACCTCGGGCCTTTCCCCTTAAGCGTAGGGGGCGTCCCTAGCGCCCCCTACACCCTTTCCCCCTCTAGGACAACTTCCAGTGGACGCTCTGCGTGACCGGCTTGGCCTCGTTCAGCAGGTTCTGGAGGTTGCTCTGGCTCGTGACCACCATGACGAGGTAGTACACGCTCCCGCTGCCGTTCGCCCCGGCGAACAGCGATGCCGCGGCTGGGATCGAGTTGCCGCCCCTGGTGATCGTGAAGCACAGCGTCCAGCTGATTCCGCTCGCGCCGTTGAAGGTGCCTGCTTTCGGGCTCGTGTTCGGGCACTCGCGCGTGTCCGGGTACTGGCTCGTCAACTGGCTGTCGATCGTGTCCTTGTTGTTCTGCGCGGTTTGCGGCGGGATCGACGGCCCGCTGGCGACGGTGACGGTTCCGTCGCTGTTCGGGTCCAGCAGGGTGATCGACTCGGCGTCCTTGTTGTTGACCGACCACCCGGTCGGGACGGTGAGGGTCAGCGCGTCATTGGATTCGGTCTTGGGTCCGGTCGAGGTGGTTGTCGGCGACGCGACAGGGCTTGGTGTGGTGGCGGGGGTTGGGCTGGGAAGGTCGGCGATGCCACCACCAGATGCGTTGGTGGAGCCGCGATTACCGAGAATTGCCAGGGCAGTCCCAGTTCCCGCCAGCACCACGAGAAGGGCGACGACCCCGGCGATGATCAGCATCCACGGCGTCCGGTGCACGGGAACGGTTGCGCCCACCGGCACGTAGTAGGGGCTTTGATAACCGGCCGCGCCGGCCACTGGTGGCGCCATGCCTGGCGGCGGGCCCGGAATCGCCGGCGGAGCCACAGTCGCGGGCGCGGTCAGCGGCGTGCCACACGCCTGGCAGTAGAGGTTGCCATCCGGGTTCTGAGCGCCGCACCTGGCGCACGAGAGCGCCATCTAGGTCTTCCTGTGCGCCTGCGTCGACAGGTCGGCGCGCGGCTTGCGGGCACGCTTGACCGCCGAAGGAGCCGCCGTCAACGCCTTCCCGCAGTTCGGGCAGAAACCTGAGGCGACGATGTGCATGTGGCAGTTGGGGCAGACGGTTTCGGCATACCCCATGTGCGCCGCTTCCTCGAGCAAAGCGTGGTGGAGGAGGTAGCGGATGTAGACGAGGACCGCTCCGACGATCACCGCCTGCCAGACAAGGATGAAAAGCGGACTGAGCAGCGCGTCTTTCCACAATTGCGTGCCGAGCGAGAACGCGACGTGGGCGATGACCGCGACGGCCACACCACCGATCTCGCGCCTGCCCAACCGGCCCCGCCGGTACCGCCAGACGGCCGCGACGATGATTCCCGTGGCGCTCCCTTGCAGGAGCGGTTGAAACACCGCCAGTGTCGTCAGGTCGTAGATCCAGTTGCCGGGCGTGAGGTGCGCGGGAAGGCTGGTCAGCGCGGTCGAAAACGTGACGAGCGACTCGGCCAGGCTGAACCCGAGGCCAGCGGCGATGCCGAAGACGAGACCGTCGACCGTCTCTGGGAAATCGCCGCGGTTCGGGAGGAAGAGGGCCGGCAGAGGCTTCAGCACCTCCTGGACGATCGGCAGCAACAGCCCCAGGAAAAGCAGTGCGCCAACGCTCAGGCCTGCGCCGCGCAGCGGGTTCCCGATGTTCGGATACGGGTTGTAGACGATGCGCTCGATCACGGTGAGGACGATGCCGACGAGCGCGCCGCCGCCGATGGTGAACCCGAGCACCACCGCCGGCTCGTCGCGATACACCTGCGCCTCGTAGAGGTAGATCAGGTAGAGGACCGGGACGAGAAATATCGCAACGAGGATCGCCGCCGTGATCAGCCCGGCGACGTAAAGCACCAGGATGCCCGCCAGGCCGACCGCGAACCCCCACCGAAACTCGTGAATCTTGGAGTGGCCGAGGTGGGGAAACAGCGTCGTGAAGACGGCGGGCTGGACGACGTGCTCCCCGGGATGGGCCGCGTAGCGGTGCACGCGGGTCTTCGGATTGGCCAGCTCTCCGGTCGTCCCCTGGTGTGCTCCGCAGCGGGTGCAGAACACCCCGTCCGGGACGTCGTTGGCGCAGTGGTCGCATCGCACGGCCGGTAAGGATAAAGACCGGCCCCGGGGTTATGCCGTCTTAGGCGTCTCCGTCTCCTCGGCCGGCACCCAGCCTCGGATGTAGTGGCACGAGTAATGGCCGGGGTGCTTTTCGAAGTACCGCTGGTGATAGTCCTCCGCGCGCCAGAAGTGCGTGGCCGGGACGATCTCGGTCACGATCTTTCCGTCAAAGAACTTCTGCGCCTCTTCCTTCGACTTCTGCGCCGCCTGTTCCTGCGCCGGGCTGTCAAAAAAGATCGCAGAGCGGTACTGGTGGCCCATGTCCGGGCCCTGGCGGTTCAGGGTCGTCGGGTCGTGCATATTCCAGAACTCGTTAAGGAGCTGCTCATACGACGCCTTCGCCGGGTCGTAGGTGACCTCGACCGCCTCGGCGTGGCCGGTGCGGCCCGAGCACACCTGCTCGTAGCTGGGATTGTCGATGGTGCCGCCCTCGTAGCCGGAGACCGCTTCGATCACGCCCGGCGTCTGGTTGAAAAGATGCTCGACGCCCCAGAAGCACCCGCCCGCGAAAGTCGCCTTTTCCATTCTCACCCTCCAGGATACATCGGACAGATCATGATTCCCGAAGATGACGATTCGCTAACGCCGCGGCCGTGGCGGCGCCGCCTGTACCATGTCGCGCCAGATCCGGCGTCCGGCAACGTCAAGCGAGAGAAGCAGTGAGCTCAGCCCAGGCGCTCGTCCTTTTGATGGCGGCCACGCTCGTGGTTTCGCTATGGTCGGCGTTCTTCGCGACCCGCGCCGACTGGTCGTCGCGCCGGGCGATAAAGCGCTTTGACAGCGCGACAAAGCCGGCCCCCAACGTGGTATTCACCGGGCAGGTCGCGCCCGGGCAGGCGATCGAGCTCGAGGTCGAGAACCTCGGCGGCACGCTTGCTGCCGGCGGCATCATCGTCCACGCGAGCGACGAGCTCTACGCGGGGGAGATGACATTGCCCGAAAAGGCCCCGCCCCGACGAATCTCGCTGCGTTTCGTCGTCAAGGCGTGGAAGCGCCAGTTGGAGCCGCAGTGCCTCGTCCTGATCGGGCGCGACGTCAGCGGGCGGTGCTACGACTACGTCGACGGCGGCAGGCGGGTCAAGAACCCGCGCCGCTGGTTGTCGAGCCAGCTGCGCGGGCTTCGCATGCAGGGCATGGTCGACTTCCCGAGCGTCACCGGCAAAGAAAGGCGTTAGTGAGTGTGGTCTAGCTCCGCCTTGAGGTTTATTTTCACGTTGCCCTTGAGCGCCTGAGAGACCGGGCAGCCTTCCTTCGCCGCCTCGGCAAGCTTTTGAAACTCACCGGCGTCGATGCCATGGATGTGGCCCCTGACGCTGAGCGTGATGGTGGTGATCCCGGTGCCCGGCACGAACTCGACTTCGGCCGTTGTGTTGAGGCGTTCTGGATGGTGGCCGGCCTTGGCGAGCCCGTTGGAGAAAGCCATGCTGTAGCAGGCGGCGTGCGCCGCGGCGATGAGCTCCTCCGGGCTGGTGCCTCCGTGCGTGCGCTCGGCGCGAGTCGCCCAGGTGACCGGAAACTCGTTGAAGGTCCCACTCGCGACCTTGACCCGGCCTCTGCCGCTCATCAGGTCGCCTTCCCAGACTGCATCAGCCCGACTGATCGCCGCCATCACGTATCCCCCTCGAACAGAATCCAGACCAACTAAACCTTAGTGGGGTCGGGGAGCCCGCGCCGAACTGCGCTGTCACACTGGAAGGCCGGATGCAGGCGCACGAGATCCCCGACCTCGATGCCCAGCCGCGGGATTCCGACGGCCATGGATACGTCGACTTCCTCACCTCGAAGGAGCTCAGCGTCGGCCTCGCGATCTGGCCCGCCGGGTCAACCGACCGGCAGCAGCCACACCGGGAGGACGAGGTCTACTACGTGATCAGCGGACGGGGCGCCATTCGCGTTGCGCATGAGGACCGGCCGGTCCAACCGGGCAGCCTCGTCTTCGTCGCCGCCGGCGTGGAGCACCGATTCCACGACATCACCGAAGACCTACGCGTCCTGGTCTTCTGGGCGCCGCCTCACACGCGCTCCTGAAGTCGCGTAACGCCGGCTTCTCCGCGCGCCAGCCGGCCGCGCAGCACCAGTAGGTACCAGGCTGCTGCGATCGCCAGCACGATGACAACGATCCAGTCGGCTTGCCAGAACGCGCTTGGGATCATGAGCAGGGCGAGCGCGATGACCGTCCACGCCAGTGCCGCGTACATGACCGGCCTGGCCCATACGCCCAGGTTGAAAGCCTGCGGCAGGGTTTCCATTCGGGAGCGCCGCAGGACGTAGGCGAGCACCGTGAGGAAGTAGACGATGAACGGCAGCGTCGCAGTCGCGGTGACCAGCAAGAAGAAGGCATTGAGGCTGCTCCCGCCGACCCGCGCGCTGATATAGCCCCAGGCGACGAAGAGCAGGCCGAGTCCGGAAGCCGTTGCAAGAGAGCGGATCGGGGTCTGCGTCCGCGGATTCACCTTGCGCAAGGCCGACGAGAACGGGAGGATGTTGTCACGCGAGAAGGAGAAGATGAGCCGGCCCGTCGCGGCCAGCCCGATCACGTCCAGCGCAAAGATCGAGAAGATGACGATGAGCAGGAAGACCTTGGTCCAGAAGTCGCCCATCCAGTAGGTCACGATGTCGGCCAGCGGCACCGGCGAGGCAGAGATCTTGGCCAGGTCCGGGATGGCGATGGTGAAACCGATCAACGCGATCATGCCGAGGACGGCCGAGCTGACGACCGAGTAGATGACCGCTTTAGGCACCGTTATCCTCGCCGCGACGGCCTCCTCGCCGAGGTCTGCCGCCAGCTCGAAGCCGACGATCGTGAAGATGCCCATCAGGGCAGCGAAAGGCAGGGCGGCCAGGACGGCCGAGCCGTGGACGCCTCCGGTATCGCCGAGAAACGTGATCGGGTGATTCGGCTTCAGCGCCCAGAGCACGAACAGGACCACGGCGAAGCCGACCATGCCGACGATCTCTGTGAAAACCGCGGCGTTGTTGATGCGCGACGCGAGCGCGATCGAGATGATGTTGATGACGAGTACGACGGCGAAGATGACGACCGTTATGAGCAGGTTGACGGTCGGGTTCGAGGCGTCCAGGTTCAGCGCAGTGGCGATCAGCGGCGCGAGCACGACAAAGTTGATCGCCGCGGCGCCGACGGACAGATAAGCAAGTCCGACGAATCCCGTGAACCATCCGTACGTCGTGTTGACGAGACGCGCGCCCCATTGGTACGAGTAGCCCGCAAGCGGGATGCGCGTGCCAAGCTCGGCGACGACCAGGGCGATCAGCAACTGGCCGATCGCGGCGACAGGCCACAGCCAGATCATCGCCGCACCGAGGTGCGAAATGCCGACGCTGTAGTTCGCGAACAGCCCGGTGGTGATCGAGATGATGGAGAAGGCCACGGCGTAAAGCGAGAAGAGCTTCAGCGCCCGTCGCAGCTCCTGCTTGTAGCCGAAGGACTGATTGATCCGATCGTCGGCCAGCGATACCTGATCAGACATGTTCCCCCCTCCCTAATCCTTCAGCACTGACGACTGCGTGCGCGCTCCGAGCACCTGGTCCAGGTAGCGGTTGCCGAAGAGGCCGCCCGGATCGAGCCGGTCGCGGACCTGGATGAAGCGATCCCAGAGCGGATAGCGACGGCCCAGCGAGTCCGCGGTCTGGAAATGGAGCTTCCCCCAGTGCGGCCGGCCCTCGTGGGCGTTCATGATCGCCTCGACCTCACGGAAGTAGGGCTCGTACTGGAACTTGTGGTAGACGTGGACGGCGACATAGCCGGTAGGGCGTCCATACGCCGGGCTGAGCGGAATGTCGTCAGGCGCCACGGCACGCACCTCGACTGGAAAGCTGATCAGCAGCCCTGAGCGCTCGATCATGCGCCGGACCTCCCTGACCACCGTGATGAGGTGGTCGCGTGGCACGGCGTACTCCATCTCGGCGAAGCGGACGAGGCGCTCGTTGGCGAAGATGCGGTCGCTGCGGTCCGTCATCACCTTGCGCGACATCGTCTTCGCCGTGAACCCGGCGAGTCGCGGGATCCACGACCTGCGAATCTGCGCGGCGCGCTGGACCATGCCGAACGCGTGATTTTCGAGCACGATGTCGTTGAGGTAGGCGCGGACGCCTGCCCTGCGCTCCGCCGCCGCCGGCGGATCTTGCGTGCGTGTGTTGGTGATCGCCTGCGCCCACCTGGTGTGCGGCCACCAGAAAAACTCGAAATGATCGTTCGTTGCGCAGAGCGCGTCGAAATTCTCGAGGAGCTCGTCCAGGGGCTTCGGCTCCTGGACCGAACGAATGTTGAATGCCGGCACGCAGCGGAGGGTCACCGTGGAGAGGACTCCGAGCGCCCCCAGACTGACCTGCGCGGCCTTGAACACCGCAGGCTCGCTCTCGGCCGAGCATTTCAGCACTTCGCCGTTCGCCAGCACGAGGGACAGGCCGACGACCTGGCTCGAGATGTTGCGGAACTTCTCGCCGGTGCCGTGGGTCGCCGTGGAGATTGCCCCTGCGATCGACTGGTAGCCGACGTCGCCCATGTTCTCCATCGCCAGTCCGACCTCGGCCAGGGCTGCGCTGAGCTGGAGGATGGTGATGCCCGCCTGGGCGGTGATCGTCGCGTTGTGTCGGTCGACGTTGAGGACTTTGTTGTAGCCGTCGAGCTTGAGCATGCAGCCGTCGGTGCACGCGATGTCGGTGAAGGAATGTCCGCTTCCAATCACCTTGACCTTCTCACCGCGCTCGGCCGCGCCGCGAACCATGGCGATGATCTCTTGCTCGGTGGCGGGCGACTCGATCCGCGTCGGCGTGCAGATGTAGGTGCCGCCCCAGTTGCTCCAGCGGGCGCCGCTCACCATCCGCGCAGGTCCACCGGCCAGACGTCGAGCACATCCCCGTCACCCACAACCTGCATCCGCTCGTGGTACGCGACGGTCGGATCGACGTGGGCCGGCCACACATGGATGCGATCGCCGACGGCCAGCGGAGAGCCGGGAATGAACGTGATGTGCTCGTCGGAAACGAACATCACCTCGGCGCCCTCGATGTCCGGCTTGCCGTGATCCATGCCGAGCGCCTTCAGCCCGCAGTTCACGACCGCGTAGCCGGCGGTCGAGACGGAGATCACCGTGGCGAGCACGCTCAGTGCCTGCCGGAAGGGAAGGCCGAGCTTGGCGTAAGCGGTGTCCATCAGCACATACGAGCCGGCCTGGATCTCGTTTGCCCACGTATTGATGTCGTAGGTGCCGGTGCCACCGGCCGAAATCACCTCCCCGCCGACGTCGTGATGCGCCTGGACGAGCAGGGCCATCGACTCCGCGACGAGCTCCTGGCGCAGGGCGCGCTCCGGAAGCCCCACGACGTGGCCTTCATAGCCCATCACACCGCGCACCGAGAGTCCCTTCGACCGCGCCATCTCTGCCAGCTCTCCGGCCTCTTCGGGTGGACACCCGCACCGCGGAAGCCCGACGTTGACGTCGATCAGCACCTCCTTGACGCCGCCCCTTGCGGCCGCATCGACCGTGGACGGCGAATCGACCGCCACCGTGACCCGGGCGTCGATCCGCCCCAAACGCGTCGCGTCCACGACCTCGTTGGCAAGGAGCAGGTCTTCGCCCAGGCCCGCAGCCGCCATCCCCTCCATCTCGCGGATGGTCGCGCAGGTGAACGTACGATGCCCGGCCACGGCCTGGCGCCGCGCCAGCACGGTCGACTTGTGTGCTTTGACGTGCGGCCGGAGCCGAACGCCCGGCAGGGCGGCGGCCATGGTGGTGACCACGGGCGAACCATGCCCGCAGGCGTTCGGGAGGGATGAAGCGGAATTCGCTTCCCGCCTTGACGACCTGCCACCCACCTTCATGCACCAGCCGATGGTGGTAGTGACAGAGGCTCACGAGGTTGCCCAGGTTGGTCCGCCCACCCCTGGACCAGAACTCGACGTGGTGCGCGTTGGTCCAGCCGACCGGCCGGTCGCAGCCCGGCCAGCGGCAGCCTCGGTCTCTTTTGTGCAGCGCACGTCGCGTGGCCGGGGCGACGGTCCGCGTCGCGCGTCCGACGTCGATCACCATCGAGTCGGCGAGCAGGACCCGCGACATGGTGCAGTCGCAGGCCAGGCGCTCGACCGTCTTGCCGCCGATCGGCATGCCGCGCTCGAGCTCCGCCGCGG
>WNFB01000025.1_pt1 | contig 88618 bp, 78 predicted proteins | sample 5400501 | NCBI WGS metagenome assembly WNFB01 (sample SAMN13153341, study PRJNA577476) | soil metagenome | isolation source: 200 cm saprolite under Douglas fir tree site 2 hole 1 | place: USA:California | collected 2015-04-18 | reverse complement strand
CCTGTTGCGGCAGCCGGGGCAGAGCCTGCGTGGGGCAGGCGTGCGGCGGTCCGCCGTACTGCTGATCACGTCGAATCGCGGGCTGTGCGGCGCGTTCAATTCCAACCTGATCCGTGAAGCCCGGCGCCGGCTCGAGGAGATGGAGGCCCAGGATACGCATACGGAGCTGCACCTCGTCGGCAAGAAAGGCATCAGCTACTTCAAATTCACGCGCCGCAACGTTGCGTCGCAGCGGGTCGATATCGGCGATCGCCCCACGCTGCGGCACGCCGAGGAGCTCGCGAAGCCGATGATGGAACGCTTCGCGTCCGGAGACCTCGATGCAGTGGACGTCGTATTCGCGAAATTCAACAGCGCAGTGAGTACGCCGCCTACGACGCTACGCATCCTGCCGCTCGCTCCGCCGAAGGCGGCGAAGGGCGGCGAAGGACGGCGAAAGGCGGTCAACTACATCCTCCAGCCGTCTGCCGAGGCGATCCTCAAAGAGTTGCTGCCGCTGTACGTGCAGAATCAGGTGTATCGCGCTCTTGTCGAGACGGCGGCGGCCGAGCACGGCGCGCGACGTACGGCGATGAAGAACGCCACCGACGCCGGTCAAGACATGCTGACGATCTTGCAGCGCACGTTCAACCGCGCGCGTCAAGCGCAAATCACGCAAGAGCTCGCGGAAATCGTCGGGGGAGCCGAGGCTCTCAAAGGATAGGGAATGGCGAACATCGGCAAAGTCGTGCAGGTCATCGGCCCCGTTCTCGACGTCGAGTTCGAGCCCGAGCAGCTGCCCGAGCTCTACAACGCGATCACCGTGAAAGTCGATTCCGGGCAACTGGTCGCGGAAGTTGAGCAACACATCGGGCGCAATCAGATCCGCGCGGTCGCGATGAGCTCAACCGATGGTGTCGTGCGCGGCATGGAGGTGCTCGATACCGGGCAGCCCATCACCGTCCCAGTCGGCAAGCCAGCGCTGGGCCGGATCCTCAACGTCATCGGCGAGCCGGTCGACGAAGGGCCGCCGATTCCCAAGGACGCGGAGCGCTGGCCGATTCACCGCGGCACGCCGGCGTTCGTCGACCTCGAGCCGAAGACGCAAGTTTTTGAGACCGGCATCAAAGTCATCGACCTGATCGCGCCGTTCGTGAAGGGTGGGAAAATCGGGCTGTTCGGCGGCGCCGGCGTCGGCAAGACAGTCGTGATTCAGGAGTTGATCAACAACGTCGCCAAGGCGCACGGCGGGAAGTCGGTCTTCTGCGGCGTTGGTGAACGCACGCGCGAAGGCAACGACCTCTACCTCGAGTTCAAAGAGGCGAACATCCTCGAGAACGTCGCGCTGATTTATGGTCAAATGAATGAACCGCCGGGCGCTCGACTGCGCGTCGGACTTACCGGCCTGACGGTCGCAGAATATTTCCGCGACGTCGAAGGTCAGGACGTGCTGGTCTTCATCGACAACATCTTTCGGTTTACGCAGGCGGGCTCGGAGGTGTCGGCGTTGCTGGGGAGAATGCCGTCGGCCGTCGGCTATCAGCCGACGCTCGCGACGGAGATGGGCGAGCTGCAGGAACGAATCACCTCGACCAAGAAAGGATCGATCACGTCGGTGCAGGCGATCTACGTGCCCGCCGACGACCTCACCGATCCGGCGCCGGCGACCGCATTCTCCCACCTCGACGCCACCGTCGTGCTCGATCGCGCGATCGTCGAGCTGGGCATCTACCCCGCCGTGAATCCCCTCTCCTCCTCGAGCCGCATACTCGATGCGCAGTATCTCGGCGACCGCCATTACAATGTCGCGGTCGAAGTGCAGCGCATTCTGCAGCGCTACAAGGATCTCCAGGACATCATCGCGATTCTGGGCATGGATGAGCTATCGGAGGAGGACAAGCTGCTCGTCGGCCGCGCGCGCCGCGTGCAGCGGTTCCTCTCGCAGCCGTTCTTCGTGGCGTCGCAGTTCACGGGACTCGAAGGAAAGTACGTGAAGCTCGAGGACACGATCGCGTCGTTCGAACGTGTGGTGACCGGCGAGTTCGATCAGCTGCCGGAGCAGGCGTTTTACATGCAGGGCGGAATCGAAGACGTCGTCGCGCAAGCGAAGAAGTTGGCCTCGGCATGATACGCGTCTCGGTTATTTCCGCCGAGCGATCTGTGTTCGAGGGGGAGGCCGATGCGGTCGTCGCGCCGGCGTATGATGGATTGGTGGGTATTCTGCCAGGGCACGCCCCCTTTATGACCCTCCTGGGCACCGGAATCGCGACAGTCCGCCGTTCCGGCGAGACCATTCGCCTCCAAGTGGCCGGCGGGTTCCTTCAAGTCGCCTCAAATGTGGTCCGAATCGTGGCTGGGAGTGCCAGTCAGGCAGACTCTTGACTTCTGCAAGGGTTTTTCCTGCCCCTGACTATTGACTTCCGCAAGGCTTTTTCCAACCGTAGTCCCGGCTAACGCGCCCTAATTCCTAACCCCCTACAGGGGTGCTTGTCTACGACTTCCATCTGGAGGCGGGATATGAAGCGTCTTAGCAGCGTTGTGCTCGCGGCGGCGGCTCTTTGCATGGTTGCGGCCCCGTCCGCAAAGGCCCAAGGCACTCTGCGGTACGGATTCAGTGCCGGCTTACTGATGCCCACCAGTACCTACAAGCAGGGTGACAAGCTCGGCTGGGTCGGCGGCGTAGGCGCGACCTATTGGTTGCCGGGCAACTTCGGCGTGCGTGGTGAGCTGTCGTATTCACAGACGTCTCACGATTCCGCCACCTTTGGTGCCGCGGGCCACACGAAGCTGATCGGTGGGATGGCGTCTGCCGTCTATGCACTGAACCCGGCAAGCGCACCCGCACGCATCATCCTCTCGGCTGGACTGGGCTTTTACAACGTGAAGGCTGACGCGAACGGCGTCTCCCTCCCTTCCAGCACGAAGGTCGGGTTCGGTGGCGGTGTGGCGGTAGCGTTCAAGCTGGGTACCGGCAGCACGCGCCTGGTGGTCGCGAGCCGTTATCAGAGCGTCAGCACGAGTCCGTCGTCGCTGAGCTTTATCCCGATCACGGTCGGCTTGAGCTTTGGCAAGTAACCCGGGGTTCACTACTCGCGCCTAACAGTCTCAACTACTGGAGGGTTCGGTAATGCGTAAACTCATGGGTTGTGTCGTGGCGGCAGTCGCGCTGCTGGCGCTTCCGCACCTCGCGTTCGCGCAACGGGCCAGCGCCCCCGCCGCCGCTAAGAACGAAATCGGTGTCGATCTGGGCGCCGGGTATAGCCACATCGGCAGCGGCTGCACATCGAGCTGCGGCTTCTTTGAGGCCGGTACGCCGGTGGATATTCGCTGGGGGTTCGTGTCGAGTGGGCCGCTCTCCTTTGAGCCTCGCTTTACACTCAGTTATCTCACGGGCGGCGGCGGTCATGCGCTGTCGTTCGATCCCGATTTGAACCTATTGTACAGGTTCGGTTCCAGCACCGCGAGGAAGGGTGCCTACGCCACTGGTGGGCTCGGTGTCGCTATCTCGAGCTTCGGCACCTCGCTGACCCCGAGCACCAGCTCGACGCAGTTATCACTGAATGGCGGTATTGGCACGCGTATTCCGATGCAGGGTGCGGCGTCGGCGTGGCGTGTGGAAGGATTCTTCAAATACAATTTCTCGCAAACGAGCAAGGGCATTCCGAGCAGCTACGGCATCGGGGCCCGGATCGGCATGTCGTTCTGGCGTTAAGCCCGGAGCGGCGTGAGCCGCGTCACCAGATTCTGCGTAACCCATGGCCCGTCAGGCTTCTAGCCGGCGGGCCATTGGCTTCTCTCACATCGCCGCGCTTGACAGAAAATCGGGTGGTTCTTAACGATGTGGCGGCTTTGACCCTCTCAACTGGAGGCTTCGCTATGCGGAAGCTCATTGGCGCAACCGTGTTGGCGGCGATCGCCCTATCGCTTCCTCAAGTAGCCCACGCGCAACGCCGCGCGACGTCTACGAGCTCGGGCGGCGCTGAACACGAACTTGGGGTCGATATCGGCGTCGCGTACACGAAACCTTCAAACGTGAGCGGCGGCATCACCATTCAGACGCCATTCGACGTGCGGTTCGGCATTGTTCCATCGCATGGCAACTTGATGTGGGAGCCACGCGTCACGCTCAACTTCAGCTCCGTTGGCGGTACGACCACGTACCTCTTCACGCCGGACGTGAACGTCCTCATTGCGAATAGCCCGGGTGGGCACCGGCGGGGAATGTATTTCACCGGTGGCGCCGGTTTGGTCATGGGTGATTTCGGCGCGGGCACCGGCACGGCGCTGGCGCTGAACGGTGGAATCGGTTGGCGGAAGCCGTATGGCAGCGCCGCCTGGCGGTACCAGCTCGGTGTGCAGTGGGTCTCCTCGAGCACCAAGCTCGGTCCGTTCGCGGATTACATTGCGATCGGCGGCAGCATCGGCCTTTCACTCTGGCACTAAGCCTTCACACCTGGCGCGGCGTTCCGGTCTTTCGGAACGCCGCGCTGTCCGTCGGGTACGGCTTCGCAACCCAATTCAGGAGATCAGGCATGCGACGGTTTCACGCCGTGTGGCCGCTGCTCATGAGCGCTGGGTTAGTCACCAATGCCGCGGCACAGGCGACCGGGTTGCCGAGCTTCAACGCACCCTATCGCGCGTTCTCGCGGTCGGAAATCGGCGTGGTGCTCACGTTCCCCAATGGCGGTGGCACCGCGATCGAGGGCGCGTATCGAATGTCCAGCGGCAAGTTCGATCTTGGCTTTCGCGGCGGCATCTTCGCTCCGAGCGGCAGCGGGAACAGCGTGCTGCTTGTCGGCGCCGAGGCGCGCGAGCGCGTGGTGACGCACACGGAGGATTTTCCGCTCGACGGCGCGTTGATCGTTGGGGTGGGCGGCGCCTTCGTCAGCGGCAGCTCCGCGTTGTTCATTCCGGTCGGCTTATCCCTCGGGCGGCGCATCGATCCCAAGGGCTCGAAGATCAGCATCGTTCCCTACGCGCAGCCGACCGGCTTGCTGGTCGCGGGCAGCGGGACGTCGCACGTCCATTTCACGCTCGGCCTCGGCGCCGACTTCCGGTTGTCGCCCCGGTTCGACGCGCGGATCAGTGCGGGCCTCGGCGACGTCGAAGGTGTGTCACTTAGCGCCGTGTGGGTGCATTAGGCCGACACGGATTGACTTGCCCGACTGGTTTTCCTACCGTAGGAGCCCAGATCAATGATCAATGATCATTGATCAATGATCATTGACCTCGGAGGATACGAATGAAGCGGATAGCGACGATAGCGGCGCTGATCACGTTTGCGGCGACGCCCCCCCCCGCGGTGGCCCAATGGGCGGGGATGCCGGTCTGGAATAATCCCAAGGGTGGCACGGGCGTCACGATCGACGGTGACCTGGGCTTCCCCAACAGCAACGGCGGCAAGGGGACGGCGTTCGGCGCGCGCGCCACGCTCGGTCTCGCCAACATCAGCTTCACCGCCGGCGTTGCGAGCTGGAAGCCCAGTGGATCCAGCAATAGCCTGACGTCCGTCGGCGGCACGGCGCAGTTCAAAGTCATCGGCGGCAGTCTCATTCCGGTGGCGCTGAACTTCCAGCTCGGCGCCGGCACGACCAGCTCGGTGGATACGGGGGCGGTGACGCTTGTACCCAAAGTCACCACGCTCCTCGCGGGCGCCGGCGTCAGTGTGAACGTGCCGACACCGGGGATCAACATCGAGCCGTACTTGTCCATCAGTAATCGTTGGAACAAGCCGTCAGGCGGCAGCACGGCGTCCAACGTCGGCTGGGTGATCGGCGCGAACGTCGGCTTCGGGATGCTCGGCCTGCACCTGGCCTATGATTCTCAGAAGCTGGCTGGCGTGACCCGCGGCGTCATCGGCATCGGCGCGCACGTCGCGTTGAAGGCTCCCATCGGGATGTAACCCGCAGTAGCTTTGGGGCGCGCCGTCCCGTCTTGGGGCGCGCGCCCCCAGTCTTTCCCAGGAGATTCGTGATCAAGACTGCAACGCGGGCGGGGGGGGGCCTAGCGGCCCTGGCCCTCATGGTGAGCGGCTGCGCCCTGACCTTTGACGCGACGGAGCTGGGGGTGCCGACCTCGCTGGCCGAGTCGGCGCAGTCGCCGGTTTCGCAGGGCACCCCATTCCGCATCACCAAGCATCCCGTCTTCCTGCTGTGGGGACTCGCTGGAGCCTCCCGCCCCCACGCGGAGGATCTGCTGGCAGGTCAGGTCGGGACAGGCTCCCGGATAACGAATCTGCGCATCAAGGTGCGAAGCCGGTGGCCGGATCTGCTCGTCACCGTGCTGACCGCTGGCGTCATCTCTCCCCGCTCGGTCACCTTCGAAGGAGTCATCGTCCCGAAGTAGTCCCCGCCAGATTGAGACATGGCTCTAGCGGTCCCTCCGTTCGCGTGGTATATGGAAAAAATCGTTGTGTAGTCCGCAGGTGCACCGTCCACCTGGGAGGACTCATGCGTTTCTCCGTTTTTCCTTTCCTTTTATCAGCTGCAAGTGTGTGTGCTGCGACGCCGAACTGGGCGGCGGCGCAGGAGCCTGTCACCCTGAGCGGTCGGGTCATGGCGATGGGCGCGCCTATCGGGTACGCCGAAGTCATCATTCCCTCGCTCGGGTTGGGAGCGAACACCAGGGATGATGGCCGCTACGCGATCGTGATCCCCAGCGCCCGTGCGCAGGCGGGGCAGACGATCGCCGTCGTCGCGCGCCGCCTAGGGTACAAGCCGACGACTGTTCAGGTGACGCTCAAGCTTGGAGTCATGGAGCAGGATTTCAATCTCGCGCCGAACCCGCTGCAGCTCGGTGAAGTCGTGGTCACGGGCGCGGGCACGACCAGCATGACCGAGAAACTTGGGAACGTGCGGCAGAGTGTGTCGGCGGACTTGATCTCCAAGAGCAACGAGCAGAACGTCGTCGAAGCGCTCGCTGCCAAGGCGCCGAACGTGTTCGTCAGCGCGCAGTCGGGTGATCCCGGTGCCTCGTCGTTCATCCAGATCCGTGGCATCCGTACGATCGTGGGCAACAACCAGCCCCTCATCGTGGTCGATGGCGTTCCCATTGACAACTCGGCCAAGTCGACTTCGGACTTCAATCCGCACGACGGCGGCTACTCGGGCGAAGGCACGGTGGTGACGAACCGGGCGATGGATCTGAACCCCAACGACATCGAGACGCTGGACATCCTGCCGGGCGCGGCTGCGGGGGCGATCTACGGCGCCCGCGCGGGCCAGGGCGTCATATTGATCACCACGAAGTCCGGCCGCGCCGGTGCGACGCATTTCTCGCTGCGCTCCTCCGCCTCATTCGACGACGTCAACCATTTCGTCCCGCTGCAAACGAAGTACGGTCAGGGTCGCTTTGGCGTGCACGCCGACACGTCGGTGGGGGGTGCCTGCGACGACCCGGGGAACAGCATCTGCCGGCGCTCCTGGGGTCCGCTGCTTCCGGGGAGTACTCCGGTGTTCGATCACGCTCACGAGCTCTACACGACTGGGCACGTTGTGGAGAATGCGATGACGATCTCGGGGGGCACCGACCGGACGACGTTCTACCTCTCCGGCGAGAACATGGACAACAACGGAACGTTCGTGGGTAATCACGACCGGTTCAACCGCACGACGGTGCGGGTGAAAGGGTCGCACCGGTGGTCGGACCAGCTCAGGATCACAGCGAACCTGGCCTACGCCGACAGCCGTGGGCATTACATTCAGCGCGGCAACAACGTGAACGCGGTGCAAATCCCAGCGCTGCGGACGCCGCCCGAGTTCAACAACCTGCCGTACCTGGACCCGGTGTACCGTCAGCATCGGTCTTACCGGTTCCAGCATCCCACGGCCGGCAGTCTCGAGGCCGACCGCGGATTCGACAACCCCTTCTTCGCTCTCAATGAGCAGGTCAACACGTCGACTGTCGGTCGCGTCTTCGGCAACATCGGCGCGGAGTATCTCGCGACGTCATGGCTGAAGATCGATTACACGCTCGGTGCCGACTACGCGAATGACGAACGGCTGGAGGGATGCGCCATTTCGTCTTCAGATGTGTGCAACGGTGGGCGGGTGATCGAGGGCAAGGTCGTCAACCATCAGATCGATCACAACCTGGTTGGGACCGCGCAATACACCGTCAACCAGAATGTGTCTGGGACGATCACGCTGGGCCAGAACCTGAACAGTCAGAACAACCGGAACCTATTCGCGGTCGGGCGCGGCCTCGTGGCGCCGACTCCGTACAAGTTGTCCAATACGGTCGCGCGCGATCTGCCGCTTGACTATGAGATCGTGATCCACCGCGAGTCGTATTTCGGTCAGGCAACGATCGACTTGTACCAGCAGCTTTACCTCACGGCCTCGCTCCGCAACGATGGCTTCTCGAACTTCGGGCGGCTCTCGCGGCGGGCATGGTTCCCCAAGGCCAGCGCGGCCTGGACGTTCACGAAGGTTACCGGTGAGCGGCCGTGGCTCACCTTCGGGAAGCTGCGCGTCGCCTACGGCGAGGCGGGCAACGAGCCGCCGGCCTACGTGACGTCGGGAACCTACTTCTCGCAGATCTTCGGCGGCATCGCGCAGGGCACCGGGGAGACGCCCACGCAGAACGGGATCGGTGGGCTGCTCACGAGCGGCCAAAAGCCGGCGGACGTGCTGCGGCCCGAGCGCTCCAAGGAGCTCGAAGCGGGGTTCGACCTCGGCCTGCTCCACGACCGCGCGGACGCCGCGTTGACGTACTACAACTCCAAGACCGTCGATGTGATTTTGCCGACGCCGCTCGCTCCTTCGACGGGGTACTCGCAGCAGTACAGCAATGCCGCCCAATTCCGGAACCGCGGGATTGAGGCGACGCTCAACATGCGGCCGATCCAAAAGCCGGACTATGGCTGGGAGGTCGGCCTCCAGTGGGCCCGCAACCGGGGCGTCGTGCTCACGTTGAACGGCCCGCAGTACATCTTCTTCGGGTCGGGCGTCGCGCAGGTCGGTCAGGAGATCGGTGTGCTGCGTTCGCAGGGCTACATCCACTGCGGCCTATCCGATCCGACCCTGCTGGGCGGCGCGGTGGGCACAGCCTGCGCCGGCGCTCCGCGGGGTGCGATGTACATCGACGCCACGGGCTTCCCGGTCACCGACCCTAACCAGCGCATCCTCGCCAACCCGAATCCCCGCTGGACGGGGAACGTGCGGAGCGCGTTCCGCTACCGCAAGCTGCAGATCTCCGGGCTGCTCGACATCCGGCACGGCGGCGTGGTGCCGAACGATGTGAAGGGTGCCCTGTGGAGCTACGGGACGCATATCGACACGCAGCAGCGGGCGACCTGCGACGGGACGACATGCACCGGCAATACCAAAGTCTTTGGAAAGGGCGGCTGGTTCGACGGGCCGGTTGTCGGTCCGGGGGCGGGAATGGCCGTGCCGATCGGCGAGAGCTGGTACCGGCAGAGCGACGCGCCATGCCCGTTCTCGGGCATCGAGGAGGCATGTCTCGAGCCGCACGGCTACGTGAAGCTCCGCGAGATCTCGGTTACCTACACGCTGGACGCTCTCTGGGTCCAGCGCACACTCGGGCTCGGGAGCATCGACCTACGGGTCTCCGGCCGAAATCTCAAGACCTGGACCAAGTGGACCGGCTACGATCCGGAGACGAGCGGCGGAGGATCCACCGATCCGATTCAGGGATCGGAATACTTCGGCAATCCGCAGACACGGTCGTTCGTGTTCACCGTCACCTTCAACCACTAGCCCGAGGAGATCGACCTATGACTCGCTCTATCAAAGTCGCGGCCGTCTCCCTCTGGCTCGTGCTTGGGGGCTCAGGCTGCGGCAGCTTCCTGACCGGGGACAAGCTGTCCAGTGACCCCAACAACCCGAGCCAGGCGACGGCGGTGCAGCTCTTCGTCGGCGTGCAGGCGAACATGTTCAGCTCGCAGGAAAATACGGTCGCCATGACCGTGTGCATGTGGATGCAGCAGTGCGCCGGAGTGGGCGGGCGGTTCGTCGACCAGTACGCCCACTACACCGTCAACGAGTTCAGTTGGGATGGCAACTGGTTCCAGGTCTACACCGGTGGCGGCCTCATCGACCTTCGCAAGATCGAAGCGGCCGAGCGCGCGGCCGGCGATAGCGTTTTCCTGGGGGTCGCGAAGGTCTGGGAGGCGTTCAACATGGGCGTCGCCGCGGACCTCTGGGGCGATGTCCCCTACACGCAAGCAGTGGGAGCCGCGCCCACGCCGGTGTTGGACAACCAGTCGGCCGTCTACGACTCGGTGCAGTCGCTCCTCTCGCAGGCGATCGTCGAGTTGGGGGGACCAGGCAGCGGGCCGCTGGGGAACGATCTGGTTTACGGCGGTGACAAGGCGAAGTGGATCGCGGCGGCGCACACGCTGAAGGCGCGGTTCCTCCTGCATACCGTGGAAGCGGCTGCGACCAAGGCCACGGTATACGGGAACGCCATCACGGAGGCCACGTCGGGAATCGGCAGCACGGCAGGTGACCTGACCGCGTATCACAGCACGGCAACGTCGGAGCGAAACATCTGGTATCAGTTCCAGACCACGACATTCGGGCAGGATGTCGTGGCGGGGAAGGCGCTCGTGGATATCATGAACGGGCGGACCGATCCCCGGTTGCCCCAGTACTTCGCCAAGAATGCCCTGGGCACATACGGAGGCGAGGACCCGAACGTCGCTCAGCCCGGCCCTACGGTGTCGCCGCTCAACGGGATCAGTGGAAATACTTCGCTTCGCATGTGTCCCACGTCGTCAACCTGTGGGGCGTTCCGCCAACCGCTCGTGACCTACCAGGAGAATCAGCTCATTCTGGCGGAGGCCTACAACCAGACGGGGAACGACCCATTAGCGCTGACTCATCTCAACAACGCTCGTGCCGTCCCCGGCTTGTCGGCGCTGGTCGGTATTACGGCAACAGCCCTCCTCGACTCGATCATGATCGAGAAGTACGTGGCGCTGTACCAGAACATCGAGGTGTGGAACGATTACCGCCGAACCTGCATTCCTGCCCTTACGCCGTACAACACCGGCAGCGTGAACCCGCAATGGAACGGCAAGATTCCCGGGCGTCTCTTCTACAGTGGGACCGAGATGAACGTGAATCCTCATATTCCGGATCCGGGCACGCAGCTCGCCACGAATGGCTTCCGGAACCCCAACGACAAGGCCTACTGCCCGTAGCTGGCGAGCGCGCGGCGCATTTGATTTGAAGTGAGGCGGGCGGACCGCCAGAGTACCGGCGGTCCGCTCCTTCATTAATAGGGAGAGTGTACTGACATGCGTTGGGCAAGAAGTTGCATCGTGATGTCCCTGCTGATCTCTGCGACGGGCTGCTATTACTACCAGCCTCTGGAAACTCCTGCCCCCCAACCCGGCACGTACATGCAAGTGATGCTCACCGACTCCGGGACAAGCCACTACTGGGGTTATCTGGGTCCGGATGTTGGCAACGTGCGCGGCCGCCTGACTACAGCAAATCCCGAAGCGCTTGCGCTATCGGTCGAGTCGGTAGAGCAGCGGCATGGGCAGATCTTGTCCTGGAAAGGGGAGACGGTAAGGCTGGGTCGGGAATACGTCGCCACGATGCAGGAGCGCCATCTCTCCAGGGTACGAACAGCGCTCCTGGCCGGAGGTTCGGTGATGGGCTTTATCGCGGCGCTCGCCGCGTTCACGAATATCGCCAGTGGATCGGGTGGCGCTGGTGGCGGGGGACCCCCGCGCTAGAAGCTCAGTACACTCCTACGCTCGAGCGCCGCAGGTCCGTTTCCAAGGTCCACTCGATGAACTGTCCGGGCTGAATGTTGAGAACCTCTGTGCGTGCGAAGGCCGGACTGCCGATCGCTTCACCCAGCAGCTCGAGCTCGTGTGATTGTCCCAGCAACCTCCACGGAAGCACGAACTCCTGCGCCGCGGAGCCTGTTACCTGGCCGATCCGGGTCCGCTGCCCATCGTGTAGCACGTAGATCGTCACGTCGAGCCAATTATGATTCGTCACTTTCAACGGGATATCGCTCACCGGCTCGGGTTTTGAGTGGTGACGGCCGGCGCACGCGATGGTCGCCAGAGCAATCCCCAAGATCAGAACCCGCGGAAAACGAGCCATGGATCCTCTTAACTGACGGCCTATGAAGTGGTCACAAGCCCCTGCACCAATGCTGTCGTTCGTTCCGACGCACCACGCCCCTCCGCCACCATCGCCTTCGCCGCTTTCCCCGCCTTTCGTCGAGCCGCCGGATCATGGTGCCACACGAGCCACTGCGAATGCAAGGGATGCCGGCCGTCCCCGGCCAACGCGACGGCGCCTCCATGCTCGAGCAACAGCGCGGCGTCGCGACTCATGCGCCAATGCGGCCCGAACGTCGTCGGGACACCGAACACGGCCGGCTCGAGCACGGAGTGAAGGCCGGCACGATGGAAGCCGCCGCCGACGAACGCCGTATCGCCGAGCGCATAGAGATCGGCGAGGATACCGACGCGGTCGACGACGATCACAGGCGCAGGTTTCGCATGTTCGAGTTGCGATAGTCGTACGGGTCGCGGCAACTTGAGGTGTCGCACCCGCTCGGCGATTCCGGCCAAGTGGTCCGGGTTGGGCTCGTGCGGCGCGAGCAGCAGGCGAGCCGTCGGTAATTGGACCAGCAAGTCGGCGAATGCGGGTAGCAGCACCGCTTCGTCCGCCGGCCACGTCGATCCCGCAACGATCGTGAACGTATCCGGAGACGTCGCCGTGAGTCGCGCGAAGGGCTCACGCGCCAGATCGAGCCGCTCTGCGCGCTCCGCGACACTGTCATAGCGAGTGTCGCCCGTGACCGCGATCGCTTCCGGGCGCGCGCCCAGCAGCTCGAGCCGCCGCCCGTCCTCCTCACTGATCGTCCCGATGCTGTCCAGCGCGGCATACGCCGGGTGCGCCCAGCGTCGCGCCGGCCAGCGTAGCCGCGAGCTCTCGGACGAAACGGTCGCCGAGATGAGGCCAAGCTTCACGCCGCGACTCGCGGCCGCGAGGGTCAGCTCCGGCCAGACGTCGAGTTTGCTGAAGACGAGAGCCGTCGGCTGCAAGGCGTCGAGCGCCGCGGCGACCTCGCCGGGACGATCGACCGGCAGGTAATCCGCGAGATCGACGGGCAGATTCCTGGCCAGGCGTTCGGCGGAAGGCGAAAAAAAAGTAAACGCGAGCTGCCAGTCGGGGTGCTCGGCCCGCAGCGTCTCGAGTACGGGCTTCGCCTGGAGGCCTTCGCCCACCGACGGCGCATGCATCCAGACGAGCGGCCGGCGCGGATCGCGTTGCGCCGCGGCCCATGCAGCAAGACGGGCGGCCAATCCTCGCCGCCCGTTAAGTCCGCGTGCCACCTTCTTATCGAATCGCGCAATCAGCGGCGCGGCGCGCGTCGCCATGTGCACGCTCAGGCGGTACAGCAATGCCGGACGCTTCACTTGGGATTGCGCCGCGGTGCTGTGCGTACGGCATAGACCGAGTCCAGCACGTGGCGCATCGGATCCGGCGTGTAGGGAGCGCCCTCGAGCAAACCACCCTCGATATAAAAGGAAGGGGTGGAGTGCGCACCGGAGCGCGCGGCGCGCTCGGCGTCTTGCTGCACCGCCGCCCGCGCGGTCCCGCCCTGGATGCAGGCGTTCAGCTTGTCACGATCGACCCCAGCGCGCTGCGCCAGCGCGACGAGCGTATCACGCGGCTGGGGCAGCTTCGCCCAACCGTCCTGATGCAGATACAGCGCGTCATGCGTTTGCCAGAATCGGCGCTGCCGGGCGGCGCACATCGCCACCTCGGCGGCCGCCAGGGCATTCGGGTGGATGCTCGGGAGGGGGAGATTGATGAATACCCACCGCACCTTGCCCGTGCGAATGAACTCGCTGTCGAGGGCCGGCATGACCGTGACCGTAAACATCCGGCAGGCAGGGCATTGAAAATCCGCCATTTCGTAAACGGTGACGGGCGCCTTGGCCGAACCTTTGGAGCGTGCGGCCAAGGGATCCGTCGTCTGAGCGAACAACGCGGATGGACCCAACAAGACGGTCCCGAGCAGGAAGCTCGAGAAGCTGAGCGCGGGGGTCAGGGGCCTGATTTCGTCCAGATGACGATCACACCACACTGCGAATCGGACTTCAGGAACTGCGCTGGTGTCTCGCCCGGGCTGCGGTAGATCTCGATACCCACGATACCGACGACGGGGAGGTGCGGAGTCCCCGATTCGGTGGCGGGAAAACCATCCACGACCCAGTCCGCCCGGCAGATCCCCTGTGCGGACCGCATCATTTCCACGACGCAGTTACCGACCCGGCAGGAGAGGCGGACACCGGGGACGCCCCGCAGGACGTCCATGAGTGTGGCCGCCCGGCGTTCGTGGATCTCTTCTTCGGTGAGGAACACCCCGCGTCGCGTCTGGCGCCGTTCATTGAATTCTCGCATCCGCTGCTGAAAGAACGTGGGACGTCCTTCGACCGTGATGGGTGCCAGCGTGTCCCCAATGGGGGGCAGCTCAAAGGCCTGCTCCAGTAACTCGCCGTCGTGCAGCGGGATGACCCATGAGGTCACCTCATAGCCGGTGGCTCGTGCCTGCAGGACATAAGTACCGCTCCGCAGGCTGTCGACGGCAAAGCGGCCGCTGCTGTCGGTGGCGGCCCGGAGCGGCGTGCCCAGCAGGGCGATGCGCGCGTCACGAATCGGCGATCTCGACTGGAGATCTACTATCCGCCCCACGATGCCCGCGTGTGACACAGCGTTCTGTGCCGGAACGCTGCGGATGCCGAAGCCCGCGGTGCCGATGGCCAACAGCACGACGATGGAGTGCGCTCTACGTGCCATGAACCGGCCGTGTCAGAGGAACCGGATAGGCGATGGTAGTAGATGATAGAGGGTGCGGGCCGGGATGCAAGCGAAGGCAAGGGGGTTGACGAGTTATGCACGGAGGCGTATAAACCCGATGGAGGCGTGAACAGCCTCCCAAGGGTTTTCAGGCCGTCACCTGACAGCCGAGCGTCATGACCGTCGCGCTCGATCGTGCCAAAATTCCCGCCTTCGTCCAGCGGCTTCTCGTGCGAGAGGTCGCTTCATGTTCTCCTGCCCATCGTCGGCGATTTCCCCGTTCCCAGGAGGATGGCTTTATGGTCCACCATCGTCGTGGCGTGCTCTTCGTCGGGATTGCCGTATTAACGCTGTCCATCGTGGGTGCGGGCACAGCCTGGGCGCAAGATGCGGTGCTGCGCGGCAAGATCAGCTCCGATCGCGGCGAGCCCGTATCCGGTGCGAACGTCGTCGTCGAAGAGCTGCGGATGAGCGCCTCGACGAACGCCACCGGGGAGTATTCGCTCGTCGTGCCGGGTGCGCGCGTCCGCGGTCAGCAGGTCGTCGTGCGCGCGCGGGGGATCGGCTTCAAGCCGAACAGTAAGGCGATCACGCTGACGCCGGGCGAGCAGACCGTGGACCTCACGCTGCCATACGACGTCAACCTGCTCGAGGCGGTCGTCGTGACCGGTGTGCAGGAGGCGACCGAGCAGGTGAAGGTGCCGTTTACCGTGTCGCGCGTGGACGCTTCGCAGCTCCCCGTTCCGGCCGCCAACCCCTTGGCGCAACTCCAGGGGAAGGTCCCGGGTGCGAACATCGTCTCGGCGAGCGGGCGGCCTGGCGCGCAGCCCGCAATCCTGCTCCGCGGGCCGACCTCGATCAACGCCGCGGGACGCGGCCAGGATCCTCTGTACATCGTTGACGGCATCATCATCAACGGCAATCTGCCCGACATCAATCCCAACGACATCGAAAACGTCGAAGTGGTGAAGGGCGCGGCGGGCGCGTCGTTGTATGGTGCGCGCGCCGGCAACGGCGTGATCAACATCACGACGAAGTCGGGACGGCACGCGCTGGAAGGCGTGAGGTTCGACGTGCGCAGTGAAGCGGGTCAGAGCGACATCGAGCGGGATTTCGGGCTCGCCCGCTTTCATGCGCTGGCGACTGACGAGTCGGGACAGATGTTCTGCCAGAACGTTAGCGGTCAGCCCTTCTGCGCTACGACATTCGACTACCGGCGGGAGCAGGCGCGCATCAATAATGACCCCGGCCCGTTCGCGAAGAATCCCGTCGGCTTCCCGGTCGATCCGGGCGCCACGATTGCCGGCAACGTGCTGCGCGAGCGCTACCAGATCAACCCATGGCCCGGCACGAGCTACAACGCCGTCGCGCAGGTGGTGCAGCCCAAGCCCTTCTTCGACAACAGCGTGGACATGACGGGTCGCTTCGGATCCACGCGCTTCTTCGTGAGCGGCTCGAACTTCCGGCAGGAAGGCGCCATCCGCTTCCTGAACGGCTTCCAGCGCAATGCGGTCCGGCTCAACGTCGACCAGGCGATCGGCACGGACTGGAACATCGCGCTGCGCACATCCTACAGCCGCAGCACGCAGGATGGATTGAATCAGGAGGGCGGCGGCCAGGCGTTCTTCCGGCTGACGCGCGTCCCCGCCATCGTCAACGTCCTTCAGGCCGACACGCTGGGCCGGCTGTACATCCGGCCGAACCTCCAGGGTGGCGGGTCGCAGAATGAGAATCCCCTGTCCACCCTCTATCAGACGTTGCGGACAGATGTGACCAACCGCTTCATCGGCGGCATCACCGCGCAGTACGCGCCCGTGAACTGGTTCAACTTCAACGCGGACTTCAGCTACGACTTGCGGCGCGGCGAAGGGTCGCAGATCAGCGACAAGGGTTTCCGCACGACGTCGCAGAGCACGGCCAACCTCGGATCGATTCTGCGCGGCACGAGCGGGCGCGAGTCACTGAACGGAAGTCTCAACGCCACGTTCAAGAAAGAGTTCGGGCCCGATCTGCAGACGCGGTACAGCCTGCGCTACCTGTTCGAGCAGCGGGATGCGGATACGCTCAACGCCAATGGCAGCCAGCTGGCTGTGCAGGGCGTCACTGCCTTGAACAACACCTTGCAGAGCACCCGCTCCACGACGTCCGACTTCACGCGCGTTCGACAAGTGGGATTGTTCGGCGGCGTGGGGCTGGATTACAAGGGCCGCTACATCGTCGATGCACTGCTCCGGCGCGACGGCAGCTCGCTGTTTGGTGCAGCCAACCGGTGGGCCACGTTCGGCCGCGCTTCCGCGGCGTGGCGCGTCGCGCAGGAATCGTGGTGGCCATGGCCGCAGGTGAGCGAGCTCAAGCTGCATGGCTCCTACGGTACGGCGGGTGGTTCGCCGCAATTCTCGGCGCAGTACGAGACCTTCGCGATTGCCGCGGGCGGTATCCCGACGATGCAGAACCTCGGCAACAAGAATCTGCGTCCCGAGATCAGTCACGAGACGGAGGTCGGCGCCGACCTGGAACTCTTCAGCCGCTATGCCTTCAACGCGACCTACGCGCAATCGCGGATTACCAACCAGATCCTGCCCGTGCCGGTGTCGGCGTCAACGGGCTTCGTGATTCAGTGGCAGAATGCGGGGACGCTCCAGAACAAGACCTTCGAGATGTCGCTCAACCTGCCGCTGCTGCAGCGTCGGGAGGTGCAGTGGTCGGCGCGGGTGATTTACGATCGCAACCGGTCGGTGGTCACCGCCCTCAGCGTTCCGCCGTTTTTCTTCGGAGCCACGCTGCAGGCGACGGATCAGATCTTCCTGGCCAAGGTGGGGGAGCGATTCGGCACGTTCTATGGCCGCGCATTCCTCAACAGCTGCTCCCAGTTGCCTGCACCGTTCAGCAGCGATTGTGGCGGTCCCACCAGCTCGTTCCAAAAGAACGATGAGGGGTGGCTCGTGTGGGTCGGCGCGGGCAACAATCCCAAGATGGGCATCACGAACAACCTGTGGGAAACCTACCTTCCCGGCCCGCAAGCGCCGTGGGGGGTGAAGATGAACTGGGGGATGCCCATCATCCTCCGGGGCGGAGGCGCCAACGGCCAAAGCGCCTTGAGCGTGCCGCTGGGCAACGCGCTGCCGGATTTCCGGTTCGCGATCACGCAGGACTTCCGGTATAAGCGGTTTACCGTCTACGCGTTGCTCGATGCGTCCGTCGGACAGCACGTTTGGAACCAGGGCTTCCACTGGGCGCATCTGGACTTTCTGTCGCACGACGTGGATCAGCGCGGCAGGTCGGTCGAGGACGCCAAGCCGATCGGCTACTACTATCGCGCCGCGGCGCCCGACAACAACAATGGGCTCGGCGGACTCTACGACATCCTCGGGCCGAACAACTTCTCGGTTGAGGATGCGAGTTATGCCAAGGTCCGCGAGCTCCTCGTCTCCTATCACCTCGGTCCGATTGGAACCACGGGCGACTGGGAGGTGAGCCTCGTTGGTCGGAACCTGTGGACGATCACTGGTTACCGCGGCTTTGATCCGGAAGTCGGCATCGCCGGTGGGCAAGCGACGTCGGCGGCTATCAACGCGATCGACGCGTTCACGTTCCCGAACACGCGCACGTTCACACTCGGCCTGTCCACGAGCTTCTAGGGGGGAAGACCGATGCTCAACTTTCGTATCGTTCTGTGCGGCGCAACCATTGGCCTCACCGCCTGTGGCAACTTGCTGGTCAACGATGTAACCGACCCGGACCGCAACCGCGTGCTGGGCACCCCCGCCGATGTGGAGAGCTTCATCGGCGCGACGTATGCCCAAATCCAGAACGCCACACTCGGGGGTTCCAACGATGACATCCAGACCCAAATGCAGGTCATGGGGATGGAAAACGTCTCCGGGCTCGCGAACTTCGCGATGGGCCCGCGGGGCGCCGTGCCGCGAAATCCAATCGACAACACCCGCGGCAGTCAGGGGAACGCGGGCAACGTGCGGGACTTCCAGGTCCTGCACCGTGCCGCACGGATGGCGACAATCGGCATCGCCCGGCTCAAGGACAGCATCAATCCCATCTCCCTGGGCTCCCCCGCGCGCAACGCCAGGGCGCTCGCCTTTGCCCGCTTCACGCAAGGCGTCGCCCTTGGAAACCTGGCGCTGGTGTATGACTCCGCGGCGATTCTGACTGAACACGACAATCCGCAGGCGACGATTAAGCTGTCGGACTATCGCGCTGTCATGACGGCAGCGCTGGGGTACATCGACTCGGCCATCGCCATCTGGTCCGCGCCCGTGCCGGCGGGGCCGGCGGCAGACTGGCTGCCGTCGCCGGCGACGGCAACGTGGATCAATGGCCAGAACCTGACGGCGCCCCTTCTCATGCAGCTGGCGCGGTCGTACAAGGCGCGACTCCGGGCCGGAGTGGCGAGAAACCCGGCCGAGCGGGCCGCCGTCGATTGGGCTTCCGTAATCGCGGATGCGACCGCCGGCATCACCGCCGATTTCAACATCGGGACCAATCCGGCCGCTGGTTGGGACGTCGTGTGGCCCATCCAGGCGTTCGCGACCGGATCGGCGAATTGGCATCAGATGTCGCAGTTCTGGCTCGGCATGGCGGATAGCTCGGGTGGCTATGACAACTGGCTCAACACGCCACGTGCGAACCGGGTGCCGTTCTTAGTGGTCACCGCCGATCATCGCTTTCCGATAGGCACGACACGAACCGCTCAGAGTGGGGTGGCCGTGGCGGGCACCTTCACCTCACTGCCGTACGTGCGAAACCGTCCGGCCGGCGAGGATCAGCCTGGTGACGCCTTGCAGATCTCCCAGTACGACTTCTATCGGTCGCGGCAATTCTTCCTGGCGGGACGGATCGGGACCTATCCAGTCATGACGCGGGCAGAGATCCGGTTACTCGCGGCCGAAGGCCGCATCCGGACGGGCACTCCCGCGCTCGCGATGGCGCTGATCGACAGCTCCCGCACAGCTGCGGGGCTGCCCGCGCTGGTCACCGCGGGAATCACTGATACGATTGCCGCAGCTCCGGGTGGGGCCGGTTGCGTCCCGCGCGTGCCCGATAAAGCCACCGGGTACAAGTCAACCAAGTGCGGGAATGCGTGGGACGCCCTCAAGTGGGAATACCGGATGGAGACGATGTACACGGGCTACGGGATGTGGTACCTCGCCAGCCGCGGCTGGGGCGATCTTCCTGAGGGGACGGCGGTCAGTTGGCCGGTGCCCTATCAGGAGATGGATGCACGGGCGCAGCCATTCTACGGGCTCGGAGGAGTGGGGCAGCTCGGTGGATCGGGCCCCGGCAATTACGGCCTCTACAACGGGGGCGTGTACTAGTTGTGCGCCGTGCCGTCGCGTTGTTGCTGCTGCCGCTGGTGGCGGGATGCTACATGTTGCTTCCCCTCACCATCCCGGCACCCGCACCGGGCACGAAGGTCTCACTGGTGCTGAACGACCGGGGACGCCTTGACGCGGCGCCGCAAATCGGGCCGTACGCCGACCGCGTCCAAGGCTCACTGCTGCAGAGCACGGATAGCGACTACCTCGTTTCCGTCACTGACGTCGTCGACATCCGTGGAGTACACAACAGATGGCTGGGAGAGGCGGTGCCGCTGCGGCGCAGCAGTCTCGCGACGACGTACGAGCGCCGTCTCTCCAAGCCGCGTACCATCGTGCTCGCCATGGGTGTCGCGTCGGCCATTGTCGCGCTGATCGCGTCGCGCAATCTGCTCGGCATCGGCGGGGCAGGTGATAGTGGCGGGATAGGCGGCGGGAACGGGCAATGAAACCGATCACCATCCTTTTTCAAAAGAGCGTGCGATGAATTCACTCCGGTTTTCACTCATCGGTTGTCTTGCGGTGGCGGCTACCGCGTGCTCGAAGGATGCGACGTTCGTCGAAACCAATCCGCCGCAGGCGTCGCTGCACTGGATCAATGCGATCGCCGATACGGGGGCGCTCGACATGCGGCCCATCGACATCGTGACGAACGCCGGCCTGTTCTCAGCGACGTTCCGCAGCTCCAACATGTTTTACCAGGGGATCGACGCCGGGGCGCGCAAGATTCGGGTCTTCGTGCACGATTCGAATCCCGCCATTGCGGGAGTGCCGATCTTCGACTCGACGTTCACGGTGACGGCCAACACCGGCTATACACTGCTGTACGCCGGTCTTGCGCGCACAGGCTCTACACCGGCTCGCGCCTTCAACGTGATTCCGGATAATCCCGCTGCACCCGCGGCAGGGCAGATCGGCTACCGCATCATTCATGCGGGAGCCGGGCTCGGCAACCTGGACGTGAACTTCGTCCGGCACGCCGCCGATACGCTGCCCGACGCCCCGCAAATCGGGAACGTCGCCTACCTCGCGGTGGGCACGTACGCTATGGTCGCCCGCGATAGCGCGGCCACGGACTCGCTGCGCATCGTCGTCACCGCGGCCGGCACCAAGGCGCCGCGTCTCGTGAATCTGAAGCTTCCAGTCGGAATCGCCGGCACGGACAGCACGAATCCCATCGCCGGGACCCGGATCGCGGGCTCTGTCATCACCGCGGTGATTGTCCCTGCATCGGTGGTCGGGAGCCGCGCTCCGCAAGGCGGTGCGTTTGCTGCGCCGAGCACGGTATTCCTGGTGGACCGCCGGCCGCCGAATACCGCGCCGTAGCGATCCAGGCGGCTGCTACAGGATGGGACGCCACCGGGGGACACCGTCCACGATGGCTGGTCCCACCGTGATCCGTACCTTGTGCGAGCCGTCGGGGTTCATAACCCACAGATCGCCGTCCTGCTCGTACGCAATGCGGGTGTTGTCGGCCGACCAGTCGGGCAGCCCTGCCTGAATTGCGGGATCCGTGAGTCGCACCGGATTGGACCCGTCGCTGTTCATCACCCAGATGGCGAAGTCGGTTTCGCGGTTCGAGTAGAAGGCGATCTTCGTCCCGTCGCGTGACCACGCGGGTCCCCAATCGGTTCCCGGGTTGTTCGTGAGGTTGACGAGCCCGGTCCCATCCGCCGCATTCATGACGTAGATCTCGCTGTTGCCGTCGCGGTCGGTGACGAATGCGATCTTGGATCCATCCGGGGACCACGCGGGCTGGCCGTCTTCCCCTGGCGACGTGGTCAGTCGCTGCTGGTTCTGCCCATTGGCGTCCATGACGTAGATCTCGCCGTCCCCATCCCGCTTGGAGACGAACGCGATCTTGCTGCCATCGGGGGACCATGCGGGCATGATGTCGGTACTCGTATCATACGTGAGCCGTGTAACATTCGAGCCGTCGGAACTCATGACGTAGATCTGAAAGCGCGTGGTCGGCGCCCGATCGGATTGGAAGGCGATGTGGAGCGTGTCGGGAGACCACGTTGGCCAGCCGTCGTCGCCCAGGTGCGTCGTCAGACGCTTGAAGTTCCGGCCGCTCGCGTCGATCGCGACGATGTCGAGCGCGCCATAGCGGGTCGTCTGATATGCGATTCTGCCCGGGCCCCCGTTCCCCGATTGCTCGCCCGTGCCGCAGGCCGAGAGGGCCAGGGCCATGGCGGTGAGCGGTGAGACCAGCCTGCGAATGGGCTTCACGAGTGAGAAACTAGCATGTGGGGCTTCCCTTGCGGGCTCCTCATCTGCGGTTCAGAATATGGATGACCGCCCAGAGGAGGCCAGATGGATCAAATTTCTGTTCGCTGCGTTCTCCACCTTCAGCGCAACATCATCATTCCCGGCCGATGTAGTCGCTAGCGACCTCTCTGCTCTCAATTCGCCTTTCGCTGTCGTACAACCTTTAAGCGTGAGGAAGAGGGAACTATGCGATTTACTATCGGTCGCCCAGCACTGAGCATCGGGCTGGCGCTGAGTGCGCTGCTGCTCGCGCCGCAACTGGCGGCGCAGCAGAGTGAAGTAACCGGACGCATCACCGACAAAGCGTCGGGGCAGGGGCTCGCCGGTGCGCAGGTCTCGATCGTTGGCACGACGATTCGAGCCTTATCGGGCCAGGACGGCCACTATCGTGTGGTCAACGTGCCCGCGGGACAGGCCTCGGTGCGCGTGGCGTTCATCGGCTACGGGACGGCGACGCAACCCGTCACCGTTTCTCCGGGTGGCTCCGCCGAGGTGAACGTCGCGCTCGCGCAGGTTGCCGTGGGCCTCGAGGCCATCGTTGTTACGGCAACCGGCAACCAGGCTGAGCGCGAGCAGGGCACCGTCGCGCACAACGTCGACTTGCGGGACCGTACCAGCGCGAACGCGATTACGAATCTGTCGGACGCCCTCAACTCGACGGTTCCCGGCGTGCTGGTGCAGTCGAGCGGTGGTACGACCGGCACGGGTACACGGATCCGCATCCGGGGCTCGAACAGCGTGTCGCTGTCCAACGATCCCGTGCTGATTGTGGACGGGATTCGGGTGGAGAACACCGCGAACTCGACGTCCATCGGTGTCGGTGGACAACAACCCTCCCGACTGAACGACATCAGCCCGCAAGATCTCGAGGCGGTGCAGGTGAATAGCGGGCCCGCGTCGAGCGTGCTCTACGGCACCGACGCAGCGAACGGCGCGATTATCATGCGCACCCGGCGCGGCCAGCCCGGCGCGACGAAGTGGTCGATGTCCGCGGAGGCCGGCGCGCTCAACGATTACGGCAGTTATCCCGACAACTTTACCGGCCTCACCGCGCTCGATTCGGTCTGCACGCTGACCCGCGTGGCGGCCGGAACCTGTGTCCAGGCGCGTGTGCGCCGGTTCAATCCGATCGAACAGCGCAGTCCGTTCCGGACGGGACACCGCCAAGAGTACGGGATCAGTGCCTCTGGTGGGTCCGAGCAAACGACGTTCTATCTCTCCGGGCACTTGAACAACGAAGACGGTGTGTACCCCGTGAACACGAGTCGCCAGGTCAACCTGCTGGCGAACCTCTTCACCTATGTGCGGTCGGACTTGGACATTCAGGGGACCGTGCTCTACACGAGCGGCAAGCTGCGGCTCCCGCAGAACGACAACAACGTCTTCGGTGTGCTCTCCAGCGGTTTCCTGGGAGGTTCCGACAGTACCGTCAATAATGGTTACGGCTTCCTGTCACCGGCGCAGAGCTTTTCCATCCACACCTTCCAGAACGTCGATCACTTCACGGGAAGCATGCAGGCGAACTATCGGCCGTTGACATGGCTCGAGGCGCACGGCGTGATCGGCACCGACTTTCTCAGTCGCTACGATGAGAACACCACCATCCCTGGCGTCATTCCGGCGTCGTTCAATCCCTCGGCCAACCAGGGAAACCGCAACGCCAATCCGTTCCAGATCTACAACTGGACGGGGAATTTCTACGCGACAGCCTCGTTCGCGCTGACCCCCACGCTGAACTCCACGACCAGTGGCGGCCTGCTGTACTATCACCTGCGCAATCACGGTGTGCTGGCGGGCGTGCAACAGCTGACTGCCGGGACCAATTCGTTGGCGGGCGGTGTGATTCCTTCGGTGAATGAAGCCACCGTCGAGACGATCACGCTGGGCCGGTTCGTGGAAGAGCGCGTCGGCTACAAGAATCGGTTGTTCGTGACGGGCGCGCTCCGCAGCGACGACAATACCTCGTTCGGGAAGAGCTTCGGCAACATTCTGTATCCGCGGCTGTCGGCGTCGTGGGTGGCGTCGGAGGAACCATTCTTCCCGAAGCCGAGTTGGCTGGACGCGTTGAAGCTGCGCGCGGCATACGGTAGCTCGGGATTGCATCCGGGACCCACGGATGCCTTGCAGTTCTTCAACCCGACGCCGGTGGTCATCAATAACACCGACGTGCCGGGCATCACGATCGGCAACCTGGGCAACGCCGCTCTGAAGCCGGAGCGTACCAATGAAGCCGAAGGCGGCTTTGACGCCGAGCTGCGCCCGCTCTCTGCGCGGCTGTCGTTCACCTATTACTCGAAGGTGTCGCACGACGCGTTGATCGCCGTTGTCCTGCCGCCGAGCTGCGGTTGCGGAACGTCGATCTTCCGGAACTTGGGCTCCGTGAGCAATAAGGGTGTCGAGATCTCTGCCGCCGCCTCCGTGCTGCGCAAGCCGAACGTTTCGTTCGATCTGAACCTCGCGGCGTGGGGCACCAGGAGTCGGGTCAAGAACCTCGGCGCGAACGTCGCGCCCATCATTTTCGGGCTCGGCGGCGCGACGCAGCGAATTCAGGTCGGGTACGCGCCGGGGAGCTATTTCCAGCGGCCCTACACGTTCGATGACGCGAACAACGACGGCATTATCGCGACCAGCGAAGTGACGCTCGGTCCGACCGCCACGTTCCAGGGACAGCCGTTCCCCGATCATGGCGGCTCCGTAAATGCCACACTCACGTTGTTCCAGCGGTTCCGGCTCTCGGGTCTGGTCGACGGCCGCTTCGGCAACAAGCTCTTCAACAGCACCGAGCAGTTCCGCTGCGGGCTCACCAACTGCCGCGGTCGCAACGATCCCAAGGCACCGCTGGCCGAGCAGGCTGCCGCAGTCGCCAATATTCTGGGCACGCAGGCCGGCTACATGGAGGATGCCGACTTCATCAAGTTCCGTGAGCTGTCGCTCTCGTACGATGCGCCGGCGAACTGGAGCAACCGGATCGGTGCGTCAACGCTGAGCTTCACGATTGCGGGACGCAATCTCGCGACGTGGACCAGGTACAAAGGACTCGATCCCGAGCTCAACGAGGCCGGCCAGAACAACTTCACAACGGCCGACTTCCTGACCCAGCCCCCGGTTCGCTACTGGATCGGGCGCATCAACGTCACCTTCTGACCGGAGCATACGGACCCATGACTCTCCCAATGCGGCACATCATGGCCCGCGGCCTCCGCTCAGTCGGAGGCTCGGCGCTTGTCGTCGTAGCGATTGCGTCGTGCAATTTGTTGGATGCGAATACGCCGGATGTCGTTCCTACCGGCGGTTTGAACGATCCTCTGGCGCTGCCGACGATCCGCGCCGGGGCCATCGGCGATTTCGGCATCGCCTACACGGGCTCGGGCGCGCAAGGCTCTGGCGGCACCACCGAAGGGCAGGTGCTGGCCAGCGGCCTGCTTGCCGACGAGTGGATCAACACGGAGACGTTCCCCGATCGCGTCCAGGCGGATGCCCGCCAGACCGATCCAGCAAGCGCCACGTGGACAACGGTGTATCGGAATCTCGCCCGGGCGCATTTGTCGACAATCAACGCCGCGGCGAAATTCCAAGCGCTTTCAGACAGCACCGCCAATTCCGGTCGTGCCGAAATGTTGGCGTTGGCCGGATACACGCGGTTGTTCTTCGCCGAGAATTATTGCTCCGGGGTGCCACTGAGCTATCCCAATCCAGACGGTACGGTGCGGAATGGCGCGCAGCTCACGACGCAACAGTTGCTGGATTCCGCGTTGGTTTTGTTCAATCAATCGATAGCGGCAGCGCAGTTGCTGACGAGCGCCAGCGCGAAGGCGAGTTTCACGTCGCTGGCGACGGTGGGAAAGGCGCGCACGCTGTTGGACATGGGTCGACTGGTCGACGCCGATACTGTGGCATCCGCCGCCGTCGTGCCGACGACGTTCTCCTATGTCATCCAGCACGATCTCAACACTACGCGCCAGCAGAACGGCGTGTACTCTGGAATCCGGAAGTTCAAGCGGTACGGTGTGGCAGATCGCGAAGGCGGGGCGGGATTTTCTTGGCGCACGACGTTGGATCCGCGCACGCCATTCACGCGCGTACCAGCGACGAACCGGGGATTCGATGCGGCGACCCCGCAGTTCGATCAGCTGCGCTATACGGATGAGAAAGCGTCGATCACGCTGGCCACTGGTTTGGAGGCGCGGCTGATCAACGCCGAGGCGGGCCTGCGCCGGGGCGACACCGTCGGATTCCTGGGGAGTTTGAATGCGCTGCGCGCGGCACCACCGGCGTACATCCTCGCCGGTGTGCAGGGAACGACGACCCCAACTGCGGCGCCGCAGCCGGTCGCTCCTGGTAGTCTGGCGCCTTTGACCACGCCCGCCGACTCGACGGCGGCGATCAATTTGCTGTTCAGCGAACGGGCGCGGTGGCTCTGGGGGACGGGACACCGGTTGAATGACCTGCGGCGGCTGGAGCGGGCTTCTACGGTCCGCGCAGGCTTTGGTCGTCCGGACAGCACCGTGTTCCCGCACGGGTTGTACTTCAAGAACGGATTGACCTACGGCACGGACGTGAACTTCCCGATCCCGCTCGATGAGCAGAATAACCCGAACTTCGTTCAATGTCTGGATCGGTTGCCGTAACGGCGTAGTTAGCAAGCCGCAACAAGAGGGAGCGTTTCGCTCCCTCTTTTTTGCGCCGGATGTTATTGGTCGGAGTTGCCCTTCTTCGTGCGAACCAGGATGACGCCGCCGACGGCGTCCGTCCCGTAATACGTAGTTCCTTCCGCGCCGGTGAGCACCTCGATGCTGTGCAGCGTAGCGGCGGGGAGCTGTTGCAGCGTGGCGAGCTCCTGAATGCGGACGCCGTCGATGAAGAGCATCGGGGAATCCTTTAACAGAATGCTCCCACGGCCGCGCTGCTCCATCCCAGTCGCTTGCCCGTTGCGATTCTCCCCGTAGGACATCTGCGGCGCCTCGCGCCGCAGCACCTCCCACGCCGTCTGTCCGCCCGACTTGGCGATCATTGTCTCGGTGATCATAATGCGGCTGCTACCATTGGCCGGGATGACGGGAGCCGGACGAAATGATTTGCAGCTACTTCCGAGCCCTAGCAGAAACACGGCGACGATAATCACACGAGGATTCAACGAGGCGCTCATGGCGGCCTCCGGCCCGGGTCAGCAGCGAACTAGCGGATGGATCAAATCAGGAGCATGAAGCGGCGCGAGTCAATGGCGAAACTGCAGGCCTCAATCGACGATCGCGTCCGGCAACACGTACTTGATCGGATCGACCGGCCGCCCGTTGACCCACACCTCGTAATGCAGATGCGGGCCGGTCGACAATCCCGTCGAGCCAACCAGCGCGATCTTCTGGCCGCGCTTCACGCGTTGCCCGCGCGTGACCAGAATCTTGGAGCAGTGCGCGTAGCGCGTGACCAGACCGTAGCCGTGGTCCAGCGTGAGCATGTTGCCGTAACCTTCGACCCATGACACTTGAGTGATGACGCCGCCCGCCGGCGCCTCGATCTCCGCCCCCATCGGCGCGGAGACGTCGATGCCTTCATGCGGGCGCGCGAGGTGCAGGATCGGATGGACGCGCTCGCGAGCGAAGGCACTCGTCAACCAACCCTTGGTCGGCATGATCGACGGCATCGCCGCGTAGCGCGCGCGCTGGCTCGATGCGGAATCGTACGCTTCGCTGAGTGAGCGAACGAGGATGTTGGCGCGGCGCGTCAGCTGATCCATGTCCATGCGGACCGCGAGCGCCTGCGCGCCGTTCGGACCGGCGGCCGACAAACTGTCGCGCTCCGCCCACTGACCGGTGGGTCCGCCGATGCCGGCTTGCTGCACGTCCTTGTCGACGGGCGAGAGTCCCGCCATCAACCGCAGCGCCTGTTCGCGCTCGCCGAAGACGCTGAGCGTGTCACGCAGCCCGACGAGCCGCTCGCGCAGCCGCTGGATCTCGCTCGCGAGCAATTGATTCTCGCGCTCGAGCGCGCGGCTCTTCGTGACGTTGACGCCGCGCGACAGCGCCGCGCCGCCGAGCACGAGGACCAGCAGCGCGATCACGCCGCCGAGGCCGACGAGCGCCTTGAGGACCGTCTGCGAAACCTCGACGGCACGTGATGCCCCCGAGCCGTGAGGCACGACCATGACGGTCCAGCGACGCTCTGCGTGCTTCTTCTTCATAGGGGGATGCAAACATACGACCTGGCGCACGAACCCGTCAAATCGGACGGTGTGCGCTCCGTCACGCTTTTTGCGGCAGGCGGTTAAGCTGCGTCGTCCTTGGGAAATAGTGGCGGTGGCTTGGCAACGCGCTGCCGGCCGACCGAGAGATCCGCGAGATCCGTCAGGCGCACGTCGCTGAGTGGCCGTGGGGCTCCCACTGCGGTCCACGTTTCTTGCGCCTTCGCGGGAATGAATGGCGCGGCGAGGACCGCGAGTCGCGCGACCGTGCGCACGAGACTGATGAGGATCGCGTCGAGCTCCGCATCCCGCTTTTCTTTCGCGATCTTCCACGGCGCCGTCTCCTGGACGTAGCGGTTGGCGCGCGACGCGAGCTCGATGAAGAGCGCGGCGCCTCGCAGAAGATCCTGGTTGTCCATCGCGAGGGCGTACGCAGCGATGGTCTCCTGTGCCGCGCGCTCGAGCGGCGTGTCACTTGCGCTGCGATCGGGAACGATGCCGCCGCGGTAGCTCTGTACCATCGACAGCGTACGGGAGACGAGATTGCCGAACGTGTCCGCGAGATCGGCGGTATAGCGGGCGTCGAACCGGTCCCAGGTGAAGTTGCCGTCATTCTCGAAGCCGACCTCGCGCAACAGGAAGTAGCGCAGGGCATCGGCGCCATGGCGGTCGATCGCGGCGCCCAAACTCACCGCGGTGCCCGCGGTCTTGCTCATCTTCGTGCCTTCCCATTGCACGTAGCCGTGCGCCCACACGAGTCGCGGCAGCTCGAGGCCCGCAGCGAGCAACATCGCCGGCCAGATGATGCAGTGAAAACGCGTGATTCCCTTGCCGACGACGTGGAGGTCGGCGGGCCAGAGGCGCTCGTAGCCGGGCTCGGGAAATCCGGTCGCCGACAAATAATTGATCAGCGCGTCGAACCAGACGTAGACCGTCTGCTCGGCGTCACCGGGGAAGGGAATGCCCCAGGGCAATCGCTGGCGCGAGATCGAGACGTCCTGCAATCCGTCTTCGATGAGGCGCACCACTTCGTTGCGGCGAATCGCCGGCTCGACGCGGAGCTCGTTCGTGCCGATGAGACGCAGCAACCGCTGGCCGTACGCGCTCAGCCGGAAAAAATGATTCCGCTCTTTCGTGCGGATGAGCTCGAGCGTCGGATGCTCGATGCAATGGCCGTTGACGATCTGCGCCGGCTGCTTGAACTCCTCGCAGCCGGTACAGTACAGCCCCTCGTAATCCGCGACGTACAAGTCATCGGCGCGGCGCTGCTGGATGCGCTCGAGCAGGGCCACGACGCCGCGCACGTGCCGCGGCTCCGTCGTGCGAATCCAATCGTCGTTGCTGCACTCGAGCGCGCGCCAGTAATTCGCGAAGGTCGTCGCCATGCGGTCCACCCATTCGCGGGGCGACACGTTCCCGCGCGCGGCCGCCTGAATCACGGACTGGCTGTGCTCGTCCATGCCCATCAGAAAGTGCACCTGGTCGCCGCGCAATCGGTGATACCGGGCGATGCAGTCCGCGCCGACTTTCTCCAGGGCGTGCCCCAGGTGAGGATCGCCATTGGAGTAGTCGATGGCTGTGGTCAGGAAGTACTTCGTGCCCCCCCCCACCCACTACACGCGCAGTTGATCGAGGGAGACGACGCGGGTGCTGCCGGCGTCGGAGCGGAGGGTGACGCGCTCGCGAAAGATGTCGACGGCCACGACCTGCTCCATGCCTTCGGACGTCTTCAGCGCCTTTCCTTCTTTCGGGAAGCGCTTCCGCTGCTGCACGTAGAAGTCGTGCTCATAGTGGAGGCAGCACAGCAGCCGGCCGCACGGTCCCGAGATCTGAACGGGGTTGAGCGACAACCCCTGCGCCTTGGCGAGCGACAGACTCACGGGGCGGCCCTCAGGCAGCCAGCTCGCGATACAGAGCTGCCGCCCGCAGCGGCCGATGCCGTCGAGGCGCTTCGCTTCGTCGCGAGCGCCGATCTGGCGGAGCTCGATGCGCGTGCGAAACAGACTCGCGAGATCGCGCACCAGTGCTCGAAAATCCACGCGCTGCTCGGCGGTGAAGTAAATCGTCAGCTTGCGCTTGTCCCATTGCCACTCGGCATCGGACACTTTCATTGGGAGGTCGTGTTGGCGGACGCGATCCCGCACGGTGCGGCGTACTTCTTCTTCGTTCAACCGGAGATCGGCAGCGACCTTGCGGTCCTCGTCGGTGGCGCGCCGCACGAGGGCCTGAAGCACAGGTGCGGGCGGGGCGGAGGGGGCGGGGGGGGCGGGGGGGGGGCTCGCTTCCTCGTTGCAGGCCCCACAGCGTTTGCATTTCTTCTCGGCCAGGTCCCCGAGCGCCGAGACAATACCGAAATCCTGCCCTCGCTCTACTTCGACGATGACGGCGTCATCGACGCGGAGTGAGGGGGATTCTTGGGACGGCCACGTATAGTATTCGCGCCGGTTCCCTTTGAACCGGACTTCCAAGACATGGGTCAAATCACTTCTCGGTTAGCGCACCCATGGAAAGGTACTTTTCTTCGCGACGTTTGAGGAGTTTGTCGACCTTCAGTCTCCGGAGTTGCCCCAGATGGCGCTGCAGCGCGTCGCCGAGGGAGGCGGCCGCCGCGTCGGGGTCCGAATGCGCCCCGCCCGGCGGCTCGGGCACGATCTCGTCGATCACACCGAGCTTCAGGAGGTCCTGGGCGGTGATCTTGAGTGCTTCCGCGGCGCGTTCCCGCTGGCTCGCGTCCTTCCAGAGAATCGCGGCGCATCCCTCGGGAGAAATGACGGAGTAGACGGAATTCTCGAGCATCAGTACTCGATCGGCGAGGCCGACCGCCAGCGCGCCACCCGAGCCGCCTTCGCCGATGACGGCGGTAATGATGGGCGTCTGCAACGAGGCCATCTCGATCAGACTGCTGGCGATCGCTTCCGCCTGGCCGCGTTCTTCCGCCCCGAGTCCCGGGTAGGCGCCAGGCGTGTCCACGAGCGTGATGACGGCCGCGCCGAACTTGGCGGCCATACGCATGAGTCGCATCGCTTTGCGGTAGCCCTCGGGATGCGCCATCCCGAAGTTGCGATACAGGTTCTCCTTGGTATCACGGCCTTTTTGATGACCGATAACCATGACGCTCGTGCCATCGAGCCGCGCCCACCCTCCCACGATCGCCGGGTCGTCTCGATAGAGCCGGTCGCCGTGGAGCTCGACGAAATCGGTGAAGACGGTGTTCACGTAGTCGAGCGGGTAGGGACGGCGGGGATGACGGGCGACCTGCACGCGCTGCATCGGCGTCAGGTTCTTATAGATCTCGAGACGCAGCGCGGCGAGCTGGTCTTCGAGCGGCCGGATGTTCTTCGCCACATCCGGATTCTCACCCGCGACACGCTTCAGCTCCTCGATCTGTTTCTCCAGCTCGAGCAGCGGTTTTTCGAAATCCAATGTGTATATGGCCATCAATTCCTATTGGTGATGAATTCAGTAGGGGCGCAGCATGCAGCGCCCCTACTGAAACCAATCGGGTTCCTATGCCCGAACGAATGCCACCCCATCAACCCCGACGATATCGCGCAATGCCGCCAACAGATCGTCGGCCGCGTCCACGCGGAACGAGCGGCTGCGCAACCGCACGGTTTCATTGCCCGATCCGTTCGCGCCGTTCCACTCGAGAAAGACAGGCGTGGGACCGGGATGCGCGGCGCACAGCGCCGCAATCGCACGGGCCGTTTCGGGGTCCGGCCGGGTGTTCGCAGTCCAGCGCAGTGCGACGCCGATCGCGCCGTTCGGTTTCAGGTCGTCGAGGCTGCGTGCCGAATCGACAATGAACGGCGCCTGCTCTTCACCACGATCGCGCGGGATGTAGCCGCCCGTGAGCAGATAGGCCCCGTCCACCTGAATCACCCCGTTCAGCTTGGCCCACGCCTCCGGGAATACCAACGCCTCCGCCGTTCCCGTGAAGTCTTCCAGCGTCAGCCGCGCGTACTCGGCACCGCTCTTTTTCGAGATCTGCCGCTTCAAGGCCGTGATCACCGCCGCAACGTAGACCTTCTGCTCGCTCCACGTGCCCAGTGTCGCGGTCGTCCGATTCCCGAAAAGCTCCACCTCCGTGCGGTATTTGGCGAGGGGGTGGCCGGAAATGAAGAAGCCGAGCACCGCTTTCTCCCGTGCCAGCCGCTCGTGCTCGGTCCAGGGCGGGACGTCGGGCAACGTCTGCGGAGGTGACGCCGCGGGCGTGTGCTCGCCGAACAGCGCGTGCTGACCGGAGGTCCGTTCCTGCTGGCGCACCTGCGCCTCGCCAAACGCGTGATCCAACGCGGCGACGAGCTGGGCACGATGTCCGTCCAGGGAATCGCATGCGCCCGCATCGATGAGCGATTCGATCACCCGCTTGTTGCAGAGGCGGAGATCCACGCGGTCGCACAGCTCGACCAGCGAACGGTAGGGCGCGTCGCGACGGCCCGCGATGATCGAGGCGATCGCGCCTTCACCGACGTTGCGCACGGCGCCGAGTCCGAAACGAATGCGGGTGTCGCCGACGACCGTGAACTTGTAACCCGACTCGTTGACGTCGGGCGCCAGCACCTGGAGGCCGAGCTCGCGCGCCTCGTTGATGTACTGCACCACCCGATCGGTGTTGCCGATTTCCGACGACAGCAACGCCGCCATGAACTCGGCGGGATAGTAGGTCTTGAACCACGCGGTCTGATACGAAAGAATCGAGTACGCGACGGAGTGCGACTTGTTGAAGCCGTAGCGGCCGAACGTTTCGATCTGCGCGGCGATCTCTTCGACGGTGCGTTTCTCGTGGCCGCGCGCGATCGCGCGCTTCACGAAGTTGCTGAGCTCCTCCTGAATCAGCTCTTTGATCTTCTTACCGACCGCCTTGCGCAGCACGTCGGCTTCGGCGAGCGAGTAGCCGGCCAGCGCGCTCGCGATCCGCATCACCTGCTCTTGATACACGATCACGCCGTACGTCGGCGCGAGAATCTCTTCGAGCGCGGGATGCGGGTAGCGCACTTTCTCGCGGCCGAGTTTGCGATTGATGAAGACGAGATACATCCCGGTGTCGAGCGGGCCGGGGCGGAGCAGCGCGTTAGTCGCGACGAGATCGTCGAAGCGATCGCACTTCATGTTGCGCAGGCAGTCGGTCGCCAGCGGCGATTCAAACTGGAAGATCCCGGCCGTCCGGCCCGACCGCAGCAACGCGTAGACTTTGGGATCGTCGAGATCGGGGCGTTCGAGGTCGATCGTGACGCCGTGCCGATCGGCGACCATGCGCGTGGCGTCATGCAACACGGTGAGTGTCTTGAGGCCGAGGAGGTCGATCTTCAGCATGCCGACTTCTTCGAGACCCACCATGTCGTACTGCGTGATGATCGCGTCGGGGGAGGAGGCGTCGCCCTTGGAATCCGGAGCCGTGCAGACTGGGACGTAATCGGTGAGCGGTCCGGGAGCGATTACGACGCCCGCCGCATGTACCGATGCGTGCCGCGCCAGTCCCTCGATGCGCGACCCCAGGTCGAGCACTTTGCGAATGCGCTCGTCCTGAGCGGCGGCGGATCGGACCTCCGGAACTTTGTCGCTCGCCTCGGCCAACGTCATGCTGAACGCCGGCCCCGATGGAATCAGTTTGGTCAAGCGCTCGACGTCGGCCATCTCGACGCGCAGGGTCCGGGCGACGTCCCGGAAGGCGGCGCGCGCCTTCAGCGTGCCGAACGTGATGATCTGGCCCACGGACTCCCGTCCGTAGCGCTCGCGCGCGTACTCGAGGACCTCACCCCGCCGCTCGAAGCAGAAATCGAGATCGATGTCGGGCATCGAGATGCGTTCGGGATTGAGGAACCGCTCGAACAGCAAGTCGAACTTGAGCGGATCGACGGTAGTAATGCGCAGCGCGTATGCGATCAGCGAGCCCGCGGCGGAGCCGCGTCCCGGGCCGACCGGAATGCCGCGGTCGCGAGCCGCCTTGACGAGATCGTAGACGATCAGGAAGTAGCCGGCGTACCCGGTGCGCGTGATGACGTCGAGCTCATACTCGAGCCGCTGCTCGACCGCGGCAGGCAGGGGGTCGCCGTAGCGCTCCACCGCGCCCTGGCGCGCCAAGTGGACGAGCAGATCCTGATCGGTCGCGAACTCCGCGGGACGCGGATACTGCGGCAGGAAGTAGCGCTTTTCGAAATCGAACTCGCACAGCTCCGCGATCCGCGCGGTCTCCGCCAGGACATCGGACCGATTGCCGAACAACTCGCGCATCTCGGCCTCCGATTTGACGTAGCTCTCCTGGCCGAAGAAGCGGAACCGCTTGGGGTCATCGAGATCTTTCCCGGTGCCGATCGCGAGCAGCACATCGTGCGCTTCGGCGTCTTCCTTCTTTAAGTAGTGCGCGTCGTTGGTCGCGGCGACCGGCAGCCCCAGCTCCGCGGCGAGGCGGAACATCCCTTCAGTGACGATCTTCTCCTCGGGAAGGCCGTGATTCTGGACCTCGAGCCAGAAGCCGTCGGGGCCGAGTGTCCGCGCGAACCACGCCGCGCTCGTCTTGGCCGCTGCGTAGTTGCCCTGCCGGAGATACAGCGCGATTTCACCCGAGAGACACGCGGCCAGCGCGACGATCCCCTCGCGATGGCGCTCCAACACTTCCTTATCGATGCGCGGCCGGCGGTAATAGCCCTCGAGGAATCCGATCGACGACAGCTTGATCAGGTTCTGATAGCCGATGCGGTTCCTGGCGAGCAGCACCAAATGGGAGTAGGGGGAACCGAGTGGCGTGTCGGCGCCGGGCTTCTCGCGGCTGAGGCGGCTGCCGAACGCGAGGTAGGCCTCGAAGCCCAAAATCGGCCGGATGTTGCGCGCCTTCGCTTCGGCGTAGAACGACCAGGCGCCGTGCAGATTGCCGTGGTCGGTAATCGCCAACGAATCCATCCCCAACGCCTGCACCCGGTCGAGCAGGTCGGGGATACGGTTCGCGCCGTCGAGGAGAGAGTACTCGCTATGCGTGTGGAGGTGAACGAACGGCATGGTTCCGCCGCTGAAGATGCCGTATTTTCGGCGCTCATGCAATGGCTGCTGCTTGCATTCACGTTCGTCATCATGGCGGTACTCCAGCGGTTCACGCGTGCGGGCGGCCTCGCTCCCGTGGAAGCGCGCGCGACGCTGTCACTCGGGTTCCTGCTATTCGCCGCGTATTTGGGCGGCGGGATCGCGCAGCGGAGCCGGCTGCGGGTGCCACGCATTGTCGGTTATCTCGTCGTCGGTTTCCTGGTCGGATCCGGTTGGCTCGGGCTGATTCGCTCCGACGAGGTGCAGGCGCTCAGCCCGATTGCGACTGGAGCGTTGTCGCTCATCGCGTTGGCTGCCGGCTGCGAGCTCGACGTCCGCTCCCTCGCGCTGCGCGGGGAACGCCGCGTCACGATGCTGCGAATGATGACGGGTGCAATGGCGATTCCGTTCGCCGTCGTCGCGCTCGTCGTCCTCACCGTCAGTCCGTGGTTCCCACTGACCGCCCACCAGCCGTTCCGCGACGCCATCGCGCTCGCGCTCGTCTTCGGAGCCATGGCGGCGATGGTATCGCCCACGACGACCTTCGCGCTCGTCACCGATGTCGGCGCGGAGGGATCGCTTGCCAGTACGATGGTGGATCTCACGATCGTGCAGGCCGTCGCCGGCGTGCTGCTGTTGATCGTCGTCCTCGCCATCGCGCAGCCGCTCGCGAGTGGCGGGGCGGTCATACCAGGAATCGCCGGTCGCGGTTTGCTCCTGCTGTTCGGCTCGCTCGCCGGCGGCGCCGCATTGGGACTCGCCGCGGCGCAATATCTCCACGTGCTGCGCGAGCGATATGTGGAATGGGCGTTGTTGATCGCCGCTTTCATCGTGTCACAGGCGGTCCAGCTGGCTCACCTCGATTCCGTTCTCGTTGCGCTCGCGGCCGGCGTTACCGTGCGCAACGTCGATGCTCGTGAGGGGGAGCGCCTCCGCAGCGAGCTCAAGCGATGCGCGGTTCCGATCTATGTCGTATTTTTTGCGCTCGCCGGGACCAACCTTGGACTCGACGCGCTGGCCGACATGTGGCCGTGGGTGTTGCTGCTAGTCGGCTTACGAATCAACGCCTTGCGTTGGGGATTTCGCTGGGCGGGAGGAGATTTCGCGCAGTACGGATGGCTGGGCCTGGTCTCCCAAGGAGGGCTGGCCATCACGCTCGCCGCGCTGCTGCGGCGCGCATTTCCCGAGTCGAACGTGTCGCTCCAAGCACTGCTCGTCGCCATGGTCGGTGTGCACCAGATCGCCGGGCCGCTCTGCTTCCAATGGGCTCTGCGGCGCACCGGTGCGGTAACGGAAAGGGAGAGGAATGAACCGCATGTCCCGGAAACCGCTGTGGCTGTTGGCAGCGGGAATAGCGGCATGTAGCAGCGGTACGGAGCCGCACCTGCGTCCTTGTACAGCGAAAGGGGACTCCGTGGTGTTGGCCGTCGCGGCCTACCGGTCGATCGATCCGGCGCTCGACTCCGGGTGCACGGTCTTTCCGGCCAACGGAACGCCCGCGACCCTCGAGTACCTCGTGGTGCCGCAATTCGCGACCGGGGTTCCCGGGACATCGGGGTCGTTCCGGCTGGGTGGCGACACGATTCTCCCGGCACCGAAACCTTCGCCACGTATTGGCGAACCCACGTCGTCTCCGGCCCTGCAGTTTCACGACTTCTTGCGCCTCGGCGAGGAGCGGCGTTCCTGGGGTTTCGCTCCTAATCACGATGATATGGCGAAGGCTGCTCCTCCCCCCCCCGCCAGAGGGCCGGCGGTTCAAGCCGGTCCTCCGGCACTGAACGACCAGCGCGCATTCATGGTGTGCGCCCGACTCGATTGCTCGGCGTTCACTCGGGTCATCGCGCGGGTGCGCGCGGTGCAGAGCAAAGTGGCGATCTACGTCGACACACTTGCCCCCGCCGGCGGTCTCGATTCGACGCAGCTCGATAGCATTGCAAGGACCTTCAACCAGCGTCTCTATCCCATCGATACGGCGGCCTTCGGGCGCGAATCGGACATCGACACGAACAGCGTCGTGCTCGTCCTGATGACGAACGTCGTGAACCAGCTCGTCAGCGCCAGCGTCTGCCAGACAACCGGTTTCGTGGCGGGCTTTTTCTTCGGGCTCGATCTGGACCCGCAATTCCGCAACGATGCGCGCTCCAACAAGGGAGAGGTGTTCTATTCGATTGTCGCGGATCCGACGGGCAAGTTGAGCTGTTCCCACACCGTCGACCAAGTTGAGCGCTTCTTGCCGGTGACGTTCATCCACGAATTCCAGCACATGATCAGCTTCAACCAGCACGTGCTGGTCCATGGCGGAACCAGCGAGGTCCTCTGGCTTAATGAAGGCTTCTCGCACTACGCCGAGGAATTGGGTGGTCGCAGTTACGAGACGCAGCCCGATGCACCGGTCTCCACCTGTGTGATCGGAACAACGCAATGCCGGTTTTATGGCGGCGATCTCATCAATGCCTATACGTATCTCGATTCCACCGGCAAGCATTTTCTTCTGCCCACCGCCGGGATCGGTACGCTGGCCGAGCGGGGCGCCGCCTGGATGTTCGTGCGCTACGTGGTCGACCGGTATTCGGGCGGCACCACCACCGCGCAATGGAACGCGTTAACCAGGCGGCTGCTGCAGACCGCCAACACCGGGGCGCAGAATGTCGCCGCGGTGACTGGCGTTCCGTTCGAAACCGTCGTGGGCCGCTGGGCGCTGGCCAATTACGTATCCGATCTTCCCGGCTTCGCGCCGTCGGCCGAGCTGAAGTACGACTCCTGGTCGTACCGCGCGACGTTCGCGTCGCTCAACACGCAGGCAGACACGACGTTCAAGAAGCCCTTCCCCCTCGTTCCTACGGTGAGCGAAGGGCGCTCGGTGCTGCTCAGCGGGACGCTGCGAGCCGGCTCGGGGATCTACCATCGGGCGACGCAGGCACCTGGGGACCCCGGCTTCACGCTCGAGTTCACGTCGGCGAACGGCGGCCTGTTCAACGTGGCGCTGGTGCCGCGACTGAATGTGATTCGGATCAAATGAGGACGGAACGACGGAACGACGGACGGGCGGGACGGATTGCGCTATGTCTGCTTTCCGTCCTTCCGTCCTTCCGTCTTTCCGCACAGACCGAAGGCAGCGTCCTCACCGCACTCCCCGGGTCCACGCGTGCCGCCGCGCTCGGCGGCGCGGGCGCGGCGCTCGTCGGCGACGCGGGCGCCATCTTCGCGAATCCGGCGGGCATCGCGACCATCCGGCATCTGGGGCTCGAAGGATCGTACGAGCCATATCTCTCGGGAACCGCGATCTCCACCGCCGCGGTCGCGCTGCGCGTGACGCGACTGACATGGGGCTTCGGCGCACAGGCGCTCGATTACGGCTCGGAGCCGGAGATCGTCCCCGATCCCGCGACCGGCGGCCGCCGCGGCATGGCGACGGGTGCGTCCTTCCATCCGTACGAGGCACTCGCGGTGACGTCGCTGGTCTATCGCCGCGGCTTTGCCGCGCTCGGCGTCACGGCGAAATACGATCGCCAGCAGATCGGATCGTCAGTCAGCGATGCCTGGGCGGGCGACATCGGCATGGCGATCGCCGTCTTCGACATCATGGCGTTCGGCGTGAGCGTCCAGAACCTGGGCGGCGACCTCGGCGGGGGGGCATTGCTGCCTCGCCGCACGCGCGCCGGTTTGACGCTGAACTACACCGATCCGGAAGGCACCTATCGACTGCTCACGACACTCGAGGGGCAGTGGACGCGCGACAAGCGCGCCGTGCTGATTCAAGGAATCGAGGGCGGCATCGTAACCGGCGGCGTCGGCCTGGTCGCGCGCGCGGGCTACTCGACCCGGCCGGCGGTCACCGACGCGTCGCGCTTCACGCTGGGCGGCGGCGTGGTGCTCGGGCGCCTCGCGATGGATTACGCCTTTCAACCGTATGATGCGCTGGGCGGGGGCACGCATCGCGTCGGGCTCAGGTGGACGCCTTAACCGAGCGGGCTCGACCCCGCTGGGGCCGCCTCCTTAAGCGTATCGTCGTCATCGCCCTCGGTGCCGCCGTGGCCGGCATCATGCTCGTGTTGCTCTTCAGTGCCGACGCGCGCTACATCGCCAGGGCCGGCATCGAAGAAGCCCGCCTCCTGCTGCGGCGCCGCTCGATCGAGAGGTTGATCGCCGATTCGGTGACACCGGCGCCGCTGCGCCAGCGCCTGAAGCTCGTCCTTGCGGCGCGCGCCTTCGCGGCCGATTCGCTGGGCCTCGTCGTCGGCAAGACCTACACGACCTATGTGGACGTGGGGCGCGATACGCTACTGCTCGTGTTGTCGGCCAGTCGTCGCGACAAGCTGCGCGAGATCACGTGGACGTACCCGATCGTCGGCGTGGTTCCCTACAAGGGCTTCTTCAGCGCGGCACGCGCCCGGCGCGAAGCGGAGCAGTTCGAGCACCAAGGGCTCGACGTGTTTCTTCGTCCCTCCGGCGCGTTCTCGACCCTCGGCTATCTGAGCGATCCGCTGTTCTCGACGGCGATGAGCCGGGACACGATGGAGCTGGTTGCGACGGTCGTACACGAGCTAGCGCACAACACGCTGTATGTGAAGAGCCAGACGCCTTTCAATGAGAGCTTCGCGAGCTTCGTCGGCTATCGCGGCGCGGAGGCGTTCTTTCGCTCGCGCCACGACACGCTGGATGCGCGGCGCGCGGCAGCACGCTGGCGCGATGAGCGCACGCTGGACGTTTTCTATGCGGAGCTCGCGCGGCGACTCGATTCGGCCTACGCGGAGCCGCTGAGCGGCGAGAAGCTGGCGCAGGTGCGCGCCGCACTGTTCGGGTGGGCGCGTGATCAGTTCAAGGGACCGACAGGCCAGTCGCTGGAGACGTACGATTGGCGCTGGTTCGCGCAGGCGCCGCTCAACAACGCCGTCGTCATCGCAGAGCGCTTATATCGGATGAACTTGAATTTGTTCGACGAGATTTACTTACAGAACAATGCCGACATTACGGAAACTATTCGGGCGATCCAGATCCGAGTCTTTACGCAACCAGATCGTGACCCCTACCGCGCACTCTATTCCCGTCCCGGCATGAAGGTCGAAGACTAGTTTCCTCTAAGCCGCTCGGCATCAGCTACCCTCTGCAAAGCAATACCGTACGCGGCCGTTCGAAAGGTCACGGCCTTCTGCTTGGCTAGATCTCGTACTGACAAGTAAGCCTTCGTGATCGTGGCCTTGAGCTCGCGATTCACCTGCTCGTGCGTCCATCGGTACTGCTGGAGATTCTGCGCCCACTCGTAGTAGCTCACGGTCACGCCGCCGGCATTGGCCAGGAAGTCGGGAATGACCGCGATGCCGCGCTCCTCGAGAATGCGATCGGCGGTCGGCGTGGTGGGCTCGTTCGCTCCCTCGACGACGACCTTGCAATCGATCGTCCGGGCGTTGGACTCCTTTGTAATGACGCCGCCGAGGGCCGCCGGCACGAGCCAGTCGCAGGGAATCGTCCAGAGCTCGTCGTTGCTGATCGACTTGCCGCCCTTCCATTCGGGCACTGGCTTGCCCTGCGCGACATGCGCGAGCAGCCCCGGAATGTCGAGCCCCTTGTCGTTGTAAATCCCGCCCTCCACGGCGCTGACGGCGGTGACCTTGGCGCCTGCCTCGCTATCGAGCAAGCGAGCCAGGTGGCTGCCCACGTTTCCGAATCCCTGAATGACGACGCGTGCCCCCTGTAGCGGGATGCCGAAGTCGCGCGCGTATTCCTGCATCACGTACATGACGCCCCGGCCGGTCGCTTCTTCGCGCCCCAAAGAACCGCCGAGTGCCACCGGTTTCCCCGTCACCACTGCGGGGGTGTAGCCCTGGCGGCTCGAGTATTCATCGAGAATCCAGGCCATTACCTGCGCATTGGTGTTCACGTCCGGCGCGGGAATATCCCGGTAGGGGCCGAGCACGATCGCGATCCGTTGTGTGAACCGGCGGGTCAGCCGCTCGAGCTCGAGCTTCGAGAGCTTCTTGGGATTGACCGTGACGCCACCCTTCGCGCCGCCGAAGGGGATGTCCATCAGCGCCGTCTTCCACGTCATGATCGTCGCGAGCCCGAGCACTTCGTCGTGATCTGCCTCGGGGTGGTAGCGAATGCCCCCCTTGCACGGACCACGGGCGCCATTGTGCTGTATGCGATAGCCGGTGAACACCTCGATCCGCCCGTCATCCATCCGCACCGGCACCTCGACCTGCACCTCGCGGAACGGCGACATGAGGATTTTTCGCATGTACGCTTCGAGGTTGATCAGGTCGGCGGCGCGATCGAACTGACTCTGGACGATCGCGCGGCCCGACATCGGCGCACGACTGGGTCGCGGCGTCTGGTCAGCTGCAGTCATGAGTAGGACAGGCTCAAGCACCCTTCAGGGTGTGAAAAACCTGATCGCGTCATCCGTTATTGAGGACGCAGCCGGCGGCCCGCCAGCCGGGCGCCGGGGTGTTGAGCCTCGCTCAAGGCCTGCGCGGGGTTGGGCGCGCGGGAGCGGCGGTTGCCACCATCCGTCAGAACACCGATCACGTCCGTGGTGACGGCGGGCGTGGATTCCGCGGGATGCTCGATGGTGAAAGCAAGACCCGCTCCCTCGCGCAGCAGGGTCGCGACGAGCTCCGTCCACGTTCGGTCGGCCGGCAGTGGCCGCAACGCGACCACGAGGGGACGAGCGGCGGGGTCAAAGAGCGCCGGTGTGACGAGCGGCGCGCCCAGGAGCTCGGCGAGCGCGTTGTACGCCGAGAACTCGGCACCGAGGAGGATCATCTGGCCGAATTGCCAATCGGCTTTGGCCGCCACCTCGGCGAACGTCGCCACGAGCGTTTCGTCGCTGGGCGCCACAGGCCCCGGGGTGGAGGCCAGCACGATCGCCCCCGTGTCGGCAAACCAGCGCTCGGCAGCGCTGAGGTCATCCGGCCGGCGCGGCGCATACGAGCCATACCGCTGCGTGACCGCGATCTCGCGCTCGGCATCGGCGCGTTGCTCGGCATGCTCGGCGGCCTGGGCAGCGCCCTCGAAGGCCACTTCCGCCGCCTGGTAGCGGCCCGCATCGCGGAGCACCTGTCCCCGGAGCTTGAGCGTATCAGTATGCGGCTCGAGGGCGAATGCGCGATCGAGCGCGAGCAACGCCCGATTCTTATCGCCCAGTTTGTAGGCCACGTAGCCGAGCTCATGCCAGACGAGCGCCAAGTCGGGGTCGACCTCGACGGCCCGCTCCAGCTCCGCCAGCGCGTCCTGGTAGCGACCCAGCTCGGCGAGCGCCGCGCCACGCAGGGTGAAGGAGAAGCCGGTCGCGCCGAAGGCCGCTCGGGCACGATCGGCAAGCTGCAACGCTTCCTCTTTTCGTCCGCCGGCCCGCAGCAGCTCGAAGTACTCGGCCCAGCATGCTTTGAGGTCGGGCTTTGCGGCGAGCAATTCGTCGTACGCGGCCTGCGCATCCCGCATCCGTCCTTCGCGCGCGAGCCAACGCGCCCGCGCGAGCGCGCGCTCGCTGCGCGCATCAGGAAATAGATCGTAGGATGCCGTCGTACGCATGGCGCTCAAATCTACCCCGACCCGACTCGCTGGCTAGGCGCGACGGGTGTCTCTACATTTCTGCCGCGATGAATCGAGACCAATTACTGAACGAGCTGAGCGGATTCCTCCGCATTCCTTCGGTGTCGACATTGCCGGCACACAATCAGGATTGCCGCGCCGCGGCGGAGTGGGTCGCGCAAGAGCTGCGACGACTCGGTTGTCACGACGTGCAGTTCCTCGGCAGCGAAACGCATCCGGTCGTGTGGGGTGCGGGGCCGGAGGTGCCCGGCGCGCCGACGTTGCTCATTTACGGCCACTACGACGTCCAACCGCCCGATCCCCTCGCCGAGTGGACGACGCCACCGTTCGAGCCGACGGTGCGTGACGGGCGGCTCTACGCGCGCGGCGCCGCGGACGACAAAGGGCAGGTCTTCTGCTTGCTCAAGGCGATCGCGGCGTCGCCGCGAGCGCCGGTCAACTTCCGGTTTCTGATTGAAGGCGAAGAGGAATACGGATCGAAGGTTCTGTTCGATCTCGTCGAGCGAGAGCCGCAGCGCGTGCATGCCGACGCCATACTCGTGGCCGACATGTCGTACGTCGCACCGGGTTGGCCGGCGGTGTATTCGACGCTGCGAGGACTCGCGTACGCGGAGATCACGGTACGCACGTCCAAAACCGACTTGCATTCAGGGGAGTACGGCGGCGCAGCGCCGAACGCGCACGAAGAGCTTGCCCGCCTGCTGACGCGAATCAAGAGCGAGGATGGCAAGATCAACATCCCGGGGTTCTATGGCCCGGTGCAGCGGCCTTCGAAAACCGAGCGCGCCGCGTGGAAGAAGCTGCCCTTCAAGGAGAAGGATTTTCTCAACAAGCGCGTGCAGGGGAAGGGGCTCGTCGGTCTCAAGAAGTACTCAGTCCTCGAGCGGCTCTGGGCGCTGCCGACGTTCGAGATTCACGGCATCCTCGGCGGATTCACGGGCGAGGGAGCCAAGACTGTGATTCCGGCCGAGGCGACCGCCAAAATCAGCATGCGGCTCGTGCCTAATCAGAAGCTCAAGACCGTGGAGCGACAGCTCGAAGCTGCCCTGAAGCGCTTCGCGCCGAAGTACGTAACCGTAAGTGTCCGCTTTCTCCACGGTGCGGATCCGGCGCAGATCAAGCTGAACGATCCATCGTTCAAGCTGCTCGATCAGGCGTTCAAGCAGGTGCTGGGGCGTGGGACGGTGCCGGCGCGCGCGGGCGGATCGATCCCGGTCGTCCCGGCTCTCGCCTCGGGAGGCGCGCCCGTGATCCTGACGGGAATCGGATTGCCGGATGACCGGCTGCACGCACCCAATGAGAAGCTGGAGCTGAAGCAGTTGTGGGATGGAATCGAGGTGTTCCGGACCTTCTACGAGTTGCTGGGAGAGTCGCGGCGCGGCTGACCCCAGGGCGGTGCCCCGGGGGGGGGGTCATTTAGCAATTCGCTTACTCGCGTTCCGGAACTTGTTGATCTCGTGCTGCGTGAGACCCCGGCCTCCGTAGCGCTCTTCCGTCCACGGATCGCCGTGCATGTGATAGCCGTTCTGCTCCCAAAACCCCGGCAGATCTTCGTCCAACAGCTCGAAGCCGCGCACCCACTTGGCGCTCTTCCAGAAATAGAGATGCGGCACCAGCAGCCGCGCCGGCCAGCCGTGCTCGGGGGTGAGTGGCTCACCCGCCCACTTCAAGGCGATCAGATTTTCAGGGCGATTCAGATCCGACAGCGGCAGATTCGTCGTGAATCCCTGCTCGGCGACCACGAGACAATACTTCGCTTCCGGCTTTAGCTTCGCGCGCTCGAGCAGCAGCTGTACGGAGACGCCTTCGAACGTGTTATCGAGCCGGCTCCACGTCGTCACGCAGTGGATGTCGCAGTTCACCGTCTTGCGCGGCAGCTTGAGAAATTCGTCGTAGCTGAGGGTGAACGGATTTTCGACGAGACCGGAAACCATGAAGGTCCATTTGGACGTGTCGACCGTCGGGACGTCGCCGTAATGCAGGACCGGCCATTTGGTGGTTTCGACTTGGCCGGGAGGGATACGCGACCGGGCGGGCTCAGTCATTCATGATTCCCAGGCTAGAGCCGCACCTTTTCAGGGTGTGAAACAGTCACTCCGAACGCGGTCTCGAATCCTTTCACGACCGCACTCACCGCCTCATCCCACAGCTGCTCCCCGCTCCCTGCTCCCCGCTCCCTCAGAATCGACGTCATCTCCACGCCCTGGATTCCGCATGGCACGATGCGGTCGAAGTATGTGAGATCAGTGGCCACGTTGAGTGCGAATCCGTGCCACGTGACCCATTGCTTCACGTGAATGCCGATGCTCGCGATCTTCTTGCCGCGCGTCCAAACGCCAGTAAAGCCGGGATTGCGCGCCGCGGGGATGTCGAGGATGCCAAGCGATTCGATGAGTGCTTGCTCGAGCGTGCGCAGGTACCAATGGAGGTCCTGTTTGTAGGGGCGCGCACTCAGGTCGAGAATGGGATAGCCGACGAGCTGACCCGGTCCGTGGAAGGTGACGTCGCCGCCACGCTCGACTTCGAAGACATCGACGCCGGCGGGTCGGAGCAGATGAGCCGCATGGGAATTTCGGCCGAGCGTAACCACCGGCGGGTGCTCGAGCAGCAGTAGCACATCGTGTTCGAGACGCCTCGCGATTCGGTCTTCAGCGAGCTGCCGCTGCCAGTCGAGTGCATCGGCGTACGGCACGACGCCCGCCTCGATCACTTCGATCGTGCGTTCTTCGGTCACGGTGTACTCATCCCGCTTCCCTCTTCACCTTTCCCTTTATCGCCCAGCGCGTGGCCAGTATCCCGAACGCGATGTTAAGGAGAAGCCAGACGATCATTCCCAAGACCCCGAAGAAACGGTCGAGCGGTGCCGCCAGGAAACCAATCAGGATTGCTCCCACGGCGGCCAACAGTGCGATCACGCCGCGCTGCCAGATGTTGTCGAGGTCAAAGCTGCGATACCAACCACACGCGCCGCCGACCCCGACGGCCGCGATGAGTCCCGCCAGCAATGGATCGGCGGCAGTCTCGCGATACCCCGACGGCTCGACCTCGCCGCGGAGAATGGAGGCGACGATCTGAGCGGCTGTGAGGCACGCGCCGCCGAACGCGACGCCGGCGCCGAGTGAACCAAGCCCGAGAGCCAGCGGATCCTTGGGTGGGATGGGGGGGGGGGGCGCCTTCATATGTGCAGCACACGGCCGAGCGAGTCGAGCGCGGCCTCACCGATCGCCTCGGACATCGTCGGGTGCGCGTGGATCGCGAGATCGACTTCTTCGACCGTGTATTCGTTCTCGCGGGCAACGGCCAGCTCGTGGATCATCTCGGACGCGTGCGCGCCCACGATATGCGCGCCGAGGATCTCGCCGTACTTCTTGTCCCGGAGGATCTTGACGAACCCTTCCGTCTCGCCGGTCCCGCGCGCGCGCCCGTTGGCGGAGAAGGGAAACCGCCCCGCCACGTAGTCGAGCTTCTTCTCCTTGCACTGATCTTCGGTCAGTCCGATGCTCGCTACCTCGGGGTGGCAATACGTCACGCTCGGCACGTTGTCGTACTTGATCGGGTGCGGCTTCTGGCCCGCGATGATTTCGGCGACGACGGAGCCCTCGCGGAAGCCCTTGTGAGCCAACATCGGCGGACCGGCGACGTCGCCGATCGCGTAATAGCCGGGCGCAGTCGTCTGGAGATTCTGGTCAACCTTGATGAACCCGCGATCGGTGAGCTGAATGCCGCAATCCTTGAGGCCGATGTTCTCGGTGTTCACGGCGCGACCCGCGGCCATGAGAACCGCGGCGGCGGTCACCTGCTTCTTCTCGCCGCCCGCTTCGATGTCGAGCGTCACTTTGTCCTTCCCAACGGTCGCCTTTGTGACCTTGGCGCCCGCGATCACGTCGATGCCGCGTTTGCGATAGCTCTTGGCCAGCGTGTCGGACGCTTCGGCGTCCTCGATTGGCAGGATGCGCGGCAGCGCTTCGATCAGCGTGATCTTCACGCCGAACGCCTGAAAGATGTCCGCGAACTCCATGCCGACCGCGCCCGCGCCGATGATCGCGAGGGATTCCGGCACACGCTCGAGCAACAGCGCTTCATCAGAGGAGATGACGGTCGTCTTGTTGATTTCGAGGCCGATCTGGGGAATGCCTTTGACACGGGAGCCCGTCGCGATCACGACGGCCTTCCTTGCCTCGAGCACGTCGCTGCCGACCTTCACTTTCCTGCCGGGCTGCACGACACCGGTTCCCTTCACGACGGTGATCTTGTGCTTCTTCATCAGGAACTCGACGCCCTTGGAGTTCTGATCGCTCACTCGCCGGGAACGCTTCATCGCGACGCCGTAATCGGTCTTCACGCCGCTCGCTTCGACGCCGAAATCCTTCGATTCCTTCAAGAGGCTGGCGATGTACGCGGAGTGGAGCAGCGCCTTGGTCGGAATGCAGCCGATGTTCACGCACACGCCGCCCAACTTCTCCTGCTCGACGACCGCCGTGCTCATGCCGAGTTGCGCGCTGCGAATGGCGCAGATGTAGCCCGCGGGGCCGCCGCCCAAAATGATCACATCGAAATTGGCCACGAATTATCCCGGTTCGTGTAAGTAGGGGCGCAGCATGCTGCGCCCCTACACCTCACAACAACATCGCCAACGGATTCTCCAACATCTGTTTCAGCGTCTTCAGGAACGCCGCTCCCGTCGCGCCATCGATCACGCGGTGGTCGCAGCTCATCGTCAACCGCAGCCGTCTCCGCACGCTGACCCGATCGCCGTCCGGCACCGCCTTCGGTGCGATGGTGCCGATCGCAACGATCCCCGCCTCGGGTGGATTGATCACGGCGGTGAACTGATCGATGTCGAACATCCCGAGATTCGAGACACTGAATGTGGAGCCTGTGTACTCCTCTGGCTTGAGGCGGCGGTTGCGCGCCTTCCCGGCCAGGTCGCGGGCCTCCGCGCCGATCTCGCTCAACGATTTCAGGTCCGCATTGCGAATCACCGGCGTGATGAGGCCGTCTTCGATGGCGACCGCCATGCCGATGTGCACTTCGTTCCAGTACCGAATGTGGTCTTCCTGGAACCAGGCGTTGCACGCCCGATGGTGCACCAACGCCAATGCGACCGCTTTGATGATGATGTCGTTGAACGAAATCTTTCCGCCCCCCCCGCCCCCCCCGCCCCCCCCCTCTTCACCGAGCTGCTTGTTGAGCGCCTCGCGAGCCTCGGCGGCGCGCTCCATGTCGATCTCGGTCGTGAGGAAGAAGTGCGGCACCGGCCCAAGCGAGGCCGCGAGCCGCTTGGCGATCGTCTTGCGGATCTGGGTGAGGGGGACGTCCTCGTACGGGACACCGGTGCGCGGTGCGCGGTCAGCGGTGCGCGGGCTAGCGGAGGCTGGAGCGGTCGCCGCCTGCACGGCCGGCGCACGCTCCACATCGCGTTTGACGACCCGACCGCCCGGACCGGAGCCCTGCACCAGTTTCAGGTCAACGCCCGCGTCCTTCGCCATTCGCTTCGCGAGTGGTGATGCCTTCACCCGCGTCGCGGCAGGCGGAGTGACGGGTGTCGACTGTGCCGGTGATGGAGGCGGCGCCGCAGCTCGAGGGGACATGGTTGGCGTCGGCGCAGGTTTGTCTTCCCGCGCACCATCGACCTTCTCACCAGGCTTCCCAATCCACGCGACGACGTTTCCGACGGGCACCGTGCTGCCTTCGGGTACGACGACTTTGATCAGCTGGCCATCCGCCCGCGCCACCAGCTCCATGATGGCTTTATCGGTTTCGACTTCGGCGAGCGTATCGCCCGACTTCACCGCGTCGCCTTCGTGCTTCGTCCACTTCACGAGTCGCCCTTCCTCCATCGTGGGCGAGAGTGCCTCCATGTGGACTTTGGTAGCCATCGGCGCTTACTCGAGGTACAGCACGCGCCGCGCGGCCGCGACGACCTTCTCGGGCGACGCCTTGGCCGCGCGCTCGAGCACCTTGTTGTACGGCATCGGCACGTCGGCCTGCGTGACGCGCTGCACCGGCGCATCGAGATCGTCGAACGCATCGCGCTGAATCAAGTCCACGATCTGCGCGCCAATGCCGGCGTGCGGCCAGCCCTCCTCTACGACGACCGCGCGGTTCGTCTTGGCGACCGACTCGAGAATCGCGGCTTCATCGAGCGGCCGCAGCGAGCGCAGGTCCAGGACTTCCGCGGAGACATTCTGTTCGGCGAGCTGCTCGGCGGCTTTGACGGCCACCGTCAGGGTTTTCGAGTGACAGACGAGCGTCACATCAGAGCCCTCGCGCTTGATGTCCGCGCGCCCGATCGGGACGATGTGCTCGCCATCGGGGACGTCGCCCTTGATGTTATACAGCATCTCGCCTTCGAGCACGATGACCGGATTGTTGTCCCGGATCGCCGACTTGAGGAGACCCTTGGCATCAGCGGGGGTCGCGGGCGCGACGACTTTCAGTCCGGGGATGTGCGAGAGCCAGCTGTCCCAGGCCTGTGAGTGTTGCGACGAGAGCTGCAGCGCGGCGCCATTGGGTCCGCGGAACACGATCGGCATGGGAATCTGGCCGCCGGACATGTAGAGCATCTTGGCGGCTGAATTGACGATTTGATCGAGCGCCAGCACCGCGAAGTTCCACGTCATGAACTCGATCACGGGCCTGAGACCACCCATCGCGGCGCCCACTCCGATGCCGGCAAAGCCCAATTCGGCAATCGGCGTGTCCACGATCCGCTGCGGCCCGAATTCTTCCAGCAGTCCCCGGCTCACCTTGTAGGCGCCCTGATAGACGCCGACCTCCTCGCCCATCAGGAAGACGTTGGGATCGCGCTGCATTTCTTCGCGCAGCGCCTGGTTCAGCGCATCCCGGTAGGTGAGGGTCGCCATCGCTCAGTCGACCAACACGTCGGTGAAGAGCTCGTCCGGTTCGGGATCGGGACTCTCGTCGGCGAATTTCACGGCCTCCTCGACTTCGGCATGGATCTCGGCGTCCATCGCGTCGAGCGCCGCCTGATCGATCACGCCTTCCTCTTTCAGCCTCCCGGCGAGATGCGTGATGGGGTCGCGGGCCTTCTGTTCCTCCACTTCATCCTTGGTCCGGTAGACGCCGTGGAGGGGATCGGACATGGAGTGGCCCATGTAGCGATAGGTGCGGACTTCGAGCAGCGTCGGATGGCTGTGCTTGCGGGCCCGCTCGATTGCGCGCCGCGTCGCGTCGTAGACGGTCAGCACGTTCATCCCGTCGACCAGCTCCGCCGCCATGTCGTAGCTGCAGGCGTGCTCGACGATGTCGGTCACCGCCGCCACGCGCTCGAACGCGGTCCCCATGCCGTAGCGATTGTTCTCGCAGAGGAAAATCACCGGCAGTTTCCAAACCGACGCCATGTTCAGCGTCTCGTGAAACGCGCCGATGTTCACCGCGGCTTCGCCGAAGAAGCACACGCAGACCTGATCGCCGCCTTTGTACTTGATCGCGAAACCGAGTCCCGCCGCGAGCGGAATGTGGCCGCCGACGATCCCATGCCCGCCCATGAAACGGCGGTTCACGTCGAACAGATGCATCGAGCCGCCTTTGCCCTTCGAGCAGCCCGTGGCCTTGCCGAACAGCTCCGCCATCACTGCGTTCGGGGAGATGCCCTTGATGAGTGCCTGGCCATGCTCGCGGTACGAGGAGATGACGTAGTCGTCGTCACGCAACGCGGCCAGCGCCCCAACACCGACGGCCTCCTGCCCGATGTAGAGATGGCAGAAGCCACCAATCTTGCCGAGGGCGTACGCTTCCGCTGCCTTCTCCTCGAAGCGCCGGATCAGCAACATCTGCCGCAGCATCTTGACGTGCAGCTCGGCTTGCGTCGTGTCCTTGGGACTGCGGGCGGTAGCGGTCATGAGGTTGCTGCCTCGACTTGTTCCCAGGCGTGATAGCTGGAGCGCACCAGCGGTCCCGACTCGACATGACGGAAGCCGAGCGACATTCCGTAGCGCTTCAATTCGGTGAACTCATCGGGAGTGTACCAGCGCGCGATCGGCAGATGCTGCTCCGAAGGACGCAGGTATTGACCTAGTGTGATGATGTCGACGCCTTGGGCACGCAAATCGCGGATCGCGACGAGCAGCTCATCCCATTCCTCTCCCAGTCCGCAGATCACGCCGGATTTCGTAAGGAGGTCGGGGTTCATTTCCTTCGCGGTCCGCAATAGCTCGAGCGCGCGGGTGTAGCGGCCGCCCGGCCGCGCGATGCGATAGAGGCGGGCAATGGTCTCGAGGTTGTGATTGAGGATGTCGGGTCGCGCGGCGACAATGATGCGGAGTGCTTCGGGGTTGCCTTTGAAGTCAGGAATCAGCACCTCGATCGAGGTCGCGGGAAGCCGGCGACGAATTTCCGCGATACACGCGGCGAATACTTCTGCTCCCCCGTTCGGCAAGTCATCGCGATCCACGCTGGTGATGACGACGTGCTTGAGTTCCATCTGCGCGACTGCATCGGTCAGACGCTGGGGCTCGCCGACGTCCAGCGGAGCGGGAGTCCCATGCGCGACCGCGCAGTAGGCGCAATTCCGCGTGCAGACGTCCCCGAGGATCATGAACGTCGCGGCGCGGTGCTCCCAGCACTCCCCGATGTTGGGACAATGGGCTTCTTCACACACCGTATGCAGCCGCAGGTCCCGCATCATGTGCTTCAGGGTCAGGTAGTTCGGCCCGCCGGGCGCTTTGACCTTTAGCCAGGAGGGCTTACGCGCGCTCTCGCCCGCGGCGGGAGCAGGAGGTGGGGGCGGGGGCATGATCTGGACGAGCGGTGCAGCCATGGGAATCGAAGATAGTCGTAGCTAAGAACGCAGGGTAGCCCGTTTTTCAACCGGACGGTTGATCACCGCCATTGTTTTTCAGGTGCCGAAGTTTCTCCTCGATCTCGGCCGACGTGCTGAGCGTTCCGTCCGCGATGTCGGCAATCTCTTCCGCTTCCCGCCACTGCCGCTCCAACTCCTGGGCCTCTGCCTGCTCATCGACCGCCATTTCGAGCGCGAGCCGCCGCTCGGGACGAAGTGCTCGGAGCGTCGTCTGACGATACGCGACATCGCGGACGAGCCATTCGGGCCCGCCGACTTGATCCACTTCGCGTGCGGCATCCTCGGCGCGTTTGCCGCCACGGCGAATCACGTTCAGGTACGGCAATCCTTGCCTCAGCACCTGAATCGCCGCGGTACCGGTGAGCTGCGCGCCCTCCTGGCGACAGCGCGGGCAGCTCAGCAGCACCGCCATGTCGGCGTGCGCGTCCGGAACCACGCGCGCGTGTTGCACGTGACGGGCGCGGAGCTCCATCACGCTGCCGCAATGCGCGCAAATGGGTGCCTCGATCATCGAGACTTTGCGACTGCCAAGCAGGCGGAGATAGAACCAATCGACGGCGCGATGGACGTTCCACACGACCAGGCCGAAGCCACCACCCGCCGCCACGTTCGCAGCGATACCGAGGCCGATCGCGGCGACGGTCAGGGGCACAACGACTTTCATGCGCTCGCGCTGGCGGTTCCGCAAGCGCTCGCCGTAGCGCCAGGTGGCGAGCTCTACACGTGGCGGTTTACCGACGCGCACGAGGTCATATCGCTGCCAGCGAATCAGCGAGACTTGCGCGGTGGACGCCGCCACGCGGCCGAGGCTCGCCACGCGGGCGACGGCCTCGATTCGCTCCAACCGATCATCGAATGGTGTGAGATTCCAACGACTGCAGCGCGGGCAAACGACCCACAACCGGCCCTTCCACTCGTCAAATGCAATCCGACGGCCCACCCCCAGACCGGATGGACCGCCGTCGCCGTCGAACGACGCGTTGCAGAAGGCACAAGTACGAAACACGACGCTACAATGCTGAAGACAGTTAGGAAGTAAAGCGTTCCGGGGCGAGAGAAGCAATCTCTATCTCGGATGTTCCTGTCGTCACGAGGCTTGCAATGATCTCGCCGGTCAGGGCGGCCAACAAAACGCCGTTGCGCCCATGTCCGGTCGCATACCACAGGCCTCTCACATCCGGATCGGCGCCGACGATCGGACGGCCATCCGGCGTCACGGGCCGCAGGCCCGCCCAGCTGCGCATGGGCCCGCGGGAGGCGAGCGCGGGAAACAGTCGCGTGGCATTTGCGAGGATGTCCTCGAGCCCTGAGTCGGTGACACTGTGGTCGAATCCAACGTGTTCCATCGTGCTGCCCATGAGCGCTTCGCCGTCTCGCGCGACAACATATCCGTGATCGTAGTACAGGATCGCGCGCGGCACGCCGGCGGGCCATGGCAGCGCCGCCATTTGCCCGCGAACCGGTTCAACCGGTAAGGCGCGCGGGAGATGCTCGATGCGAGGCGACCAGGCTCCGGCGGCGATGATGACGTGCTCAGCTTTTATCTTGCCTGCGGACGTTTCCACCGCCGTCGCACGCCCGAGGATGGTGTTGATCCGCTGCACGCGCGCTGCGACCACGACCACGCCGCGGCGCTTCGCATCGGCGAGCAGCGCGCGCGCGAGCTGGGGCGCGTGCACTGCACCGTCTTCGGGCGCGAACAGCGCGCCCAGACAGGGTGCCGCCGCGGGAAAGCGCTCGGCGACATCGCGGGCCTCGAGCCAATCGCAGCGCAGTCCGGCCTGTCTCTGGTGGGCGACCGCATCCCGCAGGCGCTCCGCCTCCGATTCGTCGAATGCCAGGGACGCGATCCCCTCGCGCCACAGCCCGATATCGATGCCGGTGGTTTCGATTAGTGAGGCGGCGAGGCTTCCATAGAGGTCGCGGCCCCGCAGGCCCAACGCGCGGAGCGACTCGTCCGTCCGTTCGATTTGCGCGCCGAGGATGCCGGCCGACGCGGCTGAGGCGGCGGCGGGTTCGGGGCCGGGTTCGCAGATTGCTACGCGGAGTCCGGCAAGCGCGGCAGCGCGGGCGCACGCCGCACCGATGATTCCCCCTCCCGCGACCAGCACTTCACTCGACGAAACTTTGTGCGACATTTAGGCGTACGCAGCACACGCACCGGACACCACGGAGGGCATCATGTTCCGGAGCATTTTGGGGTTCGCACTTCTCGCCATTGTCGCGTGGTTCGGCCTCCAGCTGATTTTCGGGATCCTTGGCAGCCTAGTCGGTCTCGCGGTGACCGTGCTCTGGCTCGCTGTCATCGGGTTTTTCTTCTATCTGGCGTTGCGGCTCATCAGCCCGCGCACGGCCGATCGCATCCGCGACATGATCAAGGGCCGGCCTGCCGACGCCTCTTAGGGCTCCAACCGGGCCAGTACGGCCCACGCCAACAACGGAAACAAAATCTCGTGGTGGCCGGTGAGCTGAATGCCGCGGCCACCCGCGAGCGTCGGTCGCTCGACGACGTTCACCCGCGGGCGGTAGTGGCGCTGCATGTCGCAATCGCACGCGGTGAAATTCTTGGGCTGCCCACCGTTCAGATTGCGCGCGACGGTCAGCGCCTTGAGAAACACTTCAGGCATGATCACCGCGCTGCCGAGATTCAGGACCACGCCACCGTCGTCGAGATCGGGCACCGCACCCGCGAGGCGCTTGAAATCGCGATGACTCGTGGCGCCCAGAGCCGCGCCATCGGCCGTGGGATGTTGGTGAATGATCTCAGCGCCGATCGCTGCGTGGACGGTCACCGGAATTCCCAACTCAGCAGAGGCGAGCAACACCGAGGCATCGCGACCCGGTAAGTCTTTTCGCGCGCCGAGGTATGCGGCGAGCGCCTCGCCCGCACCCTGCTGCGTCTTCGCACCCCGCGCGATCGCCGCGTTCATCTCCCGGCCGGTCTCCTCCGCCATGCCGAACGTCCCATCGCCGAGGCCGGCTGCCACGTCTTCGCTGGTACCGCCGTAGGCGGCGAGTTCGAAGTCGTGAATGGCGGCGCTGCCGTTCATCGCGACGATCGTGATCGCGCGTCGCCGCATCAGCGCGATCAAGAGCGGGCCGAGACCGACTTTGATGACGTGCCCGCCAAGCATCGCGAGGACCCCGCGGCCACGTCCCGGGGCCGCGGCGATCTGGTCAACGACATAGCGAAAGTCCTGCGCGGCGAGGACTTTTGGCAACGCGTCGATGAAGGCCTTAAACGAGCGATCAGATGGCAACGGCGGCTGGGCTAGTAGTGAGGCGTCGACTTTGTTGGAGCGTTTGGCGATGGGGACTGTCTTAAGGCGGGAGAAATCGGCTTCGCGGTAATCGGTCATTCCTGTCCTCCCGCAGGTACGACGTACTCCTTGAGCTTCAGCGTGACCTGACCGAACGAGAAGTTCGACTGGATCGCGAGCACGAGGCGTTGTGGGTCGTCCGAAAGCCAGATGTGCGTCTCGGATTTTTCCGCGAAGATCCCGCGGCCCTGGGGAATGTTGGGCCGAACAACCAGCGCTCGCCACTTTTTGCCGGCCACTTTGACATTATCGTACCCCAGGACCTCGATGATCACGGGGTTGCGGTCGGGGCGAAAGTAGCGCGCATACTCGTATCGCTTCCCGACTTCGAGCGGCACGGTCCGAATCCAGTACAGAAAGGCGGCGTCATCGAGCGGCTCGAGCACCGTCGCGAACGTCGTGTCGCGCCCCTCCTCCCGATAGAAACCAGAGTCCGGAAAGATCTCGAACCGGTGCTCGCGGTGCGTGCCGCGCTCATCCTGGATGGACCAGTAGCGACGCGAGCGGAAGTCGTAGCGTCCCACCCACGATTCGATTGTCTGATCCAGGTGGTACCAGAGCGCGCCCCCGCTGATACGAAAACGGATGTGCACGGTCTCGGTGTTATGGACGGTGTCGATGCCAACGACTTCCATCGCGGCGTTCCCGACACTGAAGATCCCATATTTCGCGCTATAGGTCAGCCGCTCTCCGACGGGGAACGGCACGGCCGGAGCGACGCGAATCACCGCTTGAACCGTCGATGACGAAGCGGACGAACCGGAGTTCGTGAGGACGCCGGTGCATACCGTGTCTTGGCCCGCGAGCGGACGACTTGCTCCCGCTGCCAACAGCGCGAGCGCGACGACTAGCGCGCTCTTGCGCGCGGCGCTGATCAAGCCCCGCGAGCGCCACACATCGATCAACTGCTGCCAGGCTTTCGTCCGGGACGGTCGCTGCCTGCGGTCGTAGCGCGCCGCGCTGGGGACCATCTCCACGCGCCTGGCAAACGCGCCCAGGCGTGCCAGTAACTCTGCGTTCGCGGCCCATCCTTCGGTGGTCAGCAGCGGAGCCTTCTCCCCGCCGCGGGTCGCCTGGCGCAGCACGATCAACCGCAGCGCGACAAATCCCGAAATGGAATCCTTGATCCCGCCGCCGACCCGCACCAGGCGGGGCGCCCACTGTCTCGCCCATCGCTCCGGCCAGCGCGCCCCCATCGTCCGATCCTGCTCGGCCACCACGAGATCGGCGCCGGATTCGAGGCGCTTCACCATCTCTTCCATGGTCTCCGGGGCGTGTACGAAATCGGCATGCAGGGTGATGGCGCAGTCGCGTTTCGGCCGGTCGGTGCGCTGCAACGCCAGCCGCAGCAGCTCTTCCAGACTGCGTGCGTAACCCTCCTGCGAGCGGTGCTTGACGACGGTGAGCGGTAGGACGCGCGCGTAGGTCGCAAGCAACTCCGCGGTACCGTCTGTTGACGCATCGTCGCACGCGATGATCTGGTATTCACGCTCAAACGCGGTGAAGACCTGCCGGACCTTCCAGAGGACCAGGCCGACGGTGCTCGCCTCGTTGCGAACCGGCACGCAGACGTAAATCATGGCCCTGCAATCTAGGAGAGTGCCTGATAGACGTCCAAGACGCCGTCCGCCATCGCGCGTGCGCTGAATCGTGGAGGGAAGGGCGGGGGCACCTGGACCGGCCGGCGCAGCACGTCGACGACCTTCTGCGCCAACGCGTCGGCACTGCCCACCGGAACCAGCACGTCGGCGGGCAGGATCTCCGGAATCCCTCCGGCTGCGGTCGCGACGACCGGCCGGCCGAGCGCCAGCGCGTTCAGGATGACGCTGCCCAGGCCTTCCTCCTTGGAGGACATCACGAAGACGTTCGCTTCCGCGATAAGCGCCTCGACGCGCTCGACGTACCCCACGAGATGCACGCGGTCCTGGAGCTCGAGACGCGCGATTTCGGCTTCGATCGCGGCGCGCAGCGGTCCCTCACCCGCGATGATCCAATGGAGGCCCGGTTCCAGCCGGCGCGCGTAGTGAGCGGCTCGGACGAGGGTTCGCTGATCCTTGTGATCGACGAGCGCCGCCGCATTCACGGCGAGTGGGGTCTTGGCCGAGAGTCCCAGCTGGCTGCGCGTATCGAGCGGCGGAGTGGCTGCACGGCGGGTCTCGTCGGGGTCGATGCCGTCCGGCACAACCGTGATCGCGTCAGCCGCGATGCCGTCGCCGATGAGGATCTGCTTGACGGCGCCTGACACGGCGATGATGCGATCGGGACGCCGCCACGCGCCGAAGCGTCCCACGTGAAAATCAACGCGCCGCGTGGCGACGAGTGTCCGGTCCATCGCGACCGTCGCGGCGAGCGTCAGCGCATGGCTGTCGTGGACGTGAATGACATCCGGCTGAAAGGCCGTGATCGTCCGCCGCAGATGCCACCACGCCCGCGGGTCGAGCCCGATCTCCCAGGCGGTACTGCGGACCGTCACGCCGTCTCCGGTCACGCGTCGGGCCAATTCGCTGCTCTGTCGGGTGACGAGAATCTGCTCGAGCCCAGTTACGCGGCTGAGCTCACGAGTGAGTAACCAGACCTGATTCTGCCCGCCGCGCCATTCACGGCCGGAGTCAACCTGCAAGACCCGCATTAGCCTTGACGACTCCGGCGAGCACGCGACGCAGCGCATCGAGTTTGAATGGCTTCTGAAGGAAGGGGCGGCCGAGCTCTTCGAGGAATTGCAACGTGTCGCCGCGGACGGTATCGCCGGTGGCGAAAATGATCCGGTCGGCGACGGTCGGATGCATGCGCGCGAGCGTGTGAAACATCTCGCGCCCGCCGAGGCGGGGCATGCGCAGATCGCAGATGATCAGGTCGAACGGCTGCATGAGCGCGCGCTTCAACGCCTGGCTGCCGTCACGCGCGAGCACGACCTCGTGGCCCCAGCTCTCGAGTGTTGCCTGCATGTAGTGAAGGATGTGCGGCTCGTCATCGACGACGAGGACGCGCAGCCGCTCGGGCCGTTCTGCCGCCACCGCCGTCACCGAGGGCTCAGGCTCTCCCGCTCCCGGTCGCGCCGGGCTTAGTCCCCTGCGTTCGCCCGCCGGCAGCTCGACCGTGAACGTCGCGCCCCGGCCGCTTCCCGCGCCTCCCGGGTCCAAGGACATGCTGCCGCCATGCTCTTTCACGATGCCGAGACAGATGGAAAGTCCGAGACCGGTGCCTGCGCCTTCGGACTTCGTGCTGAAGAATGGCTCGAACACGCGCTGTGCGAGCGCCTCGGGAATTCCGGGACCGTTGTCCGCGATGCTGACGGAGATGCCATCCGGTTGGCACTGAGTGACGATCTGAATGCGTCCACCAGCTTGGGGACGGGCGCCCGCGATCGCCTGGGCGCCGTTGTTGATGATGTTCACGAATACTTGCTTGATCTGGTTTGCATGGACCTCGACTTCCGGCAGGCCCGGCTCGAACTCGAGCGTCAGCTCGATGCGGCCCGCGAGCAGCTGATTCCGGAGCAGTTGGTGCGTGGACTCGAGAATCGGCCGGATCGATTGCAGCTGCCGTTCGCCTTCCTGGCGACGCGCGAACGAGAGCAGGTTGCGTACGATCGCCGAGGCGCGCTCCGCCTCCTGACGAATCACCGCCAACGGCTCGGCCAATCGCGGCGGCACGTCGGACGCCTCGCTTAATAGGTCCGAAAAGCCGACGACGGAGGCCAGCGGATTGTTGAGGTCGTGCGCGACGCCCGCGATGAGCTGACCGATCGCCGACATCTTTTCCGATTGCAGCAGCTGCTCCTGTAAGCGCCGCTTCTCCGTCTGATCCTCGAACAGCAGCACGCCGGCACCAGGATCGTCCGTGGGGATCGCCGTGACCAGAAGCACGCGTTCGCCGGCGCGAACCTCGACTCCGTCGCCAGGGGCTGCCAGCAGCCGGGCAACAGGCTCGGCCCACGCCGGCGGGAGGAGCGTGAGCCAGGGGCGACCCGGCAGCGCCGTGACCGGCAGTTTGATCAGCTCCGCAAACATGCGATTCGCACGGCGCACCGTGCCTTGCGTGTCCACGTAGCAAATCGCGTGATTGAACGCGTCTACGGTCTGCTCCCACTCGCGCTTGCCGCTCGAGAGCATTTCGACGAGCCGCGCGTTTTCGAGCGCGATGCTGGCCTGGGCGAGCACGGCGCGCGCGAACATGAGGGCGCTGTCATCGAGTGCGTTGCTGCGCTCGCCTTCGAGCGCAACGGCGCCGATGGTTCGCGAGCCCGCGACGATGGGCACGCCCAGCCAGCTCGCAGGGATGGGGCGGTCCGCGGTTGCACCCAGCTCGGCCGCGCGCCCCGCCACGCGATCGGGAAAGACGAGCGGGCCGCGCCTCAACGCCAGCTGCAGGAGCGGCTCGTCGGTGGTCGCGGGACGCGGCCCATTGTGATAGGCGACGGTCAGCCGGTTGGTGTCGAGGTCGAGGAGCAGCACCGACAGGCGGCCCGGAGCGAGCTGCTCGGTAAGCGCGCGCGCCACGACTTCGACGATCGTGGTGGGCCGAAACGCCCCCGCCAGCTCCTGCGAGAGTGTCGTGAGACGGCTCAGCACCTCGGCAACCGAGGCTTTCATCGCGCCTCGTCGAGGAAGCGGGTCGGGACGCGCGTCGCGGCATCGACGAGCGCCTCCGCCGACTTGATGAAGCGGACGACGATCGGCAGCGATCCCTGCAGCGCGACCTTGCGCTGCATGATGCCGGCAATCGGGCCGAGCTCCTTTTTGATGATCTGCTTCCAAAAGCGATATTCGGCCGTCAGCACGAAGGCAGCTTTTTGCGCCTCCGCGCGGGTGACGACGCGCGCGTCCCGGCAGACACCGCGGTCGAGATCGAGCCAGATGCCCACGTCCTCCGGCACGCCGATCAGTGGATTCGCGGGAACTACCAATGCCACGGGACCATGCGTCCACTCGGCGGACGCTTGCCGGTAGTCCTCACTCGCACTGATCGCCGCCCCGTAGGCGGCCACCCACTCCGCTGACGGGAAGGAATGTGCGGCGGTCGTCACGCGACGGCCCGCGCGAATCCGTCGAACAGGGCGCGTTCGGTCAGATCCTCAGGATGCCACTGCACCGCCAGCATCCAGGGCGCGTTTGCCTCGATCGGTTCGGCTGCTTCGATGACGCCATCGTCCGCCCACGCCACGGCCGTGAGCCCCGGCGCCAGATCACGGATTGCCTGATGATGTCGGCTGTTCACCATTGCCGTGCCCGTGCCGAGTGTGCGCTCGAGTAGCGAACCGGCCTGTACACGCACCGGGTGACTGCCCTTCTCGTCGCTGTGTGCCACGGGGCTCGGGCGCTCGCTCTCCAGGTCCTGATACAGCGTACCGCCCAGTGCGACGTTGAGGATTTGGATGCCGCGGCAGATCGCGAGAATCGGGAGGCGACGCTTGCGCGCCGCCTCGATGAGGGCGACCTCCGCCGCGTCGCGGTCCGCGTCGACCTCGCCCAGGCGCGGGTGCGGAGACGCGCCGTAGCGTTGCGGGGCGACGTCCTCACCGCCGGTGAGAACCAGTCCGCGGACGCTCTGGAGTGCGGCGGCTGCGCGATCGGGGGCGATCATCGTCGGAATCGCGAGCGGCACGAGCCCGGAGCGTTCCAGAGCGTGCACGTACGCCGTGTTCAGAGTCACGCGCTCGCGACCATCCACCGATCGACGGGGCGCCGTGACTGCGACGGGCGCCGGCGTCACGACGTCGCGGACGCGGGACCGAAGAGAGGGCAGCGAGGGTTGCTGACGCTCGACCAGTCGAGGCGCACACCGTACAGGTTCAGCGCGTTGCTGCCGCCGATGATCGTGCCGATATGCGGGTGATTGACGGGCTCCGTGCCGTTGACGACGAGAACTCCCATGGCGCGTTGCGACGTGTCGTCCACGACAAGCACCCCGTAGCCCTGCGGTGGGAAGCCGGGACCCCGGTATTGCATCGAGAGACGGCCTTCCGCGTCACGACCCACGATCACCGCGGCTTCGCCCGTCTTCTGTTGCACGACCAGCGCCGGCAACGAATCGGGAAGGCCCCGCGGGGGATCGGTGATGACGGCGCGCGCGTTGGCCAGCTGCTGCGTGATCAGGGATGGACCGGCAATGAGCGCGATACCGCACGTGGGAGAGCCGCCGCTGCTGCGTCCACAGGCGGCGGCAGCCGCGAGTCCCATGCACAGGAGAGCAAAACCGCGAATCATGGGCTGCAATGTAACGCTAATGCGCCCAGACAGCCGTGAGTGTAACCGTACGCACGGGTGCCAGCGTCTCAGGGACTAGGTTGTAGATGTAATTCAGCGCGTTCGCGACGAGCAGCCGGAATTCGACTGGTCCCCGAGACCAACCGGCGCGCAAATCCAGCACCTTCACAGGCACCCGCCGCGGATCGACGAACCCCTCCAGCTCGATGCGCTCGGGCCGGCTGGCGAAGCGGAAGTCGGCACCGACGTCCAGATCGCCGACAGCGTAGTCGGCGCCGAGCGTGAGCAGATGCCGGGGACGAAACGCGAGCGGTCCCGTGGTGGAGTCGCCGGCCAGACGGCGACGCGTCGAGAGATAGGTGTAGCCGAGCGTCGTGATCAGACGAGGAATCGGCGCGCCTATGATGGTGGCGTCCACACCGGCGAGCCGGGCGCGCACCACGTTTTGGAGCTGAATGGTGTCGGAGGGAGTCAGCAGCGCCGGCTCGATCAGATCGTGCGCTTCGGTCCAAAAGAGAGCGGCGTCGAGCCGGAGAAAGCGCAGCAGCAGTCCCGTGGTGTGCCCGACCTCGAAGGACCAGGCGGTCTCGGGCCGCAGATTGGGATTCGGGATGACCTCGAATCCGAGCGCGAAGGTATGCACGAACCGCTCGGCTATCGTGGGCGCGCGGAAACCGCGGCCGATTGATGCGCGCAAGACTCCGCCGTCGTGTCCCCGACCGTCGGTGGGAATCGTCACCCCAATGCGCGGGCTCGCGACCGCCGTGAGCGAGCCGCCGTCCACGGCGAGAAAATCGAGCCGCGCCCCGCCGCTGACGCGCGCGTTGCCCATCTGTTGCTCGCTTTGGCCGTACGCCGCGAGCTCCGCCTGCGTGTGGCTGCCGAAGATGTCGCTCGTAACGCGCGAGAACGTGACCTCACCGCCGACCAGCACCGAGCGGTTCGAATCCGGGTGTGCCTCGATACGCGCTTCCGTTCCGAAGCGATCGCCGACGCCGTACTCGGTCGTGCTGCGAATGTCGGTGAAATGTGTCCGCAGCCAGGAACCGCGGGCCTGCCAGGCGAACTGCGGGGACAACGTGCTGCGGATTTGCGCCGCGATGTAGCCCTTCCGCGAGTCGGTACGCGCGCCTCGTTCCGTCGTATCGATCTTGAAGGGCTGAAACACCTGGCCGCGGTCATCGCATTTGCCGCGTTTGCACCAGCTCAGCGGCACGTCATACCGATTCACCGCCCACGCACCCGAGATATCGACGCGCACGCCAGGCGACGGCTCCCAGCGGGTCTTTCCCGCCATATGGAAGTGATCGTCGTTGTCCTGCTGGCGATACCCGTCGGAGTGGCGGTCGCCCAGCGCGATTCTGCCGCCGGCCACGTCGTTGCCGTACGACGCCGATAGATCGGCGCCGCCTTGCAGTCCCGGACTGCCGCGAAACTGCCAGATCGCGTATGGCGGATCGGCGTACACTCCGCCCGTGAATCGCAAGCGGCTATGCCAGCCGTTGGGTACGTCGCGCGTCGTCACATTCACCACGCCACCCAGCGCCGCCGATCCGTACAGCGCCGAACCGGCACCTTTCAGGATGTCCACGCTTTCGATCTCGTCGACGGCGAGCAGGTCCCAATCGATCCCGCCGCGATCGCCTTGATTCATCGGCACACCGTCGACGGTCAGCAACACGCGCGAGTTCAGCCCCTGGATGTATCCCGTCGAGCCACGAATGTTGATCTGCCCGTTCACGAACTGAATACCGGGCACATGATCGACCGCTTCATCCACGGTGTTCACCGCGCGGCGATCGAGGTCCCGCTCGCTGACCTGCGCGACGCTCGTGGCTGGACGCTCGCCAAAATGCGGCAGCTTCTCGATGACCGTGGAAACAGGTGCTAGGGTGAGCGGCGAGAATCTGAGCTGGAAGTCGACACTCGCCGAATCCGCGGATATCGCGACGACGGTATCGACGCCCGCGTACCCGACTGCATCCACCCGGACGTGAACTGTCCCGGTGGACACTTGGGCGAGGCGATAGCGGCCGCTCGCGTCCGTACGTGTGAACAGCGTCGTCCCGCGGACACCGACCTGCGCGTGGCCGATGGGAGCGCCTTGGTCATCGCGCACGGTGCCGTGCAGCCCCGCGCCACCGGAGCCCTGCGCCGCGAGTGCTGCGGCCGACAGGGCGAGCGCCAGCAGCAGCGCTATTGTGCCGTGCACGTGACGAAATCCGTTGCCGGGCGGAGGCTATCGAGATGGGCGACGAAGTTGACGTCGCCCGCGGCGGCGCCCTTCGGTACGGTCACGACACCGGGCTGCGACGTGTCGGCGGGATTGCGGTAATAACCGGCGACGCGGAGCAGTGCGGTGTCGGCCGGTGACACGTGCAGCATCCCGACTTTCTTCCAGACCGCGACGACCCAATGGTACGTGCCAGGATCGAGCGCCATACTATATGCGGCCGCAGAATCGGTGTAGGGGACCGAGCCGGGGATGACGGGTCGACGGTTATTGATCAGATCGTTGCACGTCTGCGGAAACGTAAGGTACGCAGCGACGAAGACGGCATCGGTGCTATCGGGAATGCTGCCGCGGAAGTGGATGGTGCCGCATAGCCCGATCAAGCCGCGCGCGCAGATCGGTTCGGGTGCGAGCCCGCCGTCGCATGCCGTCACCCAGCCGGCTATCAACACCACCACCGCGCCAACCCGGAACACGGCCCGGAGCATTCCAGCAATTTGGGACCGGCCGGGAGTGCGTCAACTTGACCGAGGTTTTCCGCGGGAATAACGTTTCACCTTACTATGCCCCTCTACGAGTACCGCTGCACGGCCTGCGACGAACGGTTCTCACGGACGGAATCGATGGCGGAGCATGCCGCGAGGCCGCGTCCGGTGTGTCCGTCCTGTAAGTCCCGCGCCGTGGAGCCTGTCTTCTCCGACTTCTTCGCGAAGACCGTCCGGAAGAGCTGAGCGAGCGACCGCCTGTTTGAGCGTCTGCGGGACGCGTTTCGCGCCGCCCTCGATGCGGCCTCGGGTCCGGCTGACCTGCGCGCCCTCGCGCGCCAGATGCGCGAGGCGGTGGTCGAAGCCAAAGTCGCGGTGGCGGAGATTCAGGATGCCGTCACGCGCACCGAACGCGAGCTCGGCGCCGAGCGCCAGCGGCTTGCGGATGCAGAGCGGCGCGGACGCCTGGCCGGAGAGATCCAGGATCAGGAGACGATGACCGTCGCGGAGCGCTTCGCCGCCAAGCATCGCGAGCGCGTCGGCGTGCTCGAGCGTAAGTTGGCGGCGCAGCGCGAAGAGCTGGCGCTCGCGGAGCGCGAGTTGACGGACATGCAGGCGCAGCTGCGCAGCGCCGAGCGCGAACGGCCGGCGATGGAAGGCGAGCGCAGCTCGGAAAAGGCATGGCGTGACGTGCAAAGCGGAGGCGGCGCGCGCCCTGGAATGGATCTTCAGGACGAATTGCTGAAATCGGACCTGGACCGCGCGGCGAGGGAAGCGGCCGCGGCGCGCCAGCTCGAAGAGCTCAAGAAGAAAATGAGAAAGGAATAACCCTTGCTTCTCTGCACACTCGCGATCCTCGCTCAGCAGCCTGTCTCTCCTGCCCCTCCCGATCTTCTCAAGCGCGCCCACACCTACAGCATCGTGGCCTACGATTCCGCGACCGGGGATCTCGGCATCGCCGTGCAGTCGAAGTTCCCGAACGTGGGCGGTCTGGTCCCGTGGGCGAAGGCGGGCGTCGGCGCCGTCGCAACGCAGTCGCTCAGCAACACCGATTACGGCGAGAAGGGACTGGAGCTGATCGCGCGAGGCGCGTCGGCCCCGGAAGCGATGCGCATCATCATGCGGAGCGACACACGGCCGTCGCAGCGGCAGGTGGGTATGGTCGACGCGCGCGGCAACGCGGCCAGCTGGACCGGCGACTCGACGTTCGACTGGGCAGGTGGACGCATTGGTGGCGGCGCCGTCGGCGGCAAAGGGCAATTGATCACGGGCCATGGCTACGCCGCGCAGGCCAACATCATGGTTTCCGACGCGACGGTCCGGAACCTGGCGGAGACGTTTGAGCGCAGTCGCGGCTCGCTCGCCGACCGGCTGTTGGCGGCGCTGGTCGCGGGACAGGCGGGAGGTGGCGACCGGCGCGGGATGCAATCTGCGGCGCTGCTCGTCGTGCGGGCCGGCGCCGGCTATCTCGGCGCGACTGATCGGTATATCGATATCCGTGTCTACGACGCGCCCGATCCGATCAAGGAGCTGCAGCGGTTGTACGCGCTCCATAAGCTGTACTTCTTCACGACCGATCCCGCCGATCTCGTTTCCATCACGCCGGCGCTGCAAAAAGAGCTCGAAGCGATTCTGCTCGTCGAGCCCGTGAATCAGCCACAGAAGTGGCTCGCCGCGCCGCAGCCGACTCTCAACGAGACGTTTCTCACGGCGCTCGCCAACTTCATGTACTGGGAGAACTACGACGTACGTGTGCGAATGGATGGGAAGATTGATCGGGTTGTGTTAGAGGACGTTCGCAAGAACCGGAAGGCGGTGCGCGGTGGTCGGTGAGCGAGGGGGGCGAGAGTTATCATGGACGTGAAACGCGGCCGGATGGTGTTCCTGGGTTACGGCAAGTACTGGCGCTCGGACCGAATCCTCGGGCTGATGCCGATCGAAGAGGGCCGCGGACCGGGACAGCGCACCAATGTCTTCATCGAGGGACGGACGGAGCCGATCATCGCGTCGCGCACGGAGGACAGCATCCTCGAGGATATGGGCGCGACCGACGCGAGCTTTCAGCTCGAGGCGCTGCGTGACGCGACCCGCGAGCTGCTCGAGGCGTTCCACGAATTCTCGCCCGTGCTGCGGCGTGCCCTGCACAACGAGCATCACTTTGATGTAGAGAAATGGGAGCAGCGGATGGGCACGTTGCTGAGACCGATCGAGCATCCCGATTCCGCGAATCAAGACGACCTGTTCGACTGACGAGGCACCGACATGACGCAGCCGGTTCAGACGGCAGTTTCCTCGCAAGCCGATCGGGGATGGTTCGGTCATCCGCGCGGTCTGTCGACGCTGTTTTTCACCGAGATGTGGGAGCGCTTCAGCTTCTACGGCTTGCGCGCCTTGCTCGTGCTGTACATGACCGCGGCGGTCACGCAGGGCGGTCTCGCATTTCCAACGGACAAGGCGACGTCCATCGTCGGCTGGTACGGGTTTGGCGTCTACGCCGCGGCGATTCCCGGCGGTTGGATCGCGGACCGCTTTCTCGGTCAGTTTCGCAGCGTGTTCATCGGCGGGGTCATCATCGCCCTTGGACACTTCAGCATGGCGCTTCCGAGCGTCACGACCTTCTATCTCGGATTAGCGCTGATCGTGATGGGGACAGGTCTCCTGAAGCCGAACATCAGCACGATGGTCGGATCGTTGTACGACAAGGATGATGAACGGCGGGACGCGGGGTTTTCGATCTTCTACATGGGGATCAATGTCGGCGCGTTTGTCGCGCCCCTCATCGTAGGTACGCTGGGCCAGCGCGTTGACTGGCACATCGGATTTGGCTGCGCCGGTATCGGGATGACGCTCGGACTGATCCAATACGTTGTGGGGAAGCGCCGCCTCCTGCCAGCACTTGAACGGCTGGGGCAATCCGAGGTGCAGTCCGCGGGGACCTCCGAGCCCTGGTGGCGTTTTACTCGCGAGGAATGGGGACGGGTTGCCGCAATTGCCGTGTTATTCGTGTTCTCGTGCATTTTCTGGGGAGCGTTCGAGCAAGCAGCTTCAAGCCTGAACCTCTTTGCCGACCGGCTCACCAGTAACCGGGTGTTCGGTTTTGTATTCCCCTCGACGTGGTATCAGTCGCTGAACTCGATGTTCATGATCTTCGGCCTCGCCCCACTGCTCGCCTGGCTCTGGATCCGCCTCGGCCCCCGGCAACCCTCCAGTCCCGTGAAATTCGCGTTGGGACTCATTTTTGCCGGCCTCGGCTTCGCATTGCTCATACCTGCGGCGAACATGGCCCAGCAACAGGGGATCCTGGTGAGCCCCTGGTGGCTCGTCGGCGTCTACTTCCTGCACACCATCGGCGAGCTGTGCCTGAGTCCGGTCGGTCTCTCGATCGTCACGAAACTCGCGCCGCGGCGAATCGTGGGCGCCATGATGGGAGTCTGGTTCCTCTCGATAGCCGTGGGGAATAAGCTCGCGGGTTGGGCCTCCGGGTACTTCGATCGCTTCCCGTTGCCGCAGCTCTTTGGCGCGGTCGCGCTCACGACGTTCGTTGCGGCAGTGGTCCTGCTCATGCTCACCCGACCGATCAAGAAGCTGATGGGCGGAGTGCGCTAACCCTTCATCGGCTCTTCGGCAAAGTGACACGCCGCCAAATGCCCGCTCTGCAGCGGCACCTCACGGAGCGGCGGTACCTCCGTCCGACAGCGCTCGTTCTTCTTCGGATGCGGACAACGCGGGTGAAACGGACATCCTGAGGGCGGATGAGAGGGTGATGGAATGTCGCCGGACAGCACAATCCGTCGCTTGGTCGCTCGTGGATCCGGCTCGGGGACCGCTGACAGGAGCGCCCGCGTGTACGGATGCCGCGGCAGCGCGTAGATGTCCGCGGCCGGCGCGCGCTCCACGATTTTGCCGAGGTACATCACTGCGACGGTGTCGGCGATGTGGCGCACGACCGCGAGATCATGCGCGATGAACAGATACGTAAGCCGCCGGCGCGATTGCAGATCGGCGAGGAGATTGAGCACCTGCGCCTGCACCGAGACGTCCAGCGCGCTCACCGGCTCGTCGCAGACGACGAACCGCGGCTCGACCGACAAGGCGCGCGCGATGCCGACGCGCTGGCGCTGCCCACCTGATAGCTCGTGCGGGTAGCACTTGGCGAATGCCGGATCAAGGCCGACTTCCTCGAGCAGCGACGAGACCTCGCCGCTCAGATGATGAATCTGGAGCGGCTCGCGTAGCGTTTCGCCGACCGTCATGCGCGGATTGAGGGAGCTGTAGGGATCCTGGAAGACGATCTGCATCCTGCGCCGCAGCCCTCGCAGTCGCCCACCGTCGAGCGCGAAGACATCGGACCCTTCGAAGAAGACCTTTCCCGAAGTCGGCTCCTGCAGTCGCAGCATCGTGCGCCCGACTGTGGTCTTCCCTGAACCCGACTCGCCGACGAGACCGAGTGTCGAGCCCCCGCCGATCGCGAACGACACGCCGTCGACTGCTCGAACCGGTGGACGCGGGCGCCCGAGCCCAAACCAGCCTCGCTCGGCCGCATAGTGCTTCACGAGGTCCCGGACCTCGACGAGCGGCTGAGCCGCGGAGGTCATCGTTTCGCCTGCCGGCGTTGCGGCTCGGTGACGAGCCAGCAGCGCGCCGTGTGTCCGGCGACTCCCGTCTCGAGGACCGGCGGCTCCTGCGCGACGCATTTGTCCCAGGCGTACGGACAGCGCGGATGGAACCGGCAACCCACCGGCCACGCGGTCGCCGCGGGAACCTGACCGGGGATTGCATGCAGGCGTGCCCGCGGCGCGTCGATGCGCGGCACAGCCGCGAGTAAGCCTTCCGTGTACGGGTGCGTCGGCCGCTCGAACAGCTCCGTCGTCTCAGCCGTTTCGACGACCCGTCCGGCATACATGACGACGACGCGATCGGCGTGTCCCGCGACCACGCCGAGGTCGTGCGTGATCAGCAGGACCGCCATGCCGAGCTCCTGCTGCAGCCGGTCGAGCAGCTCGAGAATCTGCGCCTGGATCGTGACGTCGAGCGCCGTCGTCGGCTCGTCCGCGATCAGGACCTTGGGGTGACACACGAGCGCCATCGCGATCATGACACGCTGGCGCATGCCACCGGAGAGCTGGTGGGGATAATCGTCGACGCGCTCTTCAGGATCGGGGATACCGACCAGCTTCAGCATCTCGATCGCGCGCGCGCGCGCCGCTTTGCGCGAGAGATGCTGATGGATGATCGCGGCCTCCCCAATCTGGTCTCCGACGGTGAACACCGGATTGAGCGAGGTCATCGGCTCCTGAAAAATCATGGCGATCTGATTGCCGCGGACCGCGCGCAGCTCGGGCGCCGGCAGCGCCAGCAGATTCCGTCCCTCGAACTCGATGAGGCTTCCAGGCAGGATGTGACCGGGCGGTTCGGGCACGAGGCGCAAGATCGAGAGCGACGTCACGGTCTTGCCGCACCCGGACTCGCCGACGATGCCGAGCGTTTCGCCGGGGTAGAGATCGAAGGAGACTTCATCGACCGCCCGTGCGGTTCCTCGCCCGTGCTCGGTGACGAAGTACGTCTTGAGGTCGCGGACGCGCAGCAACGCGGGGTTGGTCAGGTCGCTCCTCCTTCTTCATGCGGATCGAGCGCGTCACGCAAGCCATCCGCAACCGCATTGAGCGACATCACGACCAGCGAAATCGCGAGTCCGGCGGCGACTGTAGTCCACGGTGCCGTATACACGCTCGGCGCGCCGTCCGCGATCATGTTTCCCCAGCTCGGCGTCGGCGGTCTGATGCCAATGCCCAGGAACGAGAGCGATGCTTCGAGGAGCAGCACGTTCCCCACTCCGAGAGCCGCCGACACGATGATCGGGGCAGCCGCGTTCGGCAGCACGTGGCGAAAAATAACGCCGCCGGCCCCGGCACCGAGCGCGCGCGCCGCCAGCACGTAATCGCGCTCGCGCAGCGACAGTACCTCCGCGCGCACCAACCGGCCGGTGCCGAACCACGAGGTCAGGCCAATCGCCAGGACGAGGACCCAAAAGGGAAGACGGTCCCACAGCGCAACCGCCATCAGGAGAATGAAGATGCGCGGCAGCGCGAGCCCGACGTCCACCGTGCGCATCAGCACCGCGTCGACCCAGCGCCGGTAATAGCCGGCGACGGCACCGACCAACGAGCCGACAGAGACGGCGACGAGCGCGCCCAATCCGCCGATGCCGAGTGACACGCGGGCGCCGTAGACGATGCGACTCCAGACATCGCGGCTGAGCACGTCGGTGCCGAGCAGGAAGGTCCAGGATGGCGGATGATTCTTGAGGCCGACGATGTCGAGCTGCCGGTCGGGATCGAACGGCGCGATCAGCGGTGCCGCGAGCGCGACGATCACGAGGAATGCCAGGATTCCCACGCCCCATCCGGCCGTCGGATGGCGGAAGAATCGCCGCCATCGCTCGCTGCCGAGGGCGCGATGTCGCAGCGCCCGAACTGCTTCGGCTGCGAGGATGATCGCAACCAGCAAAGCGAGCCATGTGCCGAGCGTCATGTGGTCAGCAGCGCCGCGTCCGCTCCTCCCGCCCCCCCAGCCGCTCCGTCGGCGGGCACGCGCACGCGTGGATCCGCGATTCCTATCAGGATGTCGGCCAGCAGATTCCCCGACACCACGAGCGTGCTCGCGATCAGGGCTGTGGCCGTCACCAACGCGTGATCGCGGGTGAGGATGGCGTTGACCGCGAGCCGGCCCATGCCCGGCCAGGCGAAGATCGTTTCGATGAGCACCGCTCCCGTCAACAGAAACGGGAGCGTCAGCCCGAAGCGCGTAATAAAAGAGAGGAGCGCGTTGCGGAGCTGGTGCCGCAGCACGACGCGCTGCTCCGACAACCCCTTGGCGCGGGCGGTCCGCACAAAGTCCTGTTGGGCGACTTCGAGCATCGCCGCCCGCTGAAAACGGGCGGTCCCCGCCGCGCCGACCAGCCCGAGCGTGAACGCCGGCAACACGAGATGCCAGATGCGATCGGCGACGCAATACGCGGAATCGATGACCGGACACAGAATCGGGTCGCTCGGGCCGCCGAGCGGAAACAGTTTCACCTTCTCGGCAAACAGCAGGAGCAGCACGAGCGCGAGCCAAAACGTCGGCAGCGAGTAGAGGAACAACGTGACGTTGCTCAGCACGACGTCCGGGAGCCGATTGACGCGCAGCGCCTGGTAGATGCCCAGCCACAGTCCGAGCAGGAAATCGACCAGCAGCGCGACGCCGGCGACCTGCAAAGTGAACGGAATCGTCTCGGTGAGGGCGTCCGAGACCGGACGGTGCAGGGAAAACGAGTAGCCGAGATTGCCATGGACCAACTGCACGAGATACCGCCCATACTGCACGTGCACGGGCTGATCCAACCCGAACTGCCGAATCAGGAGGGGGCACATGGCCGGATCCTGCGGCCCTCCTTCCTCCGATCCGACGCAGGGATCTCCGGGGGCGACGTGAATCAGGATGAAAACGAGTGTGACGACGGCGAAGATGATAGCGACGGATGCGACGAAGCGCCGCAGGAGCCACACGACTCCCGTCACCTAACGCTCCACGCGATCTCGATCGATCAGCCGGGACGAGGGGATCCGCCAGGTGCGCAGCAGCGCCGCCCACGAATCGGGCCGAAGCTGCACGTTCTCCACGCGGTTATGAATGGCCGCCATGTTTTCGAGCGAGTACAGAAAGACTCCGGGAGCGTCGGCGTTGATCAGGTCCATCGCGCTGCGCCACAGCCGCCGCGCCGCGTCACGAGAGGTGGCGGCGATCGCGCGATCGACCAGACGCTCGAATTCCGGATTGTAGTAGCGCCCGAAGTTCGAGCCGCCGAAGCCGGCGCGCGTCCAGGACTGCGCGATGCCCGAGCTAGGGGATGGATCGTTGGCGCGTGACAGGATGGCGGTATCGTAATGTCCGGTGCCGACACGTTGGCCGACCACGCTGTTCTCGACTTCGTCGATGTCCACGCGCACGCCGATCTCGCGATACTCCGCCTGCAGCAGGCGTGCGTACTGCTTGCGCAGCACGCTCGTCGTCGGCACGAGGATGTGAAACGCGAGCGGCTGCCCGCCGCGGTCGCGGATGCCGTCGCCGTCGTGGTCGCGCCAGCCGCGGGCGTTCAGGATGCTGGCCGCCTGTGCGGTATCGAAAGGAAGCTGGCGGATCTCGGGGTCCCAGATCCAGAGAAGCGAGGACATCGGTCCCGGTGGCACTTTGCCGAGCTCACCAAGTGTGCTGCGGACGAGGCTGGCGCGGTCGACCGCCATGCTGAGCGCACGGCGCACTTCGCGATCGGCGAAGATAGGGTTGGGCTTGGCCGTGTCGCCGTTCGCGCGGAGGTTGAAGCTGAGATACGTGTAGACGTTGCCGCGATAGGGATACAACGCGATCTGCTGTGCCGCGCGGAGCCGTTCCTTGTTCTCGGGTGTGACGATCTGCTCGCGAACATCTGCTTGATCCGCGATGACCTGACTGACCGCGACGCCCAGGTCGGGCGTGAAGCGCCAGATGAGCCGGCGGATCACCGGCCGGCCGAGGAAGAACGTCGAATCGGCAATCAGCTCGACCGACTGTGCCGCTTGCCAGCGCACGAATCGATACGGGCCATCGCCCACGGGCGCTCGCCCGAACGGTGCGGTCTTCCACTGATCGCGCGGCACCGGCCGCAACAGGTGCGCCGGAAGGATGCGCATGTGGTAGACGGCGTCGTAGAACATCTCGGGATAGCGCTCGCGGAACCGAAAGACCGCCGTCAGCGAGTCCCGCGGCGTCACGCTGGCGATGCGTTTGAGCTGCGGGCGATACGGTGACGCCACGGCCGAATCGTTATAGGCATCGTACGTGAACGCGACGTCCGTCGCGGTGACCCGCTGCCCATCCTGCCAGCGGGCGCGCGGATCGATATGGAAGACGAGGGTCAGCGGCCCATCCCACTCCCAGCGTTGCGCGAGCTGCGGCTGAAAGTCCTCATCGCCGACCGTGTTCGTCGACATCCCGACATCCGCCAGTTTCAGGAAGAGCTGCTCTTCGATGTCGCGCGCGACGATTTCTTCGGTAGACGGTGGAAGCAGCGTACCGGGCTCGCCGACGGCGGCGTCGATGAGCGTGCCGCAGTAGGAGCCAGTGCAGCCGCCGCGGCGCTCACAGGCGCTGAGCGCGGCGGCGACGAGTCCGGCAAGACCGATGGAAAGGGGAAGTCGAAAGCGCCCTGACATGGCGCTTAACATTTCACTCGGCGGCGAGCGACGCCAGAGCGGACGGCCTAAGCGGTTCCCCCCAAGCGGCGGTGATAGCCGCGGCCACCTCCGCAAACGAGACTGGGCGTTTCAGGACAGACGCGAGCGTCGTCTCTCCACCGGCACTGACGATCGCTTGCGAGCCATCCAGGAGAATGGATCCATGCTGTAAAAAGGCATCACGCCGGCGCACCTGGGCTGAGCCGACCAGCTTGCGGTGATTCACGAGGATTTCACCCCCTGCGGAGGCCGCAAAGCAGGCGGCCGGACGGCCCGACGGCGGGACAGGCGGAGGCATCGCAAGACTTGCATCGACCCCCAAGGAGCGCAGCGCATTCGCCAGCCAGGCATGAATCTCTCTGTACGCGCCCCGTAGAGAGCCGAACGTCGCGATCGGCGCAGCGACCGCATAGGTGACTTCGTGTTCGTGCCACACCGCCTGACCACCAGTTGGCCGGCGGACGGTGGGAACGCCGTCACGACCGACACCTTCTATGGATTGATTGCGGCCGATAGAGAGTGTGGGAGGATCCCAGCGGTACAGTCGCAGGAAATGAGCGCCGCTTCGGTGAGCTTCATCGAGCAGTGCTGCATCGGCCGCCATGTTCTCGATGCCTGATCGGCCTTGAGGATCGACGAGCAGCTTCCATTCGACCCCCACCCCTCCCCCCAGGCCGTCAGACAGTCGCGTATGCCTCCACCGGCGGGCACGTACAGACGAGGTTCCTGTCCCCAAACGCCGCATCGATCCGGCTAACGGGCGGCCAGACTTTGTGCTCGCGAGTCGCCGGGGTGGGGAAGCCGGCGCGCTCGCGCGCGTAGGGCCGATCCCAATTGTCCGCGAGCAGGTCCGCGAGCGGATGCGGCGCGTTCTTCAGCAGATTGTTCTCGCGATCGGCTTCGCCGGTCTCGATTTCCCGAATCTCTTCGCGAATCGCGATCAGCGCGTCGACGAACCGATCCAGCTCCGCCTTCGGCTCGCTCTCCGTCGGCTCGACCATCAGCGTCCCCGCGACTGGGAAAGACACGGTCGGCGGATGGAAACCGTAATCGATCAGTCGCTTGGCGATGTCCTCGACGTCGACGCCCGCGGAGCTCTTGAAGGGCCGCGTGTCGATGATGCACTCATGCGCGACGAGGCCATGCTGTCCCGCATAGAGCAGTCCGTAGTGCCCGCCCTCTTCCAGGCGCTTCGCGATGTAGTTGGCATTGAGGATCGCGACCTTGGTCGCGAGCGTGAGTCCGTCGCGCCCCATCATGGCGATGTACGCCCACGAGATCGGCAGAATCGACGGGCTGCCCCACGGTGCGGCGGAAACCGTACCCGCGCTCTGCGCGAGCGGAATACCCACATCCACGACCGGATGCGTCGGGAGATACGCCGCCAGATGCTCGGCCACGCCGATCGGCCCCATGCCGGGACCGCCGCCGCCGTGCGGGATGCAGAACGTCTTGTGGAGATTGAGATGACAGACGTCGGCGCCGATATCGCCCGGGCGGCACAGGCCGACTTGGGCGTTCATGTTGGCGCCGTCCATGTAGACCTGCCCGCCGTTTTGGTGAACGATCTTGCAGATCTTCCTGATCGACGCCTCGAACACCCCGTGCGTCGACGGATAGGTCACCATCAGCGCGCCGAGGGTGTCGCGATGCTCTTTGGCTTTTGCCTCGAGGTCCGCGACGTCGATGTTGCCCTGCGCGTCCGTCTTCACGACGACGACTTGCATTCCCGCCATTACGGCGCTGGCGGGATTCGTCCCGTGCGCCGATTGCGGAATCAGGCAGGTCGTGCGATGGCCCTCGCCCCGATGCTGGTGGTACGCGCGGATCACCAGCAGGCCCGCGAATTCTCCCTGCGATCCCGCGTTGGGTTGCAACGACACCTTCGCGAAGCCGGTGATCTCCGCGAGCCACGTCTCGAGCTCGCGGAACAACGTCGCGTAGCCCTGCGCCTGTGACCTCGGCGCGAACGGATGGAGCCGGCCGAACCTGCGCCAGGTGATCGGAATCATCTCGGTCGTCGCGTTGAGCTTCATCGTGCAGGAGCCGAGCGGGATCATGGCCGCGGTGAGCGACAGATCGCGATCCTCGAGCTTCTTCAAATAGCGCAGCATCTCCGTCTCGGAGTGATGCGTGTTGAAGACCGGATGCGTGCAGAACGGCGTCGTGCGCGCCAACCCCTCGGGGATCGCGCTCGGCGCCTCACGGGGAGGCGGCGCGTTCTTCTCGACGCCGGCCGCAAATGCCGCGATCACGTCCGCGACGTCTTCGGTGGTCACGGTCTCGTCGAACGCCACGCCGATTCGTGTTTGCGACAACGTCCGCAGATTGATCTGCTTGATGCGGGCCGCATCGATGATGCGAGGCAGGATTTCCTGCGGCACTTCGACAGCTACCGTATCGAAGAAGGTCGGGTACGCCAAACGGTATCCCAGCCGCTCGAGCGCGGCTGCGAGCGATGCCGTATGCGCGTGCACGTGTCTGGCGATCCGCCGCAGGCCGTCGGGACCGTGGTAGACGGCGTACATCGCAGCGACGACGGCGAGCAGCACCTGCGCGGTGCAGACGTTGCTTGTCGCCTTCTCGCGCCGGATGTGTTGCTCGCGCGTCTGGAGTGCCATGCGCAGGCCGGTCCGGCCGGCGCGATCTTTCGAGACGCCGATGATGCGTCCCGGAAGGTGCCGCTTGAATTCGTCGCGCGTCGCGAAGAACGCGGCGTGCGGGCCGCCGTAGCCGAGCGGCACGCCGAAACGCTGTGAATTGCCGACGGCGATATCGGCGCCCCATTCCCCGGGAGGCGCCAGCAACGTCAACGCCAGCAGGTCAGTCGCGACCGTGACAAGGGCGCCGGCCGCGTGCGCGCGCTCACACAGCGACCGGTAGTCCCGGATCGCGCCATCCGTTGCCGGATATTGCAGCAGCGCTCCGATGACGTTGCCGGACTGGAAATCGAAGGTGTCCGGATCGCTCACTACGATCTCGAGCCCGCGCGCCGCCGCGCGTGTCCGCACGACGGCGATCGTCTGCGGATGGCAATTCACGTCGACGAGGTAGCGGAGCTTGCCTTCGTGCTTCGCGACCGCCTCAGTGAGATGCATGGCTTCGGCGGCCGCTGTTCCCTCGTCGAGCAACGATGCATTCGCGATCTCGAGGCCAGTCAGGTCCGAGACCATCGTCTGGAAGTTGAGCAGCGCTTCGAGCCGCCCCTGCGCGATCTCCGCCTGATACGGCGTATACGCCGTGTACCAGCCGGGATTCTCGAGCACGTTCCGCTGGATCACGGTCGGCGTGAAGCAGTCGTGATAGCCCATGCCGAGGTAGGAGCGGAAAATCTGATTCTGCGCGGCGAGCTGGCGCAGCTTTTCGAGCGCTTCCTGTTCGCTGATCGCGGCTGGTATCCGCAGCGGCTGGCGGAGGCGGATGTCCTCCGGCACGACGGCGTCGATGAACGCGTCGAGCGAATCGTAGCCGAGGGTCGCGACCATCGCCGCCTGGTCGTCAGGCGATGGCCCGATGTGTCGTTCCTGAAACAGATCCTGATCTATGGTCATCGAACTATGTGAGTGTGTGCGATTCACCCGGCGACAAGACGGTGACTGCGGCGCGGTCACCCACCAGTCGCCGGAATTCCTGGGGGTCGGCCTTTATCACATCCCACGTGTTGTAGTGCATTGGGATAACGCTTTTGGGTTTCACGAACTCGACGGCCCGCGCGGCGTCTTCCACGCCCATCGTGAAGTTGTCGCCGATCGGCACAAGCATGAGGTCGATGCGTCCCGCCAGGAGCTGCATCTCCATCGTAAGCGCCGTATCGCCGCAGTGATAGACGGTTTTCCCGCCTATCGTCACGACCACCCCGCAGGGATTCGTCGTGTACTTCCCGGTTGGATCGCCCTCGACCCGGCCACCGTGGAAGGCCGGCACGAGCTTCACCTTCCCAAAGGGAAACTCATGGGCTCCGCCGATGTGCATGGCGTGGCTGGTCGCGCCCTTTTCGCCGCAGAACTGCGCGAGCTCGAACGTAGCGACGATCGTCGCGCGGTCGCGCTTCGACAGCGCAACAGCGTCGCCGAGGTGATCGCCATGGCCATGGGAGAGGAGGATGGCATCCAGCCGGGGCAGCTTGTCGGGGCCGATATCTGCGGCGGGATTACCAGTAAGGAAGGGATCGATGATGACGCGCTTGCCGTCTCGCTCGAGGACGAAACAGGCGTGTCCGTGGAATGTCGCTTTCACTCGCCGATATGCTTCGCGTACGCATCCGCGCGCAGCAGCCCCTCCAATTCTTTGGGGTTCTTGATTTTTACTTTGATCATCCAGCCCTTGCCGTAAGGATCGCGGTTCACGAGGGCGGGGTCCTGCTCTAACGCCTTGTTGGTCTCGACAATCGTGCCCGCGACTGGGGAATACAGCTCCGAGACGGCCTTTACGGCCTCGATCGTCCCGAAGACCGCGCGTTGGCCGAACGACGCGGCGGGCTTGGGCAGCTCGACGAATACGACGTCGCCAAGCTCGCCCTGGGCGTAGTCGGTGATGCCGACTTCGACGACCTGGTGATCGCCGCTCTCCCGCACCCATTCGTGATCTTCAGTATAGCGGAGGTCTTTGGGGATACCGGACATGGGTGCGGAGCCTACAACAGGTCCGTTCGGGGCGCCAGCCCTGCGCCATCTTCTTCACTGAGCGCGACGCGCTCGTGGCCCCAGGGGCGTAAATCCAAACGCACGGCGATGGGATCGGGATCTGGCGAGAGATGATACAGCCGGCACGGCCGCGGTGGGTCTGCTCCTTCCCACACGTCGCGGGCGCCATCGATCGCCGCATCTGTCGCCACAATCGAAAGCGGTGTGCCCGTGCGCAGGGTCTTGGCCAATCCCTTCACCGTCGTACGCTCTACCTGCATTCCCGCGTCGGTGTAGCGACGCTCGATCGCGTGCAACACCGGCACGCTGTCCTTCGCGTCGATGGCGCAGAGGAGCAGCGTCTGCCCTGGCGGTTCCGCTTTGAGCCCGGCCCGGGCAGCGCGTTTGCGCAAGTCGACGAACACACTCTTCGCCTGTTTCTCGAGCTCGGCAAGTGATCCGGCATTCTCGATGACGTACTGACTCTGCGCCCGTTTGCGCGCGGCCGACATCTGGGCCGCGATCATGCGGTCGGCATCCTGGTTCGAGAGACCGCGCAGCAAGCGCAGCCGAGTGCGCCGCACCGCTACCGGAGCATCGACCAGAACGACGGCGTCGAACTGTGTCGGATCGAGCGCTTCGAACAGCAGCGGGATGTCGTTGACGACAATCGCATCACCGCGCTCGGCGGCCGCGCTTTGGAGCTCGAGGCGGCGTTGCTGCACGGCGGGATGCACGATGGCGTTCAACGCGGTCAGCGCCACGTCGTCGCCCATGACCTTGCCGCGCAGCGCCGCGCGGTCGAGCGTGCCGTCGGACGCCAACACGTCTGCGCCGAATCGTCCCGCAATCGCCGCGAGGACCGCGCTGCCGGGCGCCTGCGCTTCGCGCACGAGCGCGTCGGCGTCGATGATCGTGGCTCCCCATTTTCGGAAGAGGTCGACGACGGTCGATTTGCCGGCGGCGATGTTGCCGGTGAGCGCTACGTTGAGCATCTAGAGGAGCGCAGTCTGATCCTCATCCGCCCTCGGCACGCGATGGCAATGCCGGCACCTCGCCTCATACGACTCGCGGCCGCCCACCATGATCGTCGGACTATTCCAGGGAGCCGGCTTGTCGTTGACGAGTCGTTGATTGCGCGTTGCGGGACCGCCGCAGACGACGCAGATCGCCTGGAACTTGTCCACCACCTCCGCGACGCACATGAGCGTCGGCATCGGACCGAAAGGGAGTCCCCGAAAATCGACGTCCGTGCCCGCCAGGATCACGCGCACGCCCTGATCGGCGAGACGGTTGGAGAGATCGATGATGCCGTCGTCGAGGAACTGCGCCTCGTCGACCGCCAGCACTTCCGTCTCCTTCCGAAGCCTGCGGCCGATTTCCTCCGCGGAATCGACGGGCTCGGCTTCTACCGTGACGCCGTCGTGGGAGGAGATGGAGTAGAGTCCGGCGTAGCGTGCATCTAGGTGAGACTTAAAGACTTGCACCTGCTTCTTCGCGATGACGGCGCGACGGACACGGCGGATCAATTCTTCCGATTTGCCGCTGAACATCACGCCGGCGATGACTTCGATCCATCCGGGTCGGCCTGCTTGTTGGAACATGGGCCCTCACGTTACACGACCCGGGGGGGTGGCGGAAGTCTAGATATCTTGCGGTTTTTTGGGGGATATCCCATAGTAACGCAGTGTTCATGCGGGTTTTCGCCCCGCGCCCTGCGAAAGGGGCGGATTTTCAAGGACTTTCTCGGCCCCTCTACCCCCACAAGGAGATTGCAGTGAACAAGGCTGAACTCACGGCGGCGCTGGCGATGCGCACCAAGATGTCGAAGGCCGATGCGACGCGCACGATCGACGCGCTCTTCGACGACAAGGGCATCATTGCCGGGGAGTTGAAGAAGGGCTCGAAGGTGCAGATCACGGGCTTCGGCAACTTCGAGGCGCGCAAGCGCGCGGCCCGGATGGGACGGAATCCCAAGACGGGCAGCGTCATTCAGATCAAAGCATCGATCGCGCCCGCGTTCCGCGCAGGGAAGCAGCTCAAGATGGCGGTGAACAACAGGAAGTGAAATAAGGCGTGCAATAAATCGAAACGGGCCGCCCCACTGCATGGGCGGCCCGTTGTGCTTCGCTCCGCTTTTTCTCCCTAGTTGCACTTCGCTCCAGTCCAAGTCCCGGAGTTCACGCCGGTGTTCCAGCTGCCGGACGCGGAATTGCCGCTGCGCGTGCCGGTGGCGAGAGCGCCGCCACCCTGGGGATTCGCCACGGAGATCGAGCTGCCCGACATCGTCCCATCGAGCGGGATGACCGTGCCGCTACTCGTGGTCGCGGTGCCGTGCAGGCTCGAACCGACGACTGTGAAATTCCACACGCCATCGTCACTACGAATCGCTCGGCCAGGTCTGGGATTTGCCGTACGTCGCGGCTGCTCACCTGAGGCGTGGCGAGATCTTCGAGCGGCGTGGCGATCAGGCGCGCGCGCGCTTTCACTACGGCCGGGCTGCTTCTCTTTGGCAGGGATGTGATCCCGAGTTTCAGCCGCTCCTCGCGCGGGCGCGCGACGGATTGCAGCGCGTCAGCCCCGGTCTGGTCGCGCTGTCACCCGCCTCCCGCGAATCGCCACCCCGGTAAGCCGCCGGACCGCCTGATCCGTCGCCTGCGGCGCGATTTCGACCAACGAAAACGTCTCGCGCACGTCGATCTTGCCGATCTGACCCTTCTGTAAACCCGCTTCCTTGATCAACGCCCCGACGAGATCCTTCGCGCTCGCGCGATCCTTCGTTCCTACCGTCACGAAGATCTTCATCCACGCCCCCCCCGCCCCCCCCGCCCCCCCCGGCCCTGTCTCGGCTTCGTGCGGTTGAATGTTGCCGGCCGACGGCTGACGGCTGATCGCCAGTAACGCCGCGGCCACCAGCGCGGGATCATGCTCCTCGAAGAGCGGGGCCAGGGCCGCAAGCTCCGCATCGAGATCGCCAGAAAGCCGCTCGGTGATTTGGGCGCGCAGCTTGCTGCTCCGATCCTGAGCCCGATCCACGCCCGAAGGGAGCGGCAGTGGCGTGAGCGCCGCGATCGACCGGAGGTAGGGAAGCTGTGACGCGAGCACGAGCACGACAGGCTGCGGAGCGATCGCGATCAAAGCCAGCAGCTCTTCGCGCGTCGGCAACGTCGTCGCGATGACCACGTCCGTATTTTTGGGTGCGGCGATTTCGCCGCCTGCCCAGACATACATTTTCGTGGCCCGCACCGCGTCGAGCGCATCGCGCAGCGCCGCTCGGCGGCGCGAAGCGGAGATCACCGCGAAGCGTGCTGAACCAACCGGCCCTAGTGGCTTCCCGTCGACATCGAGCGGGAGATTCCCAACCACTTCAGCCCGGCGGGCGTGCCGTTCGAGAAAATCCGCAAGACCCGGCGGATTCCAGCTTAGGACGATGCGCCGAGCATTCGGCGCTTCGGCGAGCAGGGCATCGAGCTCGCCCGCGAAACCTTCGGGCCAGGCGATGACGAGTGTTTCGAGCGTGTCGAGCTTGAGGGCCGAGCGAGCGACGAGGGCGGCGAGGTCGGCGGGAGAGCCGGCGAGAAGGCCGATCCGCCCTTCCTTAAGTAGGGCGCCCGTTCGCGTGAGGCCCGTGACGGCATGAGCGCCGTACTCGGCGGGTGCGAGATCGGCCCAATGCGTCGCCTGCTCGTGGTCAGCGCAGACAACGATCGCATTCCGGTCGATCAGCTCCCAGAACTTCTCCATGCGCTCAAGGGCAGGTGGGCTCACCAGCACCACGTGCCGACTCCGTTCGGCCTTCACACGAACCTCGATTGTCAAAGGGTGCTAGTTTCTTCTGTCGTGAAAGCTAACGATCTCCTCCTGTTCTTTCTATTCATCGCTCCATTGCATGGACAAACCCGTCCGCGCGCTCGCGACATCGGCATCACCGTAGGCTCCATTCCCACCGGTGCGCTCAACGCCATCACCGACGTCGCCGGTGTCCGGGTCGGTCATACAACGATCACGCGCGGCGACTCGATCAACACCGGTATCACGGCGATCCTGCCCCCCGGCGGCAATCCATTTCGCGACAAGGTGCCCGCGGCGATTGTCGTCGGCAACGGATTCGGCAAACTCGCCGGCTCGACACAGGTCAATGAGCTCGGTGAGCTCGAGTCGCCGATCGTGCTGACCTGTACGCTTTGCGTGCCGCGCGCGGCCGCGAGACACGGGACACGGGACACGTGGTTCGGGTGACGGATCAATTATCATGGTCGTTGCGACCGACGCGCCCTCGATCATCGGCAACTGGAGCGTGTCGGCCGCCGCGCGCTCGCCGGTCTTGCTCGCACCGGCAGCAGCATGTCGAACGGCTCAGGCGACTATGTGCTCGCCTTCTCGACCGTCCGGCCGTCGGGCCGTCCGACCGTCGTGGCCGAGGATGCATTGTCGCCGCTCTTTCAAGCAACCATCGATGCCACCGAAGAAGCGATCTACAATTCCTTGTTGCGCGCGGAGACGGTGCGGGGCTATCGTGGCGTTGTGCGTGCCCTCCCCATCGACTCGACGGTCATGATCCTGAAGCGCTACGGAGCGATTCCCCGATGATCGAAGGTCTGTCGCCCAACCTGCAGCACCTCGAGACCTCCGCCACGATCGCCATCTCCGCCGAAGCCAAACGCCGCAAGGCTGCCGGCGAAGACGTCGTCGACCTCGGCGCGGGCGAGCCCGATTTCCCGACGCCGCCGATTCCGGCGGAAGCCGGCATTCGCGCGATCAAGGATGGGAAGACGCACTATCCGGCGAACGAGGGGATTCTGGAGCTGCGCGCCGCCGCCGCAACGCACCTCTCGCTGCTCTCGGGCGGCCGGCCCGTGAATGCCGATCACATCGTCGTGTCGAACGGTTCCAAGCAAGCGCTGTTCAACGCGTGCTTCACGCTCTTCGGTCCCGGCGACGTCGTGGCGATTCCGTCACCGGCGTGGGTCTCCTATCCCCAGATCGTGCATCTCGCGCGTGCGCGCCCAGTGATGATCGCCGGCGACCCGGAATGGAGCCTCAAGGCGAGCGTGAAAGATCTGGAGCGCATGCTGCCCGGCGCGACCGGCTTGATTTTGTGCTCTCCCTGCAATCCTACCGGCGCGGTGTACACGCACGCCGAAATTCGCGCGATCGCGCAGTGGGCGAAGGCAAAGAAGGTGTGGGTGATCGCGGACGAGATCTACCGGCGGATTCACTACGGGACCGGACCGTCGCCATCATTCCTCGATCTGCCTGATGATTTGCTCGAGCGCGTCGTGGTCATCTACGGCGTCAGCAAGGCGTACGCGATGACGGGGTGGCGCATCGGGCTGGCGCTCGCGCCGGCCAAGGTGGCGAAAGCAATGGCGGCGCTACAGTCGCACACGACGACGGGCGCGAATCACCCCGCGCAATTCGCCGCCGCGGCGGCACTCGCCGACGAGCGCCTGGAGCAGGACGTCACCCGCATGGTCGCCGAATTTCGCAAGCGCCGGGATCTCGTGGTCGCGCGCTTCCGGCAGGACCTGCCCGGCGTCGAATTCGTCGATCCGCTTGGAGCCTTCTACTTCTTCTTCAGGGTGGATTCATTCGGGAAGATTTCCGGAACGGACTTCTGCACACGATTGATCACGCAGACGGGGGTCGCGTTGGTGCCCGGCTCGGCATTTGGGGATGATCGCTGGGTGCGGCTATCGTATGCGGCCTCGGCCGAGTCGATTAAACAGGGGTTGGATCGAATTGCGGGGTTTGCGAGAAAACTGGGAGACTAGAGCTTCGCCGGCCGGTGCGAGAGCACTTCGACTCCGTTGTCCGTCATGAGGCAGTCGTCCTCGATCCGCACGCCGAATTTGCCGAGCTGGTAGATCCCGGGCTCGATCGTGAAGGTCATCCCGTTTTCCATCCGGGTTTCGTTGCCCTCCACCAGATAGGGTGGCTCGTGGCCATCCAGCCCAATCCCGTGGCCCAGCCGGTGCGTGAAGTACTGGCCGTACCCGCCGTCGGCGATGGTCTTTCGCGCCAGCCGATCCATCTGCTGGCATTGGGTGCTGAACGGCTTGCCGGAGGCCATCGCCGCCGTCTGCGCGTCGTGGACCAGGTTGTAGACCTTTTTGAACTCATCCGCCGGCGCGTCGCCGAACCAGATCGTGCGCGTGATGTCGGAGGTATAGCCCTCGATGCGCGAGCCGGCGTCGATCAACACCACCGTCTCGCGCGTCAACTTCCCGGCCGACGGCCCGCCGTGGGGCAGCGCACTGGAGGGGCCAAACTGCACGAGCCCGCCCCCTGGCGAGCCGCGGCTCGCCATTTCGCGTGACAGCAATTCCGAGACTTCGCGTTCCGTCATCCCGACCGCGAGCTGCGAGAAGGTGGCGGCGATCGACGCTTCCGTGGCCGCGATGGCCCGCCGGATCAGATCGACTTCTTCGGGTCCCTTGATGATCCGCAGCCGCTCGGTCACGGGCGTGCCTTCGATGAAATCCCAGCCGCCCATCTTCTCGATGAGACGCAGGTAGCTCTGGTAGGATGTGGTAGGCTCGATCGCCCCGGCGCCGTGACGGCGCGGCGGCTTCATCTCCTTGCCGACCGTCTTCACGACGTTCCACGGATTGTCCTGTTCCTCCCAGCCGCGCACGTCGGAGAGGGCGCTGTTGCGCTTGATGCGCTCGACTTCGAACGACGGACACACGACGACCGGATTTCCCGCCGCGGGAAGCATTAAGAGAATCAGGCGCTCGCTGCGCCCGGGGTTGTAACCGGTGAAATACTGAAAATTCGTACTCGGCTCGGCGACGAGGAGGTCGAGCTTGCGTCGCTTTAATTCTTCCTGAAGTCTCTCGATGCGACTGGCGAAGGTTGCGGCCGTAAGGGAAGGCGACTGAAGGACGGAAGGACGGAAGGACGGAACGGCATTTATTCCGTTCTTCCGTCCGACCGTCGCTGTAACCAGCAGGCCGCTCGCCGTTGTCAGAAACTCGCGTCGCTCCATCGTGCAGCTATATTACGCAGCCTCTCTTCGCGCTGGAAGGCGCACAACCGCATGCATTTCGAAGCACGCATCGAGCCGTTGAACGGAAAGCTTCCCAAGGTTTCCTACCGCTGGGACCCGGAGACCGACATCCTGACGGTCGCGTGCAAAGGGGTGCCGAAAGGGAACGGCATGAACGGCACCGTGGACCTCGAAGGGGGAGACGGCTCGTTCGTCGTGATCGACGTCGCGGGCGGCGCGCTGCGCGGCGTGGACGTCGTGACCTGGCCTGACGATGTCCGCACCGTGGCTTCCCTCGTACCGCCCGAGCCGACGAAAGCAGGCTCGGTCACCTTCCCCGGCCGGCGCTCCCAGCCCGGCGTGGCGGCCGTGGAAGTGGACACACCTTTGACCGTCGACAAGAATCAATCGGAGTCGGTCTTCCATATTCGTGTGGGCCGGCAGCGGCCCTCGACGATCGTGCGTGTCGCGGACCATTTGCTCGTGGAGGTCGATAAGCAATCGAGAATCGCCGGATTGTGGCTCTTGGAGGTGCCCCCCTTCCCGAACGTCGAAGCTACGGCGTAGTGGACGAACGCTTCGAGCGCTACGTCACCGAGCTGTTCGCCCCTGAAGACTCGATTCTCTCCGAAATCCGCGCCCGCCATGCCGCGGAAAATCTGCCGACCATCAATGTCTCACCAGAAGAAGGAAAGCTGCTCCATCTCCTGCTCCTCACAATCGGTGCGACGAATGTGCTGGAGATTGGCTCGCTTGGCGGCTACAGCGGCGTGTGGTTGGCACGCGCGCTACCGGCGATGGGGAGGCTGGTCACGATCGAGAAAGATCCGCGCCATGCCAAGATCGCTGGTGAAGCCTTCGCGTCGGCGGGTCTCTCGAAAAAGGTGCAATTGATCGAAGGCGCTGCGCTCGATGTCCTGCCGACGCTAGCGCCCGGATTCGACGCGGTGTTCATCGATGCCGATAAAGAACCGCTGCCCCAGTACTTCGATTGGGGCATGCGCCTGCTGCGGCGCGGCGGCTTGCTGCTGTGCGACAACGCCTTCTTCCACGGCGCGGCGGTCGATCCAAACGACCGCTCCGGCTCGGCGCTCGGTGTGCGGGCTTTCAACGAGCTCGCGGCGCGTGATCCCCGCCTCGTCGCGACAATCATTCCCGTGCGTGACGGTCTCGCGGTTGGTCTCAAAGTGCGAGACACCGCATGACGTGGTGGCAGGCGCTCATCGACGCCGGCGCGGTACCCGTGGCGTTTGTGCCCAATCCGACCGGAGCCCGCGGATCCAAAGAAGAGATTGAACCCGCCGACCGCGCTGCCTTAGTGGAGGGGGCCGAGCTCGAGGCCCATCCTGTTCCTGAGCGCGGCGGTACGCGAATTCCTCCGGCGGTTTCGTTTCTCGCGAGCTTTGCGCGCTGGGGCGTGGTGGCGTGCGACGGCATCATTCAGGTCGTAGACGCCTATGTCGCCGCCGCCGTCCGCAGGCGCGATAGCCGCGGCGTGCTGCACACCACGTTCGAGCGCAACCGTGCTTTTGCCGTCGCGCCGCTCGAGCGGATGACTCCGGGGCTGCGCCAGGTGCTGGAAGCTTCCGTTTCCGACGTCGAACCGATCGATGGCGAGTTGGCGGGGGGGCCGGCGCGGTATCTGGAAACTGTGGAGAGCACCGTTCGACGCGTCCGTGCCGGACTCGAGCGTGAGCTCGCGGAGAACTGCATCGCGACACTCGGTGCCGAGGAGTGGCTGGTATTGGACGGCCTGCTGTCGCGCTCGCCCACCGTGGCGCGGCACCCGCGCGCTCTTGGCGTTATCAACAGCCACGGCACCCAGTTTCTCGAAGGGCGCGGACTTGAACGCGCGTTGACGCTGCCTGCCGGACATCGTACCAGCGTGTTCGCTGTGCGCGGCGGTCACACCCGGACCGAAGTGTATTCGTGGTATCTGCGTCTCTGGCCGTGGGAAGGGAACGATTTGCTGTACGGCTTGCTGCGCGTGGAAGCGCGAGCGGATCCGGCGTCCGTCGCGCTCGCGTCCGAGCTGAGTGGCTGGCTCGTCGCCGAGCGCGCGCCGCTGGCGACGCCGGCTACACGCTGGGACCGGCTGTTGTATCCTTTACATAACGTGGAGGAATACCTGAAGGCCCGCGCGCCGCGCGATCTGTCGACAGCACGTCACCGGTTGCCGATAGCATCGTGATCGATAAAGCCTCGCCCCCCCCGCCCCCCCCGCCCCCCCCCATCGGCCGAGTTGTGGCGACCGAGCTGAAGCCTGCGACACCGCATCAATTCCACTTCTGGACCGGGACCGAAACCAGCGTTGGGATCGGTGCGATTGTGAAAGTCAGGGGAACCGGGAAGGGGGAAGAGGGAAGGGTTGTGTACGGCGTGGTCACCGACGGGTTCGCCTACTCGGATCTCGCGACCCCATTACACGATGTCGTCAGTGCTGAAGGGGATCCCGCCCGCGCCGCCGATGCGCCGACCGCCCGGCAGGAGATCCGCTACTGGACCGCAGCCGTGCTGCGCCAGACTCCCGAAGAACCGCTGCAACCGGTGCCGCTCGGACAGGTATTCGTCGCCGCCGACGCCGATGTCGCGCAGGCGCTTCGTATGGACGCCTTCCTTTACTCTGCGACGCCGACGGCGATTCCCATCGGGCTCTATACCTCCGCCGGCCGCGAAGCTCCCGTCTATCTCGATGCCGATTTTCTCATCGGGCCCGAAGCGGCGCATCTCAACATCTCGGGCGTATCGGGACTCGCCACGAAGACCAGCGCGGTTGAATTCCTGCTCGCGTCGATCTTCGCCCATTTCCCGCCGCACAAAGGCCGCGTCGCCGCCGTGTGCTTCAACGTCAAGGGACCGGACCTCTGTTTTCTCGATCAGCCCGGCGACTTGAGCGATGAAGACCGGCACCGCTACGACCGGCTCGCGGTGCCCGCGCAGCCATTCGAGCGGGTGAAGCTGTACGCGCCGCTGAAAGCAGATGGCGTCAACCTCAACACGCTGCGCACGCATCCCGATCTCGTCGGCGACGTCGAGCCGCTGACGTGGGGTCTCCAGGAAGTCGTCGATTACGCCGAAGTGTTACTCAACCGCGACGACATCGATGCCAAAGCCGACGCCTTTATCGATTTCCTTCGGGACCGGGTGTTGGGGCGCACGTTTGATGATGGCTTCGGCAGCACGCATCGCGTGCAAACCTTTGCCGATCTCGATCGCCTGTTCCGCTCGATCTTTGATGGTCTGGAGATCATGTCCGGCGGGCGGAGCGACACCTGGCGAACGCACCACATCGCTACGATGCGCAAAGTGCGCAACCGTCTGCTCAATATCTCCACGCGCTGCAAAGGCCTCGTGACGGACGACGGGCCGGCGAGCGATTTGCCCTGGAGCGAGTTCGCGGATCGCACGGTCTACGTGATCGACATCGCCAACGTCGATCCGCTCGGTCAGGACCTCGTCTTCGCCCGCGTCGTCTCCAAACTCCGCGAGCAGCTCGAGCGACGCGAGCTCGGCGTCGACGCCGTCGTCGTCTTCGTGGATGAGCTGAACAAGTACG